>Ga0074045_10000706_pt1 | contig 32726 bp, 31 predicted proteins | sample BogForMeECP23OM2_FD_94442 | JGI IMG/M metagenome (GOLD analysis project Ga0074045, IMG submission 94442) | Bog forest soil microbial communities from Calvert Island, British Columbia, Canada - Bog Forest MetaG ECP23OM2 | ecosystem: Environmental > Terrestrial > Soil > Wetlands ...
ATGGAAGTTCGGAGCAGAGGATGAGCTGGTTCAGGAAGGGGCTGGATAGCGGCTCGATCGCGGCTTGCAACACCTTCGCAAACTAGCAACCGCCGGCCGGCGAGACCCTCTGGGCGTGTTCATTTCTTTTTGCAAATTACATTCACTGCGTAGCGTAGCTCCGCGATCAGGGTGGAGTTTGCGTTCGGGGCTCCTCGGGAAGATTGATTCTTTCGATTACTTCCTTGCCTTTCTTCGGATCAAACCAGGAATCCTGCGTCACCAGCGTCGTCTGGGTTGGTAAGGCCAGGACCGCGCCGGACTTTTCCAGCGCCGCCATCACATGCAGAAGCAGGTCCTCCTGGCTGGCAAGGTAAGCGACGTAATCGGTTTCCAGGATGTAGCAATACAGCTCGATTTCGAGTGAGTACTCACCGAAACGCAGGAGCCGCACGCGCGCCGAAGAGTCTTCAACCTTGGGATCGTCCAGAAGAAGCCCGCGGATTTCCTCCAGGATATTGCGGACGTGGTCGGGGGAAAGATCATAGCGAAGGCGAATGGTCTGCTGGCAAAGGAACTTGTCGCGGAAGCGAAGATTCTCAACCGTGACGGAGGCCATGATGCCGTTGGGGATGGAAAGTAGCGTGCGCTCGCCGGTACGCAAGCGCGTGGAACGCAGACCAATGTCCTCGACGACGCCGGTTTGATTGTTGACCTTGCAGACGTCGCCCACCAGGATCACTTTGTCGAACAGTACGGACACCCCGCCGAATACGTTTTCAAAGGTTTTCTGTGCGCCGAGGCCGAGGGCGAGAGTGCCGATTCCGACGCCGGCCAGAGCCGTAGTGACATCGAAGCCCAAGCTGTGCAGGACCACCAGCGTGACAAATACAAAAATCACCACCTCGACGAAGCGGCGCACCAGGGAAACAATCGAGCGTTCCGCCGCCCTGCCGCGACTCGCCAGATTTGCGCCGATTCGCGAGGACAGGAATCGCGTTAGGCGAATCAAGATCCAGTAAAAAGCGACCGATAGAAAAACCACCAAGATGCGACGGTAATAAAGCCGATAGAGAAGCGAAGTCCCAATGTAACCGACAAAGTAAAAATGGAACATCGCGGCGAAAGCAAGCGTGCCCGGTCCAATACTCTTGAAGGCGGCAGGCGGCAGCGGAGGCAAATGGCGAGCCTTACGCCAGTATTTGACGAAGAGTTCGATGAGAAGAGTAACGGCGCGGCCCAAAGCGAGCGCCACCGGAATGAATAACAAAATGGCGATCCACTGCCAGTAGGGCATGGACAGAAGGCGATGGGTGACCAGAGTTTTGGGGATTTTCTTTTCGAATTCGGGGAACTGCAGGGAATCGTAGTATTCGGGCACCTGGTCGAGTGTCTGGCGGGAAAACAGCCAGATTTTGCGGCCCTCCTCGCCTTCGCGGCGGACCAGCAATATCGGGAATGGCTGGGCGCCTCCGAGAACTCCGCCGATTTGTTCCTGGTCGGGAGGCAGACCATCGTCGAGGTGACCAAGCGGGTCGCGGCTGACGAAATCCAGAGCACCGGCAAATTTCTGGTTGAGAATCGTTAGCAACTGGATGACAAGTTCTTTTTCCTCTTCCTCGGACTCACGCCGTTGCCGCCGCGGCGGTTCAAAATATTGCTCCGCAACATTGTACCTTTCGTCTTGCGCCGCCTTGATAAAACCCAGGATGCAGCCGCGCGGGTTATCGCGGCCCAGGGCATCCGGCGGCGGAGCCGGTTGCGCTGGCGCGGCGGCGGGCTGGGTAGCGGTCAAGCCCGGAAGCTGCGGGGCGGCGAGCCCACCTTGCACGCAGAACCACGAGAGAACGTTTAGAAGTAAGAAGACGCGAAGACGCATGGAGACTACTCCAAACGAAGAATTCATTGTAACGGTTATGGCAAATGGGCGACAGGACTGGGCGGGCTGGGGGAGGAACCAAGATGTTCGTGATGCTGGCGAAGCAAAAACTGGTCGGTCATGCCGGCAATGTAATCGCACACGATGATATGGCGCGGGTTGCTGCGTGTCATCTCCTCAAACGATTCGGGCATGGAGCGCGGCTGCTTGAGATAGAAAGCAAAAAGCTCTTCGAGGCAATGGATGGAGCGGTCGCCGTCTTCGGTAATCATCGCATGATTATAAATGTGCGAGAACAAGAACTGTTTCAGTTGAGCATTCTGCTCGCGCCCGGTGTCGCTAAAGCGGCCCAGGCGTTGTGGCGCGTGACGAATGTCTTCGGCGGAGCGAACGCCGGCTTGTTCGACAAGGCGCTCGGTGTTGGTAATCAAATCGCTGACGAGCAGATCGACGATCTGGCGCAGCGCATCATTGAATTTGAGTTGCGTCTTGGCCTGGGGGTGCGCAGCTTCCACTTTGCGATAGATTTCGCCGAAAAAGGGGACTTCGCGGCAAACAAGGTCGAGGTTCAGAAGGTTGGCCTCGAGCGCGTCGTCGAGATCCGCGGTATTGTAGGCGACTTCGTCGACCCAGTCGATGAGCTGGGATTCCAGTGGCGGACGGAGATCCAGAAGATATTCCGACAGCTCCGGGGCTTCCGCAAGGGTGTAATCGCGGGAGTGCTTCACGATGCCTTCGCGAACTTCAAACGTGAGATTCAGTCCGCTGAAATCGAGGTAACGGTGCTCGAACTGCTCCACGATGCGCAACGCGTGAAGGTTGTGGTTAAAGTGTTCGCCATGGCGCTGCATCAGTTCGTTTAGTTTTGTTTCGCCGGAATGTCCAAACGGAGGGTGGCCAATGTCATGAGCCAGAGCCAGGGTTTCCACCAGATCCGTGTTCAAGCTAAGCGCCGCAGCGACCGTGCGAGCAATCTGGGCCACTTCCAGAGTGTGGGTGAGACGGTTGCGGAAGTGGTCGGAAAAGCGCGTGGTGAAAACCTGCGTTTTGGCTTCCAGGCGGCGAAACGCGCGGGAATGCACGATGCGGTCGCGATCGCGCGCATACTCGCTGCGGTAGGGGTGTGGCGATTCAGGAAAACGACGGCCGCGGGAAGCAGCCGCTTGCATCGCCCAAGGCGCGCTTGCTTGATGGTTGTCGATAGCCGAAACCTCCCGCAGCGAAGGTGGAGGAGGACGAGCGCCTCAGGACTTCGGCGCAACGCTCTGGAGTCCGCGGTCCGCTTCGTCCACGATTGCCGAATTCGGATATTCCTTCTTCAGCTGCTCGTAAATGTTGGTGGCTTCTTTGGGATCGCTAGTGCGGAGAAGGCCGGCGAGTTCGAGAAGAACCAGGGGCTTGGGGACGAGGACGGAGCCTGTCATGGAAAGCGCGCGCAGAAGGCGCACGGCATCATCTTTTTTTCCGGAGCGTTCGGCAATAAGCGCCTTCTGGTACTGCGCCAGCGCCGAGAGTTCCTTATCTGATCCAGCGTCGAGCCTGTTCAACTCTTCGGAAGCCTGATTGAGTTTGTCCAGATCCATCAAGCAGAGCGCGGAATAATAGCGCCCCACTTTGCCTGGCTTGGTGCTGGGAAACTTGTTGCCCAAGGCGGCGAACTTGACCTGCGCGTCTGTTTCCCGCTGGATCGAATCCGAGTACGTGACCTCGCCCGGAAGCACCGGCTGCCCGGGAACGGCAATGGGCGCATTGAAGATGCGCATGGCGTCGTCGAGTTCCGATTGGGCCTGGTTATTCTGCCGGTCGGAATGAAATTTCCACCCCAGGTATCCGGCGCCGACAACCATGACGATGATCAGGGCGATGGAAGCGACCCGAGTGTGGGAAAGAACGGCTTCAGCGCCGTGTTCGAAGGTTTCCCGGACTTTGTCGTGCTTCAGTTCTTTGCGCGAAATATGTTCAGACACAAGCGCTCTCCTGCATGAATTAGAAACTCCTATCGTAGCATAGCTGACCCGGGTGCCGCCGTGCGCCTGCCGCCAAGTGACGTTTGCCGCAAATCGGGTGGGAGAACGCGTGGGCAGAGCCCCGCCGGCGTGCTACTTTGTGGGTATGCAGACCGCGTGCACGCATTGCGGGCAGCAGCATTTGTTAAACGACGCCGTGGTGGCGAAATATGCCAAGGTGCAGTTTCGCTGCACGAGATGCGGACAGGTAACCGTAGTAACCATCAAGCGCCGCGCTGACCAGACGGTTGTAATCTCACCAATGCCGTCGTTCGCTAGGAGCGACGCCGCCACGGCAACGCTGAAATTGCCTCCCGCCGCCGAGGGCTTGCGTTTGCCCGCGAAGGCGGATGTTGTCCTCACCGTTACGGACGGACCGGAAAAAGGAAAGACGTTTACGTTGCTTGAGCCGCGACTGGTGATTGGCCGAACCGGCGCGGACCTGCCGCTTAGTGATCCGGAAGTCTCGCGGCATCACTGCCTGCTGGAAGTCCGCGACCGATTCGTCAACTTGAAGGATCTGGATTCGACGAATGGCACGTTTTTCGACGAAGAACGCGTGCGCGCCGCGGTGCTTCAGGATGGCTCCTCTTTCCGCCTCGGGACCACAACGATATTGGTGAAACTGCGCGCCAAGCCAGCAACTGAGCCCGCCCCGAATTGAGATAATCCCACAACAATGGTAGCGTCCTGCGGAGAGATGAATCGGCTGACTGTCTGCATCGTGGCGCAAAACGAAGAGAGAAACCTGGGGCGGGTCTTGAAGTCCGTTCAGGGGATCGCAGACGAGATTGTGGTCGTGGATGGCGGCAGCGTGGATCGCACGCCGGACATTGCGCGGCAATTCGGCGCCCGGGTGTTCGAGCGCGCGTTCAGCAATCACGCGGACCAGAAGAATTACGCCGCTTCCCTTTCCTCGAACGACTGGATTTTCCTGCTGGATGCCGACGAAGAAATCAGCGAGGAACTTAGGGAATCGCTGCAAAAGTGGAAGGAATCCATGCCGGAGTTTTCCGTGTACGAGATGCCGCGGCTGACCTGGTATCTGGGCGCCTGGATTCACCATTCCCGCTGGTACCCGGATTGGCAACGCCGAGTCTATCGTCGCGATCAGACAGGTTTTTCGGGAGCGATTCATTCCGCGCTGCGTTTTGCGGGCCCGGTGGGAAAACTGCGCGGCGATCTGCTGCATTACACCATTCGCACGTTTGCGGAGCATGAGGCAAAGCTCGATAAGTACACCAGCGCCATTGCGCAGGAAATGTTTGACCAAGGACGGCGAAACTGGCGTGCCGCGATGTGCTTGGCCGCTCCCTGGAGTTGGATCCATCACTTTTTTCTGGGCGCCGGGTTCATGGATGGATATCGCGGGGCGCTGATCGCGCAGATGGCGGCGCGGGGCGTGCGACTGAAGTTCGCGAAATTGGGGAAACTGGTGGAAGCGGCGAAGAGCGGAAAAACAGGTGGGCGATGATACCGCTGATTGTCGACCTGGAAACGGAGTGGCGAGGCGGGCAGAATCAGGCGCTATTGCTGTTGAAAGGATTGTACGAACGAGGACACGCGGCGGAGCTAGTGGCGGCGAAAGGGTCGTCGCTGGGCCACCGGGCGCGCAAAGCCGACATCCGCGTGCATCACGTCAGCCGCGGAATGTTGCAGCTCTCCGCTGCAGCCAGGATTCGCAGCATCTTGCGCGAAGGAGGGATCGAGCTGGTCCATGCCAACGAAGCGCACGCGGTGACGGCCGCGTGGCTGGCCGGAGCGCCGCGCAAAGCACCGTTCGTGATTTCACGCCGCGTGGGCTATCCCCTGGGACAAAGTTGGATTGCGCAGGCCAGATATCGCGCGGCAAGCTGCATCATTGCCAATTCGCAGTGGGTTGCCGAGCAGGCGGTCGCTTCGGGCGCGCCAGCAGAGAAGCTGCGCGTAGCGTATGAGGGCGTGGTGATTCCGGAACACACACCGCCGGAATTGCGGATGGCCGCGCGGCATCGTTGGGGCGTTGCGAGCGACGCTCCGCTGCTGGGATGCGTAGGAGTTCTGCTGCCGGACAAGGGCCAGGAATGGTTGATACGCGCCGTGGTGGAAGTTCGGAAAGAATTTCCTGGTGCGCGGTTGCTGTTGGCAGGCGACGGGGCCATGCGCAAAGAGTTAGAGGCGCTCGCGAAAACGCTGGGCTTGGGTGACGCGGTGATTTTTGCCGGGTTTGTGAAAGATGTGGAGAGCGTGTACGCGGCGCTGGATGTGTTCCTGCTGCCATCCTTTTTCGAGGCGTTGAACAACTCGCTGCTTGCGGCCATGGCGCATGCGATACCCTCGATTGCGTTTCGCCGCGGGGCGCTGGCCGAGATCATCGAAGACGGCAAGAGCGGGCTGATCGTCTCTGGACCAGAGGTGCAAGAAATCTCTGAAGCGGTGGCGCGCACTTTGCGCGACCGCGACTTTGCTCGCAGTCTTGGCGAGGCCGGACGCATTCGCGTGACGGAGAAATTCTCAGCCGACAGCATGGTGGAACGAATGGTGGAGATTTACGATGAAGTGCTACGAGGGCGCTCCGCAATCTGACTGTGGTCTGCAAACTCTGCAAAAAGAGAAAGCGCCGAACGGTTTTTGTTGTCCGCGCGGCGCTTTCTTGCGCTAGTAACTTCTTCCTTAAAGAATATTCCAGTGGTTCCCTCCCATCCGCCTGCCTAGATTCGTCAAGCTAATTCGCAGATTCGACAACCCATCGCCCTTTGGGCTCGAGGAACTCCAGTCCAATCACGTAGCCGTCGCCACGGACTGGTTGACAGTAAGCCACTCGAGCTGCAGAACGAAACTCTCCGGTGCGCGATGCGAGGACAAGCTGGGAATCTTTGTCCCAGCGGCGCACGCTGACGACCCGTGCCCCTCTCGCGCTGACGTTTTCGGTAAACGTCGGCTCAGCACCGGGCACTTGCCGGTGACCGTCCAGAACCACGGGAATCTCCATCGGAATGCGATTCTCCCGACGGGGGACTGCGTGGTTATTCCCGGGAGGCATCATTGCATTTCCTCACAGGCACGCGGCGATGCGCGTGATGGAATTCATGGAGTTGCTGCGATGCTTCATGCGATAGAGCATACGATCCGCAGCACCCAAAAGCTTTTCCGGCGTGTCGCCGTCTTCCGGGAAAGCGGCGATACCGGCGCTCACGGAGAGGCCGGGATCTTCCGCTTCGGTAGAGAGGCGTTTGCGAATACGGGAGGCAACGCGAGCAGCGATCTCTTTCGGGGCCTCGGGAAGAACCAGAGCGAATTCGTCTCCGCCATAGCGGGCGGGTGTATCGATGGCGCGCGAATGGCTGCGCAGAATTTTGCCGAGGCGAACCAGCGCGCGGCTGCCCACCAGATGGCCGTAACGGTCGTTGATGGCTTTCAAGCCGTCCATATCCAGAAGGACCACGCTGAAGGGGCGGTGCGTGCGGCGAGAACGGTCGAGTTCAGATTCGATGACAGCCAGAAGCCGGCGATAATTGGCCAGGCCGGTCAGGGGATCGCTGACGGCCATATTGCGAACCTGATCAAACAAACGCGCCTGATCGATCAAGGCTGCGCTCAGCATGATGCCGTAGCTCATCACCTTGGTAAGTTCAGCCAGGAAGAACGGGCCGTCAAAGAGCCGCTGTGAAAAGAGTGCGGCAGCGTGGCAAGCCACATTCAGCAGCGCCACGAGAAACAGCGAATAGTCATACAGGGAGGCATCGCTGTCTGTCTTTTTTGCATCCTTGAATCGGCGATAGAAGAAATAAGCTGCCAGCAGGAAAAGCCCTCCGGGCAGCAGTTCCCAGGGGCGTGAGAGGAAGGACCCGGCTTTTGCCGCAGGAGTAGCGGGAGCGGCGATAAAAGCGGCGCTGGTAACATACGCGGCAACAGCGACGACGAACAGCGCACCGGCCGTCTCGCGGCTGGGTTGGCGAGACGTGGGCAGGAATCGTTCGACGCCGAGGGCGGCGAGGAGAAGAACAGCGAGCAGCGTGCGGCCCACCATCCATCCCATGGGAACGCGGGAAAGGGCCACTGCGCCAGCATGCAGATAATCCGTGAGACCGAAGTAACCGATGGTCTCGATCATTCCGGAAAGAACGAAGCCGAATGCCAGGATGAGTGCAACGCGATCGTGGGTGCCACGGAAACGCACAAGAGCATTCGCGGCGTAGCAGAAGCAAAGCAGCGAGCCACCAACTTCGAGGTACAGATAGGTATTTGGAGAAGTGGAAAGGTGGGCCTGCCGAGCATAAAACACGACCGCCAGGAAGGCAGCGGCCACAACCGCGTAGCTTATCGCCGGCAGCTTGCCGCGATCCTTCCTGAGAAACCCTGTGATTTTGGCCCAATCGCCCAACACAACCCCCAAATGCCGACGAAACCCGGCAACAACGGGTAAATGCACGTGCAGGCCCTTTTCAGACGGAAAAATGGTGGTTATAAACCAATGAAAATGCTGGGTTTATTTTTGGCTCCGGCTGGAGATGTCACACGTGAGACCCGGGGCGAGACAGGAAGACCAGCGAAAAGCGTCCTGATTCGGGACAATATCACTCGTGTATCCAGTTAGTTAGCATGGGTTTAGACAAGTCGGTGTCCAAACGGTACATAATCTCACAATGAGACTGTCTCAAGTCGGTATGACCCACGCTCTCAGAGCTTTGGCGCAGGGGGAGGCAGATCGCGAGCCGCCACCGGGCTCGCAAAGCCTTGGCTCTTGTGGGTTCCGTCGCAAAAAGGAGAATTGGCGGAATGCCCGCAGCGGCAAAGGGTAATGGCGGTCCGGCCTCCCAGCCCGAAGACCTTGCCCTCTTGATCGACAATCTCAAAATCCCCCTCGACGCGAAGAGGTCCGTTGCTGAAGATAGTCACCTTAGTACCCGCCATGAATTCCTCCGTTGAATGAGTGCGAAGCAAGAAGCTCTGACACGATACCCAGAGACAGGAGGAAAAACAAGAAAGGGCGGAGCGCCTGGAGTGCCAGGGCACGGCAAAGAAGCGAAGGCCTCATCCCTCAATGAAGGGGCGAGCTACAGGACCCAGCATTAGGACCGGCTAGTATCGCGGCACGGTTGGATCGACTTCTGTGGACCAAGACAGGATGCCCCCGCGAAGATTCAATACCTTGCGGAAACCGGCCTTGCGCAGGAAATCGACGGCTTGCGCGGAACGCTTTCCGCTGCGGCAGTGCGCGACGATTTCGCGGGAAGAATCGAGTTCGTGGACGCGGCGAGGTAATTCACCCAACGGAATCAGGTGGCCCTTCAAATTGCAAATCTGATATTCGTGCGGTTCGCGAACATCGAGAATGAAGAGTTCATCGCCTTGGTCGAAGCGCTGCTTCAATTCGCGCGCGGTAATTTCCGGGACATTCAGATCCATGTCCGGCTCTTCTTCGCCGCGGATTCCGCAGAACTCGTCGTAGTCGATGAGCTTATGAATTGTGGGGTGTGTTCCACACATGGGACAGTGAGAATTCTTGCGCAGCTTCAGTTCGCGAAATTTCGGCCCCAGAGCATCGAACAGAAGCAATCGGCCGATCAGAAGCTCGCCGCGGCCGATCAGCAGCTTGATAGTCTCCATTGCCTGCAGTGAGCCAATGATGCCGGGGAGCACGCCAAGCACGCCTCCTTCGGCACAGGAAGGCACCAGGCCCGGGGGAGGGGGCTCCGGATAGAGGCATCGGTAACAAGGGCCATCGGGCATTCCAAAGATGGTCACCTGGCCTTCAAAGCGGAAAATCGAGCCGTAGACATTCGGCTTGCCGAGCAGGATGCAAGCATCATTCACGAGGTAACGCGTGGGGAAATTGTCGGTGCCGTCGACGATGACATCATAATCCTGAAAAAGTTCCAGGGCATTCTCGCTGGTGAGTTTTGTTTCGTAGGCCGTGAGATGCACGTCTGGATTCAGATTCGTCAGCCGGGCGCAGGCCGCCTGGGTTTTTGGCTTGCCGACGTCGGTGGTGCCGAACGTTACCTGGCGCTGCAGATTCGTGAAGTCCACAACATCGAAATCGACCAGTCCAATATTTCCGACACCCGCCGCGGTGAGGTACAAGCCCAGCGGCGCGCCCAACCCACCGGTGCCAATCAGAAGCACTTTTGCGGCTTTCAGCTTGAGCTGACCTTCCATTCCGACTTCCGGCATGATCAGGTGGCGGCTGTAGCGGAGTATCTCTTCGTTGGTGAGGCTGGTTGCGGAGGCATGGCCGATTGCGGGCCGGATTTTTGTAGACATGATGACCTGTGTCCCTGCATCCATCTTACGCGGAGTCTGCATGAGAGGAAAGAATCGCTGGCGGTGGCGATGCTCGGGCGACACCTCCAACCAATCAGCGGCAAAAAAAGAGGGGCCTCTGACGAGATCCCTCAGACGAAGAGCTTTCTGGAGCAGAGTAACTTCCGGGGCTAGAAGCGCAAACGCAAGGCTAGTTGCACAAAGCGCGGGCTGCCAATCGCGTTCTGGATGGTTCCGCCCTGGCCCGACGGTGGCTGCAGATAGCCCGGCCAAGAGCCACAACTAACTGTAGCGGTCATGTCCGGGGATTGCAGAAATCCGGATTGAACGCCACGTTGTTGTTGAGTGCGTCGAATTTCCAGATTTCGACCGCCGCCTTTAAAGCGGACTGACCCCGTTTGTGGCGCTAAAGTAGCGAAAGAAACACGCGCGAGACAAGTGAATATTTTTTCATGTAGAAGGAGAGCAGCGGACGATTTTTAGCTGTCGCTTCGAGGCGCCAAGATTCTCAAACGAGGGTTGGTTGGAGGTCCAATCAAAAGACGGAATGCTCGGTATCAGCGGCTTTACAGAATCAACCGCTATCGCTTACTCTGAGAGTCCTATGTGGAATGTCGAAGAACGTTTTGAGAAGAGAGCCATGGATAGCCTGGCGGCGCTTGGCTTCACCGTGGGAAGCACGCGCGGCGTCGTCCGCGTAGAGAAGTATGGTTGCGGCGCGGAGTTTCGGCAAGACCCCGACGGGCGATTCCGCATGACGGTCCTGCCGACCATCATGTTGAATGGCAAATTCACGCGATTGTGGGATGCCGGGTATCAGAAGTTTCTTTTGACCGATGACGGTTTGAAGATCCCGGCGCTGGCGACGCATCTGGAGTGTTTGCGGAAGTTTAACGAAGAGCTGCGGACCGCCCTGGGCGTGCCAACGTTTTACAATGAGGCGCTCGGTTCGGTAAGCCAGTTGAGCGTGTACGATCGAGTGAAAGGCCGGGAAGGCGATGTGCCCGACAAGACGGTGGGCTGTCATATCCCAGCGGGCGACCACTAGCTAGGGCTGCAAGAAATCCGGCACAAGGATAATTCAAAAAAACAGAGAACCTTCCGTCAGCTCTGGCGGACGCCGCGTGCGTCATGGTTTCCCCTGTGCTTCCTGGAGTTGGCGGCGGAATTGTGCGAGATCGACGCGGTGTTTCGCCGCTTTGTGTCTGCCGATGAAAACAACCGGAATATCCCAGCCATATTTCTCGGCCAGTTCGGCATCCAAGTCGATATTCACTTCGCGCAATGGCGCGTGGAATTCGCGGAGCAATGGAGTGATGGCGGCTTTGGCGTCGTCGCACAGGTGGCAGCCGGGCCGGGTGTACAGCGTAACCTGCTGCGCGGGAGCTTCAGCGAGTCGCGCAGCTTCCGAGGCGATACTCATGGTTTTGGGTGCGAATATTTCTGGAAAGGTCCGGCGTGCGGATAAAAGGCATGAGCGCGGTAAAGTTCCGCCATCTGGCGAAGGTGCCCGAGATCGTGGTTGGCAAGTTCGTGGAGCAGTTGCGACACGCTGATCGGCCCCATCTCGTGATGGCGGCCGGTGCGCCCGGCGGCCGCGGCGGGGACAGTGTGCAGGAAGACAACGTGGCCGCGACGCAAGGCGATGAAATGCTCCAGATGCTGGCGAGCGGTTTTTTGCTGAATTTCCTGTTCGGAGGGCGCGACATACTTCGCCAACGCGGGATCTTCCTCTATTACCATACGGCGAACTCGCTCGCTGTAAGTCTTTTCGATGACCGCAAGATGCGCCAGCACCTCCTGAATCGACCAGCGTTCCGGCGCCGGTTTGCAATGCAGCACTTCGGGTGAAACGTCATGGAGAAGCTGTTCGAGAATCCCCGGCGTTTTCTCGAGCAAGGAAATGGGCACCTGAATGGGCGTGGGGGAAAGGACTTGCATCAACACCTCCCGGGAGGGCAGTCTGATTGTATGTCGCAGGGCAAGTAAATCGAAAGCCCGATGAGAATTTGCATTTTACAGAAGAGAGGGATGCATGGGACGTGCAGTCGGTTTCATGGACGATTTGTTCTTCCAAATGAAAGTTGCGGAAACGGCGAAGCATGTAGGAGTGGAGTTTAAGGTTGCGTCAACGAGCGAAGCGCTGATGGGACTGCTGGATGCTCCCACGAAATTGGTCATCATTGACTTGAACGCCAAAAATCAGCCATTGGCAACTCTGGAGCGCTTGTGCACCGCGCAGAAGGACTTGCGCGTAGTGGCATTTCTGTCTCACGTACAGACAGAACTCGCGGCGCAAGCAAGAGCTGCGGGATGTTCAGAGGTGATGCCACGGTCCGCATTTACGCAGAACCTGGCCGCAATTTTGCAGCTAGCAAAGGATTGAGAGGATCGATTTGCGAATCTCGCTGGATGGGCGATGGTGGCCGCTTGGGGTTGTTGGACTGGCGATGAGTTTTTTGGCTTCATCGGCGTGCCGCGCACAAGCCGAGGCGAAGGAAGAGCCTGCGGCGGTGTTGCGCGCCGTGATGATGGCGGCATGCTCGCAAAACAGCGCGGATTTCTCGCACACTTTGACCACGCGCAATACCGACGCATTCGTCCACCTGACTCCGGCGGCCCGCGTTACCTTGCTGAAGCGTTTCGTCCTGCTTGAGAAAGCCGGCACTCCCAAATCCACTGAGAATTCCTCCGGAAATATCGTTGTCCATTGCGCCACGCCGGATATCACCACCGAAATGGTGATCGGCAAGGCCGAAGTGCGCGACAACCTCGCTTATCTTCCTTTGACCGTTCAAGACGCCTCCGATGCGGCGGGCGATAGTGCGCATCAGATCGTCATCGGAATGGTGCGGGAAAATGGCCAGTGGAAATTGCTTTCGCTGGGTTTGCTAATGCTGGACCTGCCGACGCTCGGCGAAGAATGGGACCGTGCGGAGATCAAGGTGAACGAACAAGCCGCGGTTGCCGATTTGAAGAAACTGATCGATGCAGTAGAAACGTACCGCAAAACGTACACTCGCCTGCCGGAATCCATTTCCATGTTGGGACCCGCTCCTCAAGGACAAGTGAAGAGTGATAAGGCTGGACTCGTTGACCAGGAACTGGCAGCGGGGAAAAAGGACGGCTACGTCTTCCGTTACGTGATCGTGGGCGCGAATACTTCTGGCGCGCCTGCGAAATATGAAATCGCGGCGATGCCGGCGGAATATGGAAGGAGCGGTTTGCGATCATTTTTCTATGATTTGAATGGCGGGATGCACGCCGCAGATCATCACGGAGCGGTGGGGAGCACGGTTGACCCGAAATTGGAGTGAAACTGTTCCATCACGGGACGCTCTGCATTAACTGATGTATGCGACAGTTTGTTGTTGTGTTTGCGCAGCGGACAACTCTGCGGCTTTAGGGCGTTGCTTTGACGGTTGGATAAGTAATGCCCAACTGTTCCAGATAAGTCTTGTAGCGGATTGGGTCGTAGTAGAACTTCTTCAGTTCCGGAAGAAATTTTCCCATTTTTTCACGGTTCATTTCTGTCGCGGGTTTATCGTCGGGTCCAAGAAAAGATTCATAGTGAACGTCTTTGGTTTGCACGTTATGGAAATAGTCCCACGCCGCCTCGACAAGCGCCGGCTGAAGCAGGAAGTCCAGCGCCGTCATGGCCTGCACTTTTGCGCCTGCGGTTGATCCCTTATGAGCGATGGGCGTGGCCATTGCCACGCCATCGACCCAACTGTGTCCTGGAAGATGCGGAATGTTAGCGGGATACATCAGGTAAGTCATCGGCACATTCCAGGAGATATCTCCCACATCGTCGGAGCCACCGCCCTTTCGATCTTTCACCGGCTCTTTCAGTGGTTCCACCTTTAGCTTTAGACCGTCTGTTTTCTCGCCGATTTCCTTTTGCAGCGCTTTGGCAAGTTGCTGATCGGCGTCGCTCCACGCGGGCATGCCGACTGCTTCAATGTTTTTTTGCTGGGTTTCCGCGATCACCTTATTGAAAAAGGGCGGCCAAGCTGAACCGACCAGGCGATGATCTACCGCAGTGCTGGTCATCATGGTGGCAGCCGTGGCCATGGTGTTTCCCAGATCGTAGAGTTCCTTGATATGTGGATAGTCCAGTTCGCGAAAGTAATACCAAACGCTGGCTTCCGATGGAACGACATTGGGCTGGTCGCCTCCATCGATGATCACGTAGTGGGAACGCTGCTGCAGACGAAGATGCTCACGCCGGAAATTCCAGCCGACGTCCATGAGTTCGACGGCATCGAGGGCACTGCGCCCAGCCCAAGGCGCTCCGGCGGCGTGGGCCGCGCGGCCGTGGAAGGAATATTGCACGCTGACGAGCCCGCTCCATTCGCCGTTGCCGGTGCTGTAGGCGGTGGAAAATTCCGATTCGACGTGGGCGCCCAGAACGATGTCCACATCTTTGAAATAGCCGGCGCGTACCAGAAATGCTTTTGCTCCCAACAATTCCTCCGCGACGCCCGGGAAAATTTTCAGCGTTCCGGTGATGTGGTGCTCTTCCATCAGCTTCTTCAGGACAACGGCGGCGGTCACCTGCACGGCCATGCCGGAGTTGTGCCCTTCTCCATGGCCGGGCGCTCCCTCGATGATGGGCGCGTGGTAAGCGACGCCGGGTTTCTGCGAAGCGCGAGGAATGCAGTCAATATCGGTGATGAACGCGATCACGGGTTTGCCGCTGCCGAAGCTCGCAACCCACGCCGTGGGAATGCCGGCAATGCCGCGCTCGACAGAAAAACCGTTTTTCTCGAGGATGGCGGTGACGTAGCGCGAGGTCTCCACTTCCTGAAAGCCCAGTTCGCTGTAGCTGTAGATCTGGTCGACCATCTGTTGCGTGAAGGTCTGACGCTTGTCGATTTCCTGAATGGCCTGCTGCTTCAAATCGGCGAGCGGCGCTGTTCCCTGCGCCACGGCATTTCCCGCGAGCATCAATCCACATGCCACAATCGAGCCAGCCACGCGCAGTTTCATCCAATTCCCCCTGATGTGCGAGCAGGGATAATACTCTGGTTCGGGCCAAATGCGCGCGAATTTGATAGAACGCGAATCTGCGTTACTATTTGGGTTTCGACTATGCCCTCGGCTTCTTTTCGAATCGCCTTGCTTGTCTGCCTGGGTCTGTTCCTGGCCACGCTGGCCCCCATTGCATCGGGACAAGAAATCGAATCGGTCTATGGGCCGCTTCCGGTGTTTGAATTTCACAGCAGTTTTTGGGTGAATCTGCATCACTTCCTGTATCACGAGGCGCGCGCCCGCATGGCCGCCAAAGACGCGCAGGCCACGGCGGCAAAACCAACGGGGCCGGTGATGAAGGTGTCGCCCGGCACGCAGAGTACGCTCACCGCTGCGGAGCAGAAGATCTGGGACGACGCGATTGCGTTCTACGTGCAGAATGAAGCAAACAAGGACATGCAGATCAATATCGACCTGATCCTGCTGAAAGACCAAATCGGGGATTTTGAGGATTGCGATGAACTGACCGGGCGCAAGAAACGGACGTGCGATGCAGGATTGCCCGGGCGAGTCGGCCAGGTGCTGGAGTCGGCGGCGCAGGTCTACCGCGCGCACTGGTGGGTGGATCAGGATCGCAGCAATCGCCGTTGGGTGGCGCGCGTCGCTCCCCTGGTGCGCGAGCAGGGCGTGGGATTATCGCAGCGCCTCGCGGAAATCTACCAGACCAAATGGCCGAAAGAGAAAATTCGCGTGGACGTGTGCGGCTACGCCAATGCGAGCGGTGCATACACGACGCTTGACCCCTTGCGGGTTACCATCGCCAGCATGGATGCTCGTAACCAGGGGGCGGCGGCGCTGGAGGTGCTATTTCACGAAGCCTCGCACGGTATCGCGGGCCCTGTCGAGGCCGCCATTCAGCGCGAGTGCCGCCAGCGAGACAAACCCATCCCACGCGATTTGTGGCACGCTCTGATTTACTACACCACGGCACAAGTCATTCGCCCCGTGATCCACGATGCGGGCGAGAAGACGGGCGACGATCCGGGGCCTGGAATTAATCCCAAGACTTACCCTGTTCCGGATGCGCTGCGGGAGAATCTCTCTCAGCGCGGATGGGAAGACTATCTGAAGATTCTGGCAATCTACTGGCAGCCGTACCTGGACGGCAAAGTGACGTTTGAGGATTCCATCGCGCACCTGATTTCCGCTGCGTGAGGTTCGGTGCGCTGGAATAGCGGCTAACGATTCTGGGTGAGAACTAAAGAATCGAGAGATTTCTCACTCTGCAGATTCCGTTCGGAATGACAAAATTGGAATTTTCCGCAAGCCGTAAAGCCATGCCGTCCCGATACCACGAGCGAACGAGCCGCGGAACATTGCAAAAATCGCTTTCCTCAGGGGCTGAAGCCCGGTGGTGGCCAAGCATTTGCTGTCGGAGCTAAAGCTCCGACGCCCTAATGAGCGGAGTTTTTCCGCAAGGTGTAGAGCCATGCGCTCCTGAAAAACCGTCGTTCTCAAACAGAGGCTAGAAATCTTCCAAAAGGTAGGCGTTGGAGCTGGCAGCGGACATCCAAATGGCCACCTCGCGGCCGTTGGGGGAAGGGATAGCCCAACCCAGATCCATTTCCTTCTCCTGAAGCGCCGCAGAGACCTTTCCATGCAGGTCGACGTTCAACAGGGTTTGCACGCCGCCCGGAGAAGCCGCGTTCACCCAGATGCTTTTGCCATCGGCCGCAAAGTCCAGGCATCCAATGCTGAACCAATTGTCGAGGACCAGGGTGCGCTGCTTGCCCTTCTGCAGATTCAGCAGCAGGATGTCGGCTGGTAACGGCGTGCGATGCTTCTTCGCGAGAGCGAGAGTGCGCCCGTCGGACGAAAGCGTCCAGTTCAGCAGGAACCATTCGGGGTCGTTAATCGAATGGATTTGCGTTTTCTTGCCCGTAGCTGTATCAAAGGTTGAAAAAACAATGTGATTGTCGCCGATTTGGCTGAGTATGCAGGTCCGCGAAGGCATTCGCGCACACTGGAAATTGCTGATTTCCGGCGCGCGCAGGATCAGCTGCGGTGTCCCGCCGGAAAGCGGCAGACGCATCAAGCGCATTTCCTGCGCCGGATCATTAGGTGGCGCAGTGGTCAGATACAAGATACCCGCGCCTTCCGCATCCAGACGGGCAATCATGATGTTGTTATCGCCGCCGACGAGCAAATCCGGCGCCGCCTGATCAGCGGCTTGCTTGTACAGGTGACGCGTACCGTCGCGGTCGGAAATGAAGATGATGGACTTACCATCGGGCGTCCAGGTGTAAGGAAAGTTTTTTCGTTCCGCAAGACTGAGGCGCTCGGGAGTTCCCAGAATGCTGCCATTGCCGTGCACCCGCGCTACATACACCGCCGGAGATGCCACGAATCGAAGGTAGCTGAGACGCTTGCCGTTGGAAGACAGCGTGACCCGGCTCTTGGAGTCCGGCCCATTGGTCAGGCGAACAGCCTCTCCGATTGGTTTATAGGTGCGTGCAGCCATTTTTTGGGCCCATAGATTGGAGTCGGCGCGATTGGGCGGGGCTTCGCTGAGTGCGAAAATCAGGCGGCCATCGCGAGTCCAGTTCAGGCCAGGGACGAAACGGGGGTCCTCTTTGAGGACTTCGACGCGGCCAGTGGCCGGATCGCAAATGGCCAGAGAAACATCGTCCTGGTCCTTCCCGAAGTAATTCGCGTATTCAAAAAAGGCGATTCGTTTCCCGTCGGGGGACCACGCCAGGGAGCCATACGCTCCGCCTTTTTCGCCAAAGATCTTCCGCGGCTGGTCGCCGTCCGATTGCATCACCCAGAGTTCCTCGTGTTCGTAATCACCGCGGACCAAGGCAATCTGCGAACCATCGGGCGAGACCGCAGCTTCCTCTGAATCGTCGATCAGCTTGCGCGGGCTGCCACCGAGCGTCGATAGCGACCATAACCCTGGCGGACCCGCGGGCCACCTCCCTCGGATGGCCAGGAGGCGGTTGCCGTCTGGAAACCAACTGATGGGGCCTGTTCTCAGATCGTCGGCGATGGCTACATGTTGGGTCTCACCGGATGCAAGAACACGAAGGAACAGCCCATTCTTGTCGGAAAATGCCAGGTATTTTCCATCCGGGGAAATGGCGGCTGACCACACCGGATCGTTGGGCGCGTTGCCTGTCACGCGGCGCTCCATGGGGCGAAGCGCGGCGGCGGAATGCCGTCCCGCGTGCCAACCCGCACTCATTCCCACCAGAAGAACGCCCAGGGCAGACACCAGGATGGGTAGCCAGCGGCGAAACCGGGAAGTAGCTTCGGTCGCTGGGGTGATGAGTGGAGCAGCCAAAACTGGTTGTTTGGAGTTCTCAACAGGGGCAATAAAACGATAGCCGCGCCGGGCCAGCGTCTCTACGAACCGTGGGTTCTCCGCAGAATCACCTAACGCATCGCGAAGACGCTTGATGGCCGCATTCAAGCCATGGTCGAAATCGACAAAGGTGTCAGAAGACCAAAGCCGGCCGTGCAACTCTTCGCGCGTGACCACTTCTCCCGGTCTCTCTAGAAGCATGGCCAGGACTTGCAGGGGCTGTTCCTGGAGGCGAACGCGGGCGCCGTTTCGCCGCAACTCCCCCGCACGGTGGTCGAGCTCGAAAGTCCCGAACCGGACGACGGAGCTTGCGCCGTTTGCAGACACCACGAACTCCTCCGGGCCTGGGCCCTGCCCTTAAAGACGACACTTGAGGGGCAAATGTTTCCAAGGCGAGCATACATTTTTGCAAATCCATACGCCGACCGAACGATAATTCTGCGACAGGCAAGGGAACCTATCGCGAAACTTTTCGTCATTACAGTAACGAAGCACCTTCGTGGGGTGGACAGGCGGTCGGCCGGTCCCGGAGGTAACGGCCGTGAACCGCGACACGCTCCTGCGCTGGGTTCGTCTAGTACTCGTGTTGGTGCTTTGGCTTTCTCCTGCCTGGTCAAAAGAGCTGCATCCGGAAGTAACCACTGTGAAAGTGTCGGTGTACAACGACGCCGGCCTTTCACCCGGACTGATTTCGGATCTGGAAAAAGTTGCCACCCGGGCGTTCCTGCAGGCTGGAGTGAATATGGAGTGGCTCAGCTGCGGGCTGCCCTCAGCGAGCGACGCGCAGCGGGCTATGTGCACCGACAGCGTGTTTCCAACGCACCTGCATCTGCGGCTGATAGGCCATCCCGTTCATTTGGAGGGCGTTGCTCTGGGGGTTTCCTATCTGGCAGAGGACGGCGTAGGGTTCCAGACGGACGTCTTCTGTGACCGTGTAATGCAGCTGCAATCCGAATCGCGGGTGGATCCGGCAATTTTGCTGGGAATTGTGTCGGCGCATGAACTGGGCCATCTTCTGCTCGGCACCGGTTCTCATTCGCCGACAGGATTGATGCGCGGCAACTGGCATCGCGGCGATCTTCTTCTGGCGATCCGGGGCGCGCTAGTCTTCTCAGACGACCAATCCGATCACATGCGAGCGAAACTCTATGAGGCAGATCTGGATGGGAATCGCTCCCGACTGGTAGTGGCGCCTCAGAATCGCAAGGCCTCCCCAGAGCCTCCCTGTGTTTTGTCTATAGCCGCGTCTATGTTAGGCTTTCCCTTGCGAACGTAAGCCCGGCCGCATATCTGATGTGCCCTGACGTCGCTCGCCCGTTTCTATCTCTGCGGAGCGGAAACGGGGCTGAGGCGTCTTTTCCGATCGACTAGCCCGGGCCAAGGACATTAAATCGCTCATGGCTGGAAGACAGACCGCATTGAAAACGGAAAAAGAGCCTCGCGAGATCAAGCTGGCCCATTCCCCAGACTCTGACGACGCCTTTATGTTCTATGCCTTGGCGACGCACAAGCTCGCGACGCCCGGCTATAAATTCACGCATATCCTGTCTGACATTCAGTCGCTGAACGAAGCTGCGTTGACGGAGACCTACGACGTCACCGCGGTTAGCTTTGCGGCTTATCCTTCACTGCGAGACAAATACGTGCTTCTGGATTGTGGCGCCAGCTTTGGCGAAGGCTATGGCCCGATCGTGGTGTCCGCGAAGTCACTTAAGCCACAGGATTTGAAGGGCAAGCGCATCGGCGTGCCTGGACTGAAGACTTCCGCTTATTTGACTATGAAGCTGTTCGAGCCGGATTTTGAGGCTGTGGTGATGCCATTCGACAAGATCATGGAAGCGGTGAAGAACGAAATGGTCGAGGCGGGCTTGCTGATCCATGAAGGGCAGCTCTTTTTCCCGCAACTAGGCTTGCACCGCATCGTCGATCTGGGTATCTGGTGGCAGGAACGTACCGGCATGCCACTGCCGTTGGGTGGCAACGCCGTGCGGCGCTCGCTCGGGCCGGATCTTGGCCGGCTGATCTCGCGAACGATACGCGACAGTGTTTCCTATGGATTGGAGCATCGCGAAGAAGCGTTGAACTATGCCATGCAATTCGCACGGGAAATGGATGCGGAGCTGGCCGATAAGTTTGTGGGAATGTATGTGAACAAGTGGACGCTGGGGTATGGGGAAAAGGGTAAGAAAGCGGTGCGTGAGCTGATTGAACGCGGCACGGGGGCTGGCCTGCTGCCGGGGCCGCCAACCGTTGAGTTCCTGGAAGACTGAGCCTAGTTTATAAATGCTGTGGGCACTTCAGGGGTTAAGACCCCTGGATTTGCGACCCCTTTCGGCACGGCTGAAGCCGCGCCCTCCCGCATGACATTCACAAAACGGCGCCGCAAAACCCAAGAACCGAGGGATTCCTCGCTCCGCAGACTCCTTTCGGAATGACAAAATAGAGTTCTGCCGCAAACTGTAAAGCCGTGCCCTCCCGGGAACCAGTTATGAGATAACTTCTCGCTACTTTTTCTGCGGTTGCTTGGCTACCGGCGTCAAATACAAATCCTGATAATCGAAGCTGAAATCGGCTAGCGGCGAGACTGCGACCATAGTGAAGTGGTCGATGGAGCCATCAGGCTTCAGCGTGAAGGTGACGAAAGCGTCCTCGACGGTACGGTCGCGCCAGTGGGCTTTGAATATGTCGTACTGCCAGTGCTGCAGGTCGCCGACACCCTTGCTGGTGCGATCCAGAACAATCACCAGGCCCGTGGACTCCTGCCGGATGGTGATCTTGCCGTACCAGGGATCGGAATACTCGCCCACGTATTTTTCCAGTGACAAAGAAGGCTTCGAATCCGCTGCGCGGCTTGCGGTCGCCTTTTTCATCGTTTCGTCGGCTTCCTTCTGATCCTTGTCATTCACGGTCTTGTACGCGGTAATCCAATCGGTGCTGGGCGCGCCAAAATAGGAATCGACGATGTGGTACATCACGGCCTCGAACGCCGCATCCTCCTCGGCATTCGTCAGGATCACCAGTCCGAAATTTTCCTCGGGAACCAGAAGCACCCGCGACACGAATCCCGCCACGCCGCCGGTGTGGCCGACAAGCTTTCGTCCGCGATAATCCCACAAGAACCACCCGTAGCCGTATCCGCGAAAGTGCGGGTGCAACGCCTTCAATTCCTCAGCCCCCGGACCGATCGGTATGACCATGTGTTGCGCCCACATTTCCTGCGAGGATTTCTCGCTGAAGATCCGCGCGTCGGTGCCGGGAATCTTTCCGTGATTGAGCTGCAGTTGAATCCACTTCGACATTTCCGCCACCGAGGAATTGATAGAGCCTGCCGGCCCGGCGTTGTCCAAATCCTCAAAAGGGATCACCTGCAGCTTGCCGTCCACTTTCTCGTGAGGGAACGCGTAGTCGTCGCCCGGATTGAAAGCGGTATTGGTGGTATTGGTGGTTTTCATCCCCAGTGGCTGGAAGATCTTTTCGCGCACGAAGTCGTCCCAGCTCTTTCCGCTGACCGCTGCCACCACCTGACCTGCGGTGAGAAACATGAGGTTGTTGTAGGCGAAAGTAGTGCGGAAGCTGCTGGCAGGCTTCAGGTAGCGCAGGCGGTAGACGACTTCTTCTCGCGTAAACGTGGTGTGCGGCCAGAACATCAGGTCGCCTTCGCCCAGGCCCAATCCGCTGCGGTGGCAAAGCAAGTCGCGGATCTGCATTTCCTTGGAAACGTACGGCGCGTTCATCACAAATCCTGGCAGATGGTCGTTCACCGGGTCATCCCAGTGGATTTTGCCTTCATCGACGAGAGTTGCCAGTGCTGCCGCGGTGAACGCCTTGGTATTCGAGCCGATGCCAAACGACGTGTTCTCATCTACGGGTGTGGTTTCGCCGAGTTTGCGAACTCCGTAGCCCTTGGCGAGCACTACCTTTCCGTCCTTCACAATGGCAAGCGCCATTCCCGGCACCTCGAAGGTTTTCATCGCGCGCGCTGCGTATTCGTCCAGATCGGCTGGCGGCCCGTTCTGCGCTCGCACCGCTACTGCCGTGAAGACCAACAACGCCGAGACACACAGGCGCGAAAAATAACGACGCAATCTCATTGGGCCTCCGTTTTCTGCGGCGCTAGCTTACACCATCTATGCTCACGGATTTGCGCGTCTGCTGGAGTTCCTCTCTTTCTCTAATCGAAAAAACAGATTCCTCTCTCCGCTCGGAATGACAACTTCCGCAGATACTCATCGCGCTCGCTTGACGCATGCTGCTGAATCCCGTAGTGTTTTTTCATTCGCCATGAGCCGCCGAACATACCTAGTTGCTTTTGCCATTTTAGTCGTCGCTGCTTTGTCAACAGCCGCTTCCGCACAAACTGCTGCCGAATTTCGCGATCGCCCCGACATTCCCAAGGAATGGCCACGCCAACCGGTGCGTGGCGCGCACGGCATGGTCGCAAGCGACGAGGCGCTGGCATCGCAAGCAGGGGTGGAAATTCTGAAGCGTGGCGGCAACGCGGTGGACGCGGCCGTTGCCACGGCGTTTGCGCTGGCCGTTGTCGAGCCCGCGGCGGGAAATATCGGCGGCGGTGGTTTTATGCTGGTGCGGCTGGCCAACGGAAAGACTATCTTTTTTGACTATCGCGAAATGGCACCCGGCAAAGCGACTCGCGATATGTACATCAAGGCCGACGGCAAACTGGACAACGAAGCAGCGACCATCGGCTACCGCTCGGTGGCCGTGCCCGGAACCGTTGCCGGTCTGGCGCTGGCGTTGAGAACCAGCGGCACCATGAAGCTCGCCGACGTGATGCAGCCGGCCATCCGGCTGGCCTCCGACGGCTTCCCCATCACCGAAAAACTGCTGCGCGAATTTGCGGAAGAGCGCAAGGATCTCGAGCGTTTCTCGATGAGCAGCCGCATTTTTCTAGATGACGGGAAGATGCACAAGGCCAGCGACACGTTTCGCCAGCCGGAACTCGCCGCTACCTTGAAGCGCATCGCCAAGCTGGGTCCCGCAGATTTTTATCAAGGTGAAACCGCGCAGATGCTGGCGCGAGACATGACGGCGATGGGCGGACTAATCACCCCGGATGACCTGGCGCACTATCAGCCAAAGATTCGCGAAGTGCTCCACGCAACCTATACGCTGGATTCGCACCACTGGGAAGTTTTGTCCTCACCGCCGCCCAGCTCGGGCGGAGTGGCCGTGATCGAAGCCATGAACATGCTGCAGGATGTGCCACTGAAAGGCTGGGATGATCCGCAAAGCGTGCTGCTGGTGGCGGAAGTCATGCGTCGTGCCTTCGCCGACCGCGCGGCCTACCTGGCCGATCCCGATTTTTCCAGTGTGCCCGTCGCCGGACTCACCAGCCCATGCTATGCCAAGGAACTTCTTGCGACCATCGATCCGAATCATGCGACCCCCAGCAAAGATGTTCGGGCGGGGAATCCTCACGTGTGCACCTCGGGAATCAGCGCGAGTGTTCCGCCGAACACCATTATCAGCCTGGGAGAAGGCCCGCACACCACGCACTTCTCGGTGGTGGATGCCGCAGGCAATGCCGTGGCCAGCACTACTACGCTGAATGACAGTTACGGCTCGCACGTTACTTCCTCCGCCGGATTCCTGCTGAATGACGAAATGGACGATTTCACTACGCAGCCCGGCGTGCCCAATGCCCTGTTCGGATTGATTCAGTCCGAAGGCAACACCATCGCGCCTGGCAAGCGGCCGCTGAGTTCCATGACACCCACGATTGTGCTGCGAGACGGTCAACTCAGTTTTGTTACCGGTTCGCCAGGCGGGCCGACGATCATTTCCGTCACGTTGCTGAGCATTCTCAACTGGGAGCGACTGGGCATGGACGCGCAGTCTGCGATCAATGCGCCGCGATTTCACCACCAGTGGCTGCCGGACGTGTTGGTGATGGAGAAGTTGTTCTCGCCGGAGCTGGAGCAGCAGATGAGAGCGCGCGGGTACGAGATTAAGCGTCGCGGGCACATCGGGCTGGTCAACGCCATCGGCATCGATCCGCAAAATGGTGAGCGATGCGGGGCGGCCGACCCGCGGGACGACGGATCCGCTATCGGGTATTAGCGACTCGTGTCATCGGGTGCTGACTGCGCTTTCCGCCCGAACCATCTCCACGTAAAATATACCGACCCTTATGCACAGAATCCTCTCCACGTATCTCGTCGTCTCGAAAAGGCTCACTCCGGAACTCCTCACGCAAATCGCCGGGGCTGGTTTTCACGGTGTCGAAATTTTTGCCACGCGAAGTCACTTCGACTACTCGGCCAGGACTGATGTGCGCTCCATGGCCATGGCGCTGGCGGATCACAGACTGCAATTGGCTTCGCTGCATGCCCCTACAAGCCGCGATCTCAGCGTGAACCGCGAAGGCGGCACTCCCCTGTCCATTACCGAAGTCGAGCGCGTGCGACGCATTGAAGCCATGGACGAACTGAAACGTGTGCTGGATGTGGCTGAGGATCTTCCCTTTTCGCGGCTGATTCTGCACCTGGGCGGCTCGCGAGAGGCGGCCGACCCACGCAAGCGGGATGCGGCTTTCAGTTCGCTGGAACATTTGACGCTGCATGCGAAGCACTTGGGCGTCACGGTGTGCATCGAAAACACTACCAGCGAAATGGGCGAGCCCGGGTATCTGCGTGCGTTTGTTGACGAGACCCGGCTTTCGCGCTTGCGCTTCAACTTTGATATTGGCCACGCCCACCTGGGAGAAGGGCCGGCGCAGGATCGCGTGGCAAAGAGTTTCGAGCCGTTGCGCAATCTGATCGCCAGCGCGCACATTCACGATAACCACGGCGAAAAGGACGAGCACCTGCCGCCCTACGACGGCACCATCGATTGGCCCGCGGCGCTCAAACTGCTCGAATCCGCGCCAACCAAAGACTTGCCTCTCACGCTGGAACTAAAGGAGAAGACCGGGCACGACGCGCCCAGCCTTCACGAGCAACTCACCGCTGCCGCAAAATCGCTCGACCTCTTGGAAAAGGATTCGTCTGAGGCGAAGTGAGCAGCTTAAGATGCTTTCGCAAACCATGATCGAAGTCACCATTACCGAGTTTAAAGTGAAGTGCTCTGGGCTGCTTGAACGGGTACGCCGCACTCGCCAGCCCATTCGGGTCACTCGTGACGGGAAACCGTTAGCTGAGATGATTCCGCACACTCCTGTTCAAGACCGGGCCGCCTGGATAGCATCGATGAAAAAATCGATCACGATCAAAGGCGACATCATTTCCCCCGCAAACGATGAGGACGAATGGGAAGCGCTTCGGGATATTGGCAAGGAATCCAAGGCAAAAGGAACGGACTAACTCAAGGCGCGGAAAATGACGCGGTGATTCGAGCGACTCACGGCCAGCGGACAAAACGCTAACCCGCTCACACCGCGGTTGACGGTTCTTTGTTAAACTGTTTGTTTGACATGACAACAGAGAACCTCACCATGACGACAACGATTACGATTGAGAACGCAGGCAAGTACGACGGCCAGGAAGTTACCATCCGCGGCTGGCTCTATAACATTCGCGAATCCGGCAAGCTGGTCTTCCCGATTTTTCGCGACGGCACCGGCGTCATCCAGGGCGTGTGCTCGCTGAAAGAAAATCCCGAGGCGTTCGCGGCGCTGAAGGGTCTGACGCTGGAATCCAGCGTCATCGTCAGCGGCAAAATCCGCGCCGAGCAGCGGGCCCCCGGCGGCTACGAAATCGGCGTCACGTCCATCCAGGTTCTGCAAAAGGTGTCCGAAGACACGCCCTTCCCCATTCAACTGAAAGAACATGGCGTGGACTTCCTGCTGGACCAGCGCCATTTGTGGATTCGAACGCCGCGGCAGGCTGCCATCCTGCGCGTTCGCGCCGAAGCCGTTCGCGCGGCGCGCGATTACATGGATTCACAGGGCTACACGCTCACGGACGCACCCATCTTCACGCCTGCGGCCTGCGAAGGCACGTCGACGCTATTCGAAGTGAATTACATCGACGACCAGAAGGCTTATCTGACGCAAAGCGGCCAGCTCTACATCGAGGCTACGGCGATGGCGCTCGGCAAGGTCTACACCTTCGGGCCCACGTTCCGCGCGGAAAAATCCAAGACACGACGGCATCTGACCGAATTCTGGATGCTCGAACCGGAAGCCGCGTATGCCGAATTGCCGGACATGATGGACCTGGCCGAAGGACTGGTCAGCGCGATCGTGCAAGGCGCCGTGAAGAATAAGGCTCGCGAACTGGAAACCCTCAAGCGCGACATCAAGAAGTTGGAGAACATCAAGCCGCCCTTCCCGCGCATCACCTACGAAGAAGCCATCGGCATCCTGCAGAAGCAAGGCAACCCCGCCAAGTTTGGCGACGACTTCGGCGGCGACGAGGAAACGCTCATCTCCAACAGCTTTGACCGACCCGTGATGGTGCATCACTACCCCGCGTCCATCAAGGCGTTCTACATGCAGCCGGACGCGGAGCGTCCCGATTTGGCACTCTCCTTCGATATGCTGGCGCCGGAGGGCTACGGCGAGATCATTGGCGGCAGCCAGCGCATCCACGACTACGATCTCCTCGTTAAGCGATTGAAGGAGAACAACTTGCCGGTGGAGGCGTTCCAGTGGTACCTGGATTTGCGGCGCTACGGCAGCGTCCCTCACGCCGGTTTCGGGCTTGGACTGGAGCGTACCGTGGCCTGGATGTGCGGCACCGAGCACATTCGCGAGGTCATCCCCTTCCCACGGATGATTTACCGGGTATATCCTTAGTGCGGGGTAGTTGGTAGTCCGCTCCGTGGTTCGCAATCGCAGTGGTCTAAAGACCTAAGAATCCATCCGGTTCCTTCCTCGACGAGGAGGAGGCACGCCCAGCCGCTTGCTCGCGCGCAGAAGGAAGCTGGAACATGGGATATCGCTCACATGGCGCAGAAGATTCGCATTATTGGCGTGCCAATGGACCTGGGCGCCAGTCGCCGCGGCGTAGACATGGGGCCCTCGGCATTACGCGTGGCGGGGCTGCAGGCGCACATCAAGCATCTCGGGCACACGGTGGAAGACATCGGCAACATCATCGTGAGACAACCCGAAGAGATGCCCATCGGTGAGAAACGCGCGAAATATGTGGCGGAAATCGCCGACGCGTGCAACGACCTCGGTGTAGCCGTCCAGAAATCGCTGGAAGAGGGTTACTTGCCGCTCGTTTTGGGCGGCGACCATTCCATCGCGGCAGGCTCCATCAGCGGCGTCGCTGCTCATTTTCGTAAAGAGAAGAAGCAGATTGGCTGCATCTGGCTCGACGCGCACAGCGACATGAACACACCGGAGAGTTCGCCTTCCGGAAACGTCCATGGCATGCCACTGGCCGGCATCATGGGCTATGGCGTGCCGGAGCTTTTCGAGCTGTTCAACTTCAAGCCGAAGATCGAGCCGCAAAATGTGGTTTTGGTTGGCGTGCGCGATCTGGATTCCCACGAGAAGAAATTCATCAAGAAACTTGGCGTGCGCACGTTCACCATGCGCGACATCGACGAGCGCGGCATGCGCGAAGTAATGGCCGATGCACTCAGGTGCGCCATGGATGATACCGATGGGATCTCCGTGAGCCTGGACATGGACTTCGTCGATCCTTCGGATGCTCCCGGCGTCGGCACGCCTGTGCGCGGCGGCGTGACTTATCGCGAAGCACACCTCGCGCTGGAAATGATCGCCGACAGCGAAGCCATGGTGTCCATGGAGATTGTGGAGATCAATCCGGTAATCGACGAGCACAACCGAACAGCGACGCTCGGTGTGGAACTGGCCCTTTCGGCACTCGGCAAGAAAATCCTCTAGTACCGATAGCTTCCTTCATTTGTGATCACGAATCCGCGCCTTTTGCGGACGTGGGATCTGCCTCAAAACCAACTGCCCGCCGGAACTTTTCTTTGCGCTCGCTCGTTACACTCGATGACGAGGTGTGCCCACGATGATCCGGTTCCATCGCTGCCAGAGCCCAGTACCTGTTTGGAGTTCTGCGGCCGCAGGTTGGCCTTCGCCTGGTTCTCGAGGACCCTGCGGGCCAACAGCGGACGGTGGACGCCGCGGCAAGGATTCGGGAAACCAAACCCGTTACGGATCTCACCGGCGCCAACGGAGATGGTGATATCTGGAATCTGATCCGTGAGGAAGAAACCTACGAACATATGATCGCGCTCGCTACGCCGAATATGGGGACCCCTTGATTGTGATGAAGGTGCCTGAGTTTGACTTCTCACCCAGCGAAGTAGGGGCGATGATGGACAAGGTGCGCCGGCACAAAGCCATGATTTTGGACCTGCGAGGCAATCCGGGAGGCAGCGTGGAGACGCTCGAATACCTGCTGGGCGCCATGTTCGATAAAGACGTGAAGATCGCTGACCGGATTGGCAGGAAGGACAATAGACCGCAAATTGCGAAGGCTTCCCACAATCCCTATGCGGGGAAATTGCTGGTGCTTGTGGACAGCAGGTCGGCTTCAGCCGCGGAACTTTTTGCCAGAGTGATGCAGATTGAAAAGCGCGGGCTCGTTTTGGGTGATCGCTCCTCTGGAAGCGTTATGGAATCGAAGCACTACAGCGAAAAGACAGGCGCGGACACGGTAATTTTCTTTGGTGTCTCCGTCACGGATGCGGATCTGATCATGACCGATGGAAAGAGTTTGGAGCACGTCGGCGTGACACCAGACGAGGTCGTCCTGCCCACGGCGGCGGACTTGGCAAATGGCCGGGATCCCGTTCTGTCTCACGCGGCTGAATTGCTCGGAGTGAAAACCAGTCCGGCAGATGCGGGCAAGCTGTTTCCCTACGAGTGGCCGGAACAATAAGCCGGCCGACGGCAATCGGAACATTGGCGTTCCCGGGCTGACTACCTTTTCGTGGTGAACTGCGTAATATCCAACTTGAACTTGGCTTTGACCCGGGTGCGTACCCAGGTTTCTGCTTCCGCCAGTGATGGAAAAATCTGCGTTTCCCAGCCTATTCCCTCAACGAAGGCTTCCCACATTCGAGCGAGTCCCAAGACCGTGTTTTCTTCCGCCACCAAAGCGACCAGCAATCCCCCGACGGCATAGGAGGCAATGTGCCGGTCCTGCAGAATGATTCCTTCCATCTGCGTGACAGTGAAGTATTGCGGCTCCATGTGAGTACCATAAACGATCACGTATTTGAGTTTCTTGATGCGGTCAGGCGAGGCGAGGAGCCGGCTGTTGGCGTCGGCGAAGTGCTGGAGTCCCAAGGACCCTTCGCACTGGTAAATGACGCCCAGCCCGTCATCGGTGAACTCGAGTTCGATTGGCATTTCCGGGGCCCTCGGCAAGCCTGAAAATGAACCCCACTGGGAAACATACCAGCGATTCGGTGCACGCTATGGCTTCGGCAACGGCAAGCGAGCATCCTGGCAGAAAACCCTTCTTGCTTGAGAGCCGCGTCGAGTTCCGGTCCATCCGCACGGACAGGTCAGCTCGAAATCCAGTTCCTGCCGCTCAGGACGGAAAGAAAAATACAGGTCGCGCTTACACATCTCACATTCGAACACAAAAATGTAGACAAGGAGGGGAACCGATTCTTGCATTGCCGAACCACCCACTGCGCACCGGGGGACTCGGCCGAACTGCAGTCTAGCACATTGCGATGACAAATCGCGCAAGCGCAGGTGGTGCAGACTTTTGTTGTACCGAAATGGCCTTCGTTCGAGTGCTGAATCAGTTGAGAAGCGAATTGCTCCCGGACCCTCGTCTACCATACAGTACCCAGGAAGAGAGGTGCGGATGGAGTGGTTCGAACCTAATGAGGGGATACGAGGACTACGGCAAACCACAGTACGTGTCTCGGAGCAGTGATCTCGACGGGCACGAACGGTGGGACTTCAGCAAAGGAAAACAAATCGAGAATCGGAGATCTTCAGCGTGCATCAAGTCAAACTCCGCGGAGGACGACGCGCCGCCAGACGATGGGCTCGTAAATCACTTGGCGCTGTTGATTTTCTCTTGAAGAATGCGACTCGCAATCGAACGCGCGGGAATTCCGGGCATCCGGTATCTTGCGATACGGGTCTCTAAATCCGATGGCAGTGAGTATCCTGGCTATTCGATTGCCAATATTCTAAATCTTCGATCATCACCAGACTATGATCGCTCGGATTTCTCCGTGTTTCCGGAGGACTATTTGGGGGCGACTGACAGAGGCAGAATTTCTAGCCTGCGCATAACCGTTTTGAAAAGATCAACGCTTCAAGTTTGTGTCGCGCAGATTCGTGGATTTATACAAAAACAATCGTTTTGCGGGATATTCCTTCAGAACAATTCAACTCCGTGAATCGTGAAAGCCCTGCGTCAACTGTCGGGTGGACGTGACTGCTAAACTCCGACTTACCCGGGGGTCTCTTCTCTTGCTCGCGCTGATGCGCCCCGCCGACGCTCTTTTTTTGGCCCATTGCTGATTCCGCAACTTTTCCACTACTCCCTTTCGCATTTTTTCGCGTTTCCACTTATAACTGAACACGGAACTGCTTTGCTGCCTTTCCGCCCGGCGGCTTGGGAATATCTCGTGACCCCAGACAACAGAAAAGTATTGCGTGTGGGAGTGCTGTTCGGAGGCCGCTCCGGCGAGCACGAAGTATCGCTGGCTTCAGCCGCTTCGGTCATCCGCGGCCTGGAACCCGACAAATACGAAGCCGTGCCGATCGGCATCACGAAAGACGGCCATTGGCTGATTAGCGAAGGCGCCATGAAGATGCTGCCGGACATTCTGAAAGGCGGGCGGCGCGTGATGCTGACCGCCGATCCGACGGAAGCGGCGCTGGTCCCGCTCGATCGCGGATCGGGAGCGCAGCGTTTCGACGTTGTGTTCCCCGTGATGCACGGCACGTTTGGCGAAGATGGCACCATTCAGGGGATGCTGGATCTTTCGGGCCTTCCCTACGTGGGCGCGGGAGTTTTGGGTTCCGCGATCGGCATGGACAAAGATGTGACCAAGCGGCTTTGCCAGGAGGCGGGGATTCCCGTCGTGCCGTGGGTGACGGTGCATCGCTGGGAATGGGAAAAGGACCCTGCGGCAACACAGCGTGAGATCGAGAAAAAGTTCGTGTATCCCGTTTTCGTGAAGCCCGCCACGTTGGGCTCGTCGGTCGGAATGTCGAAAGTGCATAACGCCGAGGAACTTGCTCCTGCACTGAACTTTGCTTGTGAATTCGGGATGAAGATTCTGGTGGAAAAGGCGATGGTCGCGCGAGAGATCGAAGTGTCGGTGCTCGGTAATCACGACCCGCAAGCCTCGGTGCCCGGCGAAATCGTGCCACACCGCGAATTCTACGATTACACCGCCAAGTATTTGGAGGATGGCACACAATTGCTGATCCCAGCAGTACTGAAGCCAGCGCAGACAGAGAAGATTCGCAAGCTGGCCGTGGAAGCGTTTCGCACGCTGGAGCTGTCGGGTATGGCGCGGGTCGATTTCTTTCTGGAAAAGAAGGGCGGAAAGATTCTCTTGAACGAGGTCAACACCATTCCCGGGTTTACCTCCATCAGCATGTACCCAAAACTCTGGGAAGCCAGCGGAATTCCGTTTCGCGAACTCATCGACAGATTGATTCAACTGGCGTTTGAACTGCACCGCGAAAAAGCACGCACCAAATATGCAATCGAGGTTCCGGAAGGGTCCGGCGGAGCGCTCACGGGCTGAACACCGCGATCAGTTTTTTGTTTGTGCCGGGCAAGGCGGAATTTGTGACTCCGGTACCAAGAAACTTTTTGCCACCAAGTGGCGTCGAATCTACAGGGAGAATTGCGGCAAGGCAATTCTCTTGTTAGAGTTCCTGTTGGCGTGCTGAGCCCAGCGGAATGTTCCTGACGCTCGCATGCGGGAGAACCCTCGCATGACACTACTCGATCCACCTGTTGAACAACCGCATAAGTCCCGCGCCATGACCATCACGATTGTGGCGCTGGTGCTGGTTGCGGCGGTGGTATTGTGGTTTGGCTTTCGATACTACCCGGAGAAAAACGCGGCTTCGCAATTCTTCCAGACCCTGGCAGCCGGCGATACCAACAAGGCCTACGAACTGTGGAAACCGTCGTCGAATTATCAGATGAAAGATTTTCTGGCCGATTGGGGATCGGAAGGCTATTACGGGCCGGTGAAAAGTTTCAAGATCGTGAGCGCAAAGGCGCCGAGGAATAGCGATACGTCGGTCGAGGTGAATGTAGCCGTCAGCCCCTTTTCGCCGTTCCCGGATCAATCCGATGACAAGAGCCGCAAGACGAAAACGGTGCCCATC
>Ga0074045_10000708_pt1 | contig 32705 bp, 28 predicted proteins | sample BogForMeECP23OM2_FD_94442 | JGI IMG/M metagenome (GOLD analysis project Ga0074045, IMG submission 94442) | Bog forest soil microbial communities from Calvert Island, British Columbia, Canada - Bog Forest MetaG ECP23OM2 | ecosystem: Environmental > Terrestrial > Soil > Wetlands ...
GCCGGGCCCTTTCAAAGAACCTTTTATGAAACATGGTCCGACAAATTCGGCGATTCGCGGGCACTGAGAACTGAGAACTGACAACTAACCTATGGCACAAGCCAACCAAACCGAACAGGCAACTCCGCGACGGCGGCAAAAAGCGCGCGAAAAAGGGCAGGTGGCGCGTAGCCGCGATCTGATCGGCGCCGCCTCCGGCATGGCTGCCACCTTTGTTCTCTTTTCCCTGATGTCGAGTTTCCCCTTTGCTTTCCGCGGCTTTTTCCATGACTGCGTGGAGAGCGCCGTCTCCGGCAACCTGCGCATGGACGCGCTCCCTCCCTTCCTTAGCCACTCCGGGCTGTTCCTGGGCACTGCGGCCGCTCTCGGCCTGGGGTGGACAGTCGCGCTCGCGTCCGCTCTGGCTCAGGGAGGCTTGGTCTTTGCTCCCACATCGCTGCTGCCCAGCGGCTCTCGCGTCAGCCCCGCCGCCAAACTGCGCCAACTCTTCTCGATTACGGCGCTGCGCGGACTCATCAAGTCGCTGTTCCCCGCCGCTGCGGTTGCCTGGCTCGCGGTCGGCTGCCTGCGCCGCGACTGGTTTGCGCTGATGGCGCTCCCCGGGCGTTCTTCCCGCGGCATGCTCGGGTTTGCCGCCGGCCGGGTTTTCGAAGTTGCCTGGAAATCCGCTCTGGTTCTGCTGGTCTGGGCGGTTCTCGACTACCTGTTCGAGCGCCAGCACCTTTCGAGCGAGCTGAAAATGAGCCGCCAGGAACTGGTCGATGAATACAAGGAGACGGAAGGCAATCCGGTTATCAAAGGCCGCATCCGGCGACTGCGGCGCCAGATTCGCCGCCGCAAGATGCTTGCTGACACCAAGCGCGCCGCCGTTGTGATCACGAATCCGACCAGTTACGCGATCGCGCTCGAGTATCGCCCGGACATGCCCGCGCCCGTCGTGGTTGCCAAGGGCCGCAACCTGTTCGCCGCCCAGATCAAGGAAATCGCCCGCTGGGAGAACATTCCCATGGTCGAGAATCCGCCGCTGGCTCACGCTCTCTACCGTACCGTCGAGGTGGGACAAAGCATTCCTGGGCAACTTTATGCGGTGATTGCCGAAATTCTGGCCGCCGTATTCCGTGCGGAAGCCCGCGCTCTCGCCGCTTCTGCCGCCATAGGAGGACGCCGCTGATGCCCACCACCGCCGTCGCCCCCGGGCCTCTCACCCGCAACCAATTTGTCGAGTGGATCGTTCCTATCGCGGCCGTCAGCCTGGTCTTCGTCATGCTGGTGCCGTTGCCGGCGTTCGCGCTTGACCTGTTGCTGGCCACCAGCTTTGCCGCTTCCGTGCTGGTACTGCTCTCCGCCCTGCAGATTCTGCGCCCGGCGCAGTTTTCCGTTTTCCCCAGTCTGTTGCTCCTGCTTACGCTGTTCCGCCTGTCGTTGAACCTCGCGTCCAGCCGCCGCATTCTTCTTCACGGGAACGAAGGTGCGGGGGCTGCCGGAAAAGTGATCGAGGCGTTCGGACAATTCGTGGTGGGCGGTAACTACGTGGTCGGGTTCGTTCTCTTCATCGCCCTGATCGCTATTCAGTACATCGTGGTCAGCCACGGCGCGGTGCGCACCGCCGAAGTCACGGCCCGCTTCACCCTCGACGCTCTTCCGGGCAAGCAGATGGCGATTGACGCCGACCTCAATGCCGGACTCATCGACGAGCATCAAGCCCGCGCCCGCCGCGAACAAACGGCTCGCGAAGCGGAATTCTACGGCGCCATGGACGGCGCCGCCCGCTTCAACCAGCGCGACTCCATTGCTACCATCCTGATCACGGGCATCAACATTCTTGCCGGCTTCCTGATCGGAGTTTTCCAGCTCGATATTCCTTTTCGCGAGGCGCTCAAGACCTACACCGTGCTCACGGTCGGCGACGGTCTGGTCACCATGATCCCCTCGCTGCTGGTCTCGATGGCGGGCGGCATGGTCGTAACCCGCGCCTCCTCGAACGTGACTCTTTCCGCCGACCTTGGGACGCAACTGTTCTCCCGGCGGCGCTCGCTGCAGATCGCTGCCGGCGTCATGGTCGCGCTCGCTTGCATCCCGGGACTGCCGAAATTTTCTTTCCTGGCGGTTGCCAGCGTCGTCTTTCTGCTCGCGGCCCGCCTGCCCAAGGTCCAAGACAAAGATGGCAGAGTCATCGATGTCGCCGCCGCCGACCCCGGCGCCCTGCCCGCCGCCGAAAAAGACAAGAAAGCCGCCAAGTCCGAGTCCATCGAAGACCTGCTCAAGCTCGACGAACTCTCGCTCGAAGTCGGCTATGGCCTGGTCAACCTGGTGGACGCGCAGCAAGGCGGACAACTCCTGGCCCGGGTCAAAGCGCTGCGCAGTTCGCTCGCCGTGCAGCTCGGCTTCATCGTTCCGCCCATTCACATCACCGATAACGTCCGGCTCAAGGCACGGGAATATGTGATCTCGCTGCGCGGCGTCGAGATTACTCGCTGGGAAATGCTCGAAGATAAAGTGCTCGCCATCAGTTCCGAAATTACTCCGCCGGCGCTGGCCGGAACTCCTACCCGCGAGCCCGCTTTCGGCGTCGCCGCGCTCTGGATTTCCCGCGCCCTCGAATCGCAGGCTCTGACCTCCGGCTATGCCGTGGTTGACCAGACTTCGGTACTCTCCACGCATCTCGCCGAAGTCATTCGCCAGCACGCCTACGAATTGCTGTCGCGCCAGGAAACCAAGCGGCTGCTCGATCGCCTCAGCGAAAGCCATCCCAAGCTGGTGGAAGAACTGGTCCCCAAGATCCTCAGCTTGGGCGATGTGCAAAAAGTCTTGCAGCAACTCCTGCGCGAACAGGTTTCCATTCGCGACCTTTCCACCATCCTCGAGACCCTGCTCGACGCGTCCGCCACCAGCAAGCATCCCGTGCTGCTGGTCGAAGCCGCCCGCCAGGCCCTGGGCCGGGCTCTGGTCCGGCCACTACTCTCCGACGACGGCGGCCTGCGCGTGCTCACGCTCGACCACAACATCGAAGAAGAACTTGGCCGCGCCTTCAGTCCGCAGACGGTCTCCGCCCCCGGTGCCGGATTGCAGTCCGGTTTGCAGCCCTCATTCGTCCGCCGCATTCTCGATGGCTTGCGGACGCTGGCCGGGGATCAGGTGGCCCAGACAGCCCCCATCCTGCTCTGTTCCACTCCTGCGCGCTTTCATCTGCGGCGCTTGCTCGAACCCTTTCTCCCCAAAGTGGTAGTGCTTTCTCCGCTGGAAATTCCTCCCATGGTTTCGGTGCAGTCGCTGGGGGTGGTGCGATGAAAACGCTCGATAGAAGCGCGCGATGAAGAGATCGTTGCCCTTCCGTGCAAGTCGTTGGTCGTTAGTCGCTGGTCGTTCGGTGCATGGGATGCGACCGATGAGCCAGGGATTAACGACCAATCATCAACGGCTAACGACGACTTAACGAAAGCAGGCCAGCCTCATGACCAAACATCCCGCCGAAGCCTATCGCAGTGTGCAGAGCGATGCTGAACGGGAGCGTGTCCTTATGGAACAGCTTCCCCAGGTCCGCTACATTGCCCGCCGCATCCACGAGCGCTTGCCCCGCCACGTTTCTTTCGAAGACCTGGTCCACGCCGGCGTTCTCGGACTGATCGACGCCCTCAACAAGTTCGATCTGTCCAAGCACGTGCAGTTCAGTTCTTACGCCAAGTTCCGTATCCGGGGCGCCATTCTCGACAGCCTTCGCGAACTGGACTGGAGCCCGCGTGAATTGCGCCGCAAAGGCCGCCTGGTCGATTCCACCTACTGCCAGCTTTCCGGCAAGCTGGGACGGGCGCCCAGCGAAAACGAAATCGCTCATGAAATGGGCATCAAGCTGGGCGAACTGCAATCGCTGCTCGCTGAACTCGATGGCCTCGAACTGGGCAGCCTGCGGATCGAGTCTCGCCGCGACGGCAAAGAAGAAGATCTTACGGACTACATCCCGTCCCGGCCCGAGGAAACGCCCTTCTTTCAATGCCTCCGTTCGGAGATGAAACATCTGTTGGAGAAGGCGATTGCCGAGTTGCCGGAAAAGGAACAGCGCGTTCTGGCGCTCTACTACTACGAAGAACTTACCATGAAGGAAGTCGGCGCCACGCTCGGCATTGGCGAATCGCGGGTTTCGCAGATTCATTCTCTCGCCATGGTTCGCTTGCGCGCCCGGCTGAATTTCCTGACCGCACCGGCCGCGCGAGCCAACGCCGCCGGAACCATCTAGGGGGCCCCATGGAAAAGGTACTCAACCAGACCGAAATTGATGAGATGGTGCGGACGGCGCGCTCCGGCAATGCCATCGGCTCCGACGGCCCGGTCGTCCAGCCCTGGGACATCCGGCAAGCCGGACAGATCGGAAGCGAGCAGTTGCGCGCCATCAACCAGCTGCACGAAAACTTTGCCCGGAATCTTTCCATCGCCGTCGGCGGCTTCTTGAGAATCGTTTTCGACTGCAGCCTGGTTTCCGCCGAGCATCTGACCTACCGCGAGTTTCTGCAGCGCGTTCCGGAGACAACCTATCTTGCGTCCTGCGGTCTCGCGCCGGCCGGCGCGGTCGCGGTTCTGCAACTTGATCTCGCCATTGCCTTTCCCATTTTGGACGTCATGCTCGGAGGTGAAGGGACGAGTACCGAGAGCACCCGCGACATCACCGAGATCGAAGAACAGGTTCTCGAAGGTATCATCCGCATCGTATGCCGCGAACTGCAAACCAGCTGGCGGGCTATTGCGCTCCAATTCAATTTCGAAACGCGCCAGCACCTGCTGCAAACCCAGCGCCTTATGCCTCCCGAAGAAAAAAATCTTTGCCTCAGCTTCGAAATCAAGATGTCGGAGACTCGAGGTACGCTCAATCTTGCCATCCCGGCCGTCGTTTCCAATGCCTTGCTCAGAAAAATTTCCGCCGACTTCAGCTATCAGCGGCCCCGCAGTCCCATCGAAGGCCGCCTGCAGATTCAGAAGAAGTTGCTCGACTGTTTCTTTCCCGTGGAACTCTCCATGCCGGATCTGCAAGTGCCTTTGCAGAACCTCACCGGTTTGGTTGCCGGCGACCTGCTTACTTTTTCGAGGAGCGCGTCCGCCCCGGCGGTCCTGCTGGTGGATGACGTTCGCCTGTGCTCGGCTACGCCGGTGCGAGTCAACGCCCGGCGCGCTGCTCGCATCTGCTCTCTCGAACCACCGCTTCCGACCGCAGGTGAACTATGACCGACATGCCCGACGCACCCGCCCATCTCACCGATCCTGAACTCCACGCCGAACTCCGTCCCGAACTCCGCCAGTGGTGCGAGGCCTGGAGGACTTGTCTGCAGAATGTGCTCGCCCAGATTTCCGGAAATGCTTCCGGAGAAGGCGATGCCTTCGAGATTTCTTCCGAGCTCTTGTCCGCCACCGATTCCGACCTGTGGTACACCGTCGTTGCCGGAGGCGCCACCCGCGGCGAGATGACCTTGCGTCTGCCCGCTGCCTCGGGCACGCGGCTGGCCCGGAAGCTTCTAGGTGAAACCGCGGCTCAAGGCAGCGCCGCCGCCGCTACCACCGCCGCACCCACCGCTACTGAAAATATTCCTGCTGAAGGCATTTCTCCTGAAAGCATTTCTCCTGAAAACAAGGAAGCCCTGGAAGAGCTACTGCGCCAGGTTGCCGGACTGGCGGCCACCGCACTGGCCGCGACGGCGGGCGGCGAAGTTCAGCTCCATCTCTCGGCTAGCGCGGCTCCCTCCTGGTCCTCGGACGCCATCGTCTGCCTCCGGACCCGCGATGAAGCTGGCGCTGCCATCACCCTCGAAATTCAGATCAGCCCGGCCCTCGCCGCCGCGCTCCACGCACGTGTACAGCCCGCTGCCGCCACGCCAACCTTGACGCCGGCATTGACGCTACCAGTGCCTGCAACCTCGGCCCAACCATCGTCTGCGTCTTCGATGCTGCCTGCGGCCTCTTCCAGTTACCGCCGCCTCATGGATGTCGGGCTCGACGTCAAACTTCGTTTCGGAACCCGTCGCATGCTGCTGCGCGACGTGCTCGCCCTCAGCGCTGGAGTCGTCGTCGAACTCGATAACACGCTCCATTCGCCCGTAGATTTGCTGCTCGACGGACGCCTGATCGCCCAGGGCGAAGTCGTCATCGTCGACGGCAAATACGGATTGCGCATCACCGACGTGGTCGATTCCGCGCCTGCCGCCGGATCTCCCGGCTGATTTTTGCTTTTCGCATGAGAACCAAGAAGTTTACTGAGGACTGCCCTATGAACGACTTTTTGAAGCCATCAACCTGGCCCGCTAACTGGCTCAAGCGGCACCCGCTCGAATCGTCCGAGCCCCCTTGCGCGCTCGTCTCCTGTTCGCGCCCGCGATCGCTCTGGCAGCGTCTCCGCCACCGCCCCGAAGGAGCCTTCCTCCAAGGCTTGTTCTATTGCCAGCCTCAATGCCTGGAGACTGCCCTCATCGGCCAACTCTCCCGCCTGCGCGGGATGGCTCCCTCGGCGCAGCCCCCGAACCGCATTCCCCTCGGGCTGCTGATGGTGGCCCGCGGCCAGCTTACCTACCAGGAAGTCCGCGCTGCCCTTGAAGCCCAGCGCCGGGCGCGCCACGGAAAAATCGGGGAGTGGATCGAAAAACTTGGCTTTGCCTCCGAACAGGAAGTCACCACCGCTCTGGCCCTGCAATGGGGATGCCCGGTCGCTTCTTCCTTCGATCCCTCCACCATCCATTCTCCGGGGAGAATTCCGCTTTCCATCCTCGACGCCTTTCAGATGCTCCCCTTCAATTACGTGGCCTCGACCAACACGCTCTGCCTGGCCTTCGGAGAACGCGTGGACCACGCCGCGCTGTACGCTATCGAAAAGATTCTCGATTGCCGCACCCAGCCCTGCGTTGCGGAACGGAAGAGTATCGCCCGCCAACTCGAAAGCATGCGCCAACTGTCCCGCCCCAGCGACGTAGAGTTTGGGCCGATGAACGACCTGGCCGAAATGGCTCGCATTGCCTCCAGCTACACCGCCAGACTTACTCCCCAACAAGTCCGGCTCGGCCGTATCGGGCGGTTCATCTGGCTGCGTTTGGAAGTTGGAACCAAGCTCCGGTCGCAACGGCGCTCCATTACCACCAACCTTGTCTTTCGCCTGTCCGCCGATTCCCCACATCCCCTCCCATTCATCCGTCCTGCTCGCCAACTGGAGAGTACCCCCTCGCACGTTTGACCCTTCTTTTCTTGCGCCTGTAAGATCAATAATTCCCTCCTTCTGCCGGGGAATCTGCCGAGCTTCGCTTGGCTTGGACCACCGGTACGGGGCGGAGCCCCGTCACCACACGATCAGGAACACGATGCCGCACGAATTGCCGAAAACTTACGAGCCGGGCGCGATTGAAGCGCACTGGGCCGAGTATTGGGTCCGGGAAAAACTGTTTCATGTGGAGACGCCTCCGCCAGGAGATTCTCGTCCGGTGTTCACCCTGCTGTTGCCTCCGCCGAATGTGACCGGACGGTTGCATATGGGGCACATGCTGAACCAGACACAGATGGATATTCTGGTGCGCTGGCATCGCATGCGCGGGTTTATTACCTTGTGGCTGCCGGGCACGGATCATGCCGGCATCGCCACGCAGATGATGGTGGAGCGCCAGCTTGCCAAAGAAGGCAAGAAGCGGCGCGACATGGGACGCGAGAAATTTGTGGAGCGCGTCTGGGAGTGGCGGCGCGAGTATGGCGGCGCGATTCTCGACCAGATGAAGCGGCTGGGCGCGTCGGTCGATTGGGGACGCGAATACTTCACTATGGACGAAAACCTGTCGCGCGCGGTGCGTGAGGTGTTCGTCCGGCTGTATGAAGAGGGATTGATTTATCGCGGGAAGTACATCGTCAACTGGTGTCCGCGATGCGAGACCGCGATTTCGGATCTCGAGGTGAAGCACGAAGACGTCGCGGGGAAGCTGTGGGAGATTCGCTATCCCGTAATCGGCACAGGTGAATTTATCACCGTGGCGACAACGCGTCCGGAGACGATGCTGGGCGATACGGCGGTTGCGGTGAATGCCGCTGATGAGCGTTACACGCATCTGCATGGGAAGAAGGTGCTGCTGCCGTTGATGAAGCGGGAGATTCCGATCATTTTCGATGAGATTGCGAAGCCGGAGTTTGGCACCGGTGCGGTGAAGATTACTCCGGCGCATGATCCGAATGATTTCGAGGCGGGGAAACGGCACAACCTGCCGCCGATCGACGTGATGGATCTACATGCGCGCATGAACGAGAACGCGGGCGCTTACAAGGGACTCGACCGTTACGCGGCGCGCGAGGCGGTGCTGGCGGATCTGAAGGAACAGGGCTTCCTGGCTGGCGAGAAGGACTACACGGTGCCGCTGGGCAAGTGCGACCGCTGCGGCACGGTAGTGGAGCCGCGACTGTCGGAGCAGTGGTTCGTGAAGATTGCGCCTCTGGCCAAGAAGGCCATTGCCGCGGTGGAGTCGGGCGAGATCACCATCACTCCGGAGAACTATAAACAGATTTATTTGAACTGGATGTACAACATCCACGACTGGACGATCTCGCGGCAACTGTGGTGGGGACACCGGATTCCGGTGTGGCATTGCGGCGATTGCCAGGACGTGATTGTGGCGCGCGAGACGCCGGCAAAATGTCCGAAGTGCGGTTCTGCAAAGCTGGAGCAGGATACGGACGTGCTCGACACCTGGTTCTCTTCAGGGCTGCTGCCCTTCACCACATTGGGCTGGCCGGAGAAGACGCGCGATGCCGAAGTTTTCTATCCGACGACGCTGCTGATAACGGCTTACGAGATTCTGTTCTTCTGGGTGGCGCGCATGATCATGTTCGGCTGCTACTTCATGGAGGGGCACGAGCAGGACGCAGCGATCAAGAAGGCGAGCGGTTGGGGGGAGAAGAAGAACGACAGCGTTCCGTTCCGCAATGTCTATATTCATGCGCTGGTGCGCGATGCGGAACGGCAGAAGATGTCGAAGACCAAGGGGAACGTGCTCGATCCGCTGGAGGTGATTGCGCAGTACGGAACGGATGCGACGCGCTTCACCCTGGCGTCGATGGCGGCGCCGGGGACAGATATCGCGTTCAGCGAGAGCCGTACGGCGGGGTATCGGAATTTTGCCAATAAGATTTGGAACGCGGCGCGATTTATGTTCATGAATGTGGACAAGATCGACGCGAGCCTGCGGCCGGCCCGTGTGGGCGCGGGCGACTCGCCCGGGCGATCTGAAGGCATTGCCGGATTCGACGCGGAGACGCTCGAAGACCGCTGGATTCTTTCGCGGTTCAATCGCGCGGCGAAGGATGTGAACGCGTCTCTCGAAACCTATCGCTTTGATGAAGCGGCGAATCGCATCTATGATTTTTTCTGGGGCGACTTCTGCGACTGGTATATCGAACTGATCAAGCCGCAGCTGAACCTCGAGGAAGGGGCGGAGACGGGAGCGGCACGGGTTGCGTGTGCGAATCTGGTCAATCTATTCGAGGCTTCGCTGCGGCTGCTGCATCCGGTGATGCCGTTTATCACGGAAGAAATCTGGCACGCGATCTACGATGGAGCGCCACCGCTGAAATCGATTGCGCTGGCCGCGTATCCGGCGGCGGATGAAAAGCAGATCGACCTTGGCGCGGAGACGGAGATGGCGATTCTGCAAGACCTGATCGTCAGCGTGCGGAATCTGCGGGCGGAATTGAAGGTCGAACCCAAGGTCAAAGTGCCGATCGAAGTATTTGCGCATGAGCCGGCGATTCGCGCGATGATCGAGAAGAATCTGGGCGCGGTGCTGCGGGATCGTCCGGCGAATGTGGAGAAGATCACGTTCGCGGAAAGCTCACTGGCGAATTTGCCGGGCGCGCGTAGCACATCGCGGTTCGATGTTCATGCCATCTACGAAAAAAAGATTGACGTTGCAGCCGAGCGCGAGCGTCTAACCAAAGAACTGGAGAAGATAGAGAAGCAACTGGCAAGTGCGCAAGCCAGACTTGGCGACGAGCAGTTCTTGAGCAAAGCTCCTGCGAACGTCGTTGAAGGGTTGCGCAAACAAGCAGAGGAATTGACGATTCTGCGAGAGAAGATCCTCGCGAAATTGAAAGAGCTAGGAGAGGCAGGAACCACGTAGGGACGGCCGCCCTCGGCCGTCCAGTCGAGCGAAGCTCGACGGCATCCCGCGAAACTGCGGCTCTTCGAGCCGCTGGACAGCCGAGGGCGGCTGTCCCTACGCAAGTTATGGACTGGAATTCACGACGCATTACCGCGATTATCGAGAACGCGCTGACCGAAGATCGGGCAACGCGTGATGCGACCAGCTACGCCTGTATCGATCCCAACCAGCGCGCCTCGGCGACGATTATCGCCAAGCAGGACTGCATTTTGGCAGGCTTGGCTTGTGTTCCGCGGATTCTCGATGTCTATGCGGCACTCGACGGGGCAGTCATTTCGCACTACGAGGTGACAAGCCACCCCTCGATTTTTGATGGAGTCCGCGTGCACGCTGGGCAGCAGATTGCGGTGATCCGGCACAATGCGCGGGTGATTTTGTCGTGTGAGCGGGTGATCCTGAATTTTCTGCAGCGTATGGCCGGAATTGCCACCACCACCCGAAAGTTTGTGGATGCGGTCGAGGGCACGCGGGTGCGGATTCTGGACACGCGCAAGACGGCACCCGGCCTGCGCTTGATTGACAAACATGCGGTGCGCTGCGGCGGCGGACAGAATCACCGACTCGACCTCTCTGACGGCGTGGTGATCAAGAGTAATCACATTGCGCTGGCCGGAGGCGCGATCCCCGCGCTGGAGCGAGCCATCCACAACCGGCGCGGCCGGCAGCCGATTGAGATTGAAGTGCGGTCGCTGGAAGAACTGCAGCAGGCGCTCGACCACGGGGCGGAGGCCATCCTGTTCGACAACATGAGTGTTGAGAATGTGCGCAAGGCCGTAGAGATTTGTTCGCGCCAGCCGCGCCGAATTCCATTGGAGTGCGCGGGAGGAATTAATCTGGAAAACGTGCGTTCGTACGCCGAGACCGGCGTGGATTTTATCTCGGTGGGGGCGCTGACGCAGTCATTGACCTCAGTGGATATGAGTCTGCGGGTCACTCCAGCGTAGGGTTGGGTAATGGCTATTCGCGGCTCGTCGTTCGCTGTTCGCGAAACCAAGGCCGTCGACGAACACCCAATAGCGAACGGCGAATAGCTTACAGCGAACGACGCGACTGTTTATAATCCCTCCATCTCCACTTCCACCAAAACTCGCAGCCTGCCGTCCGTGCACAAGGCCACAGACGTTCGCCTGGGCCGCATCGTGCGCCTGCTGATGGGCCACGCTATTGTGGTCGTCAGCGGCACCAAGATTGCCGAAGAGATTGGGACGAGCCGGTCGGAAGTCTGGCGGCTGATTCAGCAACTGCGCGGGCTGGGCGTGGATGTCGCTGGACATCCGGCGACCGGGTATCAACTGCGGTCGGTCCCGGACTTGCTGTTACCGGAGATGTTGGCTCCGTCGTTGAAGGGGACGGTCTTCGGCGCGAACTCCGGCAAGCAAATTCACCATTACTACAAAACCGGTTCGACCAATGTGGAAGCGATGCGAGCGGCGGCGGAAGACTCTCCAGAGGGCAGCGTATTTCTTGCCGAGGAACAACTGGCTGGGCGGGGACGCGGCGCGAACACCTGGCACTCGGCGCGTTCGACGGGCATCTACTGCTCGGTGATTCTGCGTCCGGTGATGCCGCCTTCGGATGCGCTGATTTTCTCGCTGGCTGCGGGACTGGCGGTGCGCGCGGCCGTGGCGGAGGTCGCGCCGCAGCTTCAAGCGGACCTGAAATGGCCGAACGACTTGCTGCTGGGCGGCAAGAAGTTCTGCGGTATTCTCACCGAAATGAACTCCGAAGCCATGCGGGTGCATCATCTGGTGGTGGGCGTGGGCATCAACGTGAACCAGGTGAAGTTTCCCGCTGAACTACGCGAAATTGCTACTTCGTTGCGGATCGAGACGGGCACGGAGTGGTCGCGCGTGGAGCTCTGCGCGGCTTTGCTAAAATCGCTCGACCGGGAGTATCGCAGCCTGGTGGAAGATGCGAGAGCACGAGAGGCGATCCTGCGCCGGTTCGAAGAGAGTTCTTTGTCAGTGCGCGGCAGAAAAGTAAGCATCATAGTGAACAGCGATGAAAACGGCGGACTGGCAGGCGTTACCGAGGGATTGGATGAGCGCGGATTCCTGCGGGTGAGAACCGAAGAGGGATTGCGAACGGTAATGAGTGGGACGGTGCGGCTGGACTGAGTGAGTGATTCCGCGGTTCTTCGAGCCGCTGGACAGCCGAGGGCGGCTGTCCCTACGTGATCGATTATGCTGCTTGTGATTGATGTCGGAAACACGAATACGGTGCTGGGCGTCTTTGAACAAACGGCGCACCGTCCGGGCGAGGATGTAACCACGGACCCACCTCGTTACAAGCGGCTGGTTGCGAATTGGCGCGTCGGCTCGCATCTGGCACGCACGGTCGACGAGTACGGAGTGATCTTCCGCAACCTCTTCTCGATGGACAACCTGGAAGTTTCAGATGTGCACGGGATCGTAATTTCATCGGTGGTGCCTCCGCTCGATCCAGTGCTGCGACAGGTGTGCGAGCGCTATTTCAACAGCAAGCCGCTGTTCATCGAGCCCGGCGTGAAGACGGGCATGCCGGTGTTGTATGACAATCCCGCGGAAGTGGGCGCGGACCGGATTGTGAACGCGGTTGCGGCGTTTGAGAAATATGGCGGGCCGTGCGTGATTGTGGATTTCGGCACGGCGACAACCTTCGACTGCATTTCGAAGAAAGGCGAGTACATGGGCGGCGTGATTTGTCCCGGGATTGGGATTTCCGCGGACGCGCTCTTTCAGCGCACGGCGCGACTGCCGCGGGTGGAGATTCGCAAGCCCGCGCGCATGATCGGAACGAATACGGTGGGAAGTTTGCAGTCGGGGCTTTATTACGGGTATCTCGGCCTGGTCGACGGCATCCTGGAGCGGCTGGTGGATGAGCTAGGTGTGGAAACGCGCGTGGTTGCGACGGGCGGACTGGGATCGCTGATTGGCACGGCTTCACACTTCATTAAAGATGTGGACGAGTTTCTGACCCTTGATGGGCTGCGCATCATATGGGATCGGAACCAGTCGTCCTTTATCCGCCGCGAAGCCGCGCCGAAAGCGACGAAATCGCCGGCTCCGGCCAAGCCCTTGGCTCCCGATGCAAAACCGTGGCCCTCGCCGAAGTCTCCCAAATCGCGTTGAACCGTTGTGGAAAATTACTTCAATTACTTCACCGAAATCGAAGAGCACTTTCAACGGCGGCGCGGCGGGATTCTGCTGCTGTCGACGCTCGATTGGGCCTTGATTGAGACCTGGAAGAACGCCGGCGTGCCACTGGAAGCCGTGCTCCGCGGGGTAGATGACGCTTTTGACAAATACGACCAGCGTCCCTCGAAATCAAAGAAAGTGAATAGCCTGGCCTACTGCTCGCAGGCCGTGCTGGCGGCGTTGGAAGATATGAAAGAAGCGGCGGTCGGTGCGGCGAAGGAAGAAAAAGTTCAACGAGAGCCTGGATTCGAGGCGGCGCAGATCGCGGTATTCTTGCGGGGCAATGCCGAGCGGCTGGAAAAAGCGAAGCTGCCGGAGCGCGAGGGATTCGCGACTGGAGCGTTGGCAAGGGAAGAAGCGGGTTCGCTGCGCGAGATGGCTGACGCAATCGAGAGCGGCGGGAAGCTTCCTCGGCTGGAAGATTTGGAGCGGCGGCTGACCGTGCTGGAGGAGAAACTCTTCGCCGTGCTGATGGCGGCGACTTCGGACGAAGATCTGGTGAAGGTTCGCGCGGAAGCGGATCGGGATATTGCTCCTTACCGGCGCAACATGACCGTGGCGCAGGTCGAGCAGTTGCACAAGCAGTACGTTCATAAGCGGCTGCTGGAACGGTGCGGCGTGCCGCGGCTGAGTTTGTTCTACATGCATTAAGCACGTAGGGACAGCCGCCCTCGGCTGTCCAGCCGGGCAAAGCCCCGCCAGCTTTTGTAGGCCAAGAGAAAGCGCAAACAAAGCCTTGGCGAGCTGTGCTCGCTTGGACAGCCGAGGGCGGCTGTCCCTACGCAGACCCTATGCTTCTATCCATCGAAAAACTCATCTATGGCGGTGACGGCCTGGCGCGGACTCCGGCCGGCGCGGATGGGCGCAGCATGGCCGTGTTTGTGCCTTTTGTGCTGGCGGGGGAGCGGGTTGAGGCCGAGATCCGGCGAGAGAAACCTGGGTTCGCACGCGGCTCGCTGACGCAGTTGATCGAAGCTTCACCGGATCGCATCGAGGCCCGCTGTCCATACTTCCGGCAATGCGGGGGATGCCATTACCAGCACATTGCCTACCAGCGGCAACTGGAGTTCAAGGCTGGGATATTGCGCGAAACGCTGCAGCGGATTGCGAAGATCGAGCTGAAGTCCGAGATTCGCTTGCATGCTTCTCCTCCCTGGAACTATCGCAACCGGACGCGGCTGCAGGTGCAGATTTCGCCTGAGTTTGCGTTGGGGTACTTCCGGTTCAGCTCGCACGAATTTCTTCCGGTACGCGAATGTCCGATCAGTTCGCCGCTGCTCAATCGGATGATGGCGCGACTGCTTGAGCTCGGGGGATCGAACTGCCCGGCAGCGGTGGAAGAAATTGAACTGTTCGCAGATGGGGCGGATGAGCATCTGCTGGCTTGGGCATTCTGCCGCCGCGAGGCTGACCCGAAAGACTCATTGCGCTGGGCGGAGGCACTCGCTCGCGAACTGCCGGAAATCAGCGGCGTGACGTTTTTCTCTTCGCGGCGCCGAGTCGAAGAAGATGAAATGCCCGGCCCGAAAGCACTGGCGCAATCGGGCGCCAAGTCGATTCGCTATCACACCACGGGCCACGATTATCAGGTCAGCGCGGGCGCCTTTTTTCAGGTGAACCGTTATCTGGTGGACGAGCTGGTTTCGGTTGTAACCGGCGGCGTGTGCGGCGACCTGGCACTCGATCTGTATGCCGGGGTGGGGCTGTTTTCAGTGGCTTTGGCGCGAAGTTTTCATCACATATTTGGTGTAGAGGCGTCACAGACATCGCATAGGGATCTTGTGCAGAATGTGCCTGCGAACGTGAAAGCGGTCGGCGCGCGAACCGAGGACTATCTCAAGAGCGTCTACCTGAGAAGCGATGATCTGCGGCGCCGGCGAGTGCGGGAAAGGCCTGATTTGGTCGTACTGGATCCTCCCCGCACTGGCGCCGGCAAGGCGGTGATCCGCTCTTTGGTGGAACTCGGAGTGCCTCGCGTCCGATATGTTTCGTGCAATCCGGCGACGCTGGCCAGGGATCTCGCTCCCCTGCTGGCGGTCGGCTACCACATCGAGGAAGCACACTTGTTCGATCTGTTTCCGGGGACGTTTCACATCGAATCGGTGATGCTGCTGGCGCGCTGACCGCTTTCACGTCGTCCACTTCCTCCTCCATACATCGACCTGGCAAATGATGCGCAACCACAAGCCGCCGCAGCAACCTTTGTTCTGGGCGGCGCTGGCGTTTTCGCTCGGTCTCTGGACGGGTGTGCGTGCCTGGCGACCGCCGTCGTGGTGGGTGATCGCGGTAGTGGCCTTTGTTTTCGCAGCATCATGGTTTCTTCGGAAGCGGGCATGGCTGGCGAAGACGCTCTCACTCGGTACGTGGTTCCTGCTGGGCGCTTTTCTGATTCAGATTCGCGGTCAAGCGCAGGGTGATCCTCGGATTTCCTCCCTGGCCGATGGTCGTGAAGTTACGCTCACCGCCCACGTGATTCGCGAAGGATATGCGCGGGCCGCTGGAGCGCAGCAGATTCGCGAATCTATTGATGTGGAGACGGAAGAAATTGCGAGCCAGGGAGAAAGCTGGCCGGTGCGGGCTGGAGTGCGGCTGTCCATCTACGAAAGAACAGAACCGGTGGAGCGCCGTGCGCCCTCGCCCGGCTTCGATTCTGCTGAGGGACCTAGCGGGACGGGGCAGAGCCCCGTCACCACACTTGCCTTGCCTGCGCTCACCTACGGCACGCGGTTGCGCATTCTTGCTAAGCTGCATCCGGCTCGCAATTACCGTAATCCCGGAGCCTTCGATTATGAAGGCTATCTGCGCGACAACGGCATCAGCGTGCTGGGGTCGGCGGAGGCAAAAGATATTGAGCGGCTTCCCGGCTTTTCCGGCAACTGGATTCAACTCTGGCGAACACGCGTCCATGCCAGCATCGTGGCTAAAATTCACCAACTGTACCCCACGTCGCAGGCTTCGCTCATGGACGCCATGGTTCTTGGCGAAGAATCATTCCTGCGTAACGCGACGCGCACTGAATACCAGCGCTCGGGTACGTATCACGTGCTGGTTGTTTCGGGAATGAATCTGAGCATCCTGGCGTTTGCCATTTTTTGGACGCTGCGCCAGTTTCGGGTGGATCCCTCGGTGGCAGCCGTCACTACAGTGGTGGTCTCGTTCGCCTATGCGTTTGTGGTGGGAGTCGGTCCGCCGGTATGGCGTGCCGCGCTGATGCTGGCAACCTATTTGGGCGCGCGTCTGCTGTATCGCGGACGCAACATGATGAACGCCATTGGAGCGGCTGCGCTGGGAGTTCTGATCGCCGATCCACATGCCCTGTTTGGCGCCAGTTTTCAGCTGACGTTCCTTGCCGTTTTCATCATCGCGGGCATCGGCGCGCCGATTCTGGAGCGGACAACGTTGCCCTACGCGCGGGGGCTGCGGCTGCTGCGAGCCGCCAGCTACGACTTGCACGTTGCTCCCGGGGTGGCGCAGTTCCGGCTGGATCTAAGGTTAATCGGAGGGCGGCTGAAGAAATTCCTCGGCAACCGCCTCGGTCTGGCACTGCCCACGGTTTTCATGCGGGTGGCAATCGGTCTAAGCGGATTGATTTTCATCTCCGCGCTGATGCAGGCGGGACTGGCGCTGCTCATGGCCTACCACTTTCATCGCGCGACCACCATGGGAATGCCGGCCAACCTGGCAGTGATTCCGCTAACCCAGGGGCTCATGCCCACCGCTGCGGCCGCCGTCGGTTTGGGATACATCTCAACCACGCTGGCCAAGCCCGCGGTCTGGATTTCCGGCCTCGCGCTCGAAGGCATCGCGGGAACGGTGCACTGGCTGGGCGGCGCCCAAGTCTTAGGCGCATCCATCGCCGATCTTCGTGTAGCCATGCCCTCGCTCGCGATGATATTAGCTTCAATTGCCGGACTGGCGCTCGCCATGCTTTTGGCACGGCGCGCTCGACTGACCGCTTTCGCTTCCGTGGTGCTGCTGTTTGGCGTTGCGGGCTGGATCGCGTTTCTCCCCTCTCGTCCTCACCTTCGCGCCGGCGTGATGGAGATGACGGCGATTGATGTTGGGCAAGGCGATTCCATTTTGCTGGTCACACCCGAGGGCCGCGCACTGCTCATTGATGCTGGAGGGATGCCGCAGTGGATGCATTCTGACTTTGACATTGGCGAACAGGTGGTCTCGTCGTATCTTTGGAACCGGGGCATCGATCATCTCGACGTAGTTGTGATCACGCATCCTCATGCCGACCACCTCGGCGGGATGCCCGCGGTGATGGCAAATTTCCATCCGCGGGAACTTTGGGTAAGTATCGACAAGCCGGTGGGTGAACTGGTGCCGGTCGTTGCGCAAGCCCAGAAAGCGGGCATGAACGTTTCAGTCATGAAGGACGGCGATACATTCGACTACGGAGGGGCGCATTTTCGAATGCTGGCTCCCGGACGCGATCAAATCACCGGATCGATGCGTCCGAACGACGATTGCCTGGTGTTTACGGCCACTTATGGCGGGACGACCGCCTTGCTCGAGGGAGACGCGGAACGTCCGGCGGAACGGCGCGTGGTGGAAGAGCATCCGGAAGCGATGCTGCTGAAGGTCGCGCATCACGGAAGCGCCAGTGGAACGTCTGCCGACCTCCTGCGGACGGTTCATCCGCGCTATGCGGTTATTTCTGTCGGCGTGCGAAACGTCTACGGACATCCCCGTCGCGAAGTGCTGGAGCGGCTACAGCAGGCGGGGGTGAAAACCTACCGCACCGACGTGGAGGGCGTGGTCAGTTTTTATCTGGACGGCAAGGCCGTGACGCCAGAGGTCGCGCTTCTGCACTAGTCTCATATCTCTAGAGACGGGGCTTGCCCCGTCTTCTCTGGGACGCAGCAGGAGACGCGGCAAGCCGCGTCTCTACGGGAACTCTTCTCTTACCCAGGGATATCGGCGGTCTCGTCATCGAGAGGTGGCAATTTACGGTACGCCGCGATAATTTTTTCCGCTTCGAGGGCGTCTTCTTCGCGCACGAGAATGACCGTTCCGCCAACCCCGGGAAACGCGTTCTGGACGGCGTCAATGGATTTCAAATCCGACTCGATGCCGGCAGATTCCAGCAAACCCTGCACGACGATGGCTTCGTTTTCCTGCTCGGTGTCAAAAATCTTGAGGAGCTTCTCATTAGGCTCGGGTTGAGGCGAGGGGCTAGTCGGCTCTGGCATGCGTCCTCCGTAAGACTGCCTGTCAACAGATTACGGCAGTCACGGCGTCTCTGTCTTGCGTGGTCACAAAGGTGTAAGCCCAAGGGCAGCTTGATTCGCGAACGGAAGCTGGCACAATGGCGGCTGGGGCGCAACGCCAAGGGCTTTGCGAACATCCAAATCCGGAGAAGACGGGGGCAGTATGGAAGTGCAACGGGCCCAGCAACCAGGCGGAGAACCGAGCGAGCGCATGGAGGAGGCCCGAAGGCTGCGGCGCCTGCAGGTGATGATGAACATGGTGATGTCGGTGATCAGCCAGGATCCCGACCTGACGCTGGAAGAGGCCGCGGAAATGGCCGCGAACGCCCGCTGCGCCGCGCTCAGCATGTTTCCCGACAAAGAACTTGCCTACGATCTCATCTACCGCCCGCGGCTGCAGCGGCTGATGAATGAACGCTTCCGCCTGCAGTAGGATCTGCGAAGCGCCGTTGCTCGCTTACCAGTTTGGTCCTAATCCTAGTTTCCTTCATTGACAGTTGCTCGGGGCGGGATAAGCTGAAGGACAGCTCAAGAATAGGAGCCCCGAGGTTGTCTTATGAGGAAACTCGTGTGCAGTAGCTGGTCGTGTGTCGCGTTGCTGGTCTTGTTTTTCTACGCCGTGGCATTTGCCCAGGATCCCACCAAGGTCGAGCCCAAGCATTACAAACTGGCTTTTGAGAATGAGTACGTGCAGGTGGTGAATGTCCACTATGGACCGCAGGAAAAATCGAGCCTGCACGCGCATCCTGGAGGCGTGGTCGTCGTTCTCACTGCCGGGCACCTCAGGTTCACCGATGAAAATGGCAAGGCGCAAGAGGTATTTGCCAAGCCGGGCGAGGCTCGCTGGTTCCCGCCCTTCAAGCACAAAGTGGAAAACCTCGGGACAACTTCCTACAACGCAATTTATATCGGGATCAAGAACAAGCGTCTCAACGAAGAGATCAGCATGAAAACCGGGTCATCGGAAATGGATGAGCAGACGAAGAAGGTTGTGGCAGAGGCGCTTCTGGCAGCGATGAAGTGAGGTTCTACTTCTCAATCCGTTGCAAGCGAAACAGTAGCGTGCCCCATCCCAATTTGGCGCGCATCTGCACCGGAGTGTGACTTGCATCCTCCGAATACCACACCCAAACCTTGCCCTTGGACTGCAGCGGGCCGGAAATAGCTTCGGCCGTAACCAGCACCGTGGGGAATGATCCGGCCGGGGCTCTGATCTGCTCGCGCTTCTCCACGGTGGCGCGGACGATCGTCGTCTTCCCGTCACTGATCGGGAATTCGTAGCTGGCGCCCGGTTGCAGCGGCAGCGACTGCAGATAGTAGAAGCCGGTGATGACGTCGGTGGCGCAAGCGGCAAGATCGTTTTCGACGTGCTTGGTCTCGCCCGTCTTCAAGTTCTTTTCATCGAGCGTGCTTTTCTTGTGCGCGTAATCGAAGTGGATCGACGTCTCGCGCTTATGGGAGCCTTCCTCGCTGTGCTTGAAAATCGAGAGCGAGCAGAACGTCCGGGGATCGAAGCGCGATTCGAAGCGGTCATGCACAGGAAAAATGATGTTGACGGCTCCCGAAGATTCGGCGGATGCGGTGACTTTACGCTCGTCGCCTGCGGCGTCCATTCTTACAACCGCGGTGCCGCCGGTGATCAAATGCCACTCCGCCGAATACACGTAGCTTCGTCCGTCGGGAAAAGGATAGTTAGGACGTGGAGGCGCGATTTCGACCGGAGCGGGGCCGATTGACGCCGCGGGCGGGGCTTGCTGCGCCAGCAAGGTGGCGATCAGAAGAATCGGGAAAAGCAGCGCAAAGAGCGTCGGCAGGCTGCGAAAACAATTCCGCTTCGCATCAGGGCATCGCTTTAGCGATGCCGGAAACGCGCCATAAATAGAAAGACTTTGAAACGGCGTGGCTTCAGCCGCGCCGCAACCAGAACCCGGAAGGACGGGCTTTAGCCCCTGAGGCAAACGGCTCATTCTCCTCCTGCGGCCTCGTCTAGAAGCGAAACCTCACGGCAGACTACCACACCCGCTTAGCGACCCATGATCAACTTGGCAACAAGAATGACCAGCACGACCAGGCAGCCAATGCTGGCCTCATATTCGCGGTGCTTCCAGTAGCGCGCGGAAGAGTACGCGCTCTGCTGGTTGCCGTAGCGCGTAAGACGCGGCAACATGCGGGGCACATGGCGCGCATAGTCGTCGTACTCAGCGAACGTCCTACGCAGGTACCGCTCTTCGCCAGCAATGACTGGAATATAAATTACGGCAAACATCAGGAGCATGACGGCGACGATCCACCAACTGCGCGCCGCGATGGCGAAGCCTGCCGCCAGCATCAGCGAGCCCAGGTACAGAGGGTTGCGAGTGTAAGCATAGGGGCCGCTGGTGGTAAGTTGCTTGTCTTTTTGCACGTGGCCGGAAGCGAGTCCGCGCAGGAGTAGTCCGGGAAGCATTACCAGCGTGCCCGCGATGAGGGAATTTCTGGTTGGCCGCGCCAGCAACACGAACACAACCGCGAAGATAAATCCCACAGGAACGCGGATGCGGCGGGCCACGCGCGACCAGGTATCGCCGGTGGTTAGCGAGGGTGGAGATCCGGATTGTGGTACTTCATTCACCTTTGGTTCAACACTATGAAGGACCCTGCAACAGCTTCCGGGTTGCGGCAACGACATCGTTGACCGTGATTTCGAGCAGGCCTTGTTCCGGTTCGCGGTGCCGAGTGTGATCGGTCATACTGATCGCGCTTCGCAGCACAATCGATCGCGTCCCGAACGGGCCGTTGCGTGCCGGGTTGGTCGGGCCAAAGATTGCCACCACCGGAATTTTCAAAGCGGCTGCCAGGTGCATGGGACCGGTATCGCCGCCAATGAGCAGGCGAGCCCGGCGGGTGAGCGCGACCAACTCAGAAACCGAGCAGGAGATTTTTCGCGCTGCCCCTTCGCCAGCAACTTCCACGGCCACGGCCAGATCCTCTTCTCCGGGCCCGTAGTTGACGAGCGAACATAATCCATCTTTCGCGAGTTCCCTGGCAACCTGTCCGTAACGCTCTGCGGGCCACCTCTTCGCCCCCCAGCCCGCGCCGGGATTGAGAATCGCGAAGCCCTTTCCATCCGCCATCAAGCCGGCAATGTTGGCCTCCGCGTCCGGGTCCAGGGGAAACTCTGCCTGGACTGCCGCTGGGGTTGCTATGCTTGCCGTGGAAATGACCGCTCCAGCCAGCGCCAGCGCCTGTTCGACGACATGAGTGCCGTTCGCCTGCGAAAGTACTTTTCGCGTGTAGAACATGCTGGCGGCATTCTCGCGCGGCTGTATGCCGCCATACACAACGGGCGCGCCCGACCACCGTGCCAGCAGCGCCGAACGGACCGCGCCTTGAAAATCAATCGCCGCGTCATATCGAATTCCGCGTAACTGGCTCAAGCCCACAGCCATCTGCTGCCAGGTGTTGAATGAGAACGGCGCACGCCGCCATTCCGCCGTGTTGACGGAATGGACGCGATCCACCAGTGGGCGCTGTGGTGAGCGCCGTCCCGAACGGGGATAACGCAGTGTGCATAGCAATTCCGCCCAGCGCTCTTCCACGAGCCATCCTAAAGTGGCATGAGGGAATGCCTGGCGCAGCGCGGCCGCCGCAGGCAGAGTGTGAATAATGTCTCCCATAGCGCTGAGACGCACGATCAGCAGGCTACTGAATCGCGGAGTGACAGCGCGCTGGCTCACGATTTTGGCGGCCTCAGCCGCGAGTGGATAATCTCCGTGGCGGAGTGATCTTTTGGATCACCAACGATGATGACGCGGCCTCCACAGGCTTCGACTACATCGTGCTCGGGGACGCTCTCCGCCGTGTAGTCGGTGCCTTTGGCATGAAAATCAGGACAGACCTCGCGAATGATGGCGCGCACGTCTTCTTCTGGAAAGATAACGACGGCGTCCACATCCGCCAGCGCCGCCAGAATTTCCGCGCGTTCTTCGGCGGGCATTACGGGCCGCCCTTCACCCTTCAACGCGCGCACGGATGAATCGCTGTTCACCGCGACAACCAGCTTTCCGCCGAGTTCCCGGGCGGCATGCAGGTAGCGCACATGGCCGACGTGCAATACGTCGAAACACCCGTTGGCCAGCGTGACGCGATCGCCGACGCGCCGCCAATCCGCCACACGCTGCCGAAGTTCAGTGCGCGAAACAATCTTCTGATGGAGTGATGTGCTCAATGAATTCGGGCTTAGCCCAGACTACGTTTGTGTGGTGGCGGGGCTCTGCCCCACCGGGACGGGGCAGAGCCCCGTCCCCACACTCTAATGTTCGCGAGCCAGCGGCGGCGCCTTCTCCAGCGCCTCCAATAACTCCTGCTGACTGACCGTGGCTGTCCCGCGCTTCATGACCACGATGCCGCCCGCGTAGTTTGCCAGGTACGCCGCCTCTTCGGCGGTTGCGCCCGCAGCCAAAGCGGCGGTAAAAGTCGCGATGACAGTATCGCCCGCGCCGGTTACATCGGTGACTTCATCGCTGCCATAGATCGGAATATCCACCGGCTTGTGGCGTCGCGGGAAAACCACCAGGCCATCCTTGCCGCGTGTGATCAGCAGCGATTCCAGGTTCATCGCGCCTGTGATCTGGTCTCCGGCGGCGAGCAGACGCTCCCAGTCGTTGCCAATGCGGATGCCGAGAACCTCTTCCACCTCAGATTCATTCGGCGTTGCGGCTGTGATGCCGGAAAACTCGAGCATGCGGTGGCGTGAGTCAAGGGTCACGGGAACTTTGTCGAGCCCGCGCTTTTCCCGAATCACATTCAGCAGGGCTGGAGTTGCCGCGCCGTATCCATAGTCGGAAACCAGCAGCGCATCGGAGGCGCGGGCGTATTCGCGGGCAGACAGCACAAGCTCGCGGCGCAAATGCGAATTGGGGCCTTCGGCGGGCTCGCGGTCCAGGCGCACGACTTGTTGTCCAGCGGTGTGGGCGAAGCCGGCCAGGATGCGAGTCTTGGTCACGGTGGAGTAAGACTTGTCTTTAAGAACACCGCTGACCGGGATGCGTTTGTGGCGGAAGGCGCGCAGCAGCAGCCTTCCCGGCTCGTCGTCACCGACGACTCCAACCGGCAAAACGTTCACTCCGAGGTCGGCAAGGTTGTAGATGGCATTCGCGCCACCACCCGGAACCACCTGGCGATCGCGATGCTTCAAGATCAGCACGGGCGCTTCACGCGAGACGCGCGAAATTTCGCCGAACACGAACTCGTCGGCGACCAGATCGGCGAGCGCGGTTACGGTGAGCTTGGGAAAGGATTCGACGATTTTCCGCAAGCGGTCGTTTACTTTAATGTGCTTTGTCATCAATAGGCCGGGTCGCAATAATCTGGGACATCGGATGCAACCTACGATTTTCTCACGAGCCGGGCTTCCGTTCCGCGATTCTCGTCAAAATCGCATCCACCATGCCACTGGGATCGTCGATCGTAAGGCTTAAGACGGCGACTGCGAACGGCTGGAGATCTGTCTGCAATGCCCCCAGATTGACTGCATCTTTTTCCGTAGTCAGGAAGCCGCCGGCGCCGAGCTTGGCACGCATGGCAAGCAGGCGTTCGATGTCGCGCCGATCATAGGCATGGTGGTCGCGAAACTCGACTTCCGCTGCGGGCGTGACTCCGGCGGCACGCACCTGGGCGAAGAACTGCTCGGGGCGAGCGATACCGCAGAAAACGACGGGCGCCGATGGCAGGTTCGGGAGAACGAGCTCGCGCTTGATTCGCCAAATCGGCTTTTCCTGCAGTGCCGGATGATCCACCGCCAAGCTCGCCGGCAGCGCGACTGCATCTGCCCTTGCGAGCGACGACAGCGGCTCACGCAGACGCCCCGAGGGCAGCAGCCGGTCGTCGAAATCACGCTCAGTCATCAGTGCAATGTCGAAGTCGCGAGCCAGGGAACGGTGCTGAAAGCCGTCGTCGAGAATGTGTAATTGCGGCTGGAATTTCTGCTCGGCGACTCGGCCCGCCTGGTAACGGCTTTCACCGACGATGACCGGAACGCCCAGCCGACGCGCGATCAGCAAGGGTTCGTCGCCGAAGTCGGCCGCGTTACCATCGGGATCAACTACCAGAACGCCGCGAGTTCTGCGGCCGTATCCGCGCGAGAGCACGTCGAACCGAATGCCGCGCGCTCTCAACAGTTCAGCGAGCGCAATCACGAACGGAGTCTTGCCGGAACCGCCCACCGACAGATTTCCGACGCTGACCACCGGCTGCTTCAGCCGTCGCGAAGCGAGCAGGCCACGATCGAACAGCGTGTTTCGCAGAGCGGTGGCGGCAGTGTAGAGCCCGGTGAGCGGATTCATGCCGAACCCCCTCCCGAGTGTTGCCCAGCGATCGGTTCGGTACCCATCAGATGGAGCAGCGCCGAGATCGTCCTGGCCGTGGCGCCGCGCTGGGATTCAAAAGCCGCCTGTGCGTTCCGGCCGAGCGTTGTGCGTTCGCCGACGTTGTCGATCAGCTCCATGAAGACCAGGGGCAACTCCGCCACACCAACGATTCGGACCGCATTGCGACTGGCAAAGGAATTGACGACGTCGCGGAAATTGTCGTAGTGATTGCCGGTGACGATGGGAACGCCATACAGGGCAGGCTCAAGAATGTTGTGTCCGCCGCGCGGCACCAGACTCCCACCGACGAATGCGACGGTGGCCAGCGAATAGAGTGCGGCCAACTCTCCAATACTATCGACCAGAAACACACCGCCAGAGAGCGCTTCTCCGCTCCACAAGGAACGTCGCCACATGCGGAAGCCAAGTTGCTCGACGAGCGCGGCAACCTCCGGGAAACGCTCCGGATGGCGGGGTGCAAGCATCATTACCGCCTTGGGATGATTGGCCAGGATGTTGCGAAACGCCGAGAGCAGAGGACCTTCTTCGCCATCGAGAGTGCTGCCACACACCAGAACCGGTTGCGCTTCGGAGTAGCTGAAACTCTCCCGAAGGCTGGCAACGATGGCCGGCGACGGGGGCGGCGCCACGTCGAACTTCAGGTTGCCAACCACTGTGACTTTCGATTCGGGCGCACCGATTTCTATGAGCCGCCGCTCGTCCTCTTCAGTTTGGGCCAGGAACACATCAACATTCTCGAGCGACTTCTCCAGCAGTCGCGGAAGCCAGGAACGGAGCCGCTTGTAGCCGGGAAGCGAGCGGTCAGAAATGCGGCAGTTGATCACCGCGATTCGAGCCCCGCTGCGCTTGGCAAGCCGCAGAAAATTCGGCCAGAATTCAGTTTCGGCAATCACCACGAGTTTCGGATGCAGAACATCGAGGTAGTGTCGGATGGCGAAAGCGAAGTCCAGGGGAAAGTAGAACACATTTTCAGCGCCGAAGCGCTGTGCGGCGAGTTTCTGTCCCGTGCTGGTGGTCGTTGAAACCAGTACGCGATGGGACGGGAATGTCTGTTGCAGCGCTTTGACAATTTCATTCGAGGCCACTACCTCACCGACAGAAACAGCGTGAAGCCAGATTACGGGTTTCTCGCCGCGGCCAACGAGAGTGGGCGGAACGGCGCCGAACCTCTGGCGCAAGCCCGCCCTGTACTTGCCGTGCCGCAGCATCTGCAGCAGCCAGTAGGGCAGCGTCAGCACCAGGAAAAAAGCGAGCAGCGCACTGTAAAGCACGTACATGAAGGAAGTCTCATTCTAAATGGCGGGACGAAATTTGATTCGCTCGCGACGAGACAGCCCGGTGCCCGGTTGCGGCATCCTATAATTCACGTATGCATAACGCAGTTCGGCAACAATCATCTCGGGCGACCATGCCGCGCGCCGCGCGACATACGGTGGTCGGCATTTTCGTCTTGCTCTGCTGCCTCCTCGCGGTTGCAGCGAAAGAATTTACGATGCCCCCAGCACAGCCCGCTCGCACCTATCCCGCCCACGACGACCATCCCATGGAAAAAATTGTGGTGGCAGTCGATCCCTATGACGTGGAGGACAAAGCTTCGATCTTCAGCGTCAACTACCGCAAAGCTGGTTACCTGCCGGTCTTCTTCGTCATCACGAATGACGGCGATCAACCCGTCTCTCTTGTCGGTATGAAGGCGCAGTTGAATACCAACAATCGCAGCAAACTTTACCCCTCGACCACGGATGATCTGGTGCGCCGGCTGTCGCATCCTTCGCGGAATGACCGGCAGGTTACGTTGCCGATTCCGCTGCCCAAGAAGGAGGTCAAAGGAGGGGTGAGCCGCAAGACATGGGACGAGATTGAGCAGGCTCAGTTTGGCGCAGAGGCGGTCGAACCGCACTCCACAGTGCGCGGTTTTCTGTTTTTCGATGTAACTGACATTTCGAATCCGCTGGCCGGCGCCAGCTTCTACCTGATGGGGGTGCGCGACGCGAAAGGCAACGAGCTGATGTATTTTGAAATCCCGATGGAAAAATATTTGAGCGCGCCGCAAGTGAAAAGGCCGTAGGAGTCCTTCGATGGAGCGACGGGCGAGACTCCCGTCGCTCCACCAACTAAGCCAGCTATAATTTCCGGATATGGCGACCACTCCAGCCGTTTCCGAGGACCTCCTCGCGAAATACGAGCCGGTCATCGGACTCGAAGTTCACGTACAGCTATTGACCGAGTCGAAGATCTTTTGCTCCTGCTCAACTCGTTTTGGCGATCCGCCGAATACGAATGTGTGCCCGGTCTGTTTGGGACTTCCCGGAGCCCTGCCGGTGTTGAACCGGAAGGCCGTGGAATTCGCGGCTCTGGCGGCGATGGCTTTGCAGTGCCGCATCAACGAAGTTTCCATCTTCGCCAGAAAAAACTACTTTTATCCCGACCTGCCAAAGGGCTACCAGATCTCGCAGTATGACAAGCCGCTGGCAGAGTTCGGATTCATCGAAATCGATGCAAACGACGGCAGAGGCGGCAAGAAGAAGATTGGCATCACGCGGCTGCACCTGGAAGAAGATGCGGGCAAGAGCCTGCACGAGGGTTTCGCCGATGCTGCCCATAAGACCGCCATCGATCTGAACCGGACCGGCGTGCCTCTGGCCGAGATCGTCAGCGAACCGGATATGCGGTCGCCCGAGGAAGCTTACGAGTACCTCACTCGGCTCAAGGAAATCATCCTCTATACCGGAGTCAGCGACTGCAACATGGAAGAAGGTTCGCTTCGTTGCGATGCTAACATCAGCGTGCGGCCACGCGGGCAGAAAGAATTCGGCACAAAAACCGAGGTCAAGAACGTAAACTCGTTTCGCTTTATCAAGCAGGCGCTGGAATATGAGATTGAGCGCCACATTGGCATCATCGAGGGCGGCGGCAAGATCACGCAGGAAACGCGTCTCTACAACGCGAACGAAGGTAAGACTTACAGCATGCGCTCGAAAGAGCAGGCGCATGACTACCGGTATTTTCCCGAACCGGATCTGCTTCCCCTGGTGGTGGATGAGAAGTGGCAAGCCGCAATCCGCGCCAACCTGCCCGAACTCCCGGAAGCGCGCCGCCAGCGCATGATGAACGAGTACGGCATCACCGCGGGCGACGCCCACACACTGACGCTGGCGCGTGCGATGGCCGATCAGTTCGAGTCCGCGGCTCGCACGGCGAAGAATCCGAAGCGGGTCGCTAATCTCGTACAGAGCGAATTGCTCGGCCGCCTCAAAGCGCAGGGGCTGGAGCTCGAGCAGTCGCCAATTTCGATGGCCGGAGTTACGGCCTCGGCCGATCTGGTTGAGTCGGGCGCAATCTCAGGCAAAATGCTGAAAGATCTTTACGACCTCTGCTTCGAACGCAAGCAGGACTTCCCTGCGGTTTACGAAGCCGAGGGGCGTCCGGAGCAATCGCGTGATACGTCAGCGCTCGAGAAACTTGCCGATGATTTAATCGCAGCCAATCCGAAGCAAGTGGAACAATATCGCGCGGGCAAGAAAACCATGATCGGGTTCTTCGTGGGACAGGTGATGAAGGCCTCGAAGGGGCAGGCCAATCCACAGTTGGTGAACGAAGTCTTGACCAAGAAGCTGGAAGGATAGTCCCCGGCATTCCCGCGTTGCCGGAGACTGGGCAAGCCCCGTCTCTACAGGCAGAGATTGCCACTACTTCGCCGCGCCTGCGTTCTTCAGCACTTCTTCCGCATAGTAATTGGTGACTTTGGCGTCGTCGCGGAGACTCTCATAGTAGGCGGCTTTCAATAACTGTTCACGGCGATCGCGCAACTGCTGCCGGATCGCCTGCTGCACCCGCGGATCATTCAAATCGCGCTGGCCCGCCGGCTCCTTCGCAATCAGTTTCACAATCATGTAGCCGTAAGGCTGATGATTGGCCGGATTCAGCAAAGGAATGACGGGCGTGTACTGCCCGGGTTTCAGTTTCATGACCGCGTCACGGGTTGCCGGATCGGCGGTTTTGAGCGCGGACTCGGGAGCCATTCCCAAATCGCCGCCGTTGTTGCTGGTCTCCGGGTCTTCGGAATAATTCATCGCCATGGTCGCGAAGTCGTCTCCACTGTCGAGACGGTTAGCGATCATCTGGATCTTCTTGCTCGCGTCAGCAGCGCTCTGCGCCTTGCTGTTCTGCAGGTTGTGGACCTGCTGATTCGCTTGTCCGGACACCATGATTTTGGCCAGATGGTACTGCGCTTCGATCAGGTTGAATTCGGCTTTGTGCTCGTTGTAGTAGGTGGAAACGTCCTGGTCGGTGATATTGATGCGCGAAGTGATTTCCTTGTTCAGCACCTTGTCGCGAGTGAGCGAGCGCCGCAGGTCGCGTTTGAAGTCGTCGAGAGTTATCTTCTTGTCCTGCAGGCGCTTGTTAAACTCCTCGGCGGTGTAGGGTGACTTGATTTCGTTCAACTTGCGGTCCACTTCTTCGTCGGTCGCCAGCAGGCCGAGCTTTTCGGCGCGTTGCATCAGAATTTCCGTTTCCATCAGCTCGTTAAGAATGCTGAGCCGCAAGCTCACTGCCTGCTCGCCTACCGGCTGTTGATCGGAGCCAGCCGTCTGGTTGGCGTAATACTTGTCGACTTCGCTGCGATAAATCTTCCGCCCATTGACTGCGGCCATGACATCACCGCCGCTGCTGTTGCGGTTACAAGCCGAGAGTCCGACCAACAGAAGCGCGCCGGCCATGACCAGGCCCGCTCGCCCGAAGCAGTTACGATTTTTCAAGTTCTTCCCTCCGCCATGACGGCGAGTTAGTCTAAAGAAGACTTGCGATTGGCAATTTGTGATGTTTGATGCCGCAACCGTGCGGTTCTCAATCACAATTTACAAATCGCAAATTGCAAATCTCATTACTTCGATGGCGCCGCGGGTGGATTCTTTGCTTCCGCCGCGGCAGGCTTGTGCTCCGGAGGCGCAACCCCGGCATCCTTCAACGCCTGATCGAGCGCGAGTCGTACCTCATCTTGAGGCACGGCTCCATCCAGTTTCTGTCCGTTCACAAACATGGTTGGAGTAGCCTCGACCCCGACAGTATCTCCTTCGTGCATCGAGGCACGCACAACCTTTTCATCCTGAGCCTTGAGGCACGCCTGCAACTTTGGAACGTCAAGATTGTGCCTCTGCCCTTGCGCGCCGGCCAGCCTGTCGAGTTCCGCATTCCAACCGTCGCTCCCTTTTGCCTTGATCGCGTCCTGATTGCCATGCAGGGTATCGGCATAGTCCCAGTAAGCGTCAGCGTTTTGCGCCGCCAGGCAATTGGCGTTCACCGCCGCATGCACCGCCCAGGGGTGGATTTCTTCCAGCGGGTAATCCTTGTAAATGAAAAGAACCCGGTCGCCGTATTCCTTGAAAAGCCCGGGAAAAAGTGTCGTGTGCATGCGCGAACAGAAGGGACACTCAAAATCGTCGTAGTTGACGACGATCACCTTGGCATCCTTGTTGCCGCGCGTGGGGCGCCCGCCGACGTCAATCTTCTTCATGATCTCAGCGTAGGGATCGCGGGTCAGATCGAACCTGGTCAAGCGCACCAGCGCCTTGTGATCGCGGGAGAGCAGAAACTCCAGGTCCTGTTTCTTGCGGGGACCACCAATCGTAACGGTCAGCGCGTCATAGTTCGCAAACTCACTCGATCGGAGCGTCCCCACGACAACAGTTACGTCGGGTGGAATGGTATAGTGCGCCCGCACCTGCCGCTCGACCAGGCGTGCGATGTCCGAAGGAGGTGACTGGGCCGAACACCCCAGACAGATCATCAAAAGAACCAGAAAGGCACGCCGCACCATTAGCAATCGAAACCACCTGAACATGAGGAAACCGCTTGATTATCTCATGGCGGCACACGTCGCTGCTGTAGAGACGGGGCTTGCCCCGTCTCAGACGCGACAAGCCCCGTCTCTACGGAAAATCAAACGGCGCGTCCCCGCAGCAGTTCGTCGGCCGTCAGCAGCTGGTTCATGGACCCCGACCGGAATCCCTCCAGGTCGAGGGTGACAAACTTGAATCCCAGTCCCTTGAACACGCTGGTGAACTCGCAGGCCATCTCGGCCGTCAAAGCGCGGGGAAGCTCTTCGCGCGCAATTTCAATGCGAACCATGTCGCCGTGATGGCGCACGCGGAATTGCCGAAAGCCCAAAGCTCGCAAGGCGTCCTCGCCGCGCTCGATCACGCTCAGCGCTTCGGGCGTAACCGCCCGTCCATACTCCATGCGCGAGGAAAGGCAAGCCGACGCCGGCTTATCCCACACCCGCAAGTCCGCACGCCGCGCCAGTTCCCGGATTTCAGCTTTGGTTAGACCGGCTTCTAGCAGGGGGGCTAGAACATGATGCTGGCGCGCCGCCTGTTGCCCGGGGCGAAAATCACCCTCATCGTCGGCGTTCACTCCGTAGGCGATGGCGTTGAACCCGCGCGCCTCGCAGCAGCGTTCGAGGACGGTGAACAGTTCGTCTTTGCAGTGAAAACAGCGCATGGCATCGTTGCGGACATACGCAGGATTTTCCAGTTCCTGCGTTTCCACTACCTCAACCGGGATTCCGTGCCCGCGCGCAAAGGCGAGCGCGTCTTCCAGGTGAGTCCGGGCCAGGCTGGCGGAATCGGCGATGACAGCGAGCATCTGGCCGCCAAGCACTTGATGCGCCGTCCAGGCGAGAAAAGCGGAATCCACGCCCCCCGAGTAAGCGACGATCAAGCGGGGTTGGCCAGCGAGGATCTGGCGCAAGCGCTTCGCCTTCTGATCGAGCATGGTTGCAGGGTCCACGGTCTCCATTATCCACGAAAAAGATCTCAGGGGCTTGGACAGCCGAGGGCGGCTGTCCCTACGTGATTTGGGCTAGTACAGCCGCTCCTGCCTCCTGAGATTGCCGAACGCTCCCACATTTGCCAGGGTAAACGAGAAGCGATACTGATTCTCGTTGCGCACCGTTCCCAGGGCAAAGCGGCGGTATTCCAGGCTTAAACCGCAACAGTCCCAGTTGTAGCTCGTCTGCGCCGTCGCGTATTGCAACGCTCCATGGTCCGCGTCGAAGCCGAAGCTGCTGGCCGCACTGAAGCCTCGCTTGTTGAGTTGACCGTAGCCAAATAACACGCGAAGCTGGTGAAAATCGTTCTCGCTCGTCGATTTCGTTCCCGCGGGAGTGTCGATTACTCGCAGAAAGGCGTCGCCTCCCCCCACGGTAAACGGACCGTAATGATAGTTCACGAGCGCCATGCTGTTATTGATGCGGCCAGCCTTGAGATCGTAGTCCAAGTCCCATTCGGTGTTGGTGCGTGGGCTGGTTTCGATGCGCAAGCGGGAAATGATGGGCGCGAAACGCCGCTCCGAATCCAGAAACGCGACACCAGTGAAATCCGCAGTCGTCGTGAAAACGTTTCGCTGCCCTGCCACCAGCGCGTTCCCAAACGTAGGATCAAAAAAATACTTCTGTCCGATCTCCCAACTCAAGATCTCCCGCGGACCCGAGGCACAGGGTTGAGTGTCTGGGGTGGGAGGCAGTTCCCACGGAACCGCGCCGACCTGCGGAACCCCGCCGATGGTAAGCGTGCTCATGCCCTGCAGATCGCAATCCTTGAGGTTGGGATCCAGGCGCTTGGCATAAAGACGATTGACCAGCGAATACTCGACTTCATGGGTGTTGGTCAGCACATCGGTGGCATCGAAACGCAGAATGTCAGCGAAGGTATTGCTGCCATTGATGCCGGTGACGTAGTCGTAGCGCATGCGCGGCTCAATCACGTGCTTCCATTTGCGTCC
>Ga0074045_10000710_pt1 | contig 32644 bp, 24 predicted proteins | sample BogForMeECP23OM2_FD_94442 | JGI IMG/M metagenome (GOLD analysis project Ga0074045, IMG submission 94442) | Bog forest soil microbial communities from Calvert Island, British Columbia, Canada - Bog Forest MetaG ECP23OM2 | ecosystem: Environmental > Terrestrial > Soil > Wetlands ...
AGCCAAGCTGAACTGCAATTTTGGAAGTTGGACCAGCGGTACAGGTTTGGAACCGGGAAATCTTATTGTCGTACTCCGTAGGGCATATTACTTCGGAGTGACCCTAAATTGCAACTTTTTCGTGGCAAGATGCATCGCTGTGGATTTTCCGGGGATGGAACGGGGTTTTCCGGCCGGAACGGAGGAGTTCAGGACCGCGCCTCTTGCGCGACCCCTTCCCCGCGATGCACCCGCACCTTCACTTCGACGCGCGAGCCGAGGCGGTTGATAATCGCCATGAGGCGATCCACGGTGAACCGCCCGAGGTCAGCATTACGGATGCGCGAGAAGTCTGCCGCCGCCACGCCGGTTCGATCATGCGCCGCCCGCCCAGACAAGTGTTCACGGTCAAGCGCCTTGATGATTTCGGTGGCCAGGATACCCTTGAATTGCTCTGCGTCCGGGTTCTTGTGCCCGAGGTCGCGGAACACGTTTCCGCTTCCCCGCACGACTTCCAGTGTTTCCCTTTTCATCGGAATCTCCTTCAGCACGGGTGCGATATCTCGGGCCTGCGCTACACATCCTCAATCTTTCGCTCGCAGCAGGGTGTCGCTCTCGTTCCGCTTTTCAACCCACGGCTTGGGCCCCTACGGCAAGCTCAGCGCAGGCTACGGGCTGCATTCTTTCCGAGAAGATAAGCTCCCTACTCATATCTGAGGCTCTCCACCGGATCCAACTGCGCCGCCCGGGCCGCCGGCAGAGTGCCGAAAATGACTCCCACCAGCGACGAGACCAGGATAGCGATGATGGCAGAGAGTCCCGAGATAGGAATTCGGTATTCCGTGAGAAAGCGCACCGAGTAGGGAATGGCGAGGCCGATGACGATACCGGCAAAGCCCCCGATGAGTGAAATCAGAATGGCCTCGGCTAGAAATTGAAAGCGGATTTCCCGATTCGTCGCCCCCACCGCTTTGCGGATGCCGATCTCGCGGATGCGCGAGGTTACGGTGGCCAACATGATGTTCATGATGCCGATCCCGCTGACCACGAGCGTGACCATCGAAATCAGCAGCAGCACCCACGTGAGCCCGGTGGCAATGCGGTCGGCCATCGCCAGCAAGGCCGTGAGATTGGAAACGTCGTAGACCGACTCGGAACGGTGCCGCGACTGCAATACTCGCTTGATCTGCGCCGTGGCCGGGATCACCATTGAAGGGTCTTCCATGGAGAAATAGAGGAGCTTGACGCTGGGGGTCTCCATGAAATACCGGCTCACGGAATAGGGGATAAGCATGGTGTTATCGACGATTTCCGATTGTCCGAAGGTTTCCACGCGCTCTTTGAAAGTCCCGATAATGGTGAAGGGCAGGCCTGTAAGCTTGATCACTCTGCCCACCGCGATCTGCGGTGAACCGTAGACTTCGATCGCCATTCTCTCGGTGATTACCCCAACCTTGTTGTGGGCCTGCGAATCCTGCTGATCGAAGAAGCGTCCCGAAGGGACGACCAGATTGCGAACCCTGACATACTCCGGATTGACCCCCAGGATCGTGACATCTTTTTCTCTGCCGTCGCCTACGGGAACACGGTCGGAGAGTTGAGAGACGGGAGAAGAGGCGACGATGCCGGGGACGACCTCCTGCACGGCCTGGAGATCGTCGATGGTGAGGGGATCGGGATTGGAGTTGCTGATGTGGGGCGCACCGCCGAGGTATTCGGCCCAGATTTCGTTGGTGCCAATGGCCTGAATCTGGTTCAGCACGAATTGGCGGCCGGTCATTCCGATGGTGACGACCAGAATAAGGGACGCTGTTCCGATCACCATGCCAAGGGCAGTCAGGATGAAGCGAACCTTGTTGCTGCAAAACGTGTCGTAGGCGAAGGCGATGATTTCGCCGATGGCCATCTGCGGCCGAAGGCGCTCGGGGATGAGGGCGGCGGCCATGTGATTTTAGATGCTACACGGATTGCCCCTGATTTGAAATTTGCAGGGGCGCTTGAGTGAGAATTGTGAGGGAAGTGGGCGAGGGATGTTCTATTGTAGAGAAGCATTCGTAGCGATTGCGACCCGAGGGAGCCAATTTTTCCTGACAGATATAAGATCCCGGGGATAATGTTGCTCCTGACTGCCGGGGCCGTATTGGTGCAGGGATATCATCCTTACGCCGAAGATGCGGAAATCTACCTGCCGGGCGTGGAGCGAATCCTGCACCCCGAGCTTTTTCCTGCCGGGCGCGAGTTTTTTGCGTCGCATGCCAGCCTGACTCTCTTCCCAAATTTGATCGCGTTTTCACTGCGACTAACTCACTTGCCCATGGATGCAGGCTTGTTCCTGTGGCAGGTGGCGTCGATTTTTCTGCTCCTTCTCTCCTGTTGGGAGTTGAGCCGCCTCTTTTTTCCGGATGCGAGGGCACGGTGGGGTGGTGTCTGTCTAGTCGCAGCGCTGTTGACGCTTCCCGTGGCTGGCACAGCGCTCTACATCATGGACCAATATCTGAACCCGCGAAATCTGGCGGCCTTTGCTGGAGTTTTCATGCTGGTCCGAACCTTGGAGAGAAAATATGTGCGGGCGTTACTGTGGCTGGGATTTGCCGCCTGCATGCATCCCTTGATGTGGGTCTTTCCGTTTTCGTTTTGCATCCTGCTGGTGGTAATCGAGAGATTCGAAAGAAGCTGGAGAACAACGCCTGCGAGCGGCTTCGCGGCACTTCTGGGGATGCCTCTGGCTACGGCCTCATCTCCGGCATATCACGAAGCTGCGAAGCACCATCCCTTTCATTACATCCAGAACTGGGCCTGGTACGAATGGTTGGGCATCGTGGCACCGCTGGCATTGTTCTGGTGGTTTGCTGCAGTGGCGAAAGTTCGGCAGTGGCCCGTGGTCGAGCGGGTGAGCCGAGCCTTCGTGATTTATGGCCTCATATACGCGGTCGGGGCATTGGTGGTGGACTTGCCGGCGCGCTTCGAAAGTCTCGCACGCCTGCAACCGCTGCGGAGCCTCCACTTTCTTTACATCGTGATGTTCTTGATAATCGGCGGGCTGCTCGGCGAGTACGTACTGAAAAACCGCGTGTGGCGCTGGCTCGTGCTTCTTGTGCCGTTGAGCGGGGGAATGTTCCTGGCGCAACGCTCACTGTTTCCCGCGAGCGGGCATGTGGAACTTCCTGGGGTGGCGCCAAGGAATCCCTGGGCGCAGGCGTTTCTCTGGATTAGGCAGAACACGCCGGTGAACGCGGTTTTCGCTCTTGATCCCGATTACATGCACCTTGCCGGCGAAGATGAGATTGGATTCCGCTGCCTGGCAGAGAGAAGCCGGCTCGCCGACGCAGTCAAGGACAATGGTGTAGTCAGCATGTTTCCTCCGCTGGCCGAGGAATGGTGGGCGCAAGTGCAGGCGCAAACTCCGTGGAAGAATTTCCGGGCAGAAGACTTCTTGCGCTTGAAGGAGAAATACGGAGTGAATTGGGTGGTGGAGCAACCGCCTGGAGTTGCCGGGATGGATTGCCCTTACCAGAACGACGCGGTGCGGGTGTGCCGGATTCCGTAGTTGTGTCGCGAATAGTGGTTTTCCGGGTTCGAGGTTGAGCGGGGAGGGTGCCTCATTGAGCTACTCTTCGGAGTCGACCGGGAGTCCACCGGGAGTCCGCATTTTTTGTGTGTTTTCGCGACCTCAAGATACAATCTAAATCTGGAGATTTTCAGCGAATGTCCACTGCGCACGCTGTTCAGCCCGCTGTGCGGCTGTTTCCTTACGAGAAGTGGGAGTCCCCGTTGTCGGCTCTGTCCCGGCAGTACCGTGAGAGCTACCCGTGTCCGCACATCCTGCTGAAAGATTTTCTTTATCCCGAAGTCGCGTTGGCGATGGCGCAAGAATTCCCCCAACCCACGAGCGAGGCCTGGACCCAGTACAAGCACGCCAACGAAAACAAGCTCGGCATGGCCAAGCGCCAGCTCTTTCCGGCAACCATCGCGGCGGTTACGGATGAATTGAACTCGCCTGAGTTTGTGGCGTGGATTTCCGAGCTAACGGGAATCCCTGGCCTGATGGCCGATCCCATGTTAGAAGGCGGAGGACTGCATCAATCCGGCCCCGGCGGCTATCTCAACGTGCACACCGATTTTTCCATGCACCACTTCCACACCAACTGGCACCGCCGGGTGAACCTGATTCTTTACCTGAATCCGGACTGGGACGAACAGTGGGGCGGATCGATCGAGTTGTGGGAGCGAAGGCAGGGCAAAGTGGCGAGTTGCGCTGCAAAATATCCTCCGTTACTGAATCACGCGTTGATTTTCACCACCGATGAGCGCTCACTGCACGGGTTTCCTGATCCCCTTACTTGCCCTGTGGGCGAGTCGCGCAAGAGTCTGGCTTTGTACTACTACACCCTAGATCGCGAGAGGGCGGGAGCCGGCCATTCCACCGATTACTTCGCGCGTCCGCAGGATGGCTGGGGAAAATCGGCAATGATCTGGCTGGATAAGAAGGCGGTCGACCTCTACTCGCGAGCCAAGGCGCGATTCGGATTTTCCGACGCGTTTGCCAGCAAGGTACTGGGCTTTCTCTCCAGGAAGAAGTGATCCGAATATCCGTTTAATTCTTTCGGCACAAGCGGCAGTTACGGCACGATCGAGGTCGTGCCCTCCCCGATCTCTCTCCGAAAATAGGATTTCCAGCAGCCTGCTAGGCGGGACGGGCGGTTCTGCTTTCGTAGTAGGAGGGATAACCGGGCTCGAGTTTGCGGCCCTTGTCGCTGAAGCGCGGCAAGCGAATCAGGCCGACCCGCTGCAGGGCGAATTGCAAAGTCGTGGCCAACACGCCGAATCCATACTTCACGCTGCGCCGGAAGTTGATTGAGGAGGCTTCCTTGAAGTACTTCGTGGGACAAGATACTTCGCCGATGCGAAAGCCGAAGTGCACGCACTGGGCGAGCATCTGATTGTCGAAGACGAAGTCGTCGGAATTTTCGAGCAGCGGCAGCTCGGAAAGAACTTTGCGGCTGAAGGCGCGGTAGCCGGTGTGGTACTCCGAGAGCTTCACGCGCAGGAAAAGATTTTCGAAGGCCGTAAGAAGCCGGTTGGAGATGTATTTGTAAACCGGCATGCCGCCGAGCAGCGCCGTGCCGCCGATGATGCGCGAGCCGAGAACCACGTCATAAACTTCGTAGGCAACCATGCTGGCCATGGCTGTGACCAGGTGCGGTGTGTATTGGTAGTCCGGGTGCAGCATGATGACCACGTCGGCGCCCGCGGCCAAGGCTTCGCGATAGCAGGTCTGCTGATTGCGGCCGTAGCCGTAGTTGCGGTCGTGCTGAAAGACCAGCAGGCCCAGCCGCCGCGCCAGTTCGACGGTGCGATCGGAGCTGTGGTCGTCCACCAGGATGCGGATATCCACCAATTCCGGCAGTTCCCCGACCGTAGCTTCGACGGTTTTCTCGGCGTTGTAGGCGGGCATTACGACCGCGATGCGTTTGCCGTTGATCATGGGACAACCATCATGATAATACCTGGCCGGGACAGAGACGGCATTTTGGCCTATTCTTGCCCTTGAAAAGAGTATCCTAAAGGTGTATGCCAGCGCAGGCTGATATTATCGTCAGCAGCCCGGATTCGACAGAGGTTAAGCTCGTGGTCGAAGCCAAGGTCGAAGTGCGAAACCTTGACGAGGCGGAGCATCAGCTAAAGAACTTTATGCTGCAGATGCGTTGCGGATTAGGCCTGCTGATTTCGCCACAACGGCTCTGGGTTTACCTCGACCGCTTTACATCATACTCCGAGGATTCTGTGGAACGCCTCGGCGAGTTCGACGTCGAAGGCCTCGTCAAGTTTCGTTCCTCTGCTAACGCCGCCACGGCACGAGAGTTCGAGGATGCTGTGCAGGATTGGCTTGAGAATCTTCCAGCCCTCGTCGAAAAAGCGCAGGTGAAGGATGATCGGCTGTGGGACATCATCAATCACTACATTCTTCCTGCAGTTGAAACGGGCGTCATACGCGCCGCAGGTCCTCGCTAAAGCGCCCGGTGGGCGTGAATGAAACATGTCTTCGTTGAAACGAACTGGGTCGTAGATTATTGTGCGCCGGCACACCGTCGCGTACCTGCTGCCGCCAAACTCTTGGAGGCGGCGAATTCCGGAGCCATCACGCTGCACCTTCCTTCCCCGTGTCTCTCGGAGGCTCGTTCAGTCATAAGACGTAGGTTTCAACCTCGAGAAGCGGACTCACTTCGGGAGTATTTGAAGTGGGCAAAAGTGAACGGGCATGTGGATGCCGGCGCGGAAGATGCTACACGGCGCGTGTTACAGCACTTTGAGCATCTCGTCAAACGTGACCTCGACAATCTTGAGACTAAACTGGACAGCCTCAAGTCGGAGAAAGGGTTGGTCGTGTTTCCATTAAGTACAGAAATGTTGGAACGCTCAGTCCTGCTGGCGACCGAGAGATTGGAGCTCAAACCGTTTGACAATTCGATCCTGGCGGCTGTCTTGGTTCGCGCCAGAGAACTCGGGCAAGAGGGCCGATTGGATCTGGCTTTCTGCGATTTGGATGGCGATTTGCAGCCTTGGGGACCGGCATGGCAGAATTAATCCTGTCCTAAAGAAGCTTTATGACGAAGCCCATGTGTGGGTTTACGGTGACTTCACCATGACTACCCCCGAGCCGCCCGAGAATTGGTAAGTGCGCTGGGGTGAGTGACTGCGCGCGCACCAGCGCTGGACGAGCTTCCGAGCTGGCCCTCTACGGTTGCTCCGGCCCGCGTCCCTGTGAAAAACTAGCACCTAGAAAGATGTCATCAACGCGCACATTATTCGAAAAGATCTGGGACGCGCATATGGTCGCCCAGCCGAGCGGCCGGTCGCCTATCCTCTACATCGATCTGCACCTGGTTCACGAAGTGACCTCGCCCCAGGCGTTCGATGGTTTGCGAGTGGCCGGAAGAAAAGTCCGTCAGCCTGCGCGCACGGTTGCGACGGTGGATCACAATATTCCCACTGAACCACGCGGCACTCCGATCACCGACATGATTGCAGCGCGGCAGATCGAGGCGCTGCAGAAGAATTGCAAGGAATTCGGGGTCCGGCTGTTTGACATGGATTCGCCCGATCAGGGCATCGTGCATGTGATCGGGCCGGAACTGGGGCTCACGCTGCCGGGCATGACCGTGGTCTGTGGCGACAGCCACACCAGCACGCACGGAGCGTTCGGGGCGCTTGCCTTTGGCATCGGAACGTCGGAGGTGGAGCACGTCCTGGCCACGCAATGCCTGCCCCAGCAAAAACCGAAGACGCTAAAGATCGACGTGCGAGGAAAGTTGGCGGAAGGCGTGACCGCAAAAGACCTTGCGCTCGGGATCATCGGGAAGATCGGCACCGACGGCGCCACTGGTCATGTGATCGAATATTGTGGCGAAGCGGTGCGCGGCCTTTCGATGGAGAGCCGGATGACGCTGTGCAACATGAGCATCGAATCCGGAGCCCGTGCCGGCATGGTAGCGCCCGACGAAACCACATTCGCCTACGTGAAAGGAAAACGCTTTGCCCCGCGAAACGGCGAATGGGAGCAGGCGCTCGAACGCTGGCGCAGCCTGCCGACCGACGCCGACGCCGAGTTCGACAAAGTAATCGAGATCGAGGCCGCGCAGCTCTCGCCGTTTGTAACCTGGGGAACGAATCCTGGCATGGTGGCTCCGGTCACGGGCCGTGTGCCTGAAGTTGGTCAGCTTGCCGATTCCGAACGTCGCGCCACCGAACTGGCGTTGCAATACATGGGCCTCGAACCTGGCAAGCGCATCGAAGAGATCGGCATCGATCGGGTATTTATTGGATCCTGCACGAACTCGCGCCTGGAAGATCTGCGGGCGGCGGCCCGCGTGGCGAAGGGACATCATGTGAGTGCGAAGGTGCGCGCCATGGTAGTGCCAGGATCGCAAACGGTGAAACGGGCCGCGGAGCAGGAGGGCCTGCACCGGATTTTTCTCGATGCCGGTTTCGAATGGCGCGAATCGGGATGCTCGATGTGTCTGGGTATGAATCCCGACATTTTGCAGCCGGGCGAGCGCTGCGCCTCGACCAGCAACCGGAATTTTGAAGGACGGCAGGGCCGCGGCGGGCGCACGCACCTGGTGAGTCCCATGATGGCGGCGGCGGCCGCGATTGCAGGGCACTTCACGGATATTCGCAATTGGAAATATCAGTGATGGGAATCCGAGGGGCCGGTTCCGACTGAGATCCCTTCGCCATTCGGCTCAGGGCAGGCTCTTCGCTCCGCCTGAAGAACGGCTCCGCTCAGGATGACAACGTAAGCAATAGTAAGCGCAAGATCTGAATGATATGAAATCCTTTCGTGAGCATCGCGGCCGCGTGGCTCCGCTGGACCGGGTCAACGTGGATACCGACCAGATCATCCCCAAGCAATTTCTGAAGCGGATTGAGCGTACTGGCTTTGGGCAATTCTTGTTTTACGACTGGCGCTTCTCCGCAGAGGGTAAGAGAAACGCCGGTTTTATTCTGGACGAGCCGCGCTACCAGGGCGCGAGCATTCTGGTTGCCGGGAAAAATTTTGGCTGCGGGTCGTCGCGCGAGCACGCGGTGTGGGCGCTGGCGGATTTCGGGTTCCGGGCCGTGATCTCCTCTTCGTTTGCCGATATCTTTGCCAATAACAGCACCAAGAACGGATTTCTTACCGTGCGCCTGAGCGAGGCTGAAGTTGCCGAGGTGATGCGGCGCTCCCGCGACATCCCAAACTACGAGCTCACAGTTGATCTGGAGCGATGCGAGGTGCGCGACGATCAGGGTTTTCGTGCGGAGTTTCTGCTCGATAACTTTGTAAGGCATTGCCTGCTCAATGGGCTTGACGATATCGGTCTCACCCTGCAACATGAGGCTGAAATTTCGGCCTACGAAGCGCTTCATGCCATATCGCCGGCGCTGCGGGCTGGGCAACAGTAAACGTGAGGTCAAATCCCGTAAAGATTTGTAAAACCTTCGCCCCGCGCTTGACCTTCGCTTCGCGGCAGTTGATGCTGGTTTGGTAGGGCTTTGCGATAGCTTCCGCGTTTCGGTTCCTACCTGATGCTCTTTCCGGCGGGAGGACCTGGCGTGAGTTGATTTTCTCCTTCTCCCGGCGCGAGATGCCGCAACCGAATGGAAATGAATACGTCTAATCAAGGGCAGCTTGAGCCCTGTTCGTGTGAAAAGTTGGGTCCGATAAAAAACGTGAATAAAACTAACTTCCGCTTTCCTGGAAATAAGCCCCTGTTTGCGATTGTGCTCGCAGCCGTGAGCTGGTCGGCGACCACGGGATGCAGCACGGCCGATTCCAAGCAGCAAGCCCAAGCCGCTGCTCCGCGCGCCGTTTCTGTGGCCGTGGCCAAAGTGCAACAGCAGGATGTGCCCGTTTATCTGGTGGGCCTGGGATCGGTAACGGCTTTCTATACGGCAAATATAAAGAGCCGCGTCGACGGGCAGATCATGCGCGTGAACTTCGCCGAAGGGCAGACCGTGAACCAAGGCGATCTGCTGATCGTAATCGACTCGCGTCCTTACGAAGTTCAGGTCGAGCAAATGCAGGCGCAATTGTTTAAAGATCAGGCGTCGCTGCGTGACGCCAAATTAAACCTGGATCGCTATACCACCTTAATTCCCTCCGGCAGCATTGCGCAGCAGCAGGTGGACACGCAGAAGTCGCTGGTTGATCAGCTCGATGGGCAGGTGCGCACGGATCAAGCGCAAATCGATAACGCCAAGCTGCAGATCGTTTATTGCAATATAACGGCGCCATTCACCGGCCGCGTCGGTTTGCGGCAGGTGGATCCGGGCAACATTGTGCACGCGGCCGATACCAATCCCATGCTGGTGCTTACTCAATTGCAGCCGATAGCCGTGATTTTTACCCTCCCCGAAGATCAACTGCCGACAGTCGCGCAGCACATGAAGAGTGGCACTCTTGCGGTTGAGGCCTACAGCCGGGACAATCAGACCAAGCTGGCGACCGGCAAGCTGATGACGATCGATAATCAGATCGATCAAACCACCGGAACGGCCAAGCTCAAGGCGGTTTTCGATAACAAAGACAACCAGCTTTGGCCTAATCAGTTTGTGAACACAAGCCTGCTGCTCGAAACCAGAAAAAACAGCACGGTGCTGCCCACAGCCGCGGTGTTGCGGGGTCCGCAGGGGGCGTTTGTTTACGCCGTGAAGCCCGACAACACAGTGGAAGCGCGCCCCATAACCATTTCGCTCACCCAGGGCAACACGACCGTGGTTACCGCCGGGCTCAATAACGGGGACACGGTGGTAACCGACGGCCAAGACAAGTTGCAAACCGGCAGCAAGATCGAACCGCGCAGCAGCGCCCCGAGCACCGCCAGCCGGCCCAGTGGCGGCAGCGGCGCCTTGTCAGGAATTCCCGCTTCATGAGTCCTTCACGTTTATTTATCCTCCGGCCCGTGGCGACCACGCTGTTGATGGTGGGCGTACTGCTGGTGGGCTGGGTTGCATTTCTGCAATTGCCAGTCTCGGCTCTTCCTGAAGTCGATTACCCGACCATTCAGGTGGTTACGTTTTATCCCGGGGCCGACCCCGAGGTGATGGCGTCGTCGGTGACGTCTCCGCTCGAGCGGCAGTTCGGGCAAGTCCCCGGACTGAGCCAGATGACCTCGACGAGTTCGTTTGGCAGTTCGGTGATCACGCTGCAGTTCGGCCTCGATCAAAATATTGACGTCGAAGAGCAGCAGGTGCAGGCGGCAGTCAACGCTGCCTCGACGTTTTTGCCGGCGGATCTGCCGAATCCTCCCATCTACAACAAAGTAAATCCTGCCGATTCCCCGATTCTGACCCTGGCCCTGAGCTCGGATTCACTGGCGCTGTCGAAGGTTGAGGATCTGGCCGATACAGCTCTGGCGCAGAAAATCTCGCAGCTCCCGGGAGTGGGTCTGGTTTCGATCAGCGGCGGGCAGAAGCCCGCCGTGCGGGTACAGGTGAATCCAACCGCACTCGCCTCCTATGGCCTGAGCCTGGAGGATGTTCGCAGCGCGCTGGCCCAGGCGAACATCGATCAGGCCAAGGGCGTCATCGATGGCGCGCGGCAGTCGTACACGATCGGGGCCAACGACCAGCTTTTTTCGAGCGAGCAGTACAAGCCGATTGTGATCGCTTATCGCAACGGCGCGCCAGTGCGGCTCAGCGATATTGCAAATGTTTTTGATGGCACGGAAAACACGCTGCTGGCGGCGTGGATGAACACGACTCCGGCCGTCATCGTCAACATTCAGCGACAGCCCGGAGCGAACATCATCAGCGTGGTTGATCGGATCAAGAAGCTGCTGCCGCAGTTGCAAGCGTCGCTGCCCTCGGCGGTGAAGGTTCAGATTCTTACCGATCGCACCACCACCATCCGCGCCTCGGTGAAAGATGTCGAGTTCGAGCTGGCGTTGACCATTGTGCTGGTGGTCATCGTCATTTTCTTCTTCCTGCGCAACCTGCGCGCCACATTCATTCCCAGTGTCGCCGTTCCGCTCTCGATCGTTGGAACGTTCGGGGTGATGTATCTGCTCGGCTACAGCCTGAACAATTTGACGCTCATGGCGTTGACCATCTCCACTGGATTTGTGGTGGACGATGCGATCGTGATGATCGAAAACATCGACCGCTATCTGGAAGCGGGAGACTCGCCGCTGGACGCGGCTCTCAAAGGCTCGGGGCAGATTGGTTTCACCATCGTCTCGCTCACGGTGTCGCTGATTGCGGTGCTGATTCCTCTGTTGTTCATGGGCGACATTGTCGGCCGCCTGTTCCGCGAGTTTGCGGTAACGCTGGCGGTTACGATTCTGGTCTCGGCGGGAGTTTCTCTCAGCCTGACGCCGATGATGTGCGCGAAGTTGCTCAAGCATCGCAAGGAGGGCGAGAAGGGACGTTTCTACGAGGTCACGGAAGATTTTTACAATCGCGTGATCGCGTTTTACGGGCGCACCGTGAAGTGGGTTCTGAAGCACCAGACTGCGACTTTGCTCGTAACTTTCGGTACTCTGGTTCTCACGCTCGTCCTCTACGTAATCGTGCCTAAGGGATTTTTCCCGGTGCAGGATACAGGCGTGATTCTGGGAATCTCCGAAGCTCCGGATGATGTCTCGTTCACCGCCATGTCGCAGCGCCAACAAGACCTGGCAAAGGTGATTCTGAAGGATAAAGATGTCGAGAGCTTGTCTTCTTTCATCGGCGTCGATGGCACCAATACGACTCCCAACAGCGGCCGCATTCAGATCAATTTGAAGCCGCGCGACGAGCGCAGCGACGATGCTTCCGCCATCATCCGCCGTCTCCAGCCGGAGTTGGCCAAGGTTGACGGCATCACGCTCTACATGCAGCCGGTGCAGGATTTAACGGTGGAAGATCGGGTGAGCCGCACGCAATTTCAATACTCGATCGAAGATGCGGACGCGCAGGAGCTCGCGCAGTGGACTCCGAAGCTGGTCGAGAGACTGCGGCAGCGGCCCGAGTTGCGCGACGTGGCTACGGATCAGCTCAACGGCGGTCTCAGAACCAATCTCACCATCGACCGCGATACCGCTTCGCGCCTTGGCATCCTGCCGCAGGCGATCGACAACACGCTCTACGACGCCTTTGGACAACGCCAGGTTTCGATCATCTTCACGCAGTTGAACCAGTATCACGTGGTGCTTGAGGTGCTGCCCAGTTTCGCCAGGACGCCCGACGCAATGAGCGACATCTATGTTCGCCCCGCCAGCGCCACGCCGAATGCCGGCGCCCCGACCGCGAACGCGGCCACGCCTACAACCAGCGGAACTCCGGTTCCAATTTCGACGTTCATTCGCATGCAATCCTCAAACGCCCCTCTGGCGGTGAACCATCAGGGGCAGTTTCCAGTAGTGACGCTTTCCTTCAACCTTGCGCCGGGAGGTTCGCTGGGCGACGCCACGCGCGCCATTCAGCAAGTGGAGAAAGAAATTCAGCTGCCGGCCAGCATCCATGCTTCATTTCAGGGAACGGCTGCCGCATTTCAGAATTCGCTTTCGAGCGAGCCATTTCTGATTCTTGCCGCCATCATTACCGTTTACATCGTTCTGGGAGTTTTGTACGAAAGCTACATTCATCCGATTACGATTCTTTCGACGCTGCCCTCCGCAGGCGTGGGCGCGATTCTTGCTCTGCAACTCACGGGCAACGATCTTACGGTTGTGGCGCTCATCGGAATCATTCTGCTGATCGGGATCGTGAAAAAGAACGCCATCATGATGATCGACTTTGCGCTTGAGGCTGAGCGTGAAGAGCACAAGCCGCCCGAGGAGGCGATCTTTCAGGCGTGCCTGCTGCGCTTCCGCCCCATCATGATGACGACGATGGCGGCGCTCCTAGGCGGTCTGCCGCTGGCTCTGGGATCGGGCACAGGCGCAGAGTTGAGGCGGCCTCTCGGCATTACGATCGTGGGCGGCCTAATTCTCAGCCAGTTGCTGACGCTCTATACCACGCCGGTGGTTTATTTGTGGTTTGACCGCTTAGCGCACAGGTTTGAAAAATACAAGATCGGCAATCCGATTCCGCAAGAGGGGATGGGAGATTAGAGGGAGAAGTCAGGAGTCAGAAGTAAAAAGTCAGAAGTCAGAAGTAAAAAGTCAAAAGTAAAAAGTAAGAAGCCGGAAGTAAGAGTCCAGCATGCAGAAGTTAAGAATGTGGCTTCATACTTCTGCATTCTGACTTCATACTTCTGCATTCTGACTTCTCACTTCTGCATTGCTATGAGCATTTCCGCTCCATTTATTCGACGACCGATTGGAACGTCGCTGCTGGCGGCGGCGCTGCTGCTCTCCGGAATTCTTGCCTTTAATTTCCTGCCGGTAGCTTCGTTGCCGCGTGTGGATTTTCCCGTGATCAGCGTGGGCGCAACCCTGCCGGGAGCCGACCCGCAAACCATGGCGTCCGCCGTAGCCACGCCGCTGGAGCGGCAGTTCGGGCGCATCTCGGGCGTGAACCAGATGACCTCGTCGAGCCAGCTAGGTTCGACAGCGATCGCTCTGCAATTCGATTTGAACCGCAATATCGATGCGGCGGCGCGCGATGTGCAAGCGGCAATCAATGCCGCGCGCGGCCAGCTTCCCTCCAATCTGCCGAGCAATCCAACCTATCGCAAGATCAACCCTGCGGACGCGCCCATCCTGATTCTGGCGCTCACCTCGGACACGGTTCCGGTAGCTCGTTTGTATGATACCTCCGACTCGATTCTGGCGCAGAAGCTCTCGCAGGTGAATGGAGTGGGCCAGGTGTTCACATGGGGTTCGGCGCCGCCGGCCGTGAGGGCCGAGGTCAATCCGATGCTGCTCAACAAGCTGGGAGTAGGCTTGGACACGGTCCGCAACGCCCTGAACGCGGCCAACGCCAACCGGGCCAAGGGACAAGTATCGAGCAATGCGACGTCGTGGTCCTTCGACGACAACGATCAGCTTTTCACGGCAGATGAATACCGGCCCCTTATTGTCGCCTATAACAACGGTGGCCCAGTTCGGCTGGGAGACGTTGCCGACGTACAGGACTCCGTGGCGGATGTCCGCAACGTCGGCGTTGCCAATGGTAAACCCGGGGTGCTGATCGTTCTTTTCCGGCAGCCCGGGGCCAACGTCATCGCAACCGTTGACCGGGTGCGCGCTCTGATGCCCTATCTCCAGTCCTCGATTTCTCCGGCTATCAAGCTGGCAGTTGTCTCGGATCGCACGATTACGGTCCGTGCCTCGGTTAAAAACATTGAATCCACGCTGCTGATTTCGATCGTGCTGGTGATTCTAGTGGTGTTCGTCTTCCTGCGGACGGTGCGGGCGACGGTGATTCCCAGCATCGCTGTCCCGCTTTCGCTGGTGGGCACTTTCGGCGGGATGTATCTGCTGGGCTACAGCCTGGACAATCTGTCGCTCATGGCGCTGGCGATCTCCACTGGATTCGTGGTTGATGACGCCATCGTGGTACTGGAGAACATCACGCGTTACGTGGAGCAGGGGATGGACGCGGTACAGGCGGCGTTCAAGGGAGCGGCAGAGATTGGCTTCACCGTGCTCTCCATGAGCCTGTCCCTCGTGGCAGTGTTCATCCCGCTGCTAATGATGGGTGGGATCATAGGGAGGCTGTTCCGCGAGTTCGCGGTCACGCTCAGCATTGCGATCGGAGTTTCGCTCTTGGTGTCGTTGACGACCACGCCGACGATGTGCGCCAAATTCCTGCGCCCCTCCGAAACTAAAGAGCGGCACAACCTTTTCTATCGCGGCAGTGAATGGTTCTTCGACAACCTACTCGCAACCTACGACCGCGCCTTGAAGTGGGTTCTGAAGCATCAGCTAGCGACACTGATCGTGACCATTCTGGTGGCGTGTCTGAGCATTTACCTGTACAAAGCTGTCCCCAAGGGGTTTTTCCCGCAGCAGGATACGGGACGGCTTAATGGCGCGGTTCAGGCGGCACAAGACATCTCATTCCAAGCCATGAGCGGCAAGATGGAACAGTTCGTGCAAATTGTGCTGAAGGATCCGGCGGTCGATACAGCGGTCGGGTTCGCGGGTGGAGGCTCGGCGACCAATCAGGGCCGGTTCTTCGTCATGCTGAAGCCACTCGAGCAGCGCGGCCAATGCGAGACCCCCCACTTCTGGAACCCTTGCTACTTTAGCGCCGACGATGTGATCAATCGATTGCGGGATAAACTTGCGGTGGTTCCGGGCGCCACGCTGTTCCTGCAGGTGCAGCAGGACCTGACTCTCAGCCCACGCTACGGGCAGGCGCAGTACCAGTACACGATACAGGGCGAAGACTTGAACGAACTTAACAAATGGGGTCCGCTCTTGTTGGAGAAAATGCGCAGCCTGCAGGAGCTGCGCGATGTGAACACCGATCAGCAGGATAAGGGATTGCAGGCGCAGTTGGTGATTGATCGCGACACCGCGAGCCGGTTGGGGGTTGCGGCGCAGGACATCGATAACGCGCTGTACGACGCCTTCGGACAGCGCCAGGTCTCGACCATGTACCGGCCGCTCAATCAATACCACGTGGTCATGGAAGTTGCGCCGGAGTTTCAGCAGACCACGGAAGCACTGCAAAATATCTACCTGCGTTCTTCGACCGGGGCACCGATTCCGCTGGCGGCGTTCACTCATTTCACTCCGTCGAACATACCGCTGGCGGTGAATCACCAGAGCCAGTTTCCGTCGGTTACGATTTCATTTAACCTCGCTCCCGGAATCTCTCTTGGACAGGCGACGCAAGCCATCGAAAAAGTCGAGAGCTCCATCGGCTTCCCAGCTACAATTCAGGCAAGTTTCCAGGGCACGGCGCAGGCGTTCCAGGATTCGCTCTCGAGCCAGAAGATCCTGATTCTTACCGCCTTGGTTACGGTCTATATCGTGTTGGGAATGTTGTATGAGAGCTACATTCACCCCATTACCATTCTCTCGACGATTCCATCAGCCGGCGTGGGCGCACTGCTCGCCTTGCTCCTGACCCACAATGAACTCAACGTGATTGGAATGATCGGCATCATTTTGCTAATCGGGCTGGTCAAGAAGAATGCCATCATGATGATCGACGTGGCGCTCGACGTGGAGCGCAGGCAAGGAAAGAAGCCGGTCGAAGCCATCTACGAAGCCTGCCTGCTGCGCTTCCGCCCCATTATGATGACCACGATGGCGGCTCTGCTCGGAGGCTTGCCGCTGGCCCTGGGCTCGGGAACCGGCTCCGAACTGTACCGGCCGCTCGGCATTACGATTGTTGGGGGCTTAATTGTGAGCCAGGCGCTCACGCTATTTACGACGCCGGTGGTTTATGTCTATCTTGACCGCGTCCGGCTGGCGTTGCGGGGCGGCGAGGACAGGGCCCTCCCGCAATCGTCCGCGGCCGCTCCCAGACCAAGCCCAGCGCACTGAGAATGACAGCCCAGCCCGGCGTGCAACCTCGTGTCAGAAATTTTGCATCGCACCGTCAGCGGCAAAGCTGATACTCTCGCAAGGCTCGCCGGATTCTCCGCAACCCAGTATTATTGTTCTTCGCCTCTGCTTCAGCGGTTGCGGTTTGCGCTTTCAATCTCTTTCAGGAGTTATGGATGCTTCATCGAGTATTAGCCTTGATACTGGTTCTGGCAAGTATCGCCGGCTTGGCGGGATGCGGCAGCACCACCAGCCACTATGTTTTCGCAACCCTTCCCGCCGCCAATGAAGTGGCATCCTACCGGGAAGACCCCAACTCCGGCGTGCTCACGGAAATCGCGGGAAGCCCGTTCCCCGCAGGGGACGGGGCTACCTCTGCCGTGATTCACCCTTCCGGAAAATACTTGTACACCGCGAATCCGGGCGTGGGCGAGAACGACATCTCTCTATTCAGCATTGCCAGCGACGGTGTGTTGACGGAGATCACTCCCCGGACATCGGTGGCGCCCGGAGCATCGGATCCCCTGACCATGGTTATGGATCCTGGCGGTAAGTATTTGTATGTGGCGAATGTTCTGTCCAACAACATCTCCGTTTTTTCCATCTCCAGCAGTAGCGGCGCACTCAGCCAGGTGACGGGGTCACCGTTTCCGATCGGGGCCTCGCCGCTCAACATGGCGATATCGCCCACGGGCAACTTTCTGTACGTCACCAGCGGCGTCGGGGTTAGCAGCCAATCATCTTTCGGCTCAATCCTGGGTTTCAGCGTGAACGCCGGATCACTCACACGCATCTCCGGAGGACAGACCGGCAGCGACGGCCAGGACCCGACCGGCGTGGCCATCGATCCCAAGGGAGCTTACCTTTACGTCACGAACAAAGGATCGAGCAGCATCGCCATCTTTGCGATCGACGCGACGACCGGCGGGCTGAGCGAGCTTTCCGGTTCTCCTCTCAACGACGTGGATCAGGGTCCGGTAGCCGTGATCGTGGACCCCTCCGGTGATTTCCTCTACGTCGCCAATCAAGGTTCTTCGAACGTCGCCACGTACTCACTCTCGGCGGGATTTCCCACGGTGATCTCCGACTCTCCTTTCGCCTCGGAAACCGATCCCACCTTCCTTGCCATCGATCCGGGCAAGAAATATTTGTTCGTGGGAAACCAGCAACCTGGCACTCCCGGAATTCAGGCTTTCGGCAACAGCGCTGGAAGTTTGAACGCTATTTTCACCTACGCCACCGGGAACACCCCGAGTTCGCTGGTGGTATTGCAGTAGGATCCCGGTCGCGGGTGGTGTCCTGATTCCTGCGCGGGAACAGTAGCGCCGCGGTCTCGGCGCTACTGATGCGGCGGCCTCCGCCAAATTTAGACGCCACTCGGTCGCGGGTACGAATGACTCCGAGCGCCAATTCTGCGACAATGCATAAGCCGGTACGGAGTCGTCTGGGTACAACCACATATCATGGCCCGCCATCTAAATCGGATAACCTTCTCCGATCGATCAGGCTTTGAGGTTGATTCCGTGCTGAGATTTACTTCAGGACAGAGAATCCATGAGGATTGCAAGCGCGGCAAGCGCATTTCCCAAGCATTACTACACCCAGAAAGTCCTCCTCGAACGCCTGCAGGATTATTGGGGTGATCAACTCAAGAATCCTCTCTTGCTGGCACGCCTGCACAAGAATGTAACCGTGGATGGCCGTTATCTGGCGATTCCCGCCGAGGAGTACGTTGACATCAAGACCTGGGGCCAGGCCAATGACATCTGGATCAGAGTGGCGCAAGAGTTGGGCGAGCAGGCTCTGTGCCGTGCCCTGCAAACCGCCGGACTGGAGCCCAAGGACTTGGGCGCTTTGCTGTTCACGACCGTTACCGGAGTTGCCAGCCCGTCGATCGACGCGTTGCTGATTAACCGCATGAATCTGCCGGCCAATATTCGCCGCACTCCGATTTTCGGCCTGGGCTGTGTGGCAGGCGCCGCCGGAATAGCGCGCGCGGCTGACTATGTCCGCGCCTATCCTTCTCAGGCTGCGGCGTTGGTTTCGGTTGAGCTTTGTTCGCTGACCCTGCAGCGCGAGGACTTGTCGGTCGCGAACCTGATCTCCTCGGGGCTTTTCGCCGATGGCGCCGCGGCTGTGATTGTGACCGGTCCGGAGTTCGAGAATGGTCATGCCGCGCCCGGACCGAAGATTCTTGCTACTCGCTCCATCTTTTATCCTGCCACAGAAGAAATGATGGGCTGGAATATTTCTGAGAAGGGTTTCCGCATCATACTCTCTACCGAGGTTCCAACTCTGATTCGCGAAAACCTTGGGCGAGATGTGGACGCATTTATGGCGGACAACGGGCACAAGCGAAGCGACCTGAAAAGCTTCGTCCTCCATACCGGCGGACCAAAAGTGCTCGACGCTTCGGCCGACGCATTGGGATTGCACAATGGACAGCTCGATGCTTCGTGGGCCTGCCTGCGTAAAGTCGGTAATCTCTCTTCGGCCTCCGTGCTTTGTGTGCTTGAGGACGTGATGAAGAACCGCCGCCCCGAACCCGGCACTCTGGGTCTGCTTGCCGCCATGGGTCCCGGCTTTTGTTCCGAGCTTCTGCTCTTGCAATGGTGAGGTCTTGAGTTGCTGAATTCGACCGATGTCCTGGTGATCGGAGGTGGGCCGGCGGGGCTAGCGGCGGCGATTGCGGCGCGCCAGCAGGGTCTAAGCGTGCTGGTTGCCGACGGCGCCAGGCCGCCGATCGATAAAGCCTGCGGTGAAGCCCTGATGCCGGATGCCATCGCTGCGCTGCAGCGGCTCGGGGTCGCCATACCTGGCGAGGATGTTTGCCCTCTTCGTGGCGTGCGCTTTCTAAGTTCGGGACTTTCGAAAGAAACATTCGTAGCCGATGCGGATTTCCCTTCCGGCGTTTGCGGCATCGCGGTGCGCCGTACCATATTGCATCGCGTCATGATTCAACGGGCCGCGGAGTCGGGAGTCAATCTTCTTTGGCAAAGCGCCGTCACGGGAATCTCGAATGGGGCTTCGAATGCAGAAGTCCAGATCGGCGCGCAGAAGATTCGCGCCCGTTGGGTTATTGGAGCCGACGGAGCTTACTCTCGCGTGCGCCGCTGGGCCAATCTCGAGACCCAATCGCGATCCCTCCCGCGTTACTCCTTTCGCCGGCATTATCGCCTGCGGCCCTGGAGCAACCGCATGGAAATCTACTGGGGAAAACACTGCCAGAGCTACGCCACAGCCATAAGCGACCGGGAGGTCTGCGTGGCGGTGGCCTCGCGGGAACGCAAGCTTCGCTTGGAGGAATCTCTAACCGAATTTCCTGAACTCAGCGCCCGGCTCCGGGGAGCTGAAGTTTCGTCGATCGAAAAAGGGTCGGTGTCGGCGAACCACAAACTCAGGCGTGTCTGGCGAAAGAACGTCGCGCTGGTCGGCGACGCCTCCGGCACTGTCGATGCCATCACCGGCGAGGGTTTGGGACTCGCCTTCAACCAGGCCTTGGAACTGGCGGATTTCCTGAAGGCGGGCGAGCTGGCCGGTTATCAAGCGGCACACCGCCGCCTGGCATTGCGGCCGATGATAATGGCGCGGTTGATGTTGACGCTCGACGGCCGGCCAAGGTTTCAGCAACGCGTCCTCCAGACTTTTCGGCAGCGTCCTGAAATTTTTCGCAGATTGGTTGCGTTCCACGTGGGAAGCCTTTCCCCATTTCGTCTTGCGCTTGGTGGGCTTACGCTGGGGTGGGGATTGTTGACCGCATAGGCCCATGACACACGCTGGTTCGCCATCTTACAAGCGCAGGTTGACCCGGAAACTGGCCCTTGCCCTGCTCGCCGCACTTTTCTCTTCACTTCTCGCCTTTGCCGGCGCGGCGGCTGAAGATTTAGGGTTGAGCCTCGATCCCCAGCACACTTCCATCAACTTCACTCTCGGTGACGCTCTGCACACGGTTCGCGGAACCTTTCAAGCGAAGCCTAGCGCGCTGCATCTCGATCTGGCGGCGAACAAACTAACCGGCGAAATTCTGGTCGACGCGAGGAGCGGTCAAAGTGGCAGTGGCATGCGCGACCGCAAAATGCATCGCGAAGTGCTCGAGAGCGACCGGTATCCCGAGATTGCCTTTCGTCCCGATCGCTTCGAGGGAACTCTGGCGCCACAGGGCAAGTCTTCGGTGAAGGTACACGGGAGTTTCACTATCCATGGGTCGGATCACGAATTAACCGCGCCAGCCGAGATTGAAATGTTCCCCGACCACTGGACCGCGACGCTTCACTTCGCGGTGCCTTATGCGGCCTGGGGTATGAAAAATCCGAGCAATCTGTTCTTGAAAGTCAGCGAAACCGTCGACATCGACCTAACGGCCTCAGGAACGATCACGCGCAATTAAAAGTCTTCGGCGAATCAAAACCCATCCAGCGGTGAAATCCCCTTTGCTTCGACGCATTCATAAGCCTTTCCAGCAGCCAAGTTCCTGAATTCTTCAGTTCTGCCGCTGGGCCATGTGATGACGACGCGCTCAACCCGATCGCGTTTCTCCACCCCAAAGGTAACCGGTAGTTCCGACTGCGAAAGATAGCTCGAACCACTTTTCACCATGCGAGTCTGGGTCAGGCCTCCAGCAAAAACGCGAACGATCGCGCCGATCGCATCGCGATTCGACCTGGTGCCGACCAGTCGAAAACGGAGGCTGCGATTCCCCGCCAACTGGTCGTTACGATAGAGGCAGGCAGGCCCGTTATTCGTAGTCAGGAGCAGGTCGAGGTCGCCGTCGCGATCGAAGTCGGCATAGGCCAGTCCTCGGCCAACTTTCGGCTGAGCGAATCCGCCGCCAACTTCCGGGGCTACGTCGCGAAAGTTTCCCTTGCCGTTGTTGAGAAACAAAAGCGGAGGCTGCGCGTATCCCACATTGCCACGAATATTGCGGACCGTCTCGTCAATGTGGCCGTTGGCCACGGCGAGATCGAGCCAGCCGTCGAGATCAGCGTCGAAAAAGACACAGCCGAAACCCAAACTATTCCTTGAAGCTAATCCAACCCCGGCCTGCGCCGCCACGTCTTCATAGGTTTTTCCTCCGGACTCGTACAGGCCCATCATCTCGTTGTCGAAGTTTGTAATCGCAATGCCAGAGCTGCCGGAGTTCGCGAAATCGGCAACGTCCACGCCCATGCCGGCGCGCGCCTTGCCTTCGCTGCTGAAGGCGAGTCCGGCCTCGACCGCGGCATCTTTGAAAGTCCCATTATGCTGATTTCGGTACAACTTGTTCGGCTGGGTGTCGTTGGCCACCAGCAGATCGGGCCAGCCGCTCTCGCCGTCATCGAGCATGGCAACGCCGAGAGATTTCGAACTGCTGTCGAAGATTCCGCTCGAGGCAGTCACATCCTCGAAGGTGCCGTTGCCCCGATTGCGAAACAGCCAGCAAGTCTCGCCACGATAAGCCTCCGGAGTGCAATAAGACTTGTGCTTGCCATCCAGACTGCAGAACACGTCGCGCTCCGGCGACCACTTCACGTAGTTGCAAACAAAAAGATCGAGCAGGCCGTCGCGGTCGTAATCAAACCACAGCGCGGAGGTACTGAATCCCAAGCGCTTTCCCAACCCGCTCCGCTCGGTCACATCGACGAAAGTTCCCTTCCCGGTGTTGTGAAACAGCCGATTCTGTCCGACACAAGTAATCAGAATGTCAGGGAAGCCGTCGTTGTCGTAATCGCCTACGGCCACGCCCATGCCGTACATTTCAACGTCCAGCCCAGCATGAACCGTAACGTCGGTGAACGTGCCATTGCCGTTGTTGCGGTAAAGACGCAGCGATGAGCGGCGTTGCTTGTGGCCGGGCCAATCCATCCCGTTGACGAGAAGAATGTCCTGCCAGCCGTCGCGATCGTAATCGAGAAAAGCGCAGCCGGAGCCGAGGGTCTCAGGCAAGAATTTTCCACCAAAAGCTCCGCTATTGTGCTGAAACCGAATGCCCGAGGAGGAAGTTACATCGACAAATCGAAGTCCGGGGGAAGCTGCCGGTCCAACAGCCGCGCCAAGAAGCGGCAACTCCGATAGCGACGCCAGACTCGCCACACCGCGCAGAAAATCTCTGCGCCTCACGGAATGTTCACCAGCCCTGAACGAATGGCATAGACCACCAGTTCGGCGGTCTTATGAATGCCGAGCGCATTCATGATGTTGGCGCGATGCACCGCCACGGTGTTCGCGCTGAGATCGAGCGTGGTGGCAATTTCTTTGTTCGATTTGCCATCGACGATCATCTGCAGAACTTCCAGCTCGCGAGGCGTCAGCCCGCTGCTGCGCTCGCCTTTTAAAGTTGAGGGTTCCTCCACATGCGGATCGAAGATGGTTTCTCCGCCAGCCACGCGCCTCACCGCCGGCCCTAACTCCAGGTTCATCGCGTTCTTCAGAATGTATCCCTTGGCCCCGGCTTCAATCGCCTGCCGCACCCACGTGCTTTCCGAATGCATGCTGAGCATCAAAACCGCGGTCTCGGGAGAGTCTGCCAGAATCTGGCGCGTAGCATCCAGGCCGTTCATCGTGGGTAAAGCGCAATCCATCACCACAACCTGCGGCTTCAACTTGCGCGCCAGATTCACGGCTTCTTCACCATCGCCGGCTTCCCCGACAACCTGCATATCCGTTTCATCTTCCAGCATGCGCCGAAATCCGCGCCGCACCAACCCGTGATCGTCGACCAGCAGAACTGTGATCTTTTTCGTCATCTTAAGTGATTCCGCAAAACCATCTTCTTAGCTTATCGGCCGGAGCTCTGGATGTTAACTCAAGAACCTGGCTCAGCCTCTCGCAATTCAACTTTCTCCCGGGGCACGGCCAGGCGTAACAAAGTTCCGCCGGCGGTGGGAGTCGAGAATGCAATGCTCCCTCCCATCAATTCCACGCGCTCGCGCATCGCGACTAATCCAATTCCCTGCCGCGCCGGCTGCCCATTAAAGCCAATCCCATGATCCTCCACTTCCAGTTCCAGCGCCCCAGTGAGAAAGCGTAATCGGACCCACGCCTGCTTCGACCCGGAGTGGCGCGCCACGTTGTTCAATGCTTCCTGCAGGACGCGGTAGAGCTGCACCGCGGCGCTGCTATTCAACTCAAAGGGCTCGCCCCTCTTTTCATAGGATATGGCAATTCCCGTCTGCCGTTCCACAGTCGGGATGTACCAGTCCAGAGTGCGCTCGAGCCCAGCCTCATCGAGCATCACCGGATGCAGCGCCTGGGACAGGCTTCGAACGCGGTCGAGCGTGTCCTGCGCGATCTGCCGGACTTCCTGCAAATCCGCATGCAATGACGAGCCCTCGGGAGCATGAGCGTCGGCGCGGCCGAGCATCGCCCCCATAGCCGTGAGGATCTGCCCGAACTCGTCGTGCAGTTCGCGCGAAATGTAACGCAGGGTCGACTCCTGAGTGGCAATCAGCTTCTGCGCCAGCTCACTGCGGCGCTGGGAAAGCTCGGCCATACGGGCAAACAGCCGCCGGTTCCACCGGATCACGGAAAATCCCGTGAGAACGATTGCGGCCAGTGTGGCGCCCAGAAATACGTAAACCTGTCGCTGCACCCCGTCGTAAATCGCGACGATGCGCTGCGCCGCCTGCTCTTCGTTCTCGCTGTTCTCGACGAGCAGCCGGGCGATTGCGGTGCTGAGCGCCGCCTGCCGGGCCTGCAGCGAAAGCTGTATCTGCGCCCTCGCATCCTTGCCGTGGCCGGAGCCTGCCAGAACGAAGACGCGATCCACCGCATCCCAAAACTGCGTAAGCGAACTGGTCAAAGAGGCGCTCTGCTCCGCCGTCCGGCTGGTGGGGGCCAGTCCGGCTTCCAGACGCATCGCATCGTCCAGATCGGTGCGGATGCGCTGGAACTGCGCCGACCACGCGGTGAGCGGATAGGGTTCATCGTTATCGATCATGTCGCGCATGGCGACGGCGAGCAGGTTCAGATCGTTTTGAATGCGGAGCAATTGCAGGGAATCTTTGCGATTGCGATCAATCAGCTCCGATTGAAGCTGGCGCAGTCCCGCCACTTGCCAGGTGATGTAAGCGGAATACGCCACCACGGCGGCGAGCGTGACCAAGAGCCCAAGCAGCAGGCCCAGAGTTGGAGAACGCTTTCGCGGCGGCTCGGCAGATGGCGGGGAAGACACGCCCCCGAGCATACAACGCGAAGCCGGAACATGTCACAATGCAGTAATAATGAAGCCAAACCTGCCCTGGCGGAGTCCAACAAGAGATTGAATCCAGCAGCCGTTCCGCCACAAAAGCCGTCTCCAAAGCCAGCCAAAGCCGAGCGCTTGCGGGCGGTGCTTCCCATTGTTTGGGAGTTGACTCGCTCCCGCCTTGGGCTGCTCAGCCTCGGTTTTCTGCTGATGATCATCAACCGCGTGGCCAGCCTGGTGCTGCCCTATTCCACCAAATTCTTATTTGATAGCGTAATCCCCCAGCGCTCTCTGCACCTTCTGGACCGGCTGGTATTTTTCGTTTTAGCCGCGACCATGATCCAGGGAATCACCTCCTTCCTGCTCACTCAATTGCTTTCAAAGGCGGCGCAGCGCCTGATCACCGAACTGCGCCAGCGGGTGCAGGCGCACGTATCGCGGCTTCCGGTCGCGTTTTATGACGCCAACAAAACCGGCACGCTGGTTTCGCGCATCATGAGCGACGTGGAGGGCGTGCGTAACCTGCTGGGCACGGGACTGGTCGATTTCACCGGCGGCCTGCTCACTTCGGCCATCGCCTTTGTGCTGCTGGTTCGAATCAGCGGGGCGATGACCTTCATCGCTCTCGGATTCTTAGTTTGTTTTGCGCTCGCGCTCACCAAGGCTTTCGGTACCATCCGTCCCATCTTTCGCGAGCGCAGCAAAATCAACGCCGAGGTTACGGGACGCCTCACCGAATCCCTGGGCGGCGTGCGCGTGATCAAGGGCTATCACGCTGAAGAGCGAGAAGAAGCGGTCTTTGCTCACGGTGTCAAGCGCCTGCTGGAAAACGTGATGCGCACGCTAACTGCCACGTCGGTGATGAGCCTCTCCGCGAGCGTGCTTCTGGGCCTGGTGGGCGCTGTGGTTACCTTCGTGGGCGCGCGCCAGATCATGGCAGGGACGATGACAACTGGCGGCCTGGTTTCTTTCACGGCGCTGCTCGCATTTCTGATCGCGCCCATGGCGCAGGCCGTGGGAATTGGAACTCAACTCACCGAAGCCCTGGCGGGCTTGGAGCGTACGCAGGAACTTTTGCGCGAGCGTCCCGAAGATCGGGATCCCAAGCGTTCTGTGGCTCTGCTCGATATTGTGGGTCGCATTGAGTTCGATCGTGTGAGTTTCAGCTACGATGGAATCCACGAAGTGCTTCGTGATATTTCGTTCCTGGCCGAGCCTGGAACCGTAACCGCCCTCGTAGGTTCCTCCGGCTCAGGAAAATCCACCACCATCGGACTGATTTCGGCTTTCTACGTTCCCACGAAGGGGAGGATCCTTGTTGACGGCACCGATCTGAGCACGGTTCGCCTCGACTCTTACCGCACGCGCCTCGGAGTCGTGCTGCAGGAATCGTTTCTCTTCGATGGAACCATTCGCGAGAACGTAGCGTTCTCCCGCCCCGATGCGAGTGAGGAAGAAATCATGCGCGCCTGCCGAATCGCGCGCGTGGATGAATTCGCCGAATCGTTTGCCGACAAGTACGAGACCGTGGTCGGCGAACGCGGCGTGAAACTCTCCGGCGGGCAGCGGCAGCGAATTTCCATTGCGCGCGCCATCCTCGCCGAGCCGCGCATCTTGATTCTCGATGAGGCAACCTCGAGCCTCGACTCGGAATCGGAGCAGATGATCCAGCAAGGGCTTTCTTATCTCATGAAGGGCCGCACGACATTTGTGATCGCTCACCGTCTGTCCACCATTCGCCGCGCCGATCAGATTCTGGTTATGGAGCAGGGACAGATCGTGGAGCGGGGCACGCACGAGCAGCTCTATGTAGCGCAGGGCCGGTATTACGACCTCTACACGCGGCAGCATGGAGTGGAGGAGAATCTGTTTCTCGCGCCTGGCGAGGGCGACTTCGCAGAGGGCAGCGACAACGGCGGCTCGGCCCAGGCGCGCAACAGCGAAGCCAAAGCCGGGAACGCTTTGCGTGTGCTGCGTGGAGAGGTTCGCTAGCCGATGGACAACGCCGCCGGAGTCACCCACAATATTGCCGAAACCATCGATTCTGCAACGGCTCTCACGGCGATTCGCACGGAGCAGCTTTGCCGCCACTATCGCATGGGAGATGCCGTGATCCGCGCGGTTGATGGCGTGGATCTCGCCATTCGCGCCGGCGAATTTGTGGCCCTCCTGGGCAGCTCGGGCTCGGGAAAATCTTCTGTACTGAATCTGATCGCCGGCCTCGACCGCCCCACCTCGGGCAGCGTGGTGGTTCATGACCGCGATCTCGCGAAACTCTCCCGCGACGAGCTTGCCGGATATCGCCTGCACACGGTGGGAATGGTATTCCAATCCTTCAATCTGATTCCAAGCATGACGCTGGCGGAAAACGTCGAGTTGCCCATGCGCTTTGCCGAGATTGAGCGTGGGCGGCGCGACAACCTCGCCCGCGAAGCCTTGATGCGAGTCGGATTGCAAGCGCGGATGAATCATCGACCCAGCGAGCTTTCCGGGGGAGAACAACAGCGAGCCGCGCTGGCTCGCGCGCTGATCAATCGCCCCAAACTCCTGCTCGCCGACGAGCCCACCGGCAACCTCGACAGCCGCACCGGCACCGAAATCATGAACATGGTTCGCGAGTTCAACCAGCAGTTAGGCATGACGGTCGTGATGGTAACCCACGAGCGCGCCTTAGCCGAACGCTATGCCCAGCGCCTGATCTTCCTGGCAGACGGCAAACTCGCAGGGGACGAGCCGAACCCGGCAGTAGCGGCTCGCTCGGAGGAACATGCGGTGAAAACGGAGGCCCGGCTGTCATGAAGCTGCCCGACCTCACCGAACTCGCGCTGCGAAATCTTCGCGAGTCGGTTTTGCGAAATTCGCTGACCACGATCGGCATATCCGTCGGCGTAGCCTCGTTAGTCGCCATGCTTTCGCTGGGCATCGGACTGCAACAGTTGGCTTCGCGGCGGCTGATGAAGTCGGGATTGTTTGACACCGTGGTGGTCTCGTCCCGCCGCGATCTGCGCAACTTTGGACGCGAGGAGGAACGCAGCGGCCCGGCTCCGGGTGAAAGCCGCATCCTCGACGCGCCCGCGCTGCAGGAGATCGAACATCTGCCGAACGTGACCGAGGCCTATCCCGACATTCGCTTCATCACCGAACTGCGCTACGAAGACAAGCCGCATCTGACGATGGTGGCGGCGTTGCCGGAGTCTGCGAAATCGAATGACGCCTTCGAAGCGCTGCAGGGGCACTTCTTCTCTTCCGGAAATGCGCCCGAGGTGGTAATTCAAAAAACCTTTGCGGAAGAACTCTTAGGAAAGAGTCCAAAATCGGGCATCGACGAAACCAACGTAAAGGAACTTGCTGCTCCGCTTCTGGGCAAGGAATTGACCATGCGCTATGCCCAGCGCGAGGCCGCACCCACCGTACCCATGGCGCCCACCAGCGAGCCGGCTTCAGGCGATCAGAGTCTGGCTGGTGCTGCCTACTCCGTGATCTCGCGGGAACAGAAATTGACGATTGTCGGGGTGGCTGATCTCGATCCCGAAAGCATGCGCGGTCCGACCCGAGCCCGCGTCTTTCTTCCACTCAAGCTTGCCGAAAGCCTGCACGTGATGCAGCCTACCGATCTGCGCGAAATTTCCCGCGCTGCCAGCGATCAGCCGGTGTACTCCTCCATCAGCGTGCGGGTGAAGAATCCAAGCCAGGTGCAGACGGTGGAGGACGCCGTCAAGAAAATGGGGTTTAACACTTTCTCGATCCTCGACGCCAGCAGGAGCATTCAGCAGTTCTTCAAAGTGCTGGACGTCTTTCTCGGCATCTTCGGCAGCCTCGCCCTGGCCGTCGCCTTCATCGGAATTGTGAACACGCTGGTGATGGCCATCCTCGAGCGCCGCCGCGAAATCGGCATCATGAAAGCCATAGGCGCCAGCGATAGTGACGTCAAGAACCTGTTCTTTGCCGAAGCTGGAGCCATGGGCATTCTCGGTGGCGTGTTGGGAGTGGCTCTGGGGTGGGCAATCGGGCAGATCATCAACCTGGGGACGAATATTTATCTTAGGAGTCAGTCTTTCCCTCCCGAGCATTTCTGGTCGGTGCCGTGGTGGCTGGTAGCATTCGCACTGGTCTTCTCTTTTCTGGTGAGCCTTGCGGCAGGCCTGTACCCGGCAGGACGCGCAGCCCGCCTCGATCCGGTGCAGGCGCTGCGGTACGAGTGAATCGATGGATCGATGCTTGCGCCTGATTCTCTTGTTCGCAGTACTATCGCCTTCGCCCGCGGCTCACGCGCAGAGCCGCATCGACTGCAATGCCCTCAACAGCCGCATCCTGAAATATCCGGTTCGCTACTGCGTCTATCTGCCAGACGGCTATGACGCCGGCGCAAACGCGCATCCGGCGCGGCGGTACCCCGTGCTCTACCTTCTACACGGCCTCGGGGACAACGAACAAACCCTCTTCAATAGCGGCGGATGGACCCTGCTCGACGATATGCGCAAGCAGGGTAAGATCGGCGAATTTCTGATCGTCGCGCCCGAAGGCCGGCGTACCTTCGACATCAATTCAGCAGACAGTTCAGTCCGCTACAGCGACTTTTTTCTGGAGGAATTCATCCCCCATGTCGAAGGCAAATACCGCATTGCTCCGGGCCGCAACGGCCGCGCGATCAGCGGTATCTCCATGGGCGGCTATGGCGCGTTGCGCTTTGCTTTCAGTCACCCCGAAATGTTTTCCGCGGTAAGTGCGCAGAGCGCCGCGCTGATCACCGAAACGCCGCAAGAACTCGACACTGCGGCCCGGTCTGGTGCGCCGCTGGGGAAGCTGTTGGCCACAGTGTTCGGAGATCCGATCGATGTTCCGCATTGGAAGAACAATAGTCCCTTCGTTCTGGCTCAGAGGAATGCCGCAGCTCTGCGAAAGATGGCGATATATTTCAATTGCGGCCAGGACGATAACTACGGCTTCGAAAAAGGCGCTTCAGCGCTCGATGTGCAGCTGAAAAAAGAAGGCATAAAGCATGAATATCACTCCTATCCCGGCGACCACAGTCTGCCCTACTTTCTCGCCCACTTTCCCGAGGTGATGGAGTTTCATTCTCGCGCCTTCGGCCTCGTCCGGTGATCGCCTCGAATCAGCCTACTTCCTGCATCAGCGAGCCGGTCTGTAGTAAAACTGTATTAATCGGAGAGGTGGCCGAGTGGTTGATGGCTCCGGTCTTGAAAACCGGCGTACCCGAAAGGGTACCGGGGGTTCGAATCCCTCCCTCTCCGCCATTTCCTTTGCAATTTAAGGCGATGAAATAAAGCAGTTCTGGAGCCTGCGGCAGATCCGCTGCGCTTGCGGGCCAAGGTTAGCGTGTTGGGCGATGACGGTGGGCGGGTCCGGTTTTTCTAAACAGAGACTGGTGATGGCTAATGGATAAGAACGAGTTTCGTGACTTGGGCCACCAGGTCGTGGACCTGCTGTCTGACTACCTTGAGCATATCGAGGAAAAGCGCGTATTTCCTGAGGTTGAGCCTTCGACGGTGAATCGCCTCTTTACGGAGTCGCTGCCTCAGCAGCCAAGTTCGCCTGGCGCCGTGCTGGAGGAACTCAAGGAGAAGTTGCTTCCTTATTGCACGAATGTCGGTCATCCCGGCTATATGGGACTGATCACTCCGTCTCCTAACCCGGTGGGTATCATCGCAGACTTTATCTGTTCCGCCATCAATCAAAATGTAGGGGCATATTCCATTGGTCCTTCGGCTGTGGCGATGGAGCGGAGAGTAGTACGCTGGCTCACCGACCTCTGCGGCTACGATGAAGACGCTGGAGGCAACCTCACCAGCGGCGGGATGATGGCGAACTTTATCGGGTTGAAGGTCGGACGGGATGCGGTCACGCGCGATCGCGCGCAATACGACGGGGTACGTGATCGCTGGGCCGTCTATGTATCCGAGGAGCGGCATGTTTCCATCGACAAAGCTGTCGATTGCATCGGCTTGGGCAGGAACGCGTTGCGCGCGCTTCCGACGGATTCTGCATTTCAGCTTCGGCTCGATGCCCTTGAGGAGGCGATCGAGCAGGACAAGAAAAACGGCATCCGACCGATGTGTATCGTGGCACTATTCGGAACCACGAATACCGGCGCAGTCGACGATATCGGCGAACTGCGGCGCATCGCCGACCGCGAAGGCATGTGGCTGCATGCGGACGCCGCCTATGGTGGAGGTATGCTGCTCTCCCACGAATGGCCGATGCGCGAGCGCGGGCTCGGACTCGCAGACTCGATCACTATCGATCCCCACAAGTGGTTCTACGCGCCGCTTGATGCCGGCGCTGTGCTGGTTAAAGATCAGCGCCGTCTCACTGCATCATTTGGGATGAAGCCTTCTTACCTCACCGATGAGTTTGACCGGGAAAATGAGCGCTATCAGTATTACGTACACGGACTCGAGCAATCGCGACGTTTTCGCAGCTTGAAAGTGTGGATGAGCTTCAAACGATACGGCGCGCGCCAGATCGGGGAGTGGATTGACAACAATGTCCGCCAGGCAAAGCATCTCTACCACCTGGCCGCGGAAGATCCCGAGTTTGAGGCCGCCAGTACTCCGCCGATGTCGGCGATCTGCATCCGCTATAGGGGCCAGGAGTTCGATGACGCAGAGTCGAAAACTTTGCACGCCGAAGTAGCGCAGCGGGTTGAGCAGAGCGGCCGTTTCTGGATTTCGACCACCGAACTCAAGGGAAAATCGTGGTTTCGAATCAATCCGGTAAACTTCCGCACGCGCCAGGAGCACATGGACGAGCTGTTTACGCTGCTGCAACAGGAATGCCGCGCAGCCCGAGCACCCTTATTGAGAAAATAGTATGAAAAGAGACGGCTGCGAATTGCCTGGATGACGCAGTTTTCGTTTCGATTAGGTGCTAGTGTTAGTCTTGTTGGGATTATGAAACAACTCACCCGTCGCCGATTTGGAAAGACTTTAGCGGGTACCGCCGCAGCGGCCTTTGCCGGCGCGTCAATCCCGCGGATTGCATTCGCAGAAATTGCCGCCGCGGGGGTACGACAGTTCCCGGCGAACTTTGTGTGGGGCTGCGCCACCGCCGCCTATCAGATTGAAGGCGCGGTCCAAGAGGACGGACGGAAGCCGTCCGTGTGGGATACCTTCTCGCACACTCCGGGTAAAACTTTTCAGGGAGAGACGGGGGATGTCGCCGATGACTCCTACCATCTTTACAAAGAAGACGTGCAGCTTCTCAAGAAACTGGGCGTGAGCGTCTACCGCTTCTCGATTTCGTGGTCGCGAGTGTTTCCGGACGGTACAGGCCAGCCCAACGAAAAAGGGTTGGCCTATTATCAGCGCGTCGTCGACGAACTGCTCAAGAACGACATCGTCCCTTACATCACACTCTTTCACTGGGACTTGCCGCAGGCGTTGCCCGGCGGATGGCAGTCGCGCGATACGGCAAAGGCATTCGCCGACTATGCGGCGTATGTTTCCAGGCGGCTTTCCGACCGTGTCGGCCACTTTTTCACGATCAACGAGTTCACTTGTTTCACCGATCTGGGCTACAAGACCGGAAAGTTTGCCCCGGGCCTGAAGCTGGGCGATGCCGAGGTGAATCAGAT
>Ga0074045_10000711_pt1 | contig 32633 bp, 23 predicted proteins | sample BogForMeECP23OM2_FD_94442 | JGI IMG/M metagenome (GOLD analysis project Ga0074045, IMG submission 94442) | Bog forest soil microbial communities from Calvert Island, British Columbia, Canada - Bog Forest MetaG ECP23OM2 | ecosystem: Environmental > Terrestrial > Soil > Wetlands ...
AGGCGCCCTTCAATCGGAAAAGTTCAGCGTGGTCTTGCCCGATGGAGGCGTTGGTCTCGAGGACATAGAAAAGGAAGTCATCCTCCAGGCGTTCGAAAAATGCGGCGCCAATAAATCCAAAACGGCGCGATTCCTCCAACTCCCCCGCCACGTGCTTCTCTATCGCCTCAAGAAGTATGGAATAGAAGTTTGAAGCAAAATGAGGAGCGGACTCTTGCTCTCTTGCCACCGATCGGCTTGAACAAAATGCTCCAATACCTTCCCGTTGTGGACAATATCCTACACATTAGAAGCAAGGTCTTGAATTAATTTGTTTTTTTACAGCAGCCTCCGCATCTCCGGCAACCAATAACCTGGAAAGGTGTAGAATATTATCCAATTAAGGCCTGTCCCAGATCAAAGAGGCACTCCTCTAAGTGCCCGCTGCAGGCCGTTATCACGATAATTTCGCCATCCTGGCACGTTGCTTGCTCTCAGAAAGATATCGGAGGCGAAAGTGCGTGTTGAGAATTTTGTGCTCATTGTCGAAGACGACGCTTCATTGAGACGCTCTTTGGAAAAATTCTTGGATCGGGCCGGATATCCCTTTCATAGCTGTTCAACAGCCTCTCAAGCGCTGGCTCTTGCTCAGAAAGCTCCTCCTCATGTGGTGATTCTTGAATATCATCTTCCCGATGCGAATGGCCGCTCTCTTATCGAAAAGCTCAATCTCGTTGCTCCCGAGGCCGTTGCAATTGTTCTGTCTGAATACGATTTTCAAGCTGTAGCTGATGATCTGGATCGAGTGAAAATCCAAACGTTCCTGAAGAAGCCCTTTGATCTCGTTGATTTTGAAGCTGCTCTGTGCTCTGCCTGCGCTAAAGCCAGCAGGAATCCCGGGAAGGGTGAATGGCTGCCGGAAGTAAAACTCGAAGGCGTGCCTGCCTCCAAATTTGTACGGGGAACTCTCAGAAACCGAAGTGGACAGTAATATTAAATCGCGCTGAAGCTCAAATTTCCAGGTGGAGGTGGATGCTGAAAAAAGAAAGCTCAGGTTAATCTTACCAGGCTCAAGCTCATGTCGCTCTGAAATTATCTCCACGCTGTACTCGAACGGATGCTGAAACTCCTGAGACCAAGTTGATTCGAATTCTCGATCTGTAGTCCCGTTAGTGGTGGCAAGTCTTTCTCTGTCTTAATCGGTTCTGTGAGTCTCCTCTGTTTCAAAAGGCCATAAGGAAGCCCCTTATGGCCTTTCACTTTTTGCACGCCCTCAGAAACAATCCCCTGTTTGAGTCCCAAACCCGAGTTCCATATCATATTTTATTCAGCCTTTGCTCAGGACTTCCTTTTTGAAGAAATGTGTGCGATATTGCCCAAGTCTTTGATTTATCCCAACACAGGAGTCTGAAATGGAACAACGAAAGCTGAAAATCATTGAAAAAATGGAAGAAAAAGGGATGAGCGTTGCAACGGTTGCTGATGCCATTTCCTTCAGTCCCATGATACTGGGACTATATCTTGTAAAGGACATGTATCCAGTGCCGAATAGGATCCTCGACAAGCTGGAAGGCGTGCTGGCGAACTGATTTCCCGCTCATGGTTTTATCTTCAACCTGCAGCATGTATAATTTGTGATCCCCTCAAAATCCGTTGACAATGTTGGCCGCAACGTTGTATCCGCCGCTGGCGGAACCAAAGCTCGTCGATTTGCTGAAAAAATGCTCACTCAAGTGCAAAAATTGACCCGAGCCGCAAGGAACTTTCTCATAATCACTGCGTTCCATGGAGTGAAACCATGAGTATAAAGATGCCTTTGAAGTTTGTCGGCAGCTACAAGGTCATTACCCGCCAAGGCGGGGCCGAGAAGCAGGAGCTTTGCCAAAAGCTGACCATGACGCCCCTGGCGTCCCACGAACAAGGCGCCGGGGGCAAAGAGAATTCGCCTACACATCTGGTAACCTACTTTTGCTTTGGCTGCAGAAGAGTCCTGGAAGGCAGGATAAAGGAGAACCGGGAAGACAGTGTAGTTTTTCAGGTCGATGAGCGTGAATTCGAGTTCCGCCCCGTCTGCTAAAGGCTGCAGAAATGAACTGATTTATCTACGCTCTGCGAGGTGTGCATCCGTTTCCTTCCTATCCACGTTCTCTGTGCCTTTGCGGTGATCGCGAAGTGGCGTAAATCGCCTCGCAGTGGCGCAATACGCCTCACCTTCATAACATATCCATATTTATGCATATTTTTTTGAAACCAAGGAAGCCGGGATAGTTACTGGCGCAATGTGCACCTTTTTTATTCTACCCCACCCATGGCGTTAATCGCCGCACATTGATGGCATCTCTTGAAAAATCTCTATCATTTTAAGCAGTTGCACAATTCCGTCAAATAAAAAGACCATTTGGCTTGAATCCTGCTCTATCAGAATGCAAACGGGAATGCATGAGTTGGTGAGAGAAACTTTTTCAAGGCCGTTTACCCGATACCTGGAGCAGAAGGAGAGTCATAATGGACACAAAAGACCGTAAGAAAACACTGCAACCCGTGATCTTTTCGATGGAAAACGACCAGTGCGTCTGGGGTCGAGCGGGGGTGATAAAACCAACCAAGTGCGTAAATGCATTCGATTGTCTGGGCTGCACCCTTGATCAGCGTGTTCTGAGCAATTTTGATGAACAGCGAAAAGCCAGCGGCCAATCTGACCACAGGCCGCCCAGAATGCTGCTGATGATGCGCAAGGGCAAGTGCCGCCACATGCTGAGCGGCCGTATTCCCTACGGCTCCTGCTCGTATGCCTATGATTGCATGAGGTGTCCATTCGACCAGATGATCGAGGACACGAGCTACCTGCCTAATTTAAGGCGCCCGGAAGTGGAAAAGGCATCCGGCTTCGACGTTGCGCGAAATTACTACTATCACCACGGCCATAGCTGGGCTCGGGTCGAATACGGCGGGCGGGTGCGCGTGGGCCTCGATGATTTCGCTCTCAGGCTTCTGGGACCTCAGGACCAGATACAGATACCCAGTCTCGGGTCGACCGTGGGCCAAAGTCGTCCAGCCGCTGTGTTGAAGCGTTCGGGTAATGAAGCTGCGAGCCTGTGCCCGGTGGATGGTCAGGTAGTGGCAACCAATCATGATATTCTGAAAAGAGCGACCACAGCAAATGATGCGCCATACGCAGAAGGGTGGCTTATGGTAATCCAGCCCAAGTCTTTGCGCAATAATCTGAAAAATCTGTTTTTCGACTCGGAGGGTATGGCCTGGATCGACGACGAGGCCTCGCGTCTGGGCGGCCTGTTGTCGGGCGCTACCGGTTATCCAACGATGCCAACCGGTGGTGAGGCGCTCAAGGATATTTACGGAACGGTGCCGGAGATCGGCTGGGATCGGCTGGTGCGTGAATTCATGCACTGATCCCGGCGCTGAATACACGGTGTCTGATGATAGGTTTTTCAATCAGCCGGGTTGTATCCATATTAACTAAAGGGGCTGATCCCATAAAGGGGTGAGCCCCTCTTTTTTTCCCAAAGTACCTGCCGGTGCGCATCTGTATCTATCGGTGGTTCACTCATCCGAGGTTCACCCGTTTCAGGTCCGGCCGAAGATATGATTTAGGCTTCGGGAGATTTCATACTTGCACGCCGTGCAGAATCTCGAAGGCAGACCATCGAGTTTCTCGATGCTGCTCACAAAAGCCATCAGGCAATCAGGAATCCGGCAATGCCCGATTCCCAGCAGATGTCCGGTTTCATGAAGTCCAATCTTGGCGGCTCGCAGATACGTGCGTGCCGAATCTTTATCCCGGAGCCGATGAAGAGAGATTACGGCAGCCTTGCCGCCAAGCTGGGATTCGCCGAACACGAATTTAAGAATCGGTGTACAGAGGTCGCACTGAACTATTCCCAGCTTGAATCGTGCTCCATCATCGATCGACTCGAGCACTTTGATTATTTCTCCTGCCGCATATTGGCTGCGCAGGGGAAGGTAGGCATACTCAGGATCCGGGTGCGACGGCAAGGCAGCAGCGTTGAGGCCAATCAAGGTCTGCAAGTTTGCCGCAACGACCGAAACGGCCAGCGCATCCACCCATCCGATGGGAACAATATCTATGTGACTTTCCTCGGACCTACCGGGTCGATCGCGCGTCAATTGCGGTTACCTCTATTGGGGATAAAAGACCACAGGGTGATTCCTGGGGCGCCTACGGCAGCGGGGTTCAGTAGTTTCACGTCAGCAGCGGCCAAGTTGATATCGCTTCATTTTCCGCATCAGTGTGCTCCGGTCGATCCCCAGCCGCTTGGACGCCCGGAGGATATTGCCGTTGCAGGATTCCAATGTGGCTTTTATCTGGTTGATTTCATATTCCCGCAGCGTCATCGACCCCATCGAACCTGCATCGGCCCGTGGATTCACGAAGGTCAGTTCTTCGACCCCGATCATCCTGCCCCTGGCAATGACCACGGCCCGTTCGACCACGTTTCGAAGCTCCCGGATATTGCCCGGCCAGTGATACGAAGCCAAAAGGTCCAGCGCCTTCTGTGTAAAACCACCCAGGGATTTTCCGGTCTCTTCGTTGTAGCGCCTGAGAAAGTGATCGGCAAGCACGGGGATGTCATCCAATCGCTCGCGCAAGGGCGGGACGTCAATGGTGATCACGTTGATGCGATAGTAAAAGTCGTCCCTGCATTGATTTTCTTTTATCAGAGAGGGCAAGTCACGGTGGGTGGCGCTGATGAGCCGAAAATCCGACGCAATGGGCTGGCTGCCCCCTAACCTGAGTAAACTTTTCTCTTCCAGCGCCCGAAGTAGGCTCACCTGCATTTTAGGGGAAATCTCGCCAACTTCATCAAGGAAAAGCGTGCCGTTGTGAGCCATCTCCAGGCGTCCACGCCTGGCTTTGATAGCACCGGTGAAAGCCCCTCTTTCGTGGCCGAACAATTCGCTTTCCAGAAGGGACTCAGATAACGAGCCGCAATTAACTGCAAGGAAAGGACCACAGGACCGATCACTTCTAAAATGAATGGCCTTGGCGACCATGTCCTTACCAACCCCTGTTTCTCCGGTAATCAAAATGGGTGCAGACGAGGGGGCGACTTCCTCGATCCTGGCGAAAATGGCCCGCATAGGGTTGGAGTGGGCGATAAAGACATCGAAAAAGCCATCGTGGTGTTCGCTCAACAGTTCCTTCAGGGCGATGTTTTCTTCGCGGAGCGCCTTATTGGCAAGAAGGCGCTCCATAAACAGTGACAGCTCATCGGGATCAAAAGGCTTGCAGAAATAGTCCGTGGCCCCCCGCTTCATGGCGTCGACAGCCGTTTGCACGGTGCCGTGAGCAGTCATCATGACGACTGCGGCATTCGGCTGGTGTTCCTTCAATCGAGAAAGAAACTCGATTCCATCCATGCCCGGCATTTTGATATCCACTAGATAGATGTCTGCGGGGAAATCCTCGACAAGTTTCAGAGCCGCCTCGCCGGACAATGCCGTTTCGACCTGATAGCCGTCCTTCACAAACCAGGCCTGGAGCGACTCGCAGATCATCTCTTCGTCGTCCACAATCATAATGCGTGTCGAAAATTTCATACGGAGGCTTCTCCTCCCTCCTTCAATGGACTTAATTCCTTCGCCTGGGACTGGTCCTGCTGCAACGCGGTGGAAGCCTTGCCCGGAACATGCCCGCCATCCCGGCCGTTCACCGGGTTCCGAGGCAGCTTAATTCTGAACGTCGATCCTTTGCCAGGCTCACTTTCCACCTCCACGTCCCCATGATGTTCCCGTATGATGCCGTAGACCATTGGCAATCCGAGGCCGCTGCCTTTCCCATCGGTTTTGGTGGAGTAAAAGGGTTCGAAAATCCGCGGCAGCTCTTCAGGATCAATTCCACATCCTGTGTCGGCGACCGCCAGGCATATGAGATCGGCGCTCTCGTCGATTTCGCCGGAGATGGTTAAGGTCCCTCCGTGCGGCATTGCGTCAATAGCGTTGAATATGAGGTTCAACAGGCACTGTTGAATCTGGGCGTAATCTCCGCATGCGGTGAACGGACCCGACGGGAAATGGACCTGGAAGCGTATATTGGCAAGTTCGAGCTGATGCCCTGTAAGGAGCAAAATTGTATCGACCAGTTCGGGAATCTCTATATCCTTTGCTTCCACGCTTTTTGGCCGCGCGAAGGTAAGCAGGTTCTTGACAATAGACCCGCAGCGCATCGCTTCACGAAAAGAAAGGTCCAGATATCGCGCCACATTCGACATCTCAACATCGGACGGCCCACTCTGCCCGGTTTTGGACTGCAAAATACTCTGGACAAGCCTGTTGAAGGTCACGACGCTCGTGATCGGATTGTTGATCTCATGGCAAACCGAAGCAACGAGACGCCCCAGAGAGCTGAGCCGATCTTCCTGAGCCAAACGGGCGAAATCTTTTTTGAGCGCTCTGGTGCGCTCTTCGATCTTTTTGCCCAAATCCTGGGTAATGTCCCGGATCGTCAGCACGAACTGGGCGATCTCCCCACGCTGGTCAACAATTGGGTATGCGGTAACCTGCCGAAACTGTGAGGCATTGTTTAAATCGCCAAGTTCATATATCGCGCGGGCCGGCTTACCGGTCTGCAGGGCTTCGCGAGCGACACAGATCGTTGAAGGAAACTGGCATGGACTTGATTTGCGATACAGCACCTCGAAACAATGTTTGCCAATAATGTCGTCCTTGTTTGCACTTCCGGGGATCTGGGCCGATTGGTTACAGTCTGTAATAAGCAACTTCCTGCTGATGACAAGAACACCATCCGGCGAGGCCTCCAGCAAGGTGGAGGCCAGCGGATTGTTTGCATAACCCTTTGCCATCTCAATCAACCGCATGGAAGCCTGTCGGTCGAGTAGACCCACGGTGGGCCGTTTCTGCCTGCTAATGCCGGATAGAATGCGCTCGTCGCCGGTGCACTCCAGGATCATGTCCAGGTTCTCTATTGTCAAAAGATCCAGATAATCATCAAATACCTTTATCCCCGATTCTTCCGCGCCTTTATGGCGCAGGACAGGTTTTTGAACATCGGCGACCGCCACCAATCGCAGGCCCGAGGATTGGATGGCGGGGAGATTTTTCATAATAGTCTTGAGACAGGACCCGTTGAGCACCATGCCTATGTTGAATTTGCGGCTTTTGGAACAAGTTGCGGAATCCATGACGCATGCCCTCTCATGGTGGAGCCGATTGGGTTCGCAGGTTAAAAAACCTGGCGCCCTCCTTTAAGTCGATCAGGCCCCCGAAAGCCTGAAGCGCAACGAGTGTGGACTTCATGGAGAGCTCTACGATGATGATATAGATATTTTTCAAACAGGTCAATACTCGGCAGGTAATCCCGCCAGTTGATTGAGGGTTGATTCCGGGCCGTCCTTGCACACGTGCTAGGCCCCCACATTGCATCACCCGCAAATGCCTATCGAGCATTTCATGCGCATCCCCAGGCTCGATATGATCCACTCGGACTAAACCCAAACTCGGTGAGAACGCGGCACCCTAAACTTGATCATGATCGGCGGCCCGCAAATGATCGCACGGATGTTTTCGGCGCTTGGCCCTTCCCAGAAATGCACAATGCAGGGAAAACAATCACGGGCGCCAAGAGAAGGCGCACTTTTACAAAAGTTCCTACAGACCCAAAAAGTCCTTTAGTTACAATAGATTAATAAATAGTGATCTATTCTTGCGGAAATTTATTGTGTGTGAAATGTTTTACTTGACATTTCGCAACGCCTACTTTTTAATAGGCAACAAAGAATGAAAGTCTTTGTTCTTTCAAAAACTATCTCTGCGCGGATCCACCTGAAAATGAAGAGTTCAGGTGCATTTATTCTTCGCGTTCGCAAATCTGCCTAGACCTCGGATTTGAATTGCTCCGGGCTTTGCGTAAAAAGCCGGCGGGGCGGTGATCTGTGCGGCCGAGGCTACTGTTGCCAGGTTCACATTTCCTATTCTATTCAAGCGCTGTTTCAGATTTCCAAGATGGACCAAATTCACAAGGAGATAGGACTATGACTGACGGAATGATGGCGATCGCCATCTTGCTACCGGTAGTGGCCGGCTTCCTTATACTCGCGATTCGCAATTATTTTGCGCGAGGGGTGGTTGTTGTTCTAACAGCCATAGTGCTTATCGCAAACAGCATCCTATTCGCCGCAAAAGGTCCCCTGACCTATACTCCCCCTGCAGGGTTCGATTGGGGCACGCTCATTACGGTCCTGGACTATGCCATTCTTGTCCTCTACCTCGTACTGGGCCTTAAATTACGGAACCGCCTGGTCCTGATTTTCGCCGCGACCCAGATCATACCGATTGCCTACTTTGAATTCGTTATGAAGGCCCATATGGACCTGAGACCGGCTTTCGTGGTCGATCATCTGGCCATAGTGATGACTTTGATCATTTCCATTATCGGTTCTCTTATCTGTATCTACGCCATCAGGTACATGCGTGACCATGAGCAGCATGCTCATGTCGATAAGTCCAGGCAGTCCAGGTTTTTGTTCTGGCTTGTTTTGTTCCTGGGAGCCATGAACGGCTTGGTCTTCGCCAACAACCTTTTCTGGCTCTACTTTTTCTGGGAAGTCACCACACTGTGTTCCTTCATGTTGATTGCGCATGACAAGACACAGATAGCCCTGGAAAATGCCGCGCGCGCTCTCTGGATGAATTCCACCGGTGGAACGGCATTCATCCTGGCCATCATCTATCTTTACACCACTCAAGGGGGTGCTTCGGCCCTTTCGGTTCAGAACATCATTGGAGGAGGCATGCACAGTGCGGCCATGATCCTGCCGGTAGCTCTTCTTTGCTTCACCGGGTGCACCAAGGCTGCACAAATGCCGTTCCAATCCTGGCTTCTTGGAGCAATGGTTGCGCCCACGCCGGTTTCAGCACTGCTCCATTCCAGTACCATGGTTAAAGCAGGGGTGTACCTGGTGCTCAGGCTTGCCCCCGCTTATGCCGGAACTCTGGTGAGCACCGCCATAGCCATAGTCGGGGCATTCACCTTTTTTGGCAGCTCCGCGCTGGCAATCAGCCAGACAACAGGTAAGCGGGTTCTCGCCTACTCGACCATTGCCAACTTGGGCCTGATCATAGCCTGTGCCGGCATAAACACCCCGTTGTCAATAGCCGCAGCAATTCTGCTCATTATTTTCCACGCCATTTCCAAAGGTATGCTGTTCCTCTGCGCCGGAACAATCGAGCATCAGATCTGGAGCCGTGAGATCGAAGACATGGAGGGCCTCGCCGCCAAAGCGCCCCTTGTCACCCTCATTACCGCAGTAGGTATGCTGTCCATGTTCCTGCCTCCATTCGGAATGGTGCTTGGTAAATGGATAGCCCTCGAAGCGGCCTACAAAGTTCCCCTGGCGGCAGTTTTCTTTGTTCTGGCAAGCGCTTTGACCATCGTTTTCTGGACAAAATGGCTGGGAAGGCTTCTGCAGGTCGTACCCAAATTGGGATGGCCGCTCGAAAAGCTTTCCCCCAGCTACTCGGTTCCCCTGTGGACTTTATTTATAGGTATCTTTGTCGTCGGTTTCGGGATCGGGCCGATTTATAATTACTTCATCGCATCAGCCACCAGCGACGTCATCGCAGGTAACAGCATGATCGGTTCGGGCTGGGCTAACATCGTGCTGACAGGCTCTTCAGCCGTACAGACAGGGGCTGCGGTCCTGGGCTCTTTCCCCGTGTGGGCGCTCTACATGGTATTGGGTGTTGCCTTGTTCCTGCCCATGTTGTTCTTCGGATTGAAACCCACGCAGTTGCGGCAGGTCTATCTGTGCGGCGAGCAAACAGGCGGCACCGACACAGATGAATGGTGCGCTGAATGCGATATTAAGACGAAGTTCATACTGGGCGGCTACTACTTCCAGGCAACACTCGGCGAAAAAGCTTTGAATCCCTGGCTAAATACCGTAGCCATTTTGCTTCTGGCCATCATGATTGCATGCGGGGTGATCTCGAAATGAATCAGTTAATAATAGTCATCGCAACAATAGTTCTTGCTCCCATTGCCGGCGGCCTGCTTTTCGGAATCGACCGAAGGATTACTGCAAGGTTGCAAGGTCGATTCGGTCCCCCCATTTTGCAGCCTTTCTATGATTTCTTCAAGCTCATGGGCAAAGAGAGCATAGCGGTGAGCAAAATGCAGTTCGTGTGGATTTACGCGTATCTGGTTTTGATGATCGCAAGCCTGCTCTGTCTCGTTCTGCAGTCGGATTTTCTCGTGCTCGTCTTCCTGCTGGGATTTGCCGGTGTTTCACTGGTTCTGGGCGGGTTCAGCACCAAGTCTCCTTACTCCCATTTCGGGGCCAACAGGGAGCTGCTTCAGATATTGGCTTACGAACCCGTGCTCCTGCTTCTCGCAATAGCGATTTATGCGCAAAACGGGACCTTTCTCATAAGCATGATCGTGAGCAACCAGCAACCGCTGCTCCTGTCTTTGTGGCCTTTGTTTATCGCGGTCCTGTATGTCTTGACCATAAAGATGCGCAAATCCCCGTTTGATATTTCCACCTCACACCACGCACACCAGGAGATAGTAAAGGGGATAACCACCGAATATTCCGGTCCTTTTTTGGCTCTCTATGAATTGGCGGAATGGTATGAAATCGTGCTGGTGCTGGGCGTAATAGTCCTGTTCTGGGCCAATCCCCTTTGGATAGGCTTATTGATCGCGTTTGCCGCATTCCTGCTCGAACTTGTAGTCGATAACATTACGGCAAGAATGACAGCACGGTGGATGGTGCGTCTGAGCTGGTCGGTTGGATTGATTCTCGGAATCCTCAACATTGCTTATCTCTATATCATGAAGGGGGTATTTTAAGGCAAATGGGTTTGATAAAAAAATCTCGCGTGAAATCACCCTGGATCATGCACTTCGATAACAGCTCCTGTAATGGCTGTGACATAGAGGTGCTTGCTTGTCTAACTCCTCTCTATGACGTGGAACGCTTCGGCATTGTCAATATGGGCAACCCAAAGCATGCCGATGTACTGCTGATCACAGGACCCGTGAACAGGCGTACGGCCCGCGTGCTCAGGAATCTCTATGAGCAGGTCCCCAACCCCAAAATGGTTATTGCCGTTGGGACCTGTGCCTCTTCGGGCGGGGTGTTCCATAACTGCTATAACGTCCTCGGTGGCGTTGACAAAGTAATACCCGTAGATGTGTACGTTCCGGGCTGCGCAGCGCGTCCGGAAGCAATTATCGATGGAGTTGTGATGGCGCTCCAGAGCCTGACCGAACAGCGCCATCTTTGGGTGACATGCCCTCATTGTAATTTAGAACACGAGGTAACGGACCAGCGATGGAGAATCTAATAAAAATAGACAAGAGTGCAATAGTGACCGAAGGCAAGAAATTGCTTGATGCCGGAGGCAAGTTTGTTACTGCCGTATGTAACGATCTGGATGCAGAGATGGAGGTAACTTATTTCTTCAGCTCAAACAGAGGCACAGAAATGCAGGGCCTCCGGTGTACGGTTGCCAAAGATGAAGAAGTCCCCAGTTTGACGGGCGAAACTCTCGCCGCTGTTCTGATTGAAAACGAACTGCAGGAACTGTTCGGCTTGAAGGTCAAAGGCATCGCCATCGATTACGGCGGAAATATGCTCTTAGCCCACGACAGTCCCACCACGCCAATGTTGAAAGAAAAGAAGGCTGAGCCGAAAGGAGTGGAGAACTAATGGCTACGCGAACTGTAGTCCCCTTTGGCCCCCAGCATCCGGTGCTTCCCGAACCCATACAGTTGCGGCTCACCTATGAAGATGAGAAGGTGGTGGAGGTTACCCCGGTTATCGGCTACGGCCATCGAGGCATAGAGAAGGCTTGCGAATTAAATGAATATGCCAAGAATATTTACCTCTGCGAGCGCGTTTGCGGGATCTGCAGCTATCAGCACAGTGCAACCGTGGTTGAGGCAATGGAAAGATTGTGGCCGCTCGAATTGACCCCCAGGATCAATTACCTGCGCACCATATGGTCTGAAATGGCCCGTACCCACAGCCACTTACTCTGGCTTGGATTGCTGGCCGATGCGTTCGGTTTCGAGAGCATGTTCATGCAGTTCTGGCGCATAAGGGAAAAAGTGCTCGATCTTCTTGAACAGACTACGGGACACAGGGTTATCCAGTCTGTCAATATCGTTGGCGGCCTGCGGCGGGATATCGATGAACAGCAGAAAAGGATGATTGTCGGTGTTCTTGCACAGGTACGCAAAGAAAGCCAATCCTTGATAAAGGCGCTTATACACGACTACACGGTCAAAAAAAGAACTGTTGGGGTAGGGATCATCACCAAAGAGCAGGCCGTTTCACTTGGCTGCGTCGGCCCAACGCTCAGGGCAAGCGGCATATCCGAAGATGTCCGCTTGACCAAATACCATGCATACGGGGAATTGAATTTCGAACCGATAGTGGAAAGCGCCGGGGACTGTTATGCACGCGCGGCGGTTCGAGCCAGGGAACTCATCCAGGCAATCGATCTGCAGTTGGAGGCCCTGTCAAAATTGCCCGAAGGTGAAATAGCTGTAAAGGTAAAAGGCAATCCTCCGGCAAATGAAGCTGTCATGCGCACGGAAGCCCCACGGGGAGAGCTCTTTTACTATGCGAAAGGAAATGGCACCCGCAAATTGGAGCGCATGAAGATACGCACGCCGACCTATGCTAATCTTCCAGCGGTCTTGGTCCTGTTGCCGGGTTGTCAGTTGGCCGATGTGCCGGTTAATGTCCTCTCCATTGATCCATGCATCTCTTGTACGGAGAGATAAGAAACCCAAAGGAGCATATGAACCAATGCCTGTGATGTTACCCACCGTCCTGAGGAATTTGTTGGATGGTCCGGCAACGAGGCTCTACCCGATTCAGGTGCGAGAGCCTTTCCAAAATGCCAGAGGCCACATTGTCTTTAATGATGACAAGTGTACGCTTTGTAGTGTGTGCGCTCTCCGATGTCCCGCTGAGGCGATCTCCATCGATAAGGAAAGCAGGACGCTGAGCTTTCATCCCGCTCGCTGCATAGTGTGCGAAGTCTGTGTACTTGGCTGTCCCAGCGATGCAATCACCTTGATTTACAAATGGCGTACTCCTTTCTCCAGAAAGCCGGTGGAGGTTCATGAGGCGCGAGGGAAAAAGCCTCGTACGCCAATGTAGAAAAGCGAAAATAAACGTTGTGTTTCATCCTGGAACCGCTAAAAAAGAAACAGGCAAAACGAGTTTCGCGTTTTGCCTGTTTCTTTTGTCACTTCCTGCCCGGGAGCGTTTTTGGCTTTGAGCCGGTGCTTTGTCAATTTAGCTTCGAGGTGTTACTGCCCGCCACCCTTTAGTAAAAGGGGAACCAAGACCCAACTGCGCTGCTTGAGGCAGATTTTTTGACCCGTAAAAACCGCGTTCACGCCGCGCTAGTCCTCGTAACTGTAAACCGCGCTACAAAAGATCAAATCATTTTCTTTCTGAAAATAGGCCAGTTTGGGCAGAACCTTATTTCTTCTGGGGTGGTACCATTTATATTCTACCCACCCGCTGCCTTTACTCTTGGCATCGTCCACAATCTCCTTGTTAAACGTTTTGCCATCGGAATCCTTAACGCCAAGGAAATCCAGTCCCACGAATTTGTCGTTGACCCCGTGCGCGAGCATGATCCCGGCGGGGCTCAAAATGAAAACATACAGATCGCCCTGGACAAACATTCCGTTGGGATTGGAAAACTCAGCCAAAGCAACGTCTTTGCCAACTAACTTGTAAAAGTCTATGGCCTGTTCCACCCAGTATTTCGCATACTCCTCGGGTCTCTCGTACATTTAATTCTCCTTTGATAAAGGATGGTAACCTTGGTCTGCGGACGAATCAGAGCCTGTATCGAGCGCGGAATAGTCCCCGGCACCCATTCATCCGCTGCAGGCACAATCGATCGACTTATTTAAAGCTTTATTTCACATGAGCGCTGCTTTGTCAAGGGCATCCATCAGCATGAACCCTTCAAAAAGGCCGCCCCACCGATGAAAGTATCCTGTGTGCTTTCTGCATTGAGCAATCGGGAAAAACGGCTTTCCCCAAAAGCAAGACCCGCCGTCGAACACGCTCATTTACATGTGAGCAAAAAAACCTTAAACAGGTATTTGATCGATACACAAATATTAAAAAGGCGGCAATTGATGGCGATAATTGCAATCGTTGGAAGACCGAACGTCGGCAAATCCACTCTTTTCAACAGGATAAGCAAAAGCAGCCGGGCCCTTGTGGATGATCTGCCCGGAGTCACCAGGGACAGGAATTATGCCAGAGGCGCGTGGGACGAAAAAAGCTTCACCCTTGTCGATACGGGGGGGTTCATTAGCAAAGACGAATCCTTTTTTGACCAGAGCACCCGTGAGCAAATCTTCCACGCCCTCGAGGAAGCCGACATACTTCTTTTTGTGGGGGACGGCAAAGAGGGGCTGCATCCCGAAGACTCCGCCCTCTTCGATATCCTCCGCCGTACCTCAAAGCCCATTTTTTTTTCGGTAAACAAAATAGACGGCCCCGAGCAGCAGAGGCATATGACCGATTTTTACGCCCTCGGGGTCCAGGACATCTACCCGATCAGCTCGGCGCACGGGTTTGGGGTGGGAGACCTTCTCTCGGATATGGTCGAGCTTATACCTGAACCCGCCAACCTGGAAGCCGGTGAAGAAGCTGAGGTTTCGGAAATCCGCATATCCATTCTCGGCCGCCCGAACGTAGGGAAATCGACCCTGGTGAACCGAATTCTCGGCGCTCCGCGCGTCATTGTCAGCCCGATCCCCGGAACTACGAGAGATGCGGTTGATACGCTCTTTGAGCGCGACGCCACGAAATACCTGCTCATAGATACAGCGGGCATAAGGAAAAAGGGAAAAACGCGGGAAAAGCTCGAAAAGATAAGCATAATCAAGGCGCTTCAAAGCATTGACAAAAGCCATGTCTGCGTTCTTTTGATCGACGCCTCCGAGGGCGTGGCCGATCAGGACCTCCACATCGCGGGCTATATCCAGGAACGCTATCGGGCGTGCATGATAGGGGTAAACAAATGGGACGTCTTCGACTCAAACCCCAAAACCAGGAAAAATTTTCTGGAAGATCTGAAATGGCGTTTCCGCTTCATGCCCTTCGCCCCGGTCCTGACCTTTTCGGCCCTCACCGGTAAAGGCACGCAAAAAGTGCTCCCGACAGTACGCGAGGTTTTCGGGCAATACAATAGTCGAATCTCAACCGGCATCCTCAACAGGGCACTACAGGAAGCCGTCAGCGCACATGAGCCTCCGATAGTCCGCGGCCGCAGGCTCAAGTTTTTTTACGGAACACAGGCCGGGACTCGCCCCCCGATGTTCGTTCTGTTTTGCAACTACCCCAACAGCATCCACTTTTCCTACGAACGCTTTCTGCTAAACAAGTTGAGGGCGAGCTTCGGGATGGATAAAACACCCCTGCGGCTCGTATTTCGCGGCAGGACGCAAAGGGACAAAAAAGAATAACTGCGGGGACAAACCCGGTGGCAGACACTTAAGAAAACTGCTATATTTTCCAGCGAACACTGATTGTTGTTCCACTTTCCCGAATGGATTCAATCTCAAATTCTCCGCCGGAAAGCTCCGCTCGCTCACGCATGGATGTAAGGCCGAATTTGGCGCCCGGTCCTTTTGAGGCGACGGCAGCCCGATCGAATCCCACCCCGTCGTCCCTGATGCGCAATGCAATACATCCATCTTCGAATGAAAGGCCCAGAGATATTTTCCTGGCCCGGCTATGCTTGGCCGAATTGTTCATCGCCTCCTGGATGATTCGGAATACGATGATTTTCAGGTTTTCCGGGACTTGAGACTCTTCAAGCCTGATATCCTTTTCAACCGGGATATCGGTGTAAATGCTCTCAAACCTCCTGCAAAACCATCCTATAGTGGCAACTATTCCAAAATCGTCGAGCACCGAGGGTCGAAGATCCGTCACGATGCGTCTGGACTCATCAATCGCCTGCTCCATTGCCTTTGACAGTGTCATGAAACTTTTCCGGACCCCGGGATTTTCAGTAAGCTGCGCCGCCGCGTTCTCCACGCAGAACTTGACGGCGCTGAGCGATGACCCGATGCTGTCGTGTATCTCCCTTGCGATTCTCTTTCGCTCATCTTCCTGGGCGCGAATGAGCTGTGAGGCCAGCAGTTTCAGCCCTTCCCGGGATTCTTTCAGCTCTATCAACGTTTCTGCAAGCTCTTGGGTCCGCTGCTGAACGCGCAATTCGAGATTGTCACGGGCGATCCTTAGTTCTTCTTGAACATGTTTCAACTCGCTTATATCTTTCCAGGCGGCCACCGCGCCTGTTACATTCCCCAAACTATCTCTAATCGGACCGGCGCTAACCAGTACGGGAACGTTGTCTTCACCGCGCACCTTAAGAGTGTGCTCCCGGTTTGACGCAATCCTTCCACGCAGAGCGGCGTCCCTTATCGGCTTCAGCAAACCGGAGCTGTCAGGCCACAGGTCCGCGATGGACAAATCCAGATCGGTGAGTGGCCGGTTGCGTTTTTCTTTTCCACCGGCGAGGCCAACCGTGTCGACAGCGTACCTGCTGAGCGCCCGCACCTGGAGATCCGTGGAATCGACAAGGATGATGCCCACCGGAATGTGTTCGAGAAGGTCTTCCAGGATCGCCTGCCGCTCTTCGGCCTCGTGCGCCCGCCTCTCGGCGTCGTCCCGCGCTTCGGCGTGCTGAATGGTTCTCTTCCTGACAAGTTCCTCGAGATTGCTCCGATGCTGCTTTAGCTCTTCCTCGATATGCTTGCTCATTATGGAGTAGCGGATCGAACGTTCCAGAATGGGGACCGTAAATTCGCCCTTCGCTAGGTAATCAGATGCACCCGACTCCATGGCCTTCAGATCGACCGCATAGTTCCCTTGCGCCGTCAGTAAGATGATAGGCGCCCTGCAGCCTCCATCAACGGCTTTCTTCAAAAGATCAAGACCGTTATCGGAGCCCATAAAATAATCAAGAAGATATACGTCGTGCTCTCCCTTGGAAATAGCCTCCAACCCCGCCTCATATGTCTGGACCCAGGCAAGCTTGAATTTAGTATTTTCCGCTTCGGCAAGCATATCGGAAACTAAAAGGAAATCCTCTTGGTCATCGTCGATCAGCAGTACGCGAACGTGATCTGTCATCCGGGCTCCTGCGTCATAAATGTTCGGCCGAAAGCCGAATTCCGTCTAAATCTGGTTTAGGTTATACAGGTGTCGTGAAAAAAATCGAACCCCTGCATCGCGACAAAAAGCTCCAGGGACTTTTTATATTCGAATCTATTGTGGATTACAACCCTTGCCAGGCCCGTCTGCCCCAATCAAAACTTTGTGCGGGAACTAACGGAAGCGCCTCTCCCCCTTTGTGCCTAAGTACAATTCAGCAGCCCAAAACACGCTGATTTGAGCGCAGAATAACTGATTCACCTCGATTCAGCCGAAAAGACTCAATGCCTGTCATGCGATTGGAAAAGGCGAGAAGTAAGAGGTTTACGGCAGGTTGTGGGAAAAGTAAAACAGGTTACTTAAACCCGTAGAACTCATGAAAATGGTGTACCGGTCCATGTCCCTGGCCCAGGGGCAGTCCCCCGGCAATAGCTCCCGCTACGTATGTTTTTGCCCCTCCGACAGCCTCCTCCACTGACGATCCCCTCGCTATAAATGCCGCTATGGCCGAGGCGAAGGTACAGCCCGTCCCATGAGTATGGGGTGTATGATACCGCAGACCGAGGTATTCACGAAAACTTCGGCCGTCGTAGAGCAGGTCAACCGGGTTTCCCTGCAGGTGGCCTCCTTTAATGACCACATATTTGGGCCCGAACTGCCTTAGTTTCACGGCGGCACGCATCATATCGTCAGCGCATTGGACCCGCATACCCGTGAGGGTCTCCGCCTCATGCAGATTCGGTGTGATTATCAATGCCATCGGGAAAAGTTGGGAAACCAGGGCCTCGATCGCATCTGCCTTCAGGAGCCTCTCTCCGCTTTTTGCAACCATTACGGGATCAACAACCACATTTTGGAGCTCCAGGTCCTTCAGATCGGAGGAAACCCTCGATATGATCGCAGCGCTGGAGAGCATCCCCGTTTTCACGGCATCAACTCCGATGTCCAAAACAACGGAGCGAATCTGCGATGAGATGAAATCAGGGTCTATTTCGATAATTCCGTCTATTCCCAGCGTGTTTTGAGAGGTCAGGGCCGCTACGGCGCTCATGGCGTAAACACCCAGGGCCGAAAATGTCTTTATGTCGGCCTGAATGCCGGCGCCACCGCTCGAATCAGATCCCGCTATAGTGAGCGCTCTGGGTATTTTCATCTTTATATCTCGATATCTGGACAATACCCGCTCCGGATCGGGTCAGGGCCAATAATGATAACTCCACGATCTGCGGGGTGTGGGGTTTTTTGTCTATATTGAGTCTATTGCAAGAGACTCTATCGTTTTCAACCAAAATGGTCCCACCCTTTTACCGATGGGGCAATCCGCTTTCCATCGGCAAGCCGGACCCATACCTCACCGATTTCGGCTGTGATTCTTCCTATTTGCGTGCATGACGTCCCAGTCTCATCCAGCAACATTTTTTTCAGACCGGGAACAGCCTCTGGGCTGGCGGTGAACATGAGTTCGTAGTCTTCGCCCCCCGACAGTACCCATGCCAGCGAATCCGCACCAGCCGCTTGGGCCGCTTCGGAAATCGCAGCGCTAACCGGAACGCTTGCAGCCTCGATTTCAGCTCCCTTGCCGCTGGATTTGCAAATATGGCAAAGGTCGCCAATAACTCCGTCACTTACGTCTATCATGGAGGTGACCAGGCCGGAACGAGCGAGAAGTTGTCCCTCGACAAGACGCGGCTGAGGGCACAAATGTCTTTCCAGAAGCTTCTGCCTGCTCGAAGAACTCACAGCGAGATCCGGCCGGCTGATCAGTTCCAGACCGGCCCTGGACTCGCCGGGCAAGCCGGTTATGAGTATAGCGTCCCCTGCACGGGCAGTGCTCCTCAGTGTGAGCCGCACAGGTGCGATTAACCCCAGGAGTGTGAAATCCACTACTATGATGGATTTCATGCGGCTCAAATTCCCACCCACGATAGACGCGCCCGCCAGTGCCGACTGCTCTCGCATGCCGCGATACAACTCTTCGACATATCCGACTTCCGTACTCCCGGGAATGGCAAGCGAGACGAGCGCCCAGCGAGGATCGCCGCCCATCGCGGCTATGTCGCTCACATTTATCGCCGCCACCTTGCGCCCCAACTGATACGGCGTAATGGCCTGGCGGGTGAAATGGACGCCCTCAACCTGAATATCGCAGGTGGCGAGCAGGTATTCCGGCCCGGAGGTATCGAGTACGGCTACATCGTCCCCAATTCCTCTGAGCACCCCGGTCGCCTGCTCCGCAAGCATGCCCGATACGCGATCGAGCAGCCCGAACTCTCCGATTTCCCTGACCAGCACTTTATTTCTCCCCTCAGAACAGGCCTCACGGCAGACACTTTCTCCTGCGTTTTCGCCCTGACAACTATACTGCATAATAAGGGACTGCCCTATTCTTTTTTGGACAGGCCCAATTATCGAATTCATTAGACATCACAATGCCGAAAGAATAGCTCTCCGATTGGACCGTAACGCAGATTCGCGTGAAAATATGCCTGTAATTTTATCCGATTTTCCATATATAGGTAGGTCGAATGGATTTCCTGGTATTCAAATTTCCAGTCTCACAGATTGAAACCTCGATTTTAATTCCACCGCTTGTGGCTTTCTAGGTCTCTATTTTTACATCCATGGCAGGAGTATCGGGCGCCTTTCTGCTGCTTCCATTCCAGGTCAGTTTTCTAAATTTCACCACACCTTCGGTCAGCGCGACCAATTTCATCTACAGCATTGTGGCCATTCCAAACGGCGTATATCACTATCTGCGCGAGGGGAGAATGGCTTGGCCTCAGACCCTGGTGGTCGTCATCGGTACTCTTCCAGACGTTTTCATCGGATATTATCTGCGCGTCCTCTATATGCCTGACCCGCATGTTTTCAAGCTCTTTGTGGGATGCGTGCTTCTCTATATCGGCCTCCGGCTTCTTTATGAGATGACCCCGAGATCGCAGCGGGGAGAAACCGAAATGAAGGCCTTGGAAGAAAAGTTCGATCAGCAGATGAAAAAGCTCAAAGAAGAGCGGAGCGGCAAAATATCGGCTGGCATTCCGACAGATGCGGTTCCAAAGACAATCTCGGTCACTTTGCGCAGGGTTGAATACGAATTCTGGGGAGAGCGCTTTTCGTTTAACTCTATCGGCATGTTCATGCCGGGTATTTTCATCACATACGCCGCTAGTTGCTGCTTAAGGCAATAGTAGCTGAACTGATCGGCGTTGCGGCGCCGCCTTATGATTTTGCGATCACGGTTATTGACTCCCAAGTGTTCTCATGACTATACTTGCGCCAAAATTCCCTTTTGGCCCTTTCACTGACAATCGCCACTCACGGCGGCAGATTGCCTCTGTGAGTAATTTTTTGATGAGGAGAACAAAATGAAAAAGGCTGGGCTAATCGCTTCGGCACTGTTAGTTTTTGTATTTTTAGCCGCCTATGGCTTTTACTTGTCCTTCGCTGCGGACGAGCCATCCAAGAAAGCGGCCGAAAAGGATGCCGCCTCCACTAAACAAAATAAAGCAAATGCCGCAACAGTGAATGGGAAGGCCATCACGATGTCGGATTATCAGGCGGAAATCGATCGGCTTCACCGGCAGATCGCCATGACCGGCCGCCAGCCTGACGAAAAAGAAATGCAGACATTAAAGCAAAGAATTCTTGACAACCTGATCGGCCGCGAACTCCTCAGGCAGGAAACAGTGAAGAGAGGAATCAAGGCCGATGATGCCGAGGTGAATGCTCAACTGGATGCTGTGAAGAAGGGCACCACACCTGAAAATTTCGCCAACTCGCTTAAGCAGATGAATATGACCGAACCAGCGTTGAAGGATTACTTCGCCTCACAGATCACCATTAAGAAATTGGTAGACAAGGATTTGGCATCGAAGATCGTGGTGACCCCTGAAGAAGTGAAGGCTTTTTATGATGGCAACCCCGACGTATTTAAAACTCCCGAAATGGTCCGGGCCAGCCACATCCTCGTAAAAGTGGATAAAACAGCCTCTGACGAAGAAAAGGCCAAAGCGCTGGAAAAGATCAAGACCATTCAGAAACGAATCAAGAGTGGTGAGGATTTCGCCGAGGTGGCGAAGGAAGTCTCCGATTGTCCGAGCAAGGATAATGGCGGCGACCTGAACTTTTTCCACAAGGGCCAGATGGTGCCGCCATTCGAAAATGCCGCTTTTTCGATGAAACAGGGGGAGACCAGCGATATCGTGGAAACTGAGTTCGGCTATCACATAATAAAGCTGACCGATAAGAAAACAGCGGGAACGATGTCCTTTGATGAAGTCAAACCCCGCATCGAACAACACCTGAAGAATGAAAAAATGTCCCAGGAATTCCCTAAATATGTTGAAACGTTCAAATCCAAAGCCAAAATAGAGATCTTTGTAAAATAGTGAATTTCAAGTATTTCTTCATCGCGAAATAACCGAAATCCCCCCTTCCCGGGGGGGATTTCGATTAGTGCATCAGTAAATGGATCCTCTTGCCAGGTGGGTTTCACTCACACATCCCGCCAGCCCAGGCCCATCGGCCCCTATCTTCCTTCTTCCATTTCATCTAACTATTGATTAAGTTATGCCCCGAAGGTTTTCCCTGAAGTATTTTGCGCAAGGATGAGCACTTATGGTGCTGGTTCACCGCAGTTCCTCATGTCCCTCGGGGACAGCAAACCATTAAAAGAACTCCACGCTCCGAGAGAGCCTGCCCCGGACCTGATCCGGGGTGCACCATGCGCGCGATGAACTTTTCGTAGGACCAGACTTAAAACTTGATGCTGTGTCCTCTATGCTCCTTGCGCCCGGTTCGATACATGCATGGTCTTTGGTGAACCATTTCGGTTTTTGATTCTTTATTGAAAACGGCGGACGAGTTAATGACAACCAGGTTTACCAACGCGGACCGTCAGCAGATGAAAACCCTGGGCATCAATACGGCCAAGGTGTTTGAGCAGATTGACATATTAAGGCGCTCCGATTTTTTCGTCCGTCTGAAAAGACCGTGCACCCTTGGTGACGGCGTTCGAAAAATCGACGATGCTGATTTAAGGAAATATATCCATCTGCACTCCTCGGCTGCCACGCAGGGCCGGTTCATGAAATTCGTTCCGGCGTCCGGGGCGGCCACCCGGATGTTCCAGTCCTTGCTCCAGATTTTCTATCTTCCCCAATATCTCGAAAGGGATGAGCTGCAAAAGAGAATGGACCAGGGGGTTTCGATCGCGTGCGACTTCAAGCGTTTTATCGATGAACTCAACAGATTCCCTTTCGTGAACAACTTGAGGGAGGTCCTGGCCTGCGACGGATATATTCTCGACGAAATAGTCCGCGACGGCCATTTCAGAATTCTGCTGGAATATCTCCTAACCCCAAGAGGACTCAGCTACGGGAATCTTCCCAAAGCCATGCTCCTGTTTCACTCCTACCCCGACGAACACAGGACCGCCTTCGAGGAGCAGCTTGCCGAGTCGGGAACATACCTGGGGGCCAACAGCGGCAAGTGCAGCCTGCATTTCACCATACCGGAGGAACACGAGACAGGCTTCCAGGCGCTCACGGAAGAGGTTTGCCGCCGTTACGCGGATCGTTACCGCGCCACTTTTGATGTTTCCTTTTCATTCCAGAAATCCTCGACAAATACTTTAGCCGTGGATATGAAGGGATTTCCCTTCCGCGACAGGCTCGGCCGGCTTCATTTCAGACCGGCCGGACACGGCGCTCTGCTCGAGAATTTAAATGACCTCAACGCCGACCTTATCTACATAAAAAACGTGGACAACGTCGTTCCCGACAGACTCAAAGATACGGTTTGCTTTTGGAAGAAAGTGATGGGCGGCTATCTGGTCTCAATTCAGAAAACAATTCATTCGCTCTTGCACCGGATGCAAGATTCGGATTCGAGCCAGGCTATCCAAGAGGCTGCAGGGTTCGCAGCGCGCGAACTTCTTTTAAGCTTTCCCGCTGGGTTTAAAATATGGCCTGAAGAAAAGAAACGCTCCTTTCTGCTCAATATTTTGAACAGGCCGATTCGAGTCTGCGGCGTGGTCCCAAACGCCGGCGAACCTGGAGGAGCGCCCTTCTGGGTCGAGGATGAAAATGGAGACCTGTCCGTTCAGATAGTCGAAAGGGCTCAGGTGGATTTAAATTCCTCGCAACAAAGCGCTGTGTGGAATTCATCCACACATTTCAACCCGGTCGATATCGTATGCTGCGCACGGGATTTTGAAGGAAAGCCTTACGATCTGAGAAAATTCGTCGACCCCAGGGCGGTCATAATTACCAGGAAATCAATAGACGGAACAGACATACAGGCCCTCGAGCTTCCCGGCCTCTGGAACGGCAGCATGGCCCACTGGATAACCGTATTCATAGAAGTCCCGGCAGCCACCTTCAACCCTGTCAAATCACTCTTCGATCTGCTGCGGCCCGAGCATCAGCCGGATCTACCCCACCACTACAGCCTGAGTGCCGACGATTAGCAGGTTACTCTCAGACTCAAAATGGCTCGCCGAGCCTGTTCTATCAGTTTAGGACCTTTTCAAAAAAATCGATCCGGCGTAGATCGAATGCATGCTGGTTGTATTTGAGCGCATTTAATCAGCCCCGGCCGGTAAGAGGCCGCGCTTTTTCAGAGCTGGCAAGCACAACTGCAGCCATGTCCAGCAGACCTTCCATATAGGGATAATAAGTGGAAACGCAGTTTATGCCATCCCGCAACTAGTCGGCGCCTCCGCCACCGTATACCCGCTTTTTGCGCAAACCCACGCGAGTTTTTGACGGTTGGCGGCCGACCCCGTATGTCCACCGGGGTTCGCTTCCCGCTCGATGCAGTTCGCAAACAATTTCGAGATCAAGCTTCGAGGCCTTTTGCACTTCATTTGCCTGTCGGGAGGGAGCCAAATGCTCAACAACGCGCTATCTTTTTGACATATACTTCACCTGTTACCCCGAAACATGAAAGTGAGCAACATGGGTGTGCATCGCATGTGAACCGTGAGTAGAGGCGGGATCAAGCCCCCCTCCCATTGAGGGCAATGGACCTAGGTGCAATGCTGTTGACTTAAGATTTTGTGGGGCGGGTCTTCCAGTACGTCAAGCACAGGCAGGCTGGGAAGCCTGCCCAACATCTGTTCCAGTTGGTCCTTAAGTCGACAGCACTGAGTCTAAGTGACTGATTTCGCAGATATTGGCGTTAACTTCCCTATCAACTTGACGAAAACATCCGGCCCGATACCGACCGTTTTTCCACTGAACGAGATCATCGGCGAGTATTCCGAATACTGAATTTGCAGACATGGCACGAAAATTGATCTTTCCGTTCCCGGCTGTTTAATTTTTCCGCTGGAGCACCCTCGCATGTCAAAAAAATCGCTCAAGGTCCTATTCATCTATCGTTCGGATATCGATGGAAACGGGGGAGCTGCCGCCGTCATGATAGCTACCTGTAACGCCCTGAAGGATTTAGGCGTCCAGGTGGAGATAACCTACGAGCAATATCCTAAAACAGAGGGCTTCGACGCGGTCCACGTATTCAATATCTGGTCACCCCCGGCCGCGCTTGCCCAACTGCAACATCTTCGCCGATGCGACATTCCAGTCATCTGGTCGCCCTTTTATCTCCACTGGTGCGAATGCGCCTGGGCCAACCTGGCATTCGAACTGATTTACAAACAGCAAACGTCCCTGGCCGAAAGGGAAAAGATTCTGAATGGTTATGCGGCCGGGACACTGGAGATAAATGGGCTTGGCCGCTGGAAGCCAAACGAGATCTACCCCGGGTTTCACCAGACTTTGAAAGCGATGCTCCTGTGCGTCGATCACCTGTGCCTTGCCAGCCACAGCGAAATCCAAAAATTAAGCCAGGTTGTCGAAAACCCGACGCTCCCCTTCATGGTGACCCCGCATGGAGTCGATGCTTTGCCGTTTCGCAACGCCTCACCCGTACCTTTCGTCTCGCGGTTCGGGATCAAAGACTTCATTCTTTGCGTTGGCGCGGTAGACCGCAGGAAGAATCAGCTCATGCTGGTCGAGGCGCTAAAAGGAACTTCCCTTCCGATCGTGCTGATCGGACCGTCTTACGAACTGGATTATCTGGAAGTCTGCAAAAAGGAGGGAGGCGGACGGGTCGTGTCTACAGGGAGGCTCAACCCGGACCTGGTCGCTTCCGCCTATAAGGCGGCATCCGTTCACGTGCTCCCCAGTTTTGCCGAAGGCGCGGCACTGGCCAACCTGGAGGCGGCGGTTTCGGAATGCGCGATGGTGGTGAGCAACCGCTCCTCTGAGTTCGAATACTTCGGTGACGGTCCGTTTTATTGCAGTCCGAACGACCCTGCGTCCATTGGCAAGGCCGTCTCTTATGCTCGACAGTCTGCCTTGGCCGAAAAAGAGCGATGGGAGGACCTTTCCAGGCACGTTGCCACGAATTTCACATGGAAGCGGACAGCCGAGCTGACCCTCGAGGCCTACGAGCGCACGGTCTCCAGAAAATCGAAGCGGACTTTGTCCCAGTCGCTTCTGAGCGAGCCCCGAAAAACGAGGGTATCCGTTACTCATGCGGCAGGCCCACGCGAGATGACTTTGCCGGTCCTCTGGAGCGGCCCGATTTTCAATCCGAGCGGATACGCCGACCAGGCGAGGAATTTCCTCAGACATATGGGGCATAATCGGCCGATTTATCTAAGGCCGGCCGGCAATCAGGACAGCGCATTCATCTCCGGAATGGACCCTGCCGAATACAAAGCATTGGCCGAGCGGGTCAGACTCCCCGAAACGCCCTACATATCGCTTCTGAGCATGCCCGCCTATGCTTTCCAGAGAGACCCGAACGCGGTCTATAACATCGGAAAAACCTATTTTGAAACGGACGGGCTCAGCCCCGAATGGGTATCCCGGTGCAATGTGATGGACGAGGTCTGGGTGGCGTCCGAGTTCAATGCGGAAACTTTTCGCCGAAGCGGGGTCACGGTCCCTCTGACCACAATTCCGGAAGGTGTCGATCCGGATTTCTACAAACCCGGAGAGGAACCTCTGGCAATTGCCGGGCGTCGTGCGTTCGCTTTTCTTTCCGTCTTTGAATGGACGTACCGCAAGGGATGGGATGTGTTGCTCAAAGCTTGGGCCGAAGCCTTCTCCGCCGGGGATGACGTATGCCTCATCCTGCGCACCTACTCCACCGGCGGAAACGGAAAAACAAACCCGGCACGGGAAATCGAGGCACGGATTGAAGAGTATTTTCGATCGATAGGCCACTCTTCCGATAAGACGGCGCCGGTGATAGTCCTGCAGGACCAGGTCCCGCAGCGGCTGATGCCCAGCCTGTATGCGGCGGCGGACGCTTTCGTGCTCCCTTCGCGCGGAGAGGGCTGGGGTAAGCCTTACCTGGAGGCGATGTCGTGCGGACTGCCCGTGATAGGCACCCGGTGGAGCGCAAACCTCGCTTTCATGAACGACGAGAACTCATACCTGATCGAAACGAACGGCCTGGAACGGGTCGACGATAAAATGGAACTGCCCTTCTACACGGGACAATGCTGGAGTTCTCCATCACAGTGCCATCTCAGGCAACTGATGCAATATGTCTTCTCAAACCCGGAGATAGCCAGGCTAAAAGGCTCTAGGGCAAGACAGGACGTGTTGGCTAGATGGAATTGGAATATCAGCGCGCGTTCCGCACTCTCCAGGCTGGAGGAGATTTCCTCCCTCTGCCGGGGCCGAATGGCCGGGGGTCCTGAAAAAGCCGCTTCGAACGATGCCGGGGATTCATTGCACGTGCGGTGGGAAGGACTCCAGTTCGCATACCACTCACTTGCCCTGATCAACAGGGAGCTTTGTCTGAGGCTGATAGACGCAGGTCACGAGGTATCCATTTTGAAATTTGTGCCCGAAGAGTTCGGGGTCGAAGAAGACCCGCGATTCAAAAAACTGGCTGCGAGGGTCCACGCACCTCTTTCCCGCCCAGCCGACATACATGTCCGGAACCATTTTCCACCCGATTTCATCCCTCCACCAGAAGGCCGCTGGGTCATGAACCAGCCTTGGGAGTATGCGCGGCTCCCCGAGGAATGGGTTGAACCGATGTCGAATCTGGTTGACGAGATCTGGGTGCCCAGCAGGTATGTCATGAAGTCCTTTATTGCGAGCGGGATTCCGTCGGATTTGGTGCAGGTGGTTCCATGCGGCGTCAACACGGAGATTTTCAATCCCCATGCAAAGCCCTATCCAGTTGCGACAGCCAAGAAATTCAAATTCCTGTTTGTCGGCGGCCTCATCTGGCGCAAGGGTCTGGATGTTCTGCTCAAAGCTTTCCGGCAGGCATTCACGAACAGGGACGATGTGGCCTTGGTGATCAAGGAAATCGGGCAAGCCAGTTTCTACCAGGGTATGGGTTCAGACGATCCTATCCGGGAGGTCCAGCAGGACCCCACAGCCCCCGAAATCGTACACATCAAGGAGATGTTGAGAGAAGAGCAGATGGCCGGACTTTTGAAATCCTGCGACTGTCTGGTTCACGCATACCGCGGGGAAGGCTTCGCTTTGCCCGTCCTCGAGGCCATGGCCTGCGGGCTCCCGGTGGCCGTCACCGCAGGGGGCCCAACCGATGACTTCTGTTCGCCCGATACGGCCTTTCTGATTCCGTCTCAGCTCAGAGGATTTTTCAGCACCAGGATGAAATTTGCAGGCGGCCCCGGATGGGTGCTCGAACCCGATGAAGTGGCCTTGGTAGCCCTGCTTCTACATATTTACCAAAACCCGCAGGAAACGGCAAGAAAGGCGGAACTGGGCCTGGAGCGGGCAAGGACTGAGTACACCTGGAAGGCCGTAGCGGACCGGGTAATGGAGCGGATGAGGGTGCTAATGTCAAAGCCCGTCCGCAGGCGGGGTCTTTAAGATGGTTAGAGGAAAAAGTGAAACGGGGAAACTCGTTTATCGCGGCTGACAGAGGGCCAACCGATGCCCCGGACACCGACTGGGAAGGATGCATGCGACTCTTCACAGGAAGTTATCGATGGGAAAACTCAAACGCGTGAAAAATAGGTACGAGGGCCGCCGCGTTGCCGTTATTTTGGGTATGCACAGGAGCGGTACATCTCTTTTGGCAAAGCTGCTGCACGAACTAGGGGTGGATTTGGGGACCAATCTCATGCCTGCGGATGAATGGAATGAAGCAGGTTATTGGGAGCGCAAAGATATATTGGCATTGCATGAAAGGATACTTGAAGCGCTCAATCTCAGGTGGGACCATCCGCGTTTGACTCTGCCCTTGCCTGCCGGCTGGAAGGATAGGCCAGCGATACAGGAACTCAAGATAAAGCTTGCAAAGATTGTTCGATCGGAAGTTGGAAGATCGGATGGTCTGTGGGGGTTTAAAGATCCACGCACGGCCGTCCTGCTGCCGTTGTGGAGTGAAATATTCGAAGAACTCGGAATCGATCCCGTTTATTTGCTTGCGGTGCGTCATCCTGGCGCCGTCGCTGCTTCGCTCCGAAAACGCAATGGGATCCCCTCTTACCATGCCCAGTTGCTCTGGCTGAAGACGAATCTCGATGCCCTTTCGTTCTGCGGCAATAATGTGTGTGCAGTTGTAGATTATGACCGATGGTTTCGGAGCGGACTGAAGCAGGCACAATCCGTTCTTGCCGCCCTTGACCTGACTGTCGACCCGGAGAAATTGGCTGAAGCTGTTCAATCCGTTGTGCAGCCCCCCCTGAGGCACCATGAGCACACGGATATCGACACATGTTCTCCGATTGTGGAGCGATTGCACGCTATTCTATCCAATGCCGCGACTACGGGGGCGATTCCCGCGGAGGTCATGGAAATAAATCGTTCAGTTGAGGGAAATTCAGAGTTCGTCAGCCTGTGGACCGATTTTCTGGAGGAAAATGAAAAGGACCTTCAGTTTCACAAAGTACAGAATCAAGGATTTCGGAAACTTAATAATATAGGTGCTCTTTCATTGCAGCAATCCGGGGGTGAATGGATCACCTTTCCCGCACTGCCATCTGCCGCCACCGGTTCAAAAGATCTGAACCGCGGGCTGCGGGTCTGCGTAGTTAGTCCTGAATTTATCGGACCCTACCGTAACGGCGGAATCGGAACGGCCTGTACCTCACTCGGGCAGGCATTGGCCAGGGCCGGCCATGAGGTAACCCTGCTGTATGCCAGAGGCAGGTATTGTGAGAATCATTCCGTCAAATTCTGGCAATCGCATTACGCGGAACAGGGCATACGATTCGTCCCGCTCCCGGACGGCAGCGCCACTTTTACTGACACGCCCTGGTATCTCGTTACCGCCTACAGAATCTATGAATGGCTCCGTGAGGAAGACTTGGACGTAATCCATTTTACCGAGATGATGGGCCCTGGGTACTATTGCTTTCTGGCAAAAAAACAGGGAACGGATTTTCAGAATACCCTCTTGTGCACGGGAACTCACAGTCCAACTTTGTGGATAAGAGAGGCCAACCGTGAAATCGTCTCGCAGACCGATGATCTGGGACTTGATTATATCGAGCGCAAAAGCGTTGCTCTCGCAGATGTTGTTTGGAGCCCGAGTCACTATCTCTTGAACTGGATGCGGGACAATAAATGGACATTGCCCGAGGCGTGTTTTGTCCAGCAATATATACTGCCCTATTCAGCCCGATTTGTTCCTGCCGGCGAATCCTCTTGTTTCTTCAATGACATCAAAGAAATTGTCTTTTTCGGACGCCTTGAAACCCGAAAAGGGCTCATACTTTTTTGTGATGCCGTTGATCGCCTGACCCAAAATCCCGTACTGGAGGAAATTAAAATAACCTTCATGGGCAGGCACGCGGAGGTAATGGGCAAACCCAGCGAGCAATACATCCGCGAGCGGGCCACGGATTGGCCATGTTCATGGGAGATAATCAGCAACTTCGATCAACCTCAGGCCATAAATTACCTTCAGCAACCTAGCCGCGTCGCATTGATTGCATCACCTGTCGATAATTCACCCAACACTGTGCTGGAATGCCTTGGAGGCCGGATTCCGTTTCTCGCGAGCAGAACCGGTGGAATTCCGGAATTGATCTCTCCCGAACATGAAAAAGATATCTGCTTCGACTGGTCGGCAGACGACCTGGCCCGCAAGTTACAGAAGGTGTTCACTAACGGGATTTGCGTCGCGAGGCCTGCAGTAGACATAGAAGCCAATGAAATTGCCTGGATCAGATGGCATGAGAATCTCGCGGACTTGGGACTTGCAGGGAAGACCGCAGCGGGTGTCTTGCCGAATCGCAAGCCTATTGTCAGCGTGTGCGTGAGCCACCGGGACAGCCCTGCTCACCTGGAACAGACAATCCAGTCCATACAGTCGCAGGACTACCCGGAAATCGAGTTGATCCTTGCAGATTATGGCAGCACAAGCCATGAGGCGCTTGCCATGCTGGAGGACCTGGAATTCGCTTTTGCCTCGGCGGGCCGGAATCTTACCGTATGCAGGGCTTTCGAAGAGGGGATGGCTCTAAATTTGGCTGCCAGAGAGGCAAAAGGCGAATTCCTGCTCTTCATGGATACTAACAGCATTGCCGGTGAGGGAGCTGTGACCTCTTTCATGGCCGCAGTCGAGGCCACCGGAGCTGATATTCTCACTTGTCCGGTCGATCTTTTTTTTGGCGACGGGCCGAATGGGACTACGCAGAGGACTTTCACGCGCTGGCTGCCGCTCGGTGGTTCTCTGGGGGCGGGCCTTTTCCGAAACTGTTTCGGGATCGCAAATATCCTGATCCGCCGCGATGTATTGGCGGCTTCAGGTGGGTTTGGCAAAGATGTCGATTCGGGAGTGGATATCAGGAGTTTTCTGGCAGGAGCGCAATTGGCGGGAGCTGAACTGGAGGTGGTTCCCGGGCTTTCGTTCCGGTATCGAGGCGAAAACGATGGGAAAGGAATAGGTCATTGTTCTCGGGAAAGCCATCTCAGGACCGCCTGGGTATATGAAAGATCCCTTCCGGAGGGACTCCAGGGGCTTGCCCTTTACGCTCAGGGTGTGAATACACACGAGGCTGATGCGCTGGAAGACACGATGAAATATTACGGCGAAGCTGTACCGGTCATGATTCTGGTAGGTCAGGCAAGAAGCCTTGTAGAGTATGGACATTCTGAAGCGGCTACCAGAATGGTTATAGACGCCGTGCGGAGCGCGCGTCAGGTAAAGAACGAAGCATTTTTATTGGATACCCTTATTGCCGCAGGCAAAGTCTTGCTGGATGCTCATCAGCCAAATCTTGCTCTAAGTTTGCTAACCGAAGCAATCAATGTCGCGCAAAAAATGAATTGCTTGACTTTAGTACGGCAGATTCAGAATGCCTTCGATACGATTGCCATTCAAACGTCAGGAACAGTCCCGCAATCAGGCAGCAGGCTGGGCGGAAACAGGATAACCCCCTCGGAGCCATGTTCTTCCCAGTAAAATCCATCTTTTGGATCCGGATTATTCTTCTTGGGCATACACAGGGTCTCATCAATCTGTTCGCCGATCCTGATTAGCTCGATATCCGGCCCGAATATGTCCGAAGGAAGCAACTCGAGACGTCGGATGAGTTCGGTTAAGAGGCTTTTCTTCGGGTCTGTCTTAACGCAAAGTGCAGGTCATATCAGAGGTCAGAAATTGCAGCCCCGCTCAAGTCTAATCAACTTCCATGCCATCGGCGGGCATCCTGAGATTCCATGTGAGAAATGGCGGCTGGTCTCAATCTGACAGGAAAGAGGGATGAACTGAATTTAATCGGCGTAAAAGAGCAGCCATCAAAAAAATCTCGCACAAAACCATGTATTGTATCAGGCGCTCATATTCTTGGTCGTTTGGAGATACGGCAAAATGCACGTTGCGCTACCCTGTGAAGATAAGTGCAACTTCCATCCGGGCTACTCGCCCTCTTCAACTGACCCGCTTTCGCCGAGATGTTTGTATTCCATTATTTCGTCTTTGTATTCCACACCGTATATGTACAGCATTATCATGGCGAAACTGAGAATGAGCGGTCCATAGAGGATGCCTTTCAACCCAAAATACTGAACTCCGCCAAGTATAGCCAAAAAGATGTAGAAGGGAGACATCTTGGATTTGCCCTTCATCAGAAAGGGACGGACGAAATTCTCGATTATTCCGCTCAGCGCTATCGACCAGACCGCGAGAAAAACGGCTGATTTGAACTGGCCCAGCAAAACGAGATAGAACGCGATGGGGACCCAGATGAGATAAGTGCCCACAAGCGGAATAAGGGAGGCAAGAGCAGTCATGGTTCCCCAGAAAAGGCCCGGGAAATCCAGGATCGCAAGGGCGATGCCTCCCACCGCTCCCTGGCAGATCGCGGTAATGAATGTACCCAGGAGCACAGATTTGGTAACAACCCTGATGCCGTTGATGATCCGGTCTTCCTGCTCGGCCCTGAGAGGTGAGTAATACCGGATCCCGCTCACCATTTCC
>Ga0074045_10000712_pt1 | contig 32613 bp, 28 predicted proteins | sample BogForMeECP23OM2_FD_94442 | JGI IMG/M metagenome (GOLD analysis project Ga0074045, IMG submission 94442) | Bog forest soil microbial communities from Calvert Island, British Columbia, Canada - Bog Forest MetaG ECP23OM2 | ecosystem: Environmental > Terrestrial > Soil > Wetlands ...
CCCGGGCGTTTTGTCGCCGACCGCTGAAGCACGCTGATTTGATGGCGCAAAGCCAGGTTCTCGAGTTCGAGTGCAGCGCGCGAGCGCAAGATAGCACGCAGAGCAGCGAGGAGTGTCGTGAGAAAAATGAGCATCGGAGAAGGGTTTATGAAAGAAGTATAAATGGCTCCCGCTCAGACAGTTCGAGGTTTTCGGGAGCCACAGGACGCTGCCGAACCTTCCGGCTGCACAACCCAGTCGACGAAACGCGGATTGCCTTCGCGACGTTCAGCGCGGCAGATAGCAAACGGCTCATTCTGCCGGATACCGAGCTCGACCAGTTTCTCTCTGGCCAACGGCGGCACGTACATGACTCGTCCGACTGTCAGCGAGTACATCACCTGATCACCGAAACGTCCTTGCACTTTCAGTCCGTCCGCATAGGCCAACGTGGCCGTGACCGGCACATTGGCTTCAAACACAACTCGTTCTTTCATAGTTCACCTCCTGAACATTGCATCCCGAATTAGCTGCGATTCGAGATGCTATAGATCAGCGTAATAACCGGAGGGTGATGTGAGAGTCCCCACAAAATCCCCCACAATCAAAAACAACGCCCGCCGGCTATGGCGGGCAAGTGGCGAAAGAAAAGAACTTAGTGGAGCCGACGATCGGACTTGAACCGATGACCTGTCGATTACGAATCGACTGCTCTACCAACTGAGCTACGTCGGCCTGTTTTTCGATTGTAAATGCAGTTGGAGGGACGGTAAAGCGAGGTTAAGTCCCGGTTTTCCACGGATGTACATGTAAATGCACTTGCGTCGGCGAGCCTGTCGGCCGATAATCAGCCTAGAGCTCCGGGCCACTACGGGCTTACATGAATCGATTTTGTCGGGCTGACATTCTTCGGATTCTGCACATCACCCCCAGACAGCTATCTGGGTGGCAACGTGCCGGTTTGGCCTCGATTTCCGAGCAGTTCTCCTTTTTCGACCTCATTCAACTCAAGAAAGTGCGCGATCTTCGCGCCAAGCGGGTGCGCTCGGCAGTGATTCGCGAGTCGCTCGTTGCCATGCGTAAGCAGGTGGCCGGTATGGAGAACCCGCTGCTCGAGGCCAGCGCTTTCTCCATCGGTAACCGGGTTGCGTTTCGCCACGAAGGCCGATCGGTAGAGCCGGTTGCGGGACAGTACGTGTTGGAATATGAGCCGGTCGGGGCCGTTGTTTCGGCCAAGGTAAGACCAATCGCAGGATCAGATTCTGCGGCCGACTTGTTCGCCCGGGGAGTCGCTCTCGAAGAGCATCCCAGCACGCACGATGAGGCCATCGAAACCTACCTTCGGGTGTTGCAGTTCGAAGCCAAGCATCCGGCTGCGCACATCAACCTGGGAACGCTTTACTACAACCGGCAGGATTTCGTCTCTGCCGAAAAACACTACCGGCTGGCGATTGACGCCGACCCGCGCTACGCGCTGGCGTATTTCGACCTGGGCAACGTCTTAGATGAAACCGAGCGGATTGACGATGCGATCACCGCGTACCGGACGGCGATCCGGTTGGCTCCGACCTACGCTGATGCGCATTACAACCTTGCTTTGGCCTACGAACGACAGCGCCAGCCTCGCCAGGCGCTAGCGCACTGGAAAGCCTATGCGCGGCTTGACCGCATAGGGCCGTGGTCGGTGCATGCGCGGAACCAGATTGCGCGAATTTTGGAAGGCGACAAACTCAAGATGGTCTTCCGTCGACAGCAGTAATTCTCCGCTCTTACCGCTTCCTCCTCCGTTGCATTTGTCGGCTCAAGTGCTGAACGTGTGTCCAGATACGGACGAGAACTCCGGGAACGGACGCCGCAGGTCAGTAACGCAGCCGTTGCTCCAGTTCAACCCCCTCAAAACAGTGCGCTTCAACACGCCGGGCATGTGGCGGAACAGTTGCACCTCAAGCCGCAGGACTACGGGAGAACTGCGATCATGCGCACTCTGTTCAGCGATCTTGCCTACGCCCTGCGCCAAATGCGTAAGGCACCGGGCTTCGCACTGGTGGCGGTCATCACGCTGGCGCTGGGGATCGGAGCCAATGCTGCGATCTTCACCCTCGTCCACGCAATCTTGCTGCGGCCGCTGCCGGTGAAAGATCCCAGCGCGTTGTATCGCCTCGGGTCACACGATGTGAGCTGCTGTGTAACCAGCGGATTCCAGGACGATTGGGATCTTTATTCTTATGCACTGTACCAACAAATCAAACGACAGACCCCTGAGTTTGAAGACCTGGCTGCGCTGCGGGCAGGCATCTGGAATATCAGCGTTCGGCGTGCTGGTGACAATAGCCCTGCCCTTCCGCTGCACGATGAGTACGTCAGCGGAAACTACTTTTCGCTCTTCGGCGTGCGCCCTGCGTTAGGGCGCCTGCTGACACCATCCGACGATCAAACGAATTCGGCTCCGGCTGCGGTGATGAGTTATCGCGCCTGGCAGAATTACTTCGCCAGCGATCCCTCGCTCGTTGGTTCGACCGTCGCGATCGACGGCATTCACGTTACGGTGGTGGGTATTGCTGCAGCAGAATTTTTCGGTGACCGGCTGACCGATACACCTCCCGACTTCTGGTTGCCGCTGGCGATAGAACCAGCAATGCATGGCGAAACGTCATTTCTGGACCATGACGATCTGCACTGGCTTTACTTGATGGGAAGGCTCAAACCGGGCGTCTTGCCGGCACAGGTGCAATCGAAAGTCACAGTTGAACTGCAGCAATGGCTGAACAGTGGCGAGGGCGCTAGCACCATCGCCGACGGTGACCGCAGCCGAATCGTAAAACAAAAAGTCCTGATGATTCCGTCGGCGGGAGGCGTCGGCGACATGGCCAGAGACACTGAGAAGGGACTGCGACTCTTGATGGCGCTTTCCGGGCTGGTGCTGCTTATCGCTTGTGCGAATATCGCCAACCTGCTTTTGGCGCGTGGAGCCGCACGCAAGCTGCAAACGTCTGTGCGTCTGGCCTTGGGAGCGCGGCGCACCCGGCTGGTTCGGCAAATGCTCACCGAGAGCGTATTGCTCGCCGTCATCGGCGGGGCTGCCGGATTGGCCGTCGCCTATCTTGGAACAAGCAGTATCGTGGGGATCGCGTTCCGCGGTTCCGAGTTCATCCCGATAGATCCCCATCCATCGATGCCGGTGATGCTGTTCTCGTTCGTGCTCGCGTTGGTGACAGGTGTGGTGTTCGGTGTAGCGCCGGCCTGGATCACGTCGCATGGCGACCCGGCTGATGCGCTGCGGGGCTCCAGCCGCTCGACCACACACGGCGCTTCCCTCCCGCAAAAGATGTTGGTTGTGGTGCAGGCCGCACTGTCGGTGGTATTGGTGGCGGGAGCCGTGCTCATGGTCCAGAGCCTGCGCAGACTGGAGCACCAGAACTTTGGATTTCAAAGTGACCAACGTTACATCGTCCACGTAGACCACGCCTTCATAGGCCTACCTCCCGAAGAGTTGGCCGGGCGCTATCGCGAGCTTGAGCAGAAGATGAGGAGCATTCCAGGGGTCATCACCGCCAGTTATTCCATGTACAGCCCGTTAGGAGGCGACAATTGGAGCACCTCCGCCTATGTGCTAGACCGGACGCATCTGACCGGCGAACAGGGCGATTACTCGTCCTGGCTTCGCGTCGGTCCCGACTATTTTGCGACGATTGGAACACGCCTGCTGCGGGGACGAACGATCACCGAACAGGACACGCCGACGTCGCCGCGGGTTGCCATCGTCAATGAGCAGTTTGCGAAGAAGTTCTTCCAAGACCAGGACCCCACCGGAAAGCATTTCGGCGCCAACGATTCCAAACCCACGGCTGACTTCGAAATCGTCGGCGTGGTGGAGGATGCCAAGTACCAGGACCCTCACGGTGACGCGCGCCCCAGGTTTTTCCTGCCCTATCTGCAGAACGTGCAGTATGCGGAGCCTTCCATCATGTCCGGTCAGATTAAATCACAGAGGATCCAGAGTATCCAATTGCACGTTGCGGGCAGGCCGGAAAACCTCGAACGCACCGTGCGGCGCGAACTGGCTGAACTCGACCCCGACCTCACCGTAATTCGCATGACCAGCTTTGGCGAACAGGTCAGCGAGGCGTTCAATCAGGAACGGCTGCTGGCACGGCTCACCACCCTGTTTGGCTTGCTGGCGCTGACCCTTGCCTCGGTGGGCCTATATGGAGTCACCGCTTACACCGTGGAACAGCGCACGCGGGAGATCGGCATCCGTGTAGCTGTAGGAGCCACACGCGCCAACGTCGTCCAGATGGTGTTGGGCCGAGCGTTCCGGCAAGTGGTTCTTGGACTTGCCATTGGAATTCCGCTCGCCCTGCTGAGCGGATGGTTGATTTCAAGTCAGCTCTTCGAGGTGAAAGTACACGATCCGATAGCGCTGGGTCTGGCGGCTCTGATGTTGGCCGCGTGCGCGCTCGTGGCAGGATTGATTCCGGCCAAGCGCGCGGCATCGATCGAGCCTGTGCAGGCGCTAAGGACCGAGTGAGGCGCTCGTCAGTCGTCAGTGGGTTCGTTAGAGGGAACCCATTTTGCTGAAGGCACGAGTTGTTCGTTCTCCATGTTCTCTGTGTTGAACAACCAAGACCCCTATCACAAAGCGATGTGTCCTGCGTCCTTGCAGACCTTGTTGCCCGTCCCATAATCAACCAATCGTGAGGGACAGGGATAGGTGTCTCTCCCGGACCGCGCCCAGGCTGCGGCCCGTATCCGCGTCTTTGAAAACTCATGGTCAATTCGTCATCGGCGAAGGATCGGCGAAAATCGCCGCTGTAACCCCATTTGAAATGAAATGGATAGATATAACTTGCTTAAATTTCAACGAGTTGCGAACAATTTTCGGCTAACCTATTGATTCTAAGCAACCGCACAAACGCAAATCGTATAATTTGCTGTACTACATCACTACAACAGTAGGCTTGCGTTCTAGCGAGCCAATAGAACCCAAAACGCGTTAGTGAGGCCCGGCGTTGCTCTTGATCCAGTGGACGATGTCGTTCACCACGTCTTCCGAGACATTGCCTACTACCGAATAGTCCTCCGGGCTGGCGGGCCCCGTCCCGGTACCGGGCATGAACAGGTGGGTGTAGGCCGGATAGAACTTGAAGGTCGCACGCGGTTCGCTGGCCAAGGCCTTCTTCCAAACCTCGAAGTCGGCGGTCGTGACTTGATAGTCTCTTCCGCCCTGCAAGACCAGAATCGGAATCTTCAGGTTAGCCGCAGCCTTTCCGGGGTCGTAGTTCTGCAAATCCAGAAAGTATGAGCCGGGGATGGGCGAGCCGAAGAAGTCCACCATCGCGTCGGGTTTGAGAGTCGGGCTGGCTACTTGAGCCGCGATCGATTCCGCTTTCTCAATTTGTTTCTTATCTTCAGCAGTCTGGGTGCCGGTGAGTCCGGCGATGTACTTCACCTGTTCCACAACGACCTGTCCAATCGGTCGCGCAGTGCCCGCTAGGATGATGATTCCCGCCACTTGGGGATCATCGCCTGCAATGCGGGGCGCCAACATTCCTCCCAGGCTGTGGCCGAGAACGTAGATCTGCTTCTTGTTGACCTCGGGCATTTTGGTCAACAGGGCGACGGCGGCCTTGGCGTCGTCAGTCACTTCATCTTTCACCGTGAAAGGCGCGTCGGACTTGGAATCGGCACCATACTGTTTGGTGCGCTTCACGTACCGCAAAACTGCAATGTTCTGAGTTGCCAGACCGTCGGCCAAGTCCGCGAACGGCTTGTTGGGACCGATACGTTCGTCCTGATCTTGCGGACCCGATCCCTGGACCAACACCACTGCGGGCACCATCGTCTTCGTATTGGGTAGCGTCAGAATCGCCGGAAGCTCCCAACGACCGCTGACCAGCGTCAGCTCACGTTCATGGAACGCTTCCGGCTTGGCGTAACTCGGAGCTTTCCACTCGGCCTCGCCCGCCGCGCCGCCAGGAGCAGTGGATGCGGGCTCGAAAAACAGGCCCTTCACCTGGCCCTGGGCGTCCATGAAGATCTTGGCATCGAGTGTAACGCGTTCGAAATCGCACGTGACGATCGCAGCATGCAGTCCTTGCCTCTCCGTCACGCGGACACCCACGATGCTCTTGAAGGTTCCGGCTTGGCTAACCAATGAGTCCCAGATCTCCGGAAGCTTACTCACCGGCAACGCTGCTTTCATCTGCGGATCAAACTGCGCTTCCACCTGGTCGAACTGACGGGCTACGAGTTGGTTAACGAGCGCCTTTCCAAGGGCCTCGAAGTCCTGAGACTGCAGACTTGTGGAAGAGCAGATCGTCAGGAGGAAAAGAACAGGAAGGTGCTTAATAAATGTCTTCATAAATGGGCTTTCCAGAACAATCAGCCGCCAACTCATAGTATCGCGCCGCCGGTCCGTGGAAATACGTCAAGGTGTCCCGACCCAAGCTTTGTGACAGTGGCGGCCGCTCAACCTCGTGCCGGCTTGTCACACTCAGGTCCATCCACCGGTGCTAGAATCGAGGGTTTTGTAACTCAGCATAGAGGACATTGGTTATGGCAGACATTACGGCTACCGACACGCCCCCCGCGCCCCTGGTCGCATTGACGGAAGACGAAATCCTCTTTCGCGACACCATTCGCCAGTTTGCCGACGAGACGGTCAGACCCCACGTTAAAGAAATGGACGAGAAGGGCGTCTTCGAGCCGTCGTTGATCCGCAACTTCTTCGAACTGGGACTGATGGGCATCGAGGTGCCCGAGCAGTACGGCGGGGGTGGGGGCTCGTTTTTCGAAGCCATCCTCGCCGTGGAGGAGTTGTCGCGCGTGGATGCTTCTGTTGGCGTGATCGTCGATGTGCAGAACACGCTGGTGAACAACGCGCTCATGCGCTGGACCACCGATGAGCAGAAGCAGCGCTACCTGCCGCGCATGTGCTCTGACACTGTGGGAGCTTATGCCTTAAGCGAGGCCAATTCGGGTTCGGACGCCTTTGCGCTACAGACACGAGCGGAGTTGAAGGGTGACGAGTACATCCTGAACGGCCAGAAACTCTGGATCACCAACGCGAAAGAGGCCGGAGTGTTCATCCTGCTGGCCACGGTCGATCCGTCGGCCGGGTACAAGGGAATTACTGCTTTTATCGTGGAGAAGGAGTTTCCCGGCTTCGCGGTCGGAAAGAAAGAAGACAAGCTGGGCATTCGGGCGTCGAGCACCTGTGAACTGATCCTGACTGACTGTCGCGTGCCAAAGGCGAACGTGCTGGGCGAAGTGGGCAAGGGCTACAAGATTGCCATCGAAACTCTGAACGAAGGCCGCATTGGAATTGGCGCCCAAATGTTGGGGCTGGCAAGGGGTGCGTGGGAGTTCGCCGTCAAGTACGCCAAGGAGCGCAAACAGTTTGGGAAAGCCATCGCTGAGTTCCAAGGCATCCAGTTCCAGATTGCGCAGATGGCGACGGAAATTGAGGCCGCGCGCATGTTGCTTTACAACTGTGCCCGCATGAAGGACGCCGGCATGAACTTCGTGAAAGAAGCCGCCATGACCAAGTTGTTCTGCTCGCAAGTCGCAGAGCGCGTGGCGTCGCTGTGCTTGGAGATCTACGGCGGCTATGGATTCACCAAGGATTACCCGGTGGAGAAGTACTTCCGGGATTCGAAGATAGGTAAGATCTACGAGGGCACGTCGAACATGCAGTTGCAGACGATCGCCAAGCTGGTAATGGCGAAATAGTCAGAGCTCAAAGCGGAGCATGCCGAACTTCTCCGGTACGTGGAATTGCGGTTCCGGTGTGCCGGTCGGCTGCCACGAGCCATAGAAGCGGTTCGGGGCGGTTCCCTCGCAGCGGAAGAAGTTCACTCGCCACGGTTGGGCGGGATCGAAGCGCGGGACCAGCGCCGACATGGGAATGGCAAGTTCGGCGATCCACTCCTGGTTCGATTCGTCCAGTTTGACTGAGGTTCGCATCCCGCTGGTGATATGCCTCAGCCCATCTGGAGTTATTTCCAGGTCGAGCCATTGGCCGTTCGGGCTGACTTCGAACTCCTTGTAATAGCTCTCGCCGAAGCGATCGGGCTGCAGGAATACCTCAGCCACGTCACGCTCCCAAAGGAAGTCTCTCCTGCCGTTCGCATCGGAGTCATCGTGCGCAGTGATGGAACGATAGCGGCAGAAAAATCGCAGATACAGCTTCTGCTCGCTCCACAGAAGTCGAACTTCCGTCTGTCTTTGGGGATCCTCGTTCTGGCCCTGCCAGTCGCAGGAAAACTGGATGGCAATGGCGCGCTCCCATTCACTAGAAATAGGAAAGCCGTCCGCGCCAAACTGCTGGCTGATGCGAACGGCTATAACTTCCGCTGCGGAAGCGGACAACGCCTATTCAACCTCGTGCTTGGCGGTGTAACCGTCACGCGCGATGATCTGGTATTTGACGTCGTGGTTCTTCTCGTCCCTAATCTCCAGCGGCTTGTCGTCCGCCCCCACGAGTTCCACCTTCAGCTTGCGGTAGGTAGCGTCCATCTTGGGATTGGTGGACTGGTAGGTGATGGTGTACTGATTGCGAATGGACTGCGCGATCTCCTTGAAGTCCTCGGGCAGCTCGCCCATGAAACGAGGCGAATACCAGCGCCCACCCGTGAGCTGGGCAAACGTTTTCATCTGGTTGTCAGCCACGAGATAGTCCATGTTGGCAGCATTGAATTCCGGATTGTTGCCATACCGCGCCTCCATCATGACACGCAATGCAGCGCCTGTAGTGATGCAGTATATGGTGACGTTCGGCGTGGACTTGACCTTCTTCAGGATCTTGTCATAGGTCATGTGGCTCATCGTGTCACGGCCGCTGGCGACGATTACCAATTCTTTGTGCCCAGGAATGCGGTCCAGGCGATCAAGCGTGTCGTACATCGCATCCCACAGGTTAGTCTCCATGAATCCGGGAATGCGCAATGTATTCAGGGCGCCAAAGATCGACTGCTTGTCCTGAGTGAAATCCACCAGGATGTGCGACTTCATGTCGAACTCGACCACCGCCACCCAGTCAATGGGCTTCAGGTTGGCTGCAAACATGTACGAAGCATTGAGCGCGTCGCGCATGAAGTTGTAGTTGGTGGAGGCGAACTCGACCAGCAGCACCGCGGTGATCGGAGCTTCGCTTTGGGTGACGGTCTGGATCTTCTGGGGAACACCGTCTTCCCATATCTTGAAATGCTCTTTCGCGACATTCGGAGGAATGGCCAGGGGCCGGCCGTCTTTCATGACCACGCGGGCGTCGACCGTCACGACCGGGACATCAACACGCAGGGAGTATTCGGGAATATCGGCTTGTTTCTTGGGCTTGGGCGGCGGCGGGGGCGTGTCGTCGGTCGATTCCTTCTTCTTCGGGACTGCCATGGGTCCCACTTCGCCTCCGGGACCTCCCGCCTCGACGGGCGTCTGGTCCGGCTTCTGGGAAGTCTGGCTCTGCGACGAAGACTGTGCGTGACCCGGAACCGGCAGCAACAACGTAAGTGCCACGACGGCCGTGCCGGCAACGATCCAATGCCACCCGGTAAAATGTATATCGCCGTTGAATTTCAATCGTTTCTTTCGATACATCGGACGCCTCGTCGGCATAAGTCTTTGTTAGTATAAATGCACTTTCAACGACTTTGATTCGGCGCGGGCGGATATCCAGACATATTGAACCCTCAGGCGTCTAAACAGTCGCGGGGATTTTGGGCAGGAAGTTTCCCTCTGGTCGCGTCCGTCATGGTCGGAACCGCGGGACTTCCGGACGGAGTGCGGTCTTCGCGCTGCGATCGGTTGAGGTCAGGATACTAGCGATGCGCTGTGTGATTTCGTCGGCTCTACTTTGTCTTCTCTCGGTGGCCGCCTGCGCTGCCAATCCCCTGCCCAGGGTACAGATCATGCCTGTTGACCAGGTCAAGGCCGGAATGCGGGGGGTGGCTTTCACGGTTTTCGAAGGCGTGAAACCGGAGGCCATGGAGGTCGAAATCCTCGGTGTCCTGCGCGACATGGCTGGGCCCAAGTCAGACGTGATACTGGCACGTTTGCACGGTGCGAAGGTGGAATACACAGGGGTAGTAGCCGGAATGAGCGGTAGTCCGGTTTACATCAACGGCGAGCTGGTTGGGGCGATTGCCTACCGCATCGGCGAGTTCTCCAAGGAGCCGATCGCCGGCATCACACCCGCCGCATCGATGATGGAGATCAACGAGCTTGACAAGTCGCCTTCCCCGGAAATGGAGGCAGCCAAAGCTGGTGCCGATCTTGCAGCCAGGCACACCTCGGGGCCGGGAACCTCTGGCTTGCCCGGCCAGCCAGACACCAGCTACGCCAATCTGCTTAAGCCGATCGAAACTCCTCTGGTATTCAGCGGATTCAGCGAAGGCACGATACGGATGTTTTCCCAACAGTTCGCCGCTGCAGGGGTGATCCCCGTCATGGGCGCCGGCTCGGTCAGCGACGACAAACAGCCCGAACCGCTGGAGCCGGGGTCAGCCGTCAGTGCAATCCTGGTGCGCGGCGACATGGACATCGCCGGGACCTGCACGGTGACCTACCTTGACGCCACCAACCTGTTGGCATGCGGGCATCCCCTATTGCAGTCGGGGAATATTGACATGCCGATGACCAAGGCGACCGTGCTGGCAACCCTGGCATCGCCTTACAACTCGTTCAAGATCGTCAACACCACGGAATCGGTCGGATCGTTCGTGCAAGACCGCCGCACTGGCATTATGGGTCGCTTTGACCGCAATGCCCATATGATCCCGGTCACGCTGAATTTCCACGGCACCACGCACGCCAAGCAGTTCCACTACGAGGTACTGAATAACGCGAAGATCACCCCGACGGCAATGATGGCCACGGTCTTCAATGCGTTGCAGGGCATGAACGAGTACGGCGAAGACACTACGTATCGCCTGACCGGCAACATTTCCGTCCTCGGCTATCCCAAACTCGGAGTGCAGAACATGTACGCGCCGGTGGACGGAAGTACTCCTACCGCTTATGGAATTGCGGTGTCGATCGGCGAACGATTCGGGCGTATCTACGACAACCCCTACGACACTCCGACCATCGAAGGCGTGGAGTTGAATTTCGAACTGGTGCCAGAGCGGCGTTCGGCACGTCTGGAAAATGCCCGCACCGACGTCACCGAGGCGCGGCCCGGCGACCAGATCACTATCGAGACCATGCTGCGGCCGTATCGCGGGGAAAGCATCGTGCGGCAGATTCCTGTCAAGATTCCGACTTCGACTCCCAAAGGCACTCTCCGCATCCTGGTCAGCGACGGTGAAACCCTCGACAAGTTGCGCCGCGTCCCGCCGTCGTTGAGCCGGCGCCTTCCCTTGGGCTCGACCATCGCGCTGCTGAACAAGGAGCACACCAACTCGCAGGTTTACGTCTCGCTGCTGGAGGCGAATCCGCAGGCCATGGTGAACGATAATGTCATGCCGACGTTGCCGCTGTCTGTCATGAATGTGATGGACGGAATGCGTGGCACGCAGGAGATGGTCGTTGTAGGGGAGTCGGCGACCAATGAAGCCTCGGCAGCCGTGGACTATGTAGTGTCGGGCGCCCAGATCATCACGCTCACGATCAAGTAGAAAGTTCCAGTCGAGCACATTCCTGCCGATTATGTGCCCGGATGCGATCTTGCACATATTAAGGGTAAACCTTATTATGTGAGCATGAACATCACGCTGTCCGTCGACGAGAAGCTAATAAAAGAGGTCCGCAAGATTGCGATCGAGCGGGACACCACCTTGAGCAATCTCGTCCGAGACTACCTGGAGAAGCTGGCGGCCGAAAGCGCCGCCTCCGGACGGAGGCGCCGGGAGCGCGCGGCGCTGGAGAAGAGCTTCGCGAAAGTCCGCTTCACGATGGGCAAGCCAACCTGGAAGCGCGAGACTCTGCATGAGCGTCCGTGAGTTTCTCGACACCAATGTTCTGGTGTACAGCTACGATATTGCCGACCCCCGAAAGCAGCAGGTCGCACAGGGGCTCGTCAAAAGGGCGATGGCGGGCGAAGCTGTGACGTCCACTCAGGTGCTCGGCGAGTTTGCGGCGACGCTGCTGCACAAAGTTCGGCCGCCCGTTGCGCCCAAGGACCTTGCGGCCATACTCGACGTTCTCGGTCCGGTTCCCACGATTTCCACCGACAGCGATATGGTGCAGCGGGCGGTCGAAGTGCATGGGCGCTACGGATTGCATTTTTATGACTCTCTAATCATTGCCGCCGCAGAACGCGCGGGTTGCGAATGCATCTGGTCAGAAGACCTCAATGCCGGACAGGAGTACTTCGGCGTAACCGTGCAGAACCCTTTTTGAGTTTCGCCGGCCGTAATCTGACCTTGCGCTTCGTATGAGCTTGTCCCCAATGAGGAAAACCTTCCAGCTGGTGCTGCTATGGACGTTGTTGTCGTCAATTGCCTTAGCAGAAGGCACGCGCACCTGGCAGCAATCCAAATACGACGAATATGAAAAAGGGACGGCGCACGGAGTCGCCATCAATAGCGACGGCAGTTTGTCGCTGTCGCCTTCGTTCAGCGCCCTCTATACCTCGCCGTCGACCTATATATGGGACCTCACCTCCGACTCGGCTGGTAACATTTACGCTGCCGCGGGATCGCCCGCACGGGTATACAAGATTGGACCCGAGGGCAAGGCGAGCGTTATTTTTGCTCCCCAGGAACTGCAGGTGCAGGCGCTGGCGGTCGACGGCAGCGGCGCTATTTACGCTGCCACTTCGCCCGACGGCAAGGTGTACAAGATCGTACGTGGAGCCGGGGCGAAGGTCGCTGGAAAGCCGGCAGAAGCCTCTCCAGAAGGCGCCAAGTCGGGCACTTCTGAAGAAAGGGCGCGCCCCGCCGTTGCCGTCGATCCCGCCTACGGCGCCAGCGTCTATTTTGATCCGAAAACGAAATATATCTGGACCCTTGCTCTCGACAATCAAGGGCGCCTCTACGTCGGGACGGGCGACCGGGGCGAGATCTTCCGCGTTGAGTCGACGGGCTCCGGTTCTGTGTTTTTCAAGAGCGACGAAGCCCAGATTCGCGTGTTGGACTTCGATCAAGCGGGCAACCTGATCGCCGGCACTGATGGCAGCGGCCTGCTTTATCGCATATCTCCACAAGGCGAAGGCTTTGTGCTCTACAGTGCGCCCAAGAAGGAGATCACCGCCCTCGCGATCGACGCTCAGGGCAACATCTACGCCGCTGGGGCCGGGGAAAAACGGGGGACATCTCCGCCTTCTCAACCCGGAACCTCTCCGGGGATTGCCCCTACTGGCCCTGTGACAATTGTCGGAACACAAGGTCAAACGCTGGCGCCCGGAACTACTTCCGGTATTACTCCGATTCCCTTCCCCAACGTGATGAACCTCGGCGGCTCCGAGATCTACCGTATCTCACCCGACGGTTCGCCCAAGACGATCTGGACTTCGAAAGAAGACCTGGTCTACGCGCTCGCCTTCAATCAGTCGGGCAGCTTGCTGGCAGGCACCGGAAATAAGGGGAAGATCTACGCCATCCACGGTAGTGACTACTCCGACCTCTCGAAGGCAAGCGCAAACCAAGTTACGGCATTCGCCCGCGCGCCCAGGGGAGGACTTTATGCGGCCACCAGCAATCTCGGCAAAGTCTTCCTGCTCGGTCCCAATCCCGTCGCCGAAGGCAGCTACGAGAGCGATGTATTCGACGCTAAGATTTTTTCCCAATGGGGCCGCGCGCAAGTTCGCGGCGCTGGTACTTTCGAACTGTTTGCGCGCACCGGCAATGTTGACAATCCGGACCGCAATTGGAGCCCTTGGAAGAAGGTCGATCTGCAAAAAGAGCTGCCGGTGGGGGCTCCTTCGGCCCGATTTATCCAATGGAGGGCGGTGCTGCATTCCGGAAATCCTGCTCCCACCATCGACAGCGTCACGTTCAACTATCTCCCCAAGAATGTTGCTCCCGAGGTGGACGACGTAGCGGTGCTGGTGGGAGCACGCGTGCCCTCATCCACGCGCACCAGCAACACCACTTCCGACAGCGGAGCTTACGAATCTCCCATACCCACTGTTCCCGACAAACATTCGATTGCGGTGAAGTGGCGGGCGCACGATGCTAACGACGACGAATTGCTCTACAGCGTCTATTACCGTGGCGACGGCGAGTCCCAGTGGAAACTGCTGCGCGACGGCATCGAGGAGCGCTATGCCGATTTCGAGTCAGATCTCTTCCCCGATGGCGGCTACGTCGTCCGGGTCGTGGCTACCGATGCGCCGTCGCATTCACCCAGCGATGCCCTGACGGGCGAAAAGACCAGCGAGCGTTTTGAAGTGGACAACACGCCCCCACACGTCGAGTTCACAACCACAGGGATCGCGGGCGACAAACTGCATCTCGCATTCAAGGCTGTGGACGGATTCTCGCCGATCAGTCGCGCGGAGTACTCCATCGACGCCGATGACTGGCAGACCGCCGAGCCGGTCGGACAGATTTCCGATTACAAGATCGAAAGCTACGACCTGACGGTACCGCTCCCGACGTCGACCGCCGCACCGCAAAAGGGCGCGACCGGTGACGAACATACCATTGTGGTTCGCGTGTTCGATCGGTTCGACAATGTCGGAGTTGCGAAGACCGTGATCAAGGCTGCGCCGAGTGGTACCTCGCGCTGAGTGTTTCTGGCCACGCCCGATGACATTGCACTCGTTTCTCGACGTAGCGGGGCTCGCAGTTGAATCGGTCTATTGCACCATCCCGCTGTTCTGGTTGGTGTTTCATCCCTTCGTCGAGCGCTGGCGCAGGCACGGACGCCGCGCCTATCTGGTGATCATGCCGGCTTGGGGAATCTTCATTGTGGCCGCCTTCGCGCTGGGCTGGCCGTTCCGGCATCTCCACCTGTATGACACCAATATGCCGTGGGTCATGGGTGTGCTGTTCATTCTGGCGGGCCTTTCGATTTACCGGTCGGCATCGCAAGGCTTCGATCGCGCGAAAGTGTCCGGCCTAACCGAGCTTGAACTGGGCCATCACGAGCAGCGACTGGTTGTCACGGGCATTCGTGCCCAGGTTCGCCATCCGATCTACCTCGGACATCTCTGCGAAGTCATGGGCTGGACACTGGGTACCGGCTCGATTGCGCTCTGTGGCTTGCTGGTCTTTGCGGTGGTCACCGGTGCGATTATGATCCGCAAAGAAGACGCCGAACTGGAGGCGCGCTTCGGCGATGCGTTTCGCCAGTATCGCGACCAGGTCCCTGCGCTGCTGCCGAAGTTTCCGATTTGAGATATTGAGCTGCCTGTATCGCCGGGGCCAGCGACGCGCACTTCGCTACAATGAAATCTGGCCGTTATGAGGCCGTGTCCGGTATTCCTCTCGATGCAATTTGAACTCTTTGTTGCCGCGCGGTATCTGCGGGCCAAGCGCCGCCAAGCCGTAATCGGAGTCATTACTGTCATTTCGATTATTGGAGTCGCGGCCGGTGTCGCCTCGCTCATCATCGCGCTGGCCATTAATAACGGATTTCGCCAGGACTTGCAGGACCGTCTCCTCGGTTCCACATCCCACATCAATCTGTTGCGCGTCGAAGCCGACGGAATCCGCAACTGGCAACCTCTGCTCTCCCATCTAGAAAAGCAGCCACACGTTGTCGGCGGGGCTCCCGCCATCTACGAGCAAGTGTTGATCTCGCGCGGCGCGCGCGCTCAAGGCGGGGTGCTCAAAGGCATCATCCCGTCCGAAGAGAACAAGGTCAGCGACCTGTTGAACTCTGTCAAATTGGGCTCTGCCGCGGCTTTGGATTCGACCCAAGCTCCGGCGACCGACCAGGCCGGGACCAACTCGGACGAGGCCAACCCGCTCTCGGCGCGCATCATCTCAGCTCTCGCCCCCATCGTTCTCGGCAAAGACATGGCCGACCAACTTGGCGCCACAGTGGGATCGATCGTTACGGTGACGAGCCCCCAAGGCGAGCTCACTCCCTTCGGCATCGTTCCCAAGTACGCGAGGTTCAAGGTCGTCGGCATTTTCAGCTCGGGCTTTTACGACTACGACAATAACTGGGCGTTCATTCGCCTGTCCGACGCACAACGCCTGTTCGATCTCAGCGATGTTGTTTCAGTTCTCGAGTTTAAGGTCGACGATATCTACAAAGCGGAAGATATCGGTCGCAGCTTGGGGGCCGCTGCAGGCAAGGGATTCATGTCAACCAACTGGATGGAGCAGAACCGCGCTTTGTTTCGCGCGCTGCGCCTCGAACGGGTCGTCACCTTCATTACCATTGGGCTAATCGTTTTGGTCGCCGCCCTTAACATCCTGATCTCGCTGATCATGATGGTAATGGAGAAGACCCGGGACATCGCCGTGCTGGTTTCGATGGGGGCCAGGAAGCGCCAGGTGCGCCGCATCTTTATGTACCAAGGAGTGCTAATCGGCGTGATCGGCACCGTAATCGGGTTGGTACTCGGTTACTCGATTTCCTGGTCCGCGGGACACTTCCATCTGCTGTCGCTTTCCGCCGAGGTGTATTCCATCGACTACGTTCCGTTTGCACCCCGGGTCTGGGATGCGCTGCTGGTCTCTCTCGTCGCCATCGGCATTTCTTTTATCGCGACGCTTTACCCGTCATGGTCGGCGGCGAGGGTGCTTCCCGCCGAGGCGCTGCGCTATGAATAGGCGACTAAATCTGGCGTAATTCAACATTTATGTTCCCTCGAATGCGGCCTAAAGTGTCACTGACGCTAAGGCCCCAGGCATGATCTAATTTAGGAATTGTCGGCTTGGAACGAATGCTTCCAACGGCAATTGCTACGGCCAAAGCCGGAGTTTGAGACTTAGGGAGTAACTCTGCATCTAACAGAACCAGATGGGCTGTTGCGAGTGCAAAACCTGAAAAAGGTTTTCCAGTCAGGCAACTCACAGCTCGTGCTCTTTGAGAATTTGTCGTTCCAGGTGCGCACCGGCGAAATGCTTGCCATCGTCGGCGAGTCCGGTGCCGGAAAGAGTACCTTGCTGCACATCCTCGGCGTGCTTGATAGCGCTTCTGCAGGTGACGTATACTTCGCCAAACTCGATTTGGGGAGGCTCTCGGAGGAAGCTGCCGCGGACTTTCGAAGTAAAGAACTCGGGTTTGTCTGGCAGTTTCATTATTTGCTTCCCGAGTTCTCGGCAATGGAGAACGTGGCGATGCCGTTGTTGATGCGAGGCGTCGCTGCCAGGGAAGCGGAACAGCAGGCCCTGCATCGGTTGCGGGAGGTGGGGTTGGCGGACCGTGCCAGTCATCGGTCCGGCGAATTGTCTGGAGGAGAGCAGCAACGGGTAGCGCTGGCCCGTGCGCTGGTCACTAGACCGAAAATCCTGATGGCGGACGAGCCCACAGGAGACCTCGACAACCGGACAGCGGATGCGGTATTTGATTTGATCGCCAGGTTACATCGCGATTACCGGCTTACCTCGATCATCGTTACACATAACCACGCGTTCGCGCGTCGTTGCGACCGAGTTCTTCATCTGGAGCACGGCCGTATGGTAGAGGTGTCGCCGCAATCGCTATCTGCCTGATGCAACCGGCAGAGGATTGACGGGTTTGAAGTAGTCAAGGTCCTGTAAGTAAGGTCCTCATCTTTCGGTCTCGCTTTTTTCGTGAGACCGGTGGTCAGGGGAAAGGCAGAAACAGAAGGCTCTCGGGATAGCAGAACGGGAACACCGGAAACTGTCCTAAAGAGCTTTTGGAGGGTCCAATGTTCGAACGGTACACGGAAAAGGCCCGACGCGTAATTTTCTTCGCACGTTACGAAGCCAGCCAGTTTGGTTCTCCGTACATTGAAACGGAGCATCTGCTGCTGGGACTTCTGCGCGAGGACAAGGCGCTCACCAATCGGTTTCTACGGTCGCATGCTTCGGTTGAGTCGATCCGCAAGCAGATCGAGGCCCACACCACCATACGGGAAAAAGTATCGACCTCCGTTGACCTGCCCCTGAGCAACGAGTGTAAGCGCGTACTGGCCTACGCCGCTGAGGAAGCCGAGCGACTTTCGCACAAGCACATTGGCACCGAGCACCTGCTGTTAGGACTGCTCCGCGAGGAGAAGTGCTTCGCGGCAGAGATCCTGCACGAGCGCGGATTGCGCTTGTCTACCATTCGCGATGAACTGGCGCGCACTTCGCAGGAAAAGGCGCAGCCTTCGCAGCGCAACCGCGAGTCGTCCCTGCTGTCGGAGTTCTCCCGCGACCTGACACAGTCGGCGATGGATAACCAGCTTGATCCGCTGGTCGGACGCGATGGCGAACTCGAGCGTGTAATCCAGATCCTTTGCCGCCGCACCAAGAACAATCCGGTGCTGATTGGCGAACCCGGCGTCGGCAAAACCGCGATCGTCGAAGGTCTGGCGCAGCGCATCGCCGACGGCGAAGTACCGTCATTTCTGGCTGACAAACGTATCCTTGCGCTCGACCTCTCGCTGATCGTCGCCGGCACCAAGTACCGCGGCCAATTCGAGGAGCGCCTCAAGACCATCATGAAGGAGTTGATGGAGTCGCAGAATTCCATCATCTTTATCGATGAGTTGCACACCCTGGTTGGGGCAGGCTCGGCGGAGGGATCGCTCGACGCCGCGAACATATTGAAGCCTGCTCTTTCTCGCGGCGAGATCCAGTGCATTGGCGCAACCACGCCGGCTGAGTTTCGCAAGTCGATCGAGAAGGACCGCTCGCTGGAGCGCCGCTTCCAGGCCGTAAAGGTTCCGCCGCCGACGGAAGCTGATGCGGTCAAGATCCTGTTCGGCATCAAGGAGCGCTACGAGAAGTTCCACGCCGTCACCTACACCGACGACGCCATCACTTTCTCGGTTTCGCACTCGAACCGCTATTTGCCCGATCGTTTCCTGCCCGATAAAGCCATCGACCTCGTCGACGAGGCCGGTGCACGGGTAAAGCTGCGCCAGACTTCCCTGCCCGAGGACATCACCGAGGTGCAGAAGCGCATTAAGTTCATCGTCCATCGTATGGAGAACGCCATCGCGAACCATGAGTTCGAGAAGGCGCGCTTCTATTCCGACGAAGAACGCAAGGAGCGCGACAATCTGCGCGCCCTGCGCGAGAAGTATCACCTCGACGAGTCTTCCACCGGCGTCGTTGGCCGCGAGGACATCGAGGACGTCGTTTCGCGCTGGACGGGCGTGCCCATCGCTTCGATTAAGGAAGAAGAAAGCCAAAAGCTTCTCCGAATCGAAGAGGAGCTGCACCGGCGGGTCATCTCGCAGGACCGCGCCATTTCGGCGCTGGCCCGCGCCATCCGCCGCTCGCGAGCCGGCTTGAAGAGCCCGAACCGGCCCATCGGTTCATTCCTCTTCCTCGGACCGACAGGCGTCGGCAAAACCGAAGTCGCCCGCACTCTGGCGCAATTCATGTTTGGCAGCGAGAAATCACTGGTGCGGTTCGACATGTCGGAATACATGGAGAAGCACTCAGTCTCCAAACTCATCGGCTCGCCTCCGGGCTATGTGGGCTATGAAGAGGGCGGCCAGTTGACCGAGCGCGTGAAGCGTGCGCCCTACTCCGTCGTGCTGCTGGACGAAGTGGAGAAGGCGCACCCTGATCTCTTCAACATCCTGTTGCAGGTGTTTGAAGACGGCCAGCTTACCGACGGACTCGGCAACACCGTCGACTTCAAGAACGCCATCATCATCATGACCTCGAACATCGGCGCCCGCCACTTACAAAAGCGTACCGGTCTGGGCTTCCAGTCCGACGCAGATGACATGGTATCGGGCAAGGTCGAGGACATGGTGCGGAGCGAAGTGAAGCGCACCTTCAACCCCGAGTTCCTCAACCGCCTTGACGAGGTCATCATCTTCAACGCTCTGACCGAGGCTGACCTCATCCAGATCATCGAATTGATGGTGAACCAGCTCAACCAGAACCTGGCGCAGCGTGCCATCACGGTCACGGTGACCGAGGATGCACGCAAGTGGATCCTCAACAAGACGGTCGTCGATCGCAGCTATGGTGCGCGGCCCTTGCGTCGCGCGCTGCAGAAGTACATCGAAGACCCCCTGTCCGAAGCGCTCATCCAGGGGACCTTCGAGCAGCGCCCGGCGTTCATCGAGGTGTATCTCGAGAGCGATCAACTCTTCTACCGCCCCGTCGGCGAAGAGAAGACCGAGGGCGTCCTGCTGTACAGCGCGCCGCTGATCTAGGTTGTACAGACGGACGAAACCAAAGGGAGCGGAGACGCTCCCTTTCATTTTGCCAGGCGACAGTGAAGAACCATCAGAAACCGCGAATAGCGATTGACATGGACGAGGTACTGGCTGACACACTGGCGCAGTACTTGTCGGAGTACAACCGCGATTTCGGCGGGAACCTCACAAAAGCCGACCTTGCCGAGCGCAAGCTGGCTGATGTGATCCCTCCCGAACGCCGCGAGCGCCTGCGCAGCTACCCGCGCACTCCCGGATTCTTCCGCGACATTCCAGTAATGGCTGGAAGCCATGCGGTGATGGAGCAATTAAGGGAGTGTTACGAAGTCTTCATTGCCACCGCAGCCATGGAATTCCCCAGTTCGTTCAACGAGAAGTACCTCTGGATTAAGGATCATTTCCCTTCGTTTCCCGACAGCCACATCGGTTTTTGTGGCGACAAGAGTGTCATCTCGACCGACTTCCTGATTGACGATAGCCCGCGTCATTTCGATCGCTTTTCCGGACGGGGATTCCTGTTCACCGCGCCACACAACCGCGCGGAAACTCGCTATCCCAGGCTGAATGATTGGGAGGACGTGCGACGGCAATTCCCTGGCGGGTGAATAGCCACCAGCACCGCTAGCCCGGAGCTGATTGTTGTCCGTGGCTCAACACCGCCTCCGTATCTGAACAGCCGTCCTCACTCTGCTGCAATTCGTCCCAAGTTATCTCTATTGCCACCAACCAGATACCGAGCTCGCTTGATGGCCGTCTAACTGCAATCAGGTAGTCGGGTCGGTTTCGCTGAGGTGAGGAATGCACGGGTTTCTCAAGGACCTTCGTTATGGGTTGCGCCAACTACGCCACAGCCCGGGATTCACCGCGACGGCCGTGCTCTCGCTGGCTCTCGGGATTGGCGCGACCACGGCAGTCTTCAGCATCGTGTATGCGGTCCTTCTCGATCCGTATCCGTACGCCAACTCGGACCGCATGGTCCACCTCGTAGTGAAAACCAAGAGCGGACATGATAGCTGGATCGGATTCACCGGTCCGCAATTTCAAAAGCTGCGCGAAACGCAGGCGGTCGAGAGCGTCGTGGCCGAAGACAGCTGGAACCTGACGACCACCGGCGGCGACCTTCCTGAAGACGTGAATGCGGTGTACTTCACGGGGAACGGCTTCAACCACTTCGGCGTGCCGGTGCTGCTGGGCCGCGGACTGCAGCCCGGTGACGCTCCCGAAGGCCAGGACCCGCAGTCTGTCGCCGTTCTCGGCTACAAGTTCTGGCAGCGGCATTACAACGGCGAGCAAGATGTTGTCGGCAAGACGTCAGCTCGTACACAAGAACTACACCATCATCGGCATAACTCCTCCCCGGTTCACCTGGGGAGATGCAGACGTGTACTTGCCGTTGAAAGTGTCGGCTGATCCGGCGAGGCAGTACCAAATCGACACCAAACTGAAACCTGGAGTGAGCCATGCCGCCGCCAATGCGGAGTTTCAGTCGCTCTTCGAGCAGTTCGCCAAAGAAACGCCAAAGCACTATCCGACTGAGAGTTTCAAGGTCAAAGTAAAGGGACTCAACGAGCAGTTCGTCGAGCGGCTGGGGAAGACGCTTGTTCTCCTGCTAGGGTCGGTGGCGCTGCTTCTGCTGATCGGCTGCGGCAACGTCTCCATCCTGCTGCTGGCGCGAGGAACGGCCCGCGAGCATGAATTTGCCGTGCGGGCTGCTGTTGGCGCCGGACGCGCGCGCCTTCTGCGGCAACTGCTGACCGAGTCTCTGGCGCTGTCGTTGAGCGGCGCGGCGCTGGGCGTGCTGCTGGCCTATCGATTGGTGGCGGTAATTGTCTCATTGCTGCCGGAGGGCACTTTCCCGCACGAGGCATCGATCCGCATCAACTTGCCGGTGCTGTGCTTCAGCGTGGGACTGGCGATCCTCACAGGCGTGTTCTTCGGGCTGTCACCGGCGATGCAATTCAGCCGTCCGGAAGTTTCACAAGTCATGCAAGCGAGCACGAAGAAGGTGATGGGAGGAGTGCGCGGCAAACGCATGCACAATACTCTCATCGCCGGCCAGATCGCTTTGACCTTGCTGTTGCTGGCCAGCGCGGGCGCGGCCATCCAGGGATTCATCAAGCTGAGCCGCAGTCATCTAGGCTACAACCCGCACAACGTCATGTCGGTGGGCATCCCGGTGCATGACAACACCTACATCACGTGGGAATCCAGGGCGCAATACTTCACTCAACTGATGCAGAAGGTCGCGGCCATGCCTGAGGTGAAGGTGGCGGGCCTTTCCACGAATGGGACGCCGCCCAACAACGGCCACGACAACAAATTCGAGCTCTTCGGCAAGCCGGCTCTTGAAGACCAACACGCGCGGCTCAACTTCGTTAGTCACGAATACTTCCCTGTATTGCAAATCCAGCTGTTGCAAGGGCGTTTGTGGGACGATTCAGAAACCAAGCGTGGCGCAAGGGTGGCCGTCGTCAATCAGACGCTGGCGAAGCAGTATTTTCCCGCTGGCGACGCGGTGGGTCATCAGATTCGTATGCCGAACCTCAAAGGCGATCCTCCGATGACCATTGGTATCCCAGAGAGCAATGACTGGATGGAGATCGTAGGCGTGGTCGGCGATGCCCTCGACGATGGGTTGGGTAACCCGGTGAAGCCGGGCATCTACGTCCCCTACACCATCTGGATGCCGGTGTGGACGCAGATCCTCGTGCGTACCGGTGCGCCACCGCTGTCCATCCTGCACGGCGTCCGGCAGCAAATTCACTCAGTGGATGCCGACCAGCAAGCTTCGGGCCACGTGCGCAACTTGGAGGAGTGGATCACTGGCCAGCAGGAGTGGGCACAACAGCACCTGGTCGCGATGCTGTTTGGCGCTTTCGCGGCATTGGCGTTGATACTGGCCGCGGTGGGCCTGTACAGCGTCGTGTCCTACACTGTGGCACAACGCACCAACGAATTCGGAATTCGGATGGCCTTGGGCGCTCAGCGCAGCGATGTCCTTCGCATCGTCTTGCACTCGACTACCGCGAGCGTGGGTACCGGACTTGTCGTGGGCGTTGTCCTGAGTCTGGCCTTGAACCGAATGATCACCTCCTGGGCGCAGGGCAGCCCGATCACTGTCGCTGTGCTTCTGCTGGTATCCGTCGTTCTGGCCGCGGTCGCCGCCTTGGCCAGCCTGTTCCCAGCGCACCATGCGTCAACCATCGATCCGATGAAAGCGCTGCGGTACGAATAGCGGGGTAATCTTCAAACTGCGAGAGCCTGTTCTCGCAAGCCCCAGCCCTAAGCGGAGTCGAGGGGTTAACAGGTGTTTCTACGCCCCATCATTTATTATCGAAGAGACATGGATTTGCTGGTTTATTCGTCCACCTGGTGTCCAGACTGCCGTGTCGCCAAGCGCTTCCTCGAGAAGCACAGTATCCCCTTTCGGGAAGTCGACATCGATACCACTCCCGACGCCGCCGACGAAGTCGTCCGCCACACCGGAAAGCGCGCCATCCCTCAGTTCGTACTCAACGGCACGTGGGTCCAGCCTTACCGCCCCGGCGAAGGTTTTCTCTACGAGGAGATGAGCGAATTGCTCGGCGTGGTGGACGAAGGCTGAGCTGCCAGTCCAGCGCGTGAACCTCTTCTGCTTCGCTCAACATTTACAATGAGGGGTTGTCTCCCGCGCGCCGTCGCGGTCTGTAAAGGAGTTCGCCTTGATCTCGCGTTATACCCGGCCCGAAATGGGGCATATCTGGAGCGACCAAAACAAGTTCCGCACTTGGCTGGAAGTCGAACTAGCGGCCACGGAAACTCTTGCAGAAGTTGGCCTGGTTCCGCAGTCAGCCGCTTTCGCCATTCGCGAGAAGGGAGACTTCGACCTTGACCGCATCAACGAGATTGAAGCCGAAGTGAAGCACGACGTAATCGCCTTCACAACCGCGGTCGCCGAGAAAGTGGGGCCGGAGTCACGTTGGCTGCATTACGGACTCACCTCCAATGACGTGGTCGACACCGCACAGGCGCTGCTCATTAAGCAGGCCTCGGCTATCATTCGCGAAGATCTCAAGAAGCTGCGCGACGTGCTTAAGCGCCGCGCATGGGAATTCAAAGACACTCCCATGATCGGCCGCACCCACGGAGTGCATGCCGAGCCCATCACCTTCGGGCTGAAACTGGCGAACTGGTACTCCGAGCTACTGCGTAATATCGAGCGCTTCGAACTTGCCTCTGAGCAGATGCGCGTAGGCAAGCTCTCCGGGGCCGTCGGCAACGGCGCTCACCTGGATCCCGAATATGAAGAGAAAATTTGCCAGCGCCTTGGGTTGAACGTCGCAGCGGTGTCATCGCAGGTGATCCAGCGCGATCGCCACGCGTTCTACGTTGCGACGCTAGCCGTCATTGCCTCGACCCTCGATAACATCGCTACCGAGATCCGCCACTTGCAGCGCACGGAGGTCCGCGAAGCCGAAGAGTTCTTCAGCGAGAAGCAGAAGGGCTCGTCGGCCATGCCGCACAAACGCAATCCCATCACCTGCGAACAGATCAGTGGCCTGGCGCGGGTGGTCCGGGCGAATACGCAGGCTGCTATGGAAAACGTCGCATTGTGGCACGAGCGCGATATCTCCCACTCATCGGTGGAGCGCGTGATCCTGCCCGACTCCACCATCCTCGTCGATTACCTGCTCAACAAGACGACGAACCTGATCGCCACCCTTCTGGTCTATCCGCATCGCATGATTAGGAATTTGGAGTCGACCGGTGGGCTGGTGTTCAGCGGACAGCTTCTGCTTGATCTCGTGGAAGCCGGCGTACTGCGCGAGGACGCCTATCGACTGGTTCAGGCGAACGCTATGAAAGCGTGGAAGGAAGAACTGAACTTCCACGATCTGATCATGAAGGACAAGGAAATCACATCGAAGGTCAAGCGCGACACCCTGGAGCATGCCTTCGACCTGAAGCGCCCGCTACGTAATATCGACAAGATCTTTCACCGCGTCTTCGGCGAGACCAGCGGCGACTGGGGCGTCTAAGGTCTTCGCTTCACCTATGGCAGGCGGTTGATAATCGACGCCACATATCCGGCGCCAAATCCATTGTCGATATTCACGACCGAGACATTGGACGCGCAGGAATTCAGCATCCCCAGCAGTGCCGATAGGCCTTGGAACGACGCGCCATACCCAACGCTGGTAGGTACGGCTATGACTGGCACGCCCACTAAGCCTCCCACCACGCTCGGAAGCGCGCCCTCCATTCCCGCACACACCACGACGACTCGAGCCCCAGTTAATGCTTCACGCTGTGCCAGCAAGCGGTGGATCCCGGCAACGCCCACGTCATAGACGTGCTGCACCTCGTTGCCCATCACCTGCGCCGTAACGACGGCTTCCTCCGCCACCGGAATGTCACTCGTGCCGGCCGACACAACGACGATCCTCCCTTTGCCGCGAATCGTCTCGTCTTGCACCAGCGTTATAGCCCGCCCCAGTTCGTGGAACTCGGCCTCGCGAAACTTACGCTTCACCGCGCGAAACTGCTCCTGAGTTACCCGTGTGGCCAGCACATTGTTACCGTGCTCGGCGAGACGCCCAAAGATCGCGGCGAGGTTTGCTGGAGTCTTCCCCGGTCCAAAGATCACCTCTGCCATGCCTACGCGCAGTGCCCGGTGATGGTCTACGTTGGCGAATCCCAGGTCTTCGAACGGCAGATGTTTCAACTGCTGCATCGCCTCATCGGGCGAGAGCTTACCTTTTTTCACCTGCTCGAAGAGCTTCTTGATGGCTTCTGATTTCATCAGGACATGCGCAGCGTCAGTGCGCCGCATAGCGAGATTATCACCTGTCGTCGGAATGCCATAAACTGCCTGGCTGACTGACGCTGACTGATGGATGACCACGCGGTGTTACGATAAAAACCTGTCATGCAAGCTGCCGAAAAACCGACCCTACGCACGCTGACGGTTGCCGTCACCGGCGCCAGCGGGTCGATCTTCGTCAAGCACCTGCTCGGCGCGCTCGACCGCGACGAACGCGTTGGAGCGGTCAATCTCATCGTTTCTGACGGCGGTCTGCGGGTAATGGCCGAGGAACTCGAGTGCGGCGGGCGAAACGACTTGGTGACCAAGTTGCTCGGCCAGCCCTCGCAAAAGATCCAGCAGCAGAACAATGCCGATATCGGCGCCAACGTCGCCAGCGGATCCTATCCCACGGACGCAATGATTGTGTTGCCGTGCAGTATGGGAACTCTGGCGCGCATCGCTAACGGCCTCGCCCTCCAACTGATCGAACGGGCTGCCGATGTCTGCCTCAAAGAGCAACGGCCGCTGATTCTCTGTGTCCGCGAGACCCCGTTCAACCGCATTCATCTCCGCAACATGACGCTGGCCGCAGAGGCTGGGGCAACAATCTTCCCGGTAATCCCCGCGTTCTATTTCCGCCCCAGTTCCACCGACGAGATCACCCACGAATACGTGAACCGCGTGCTGGCGCATGTCGGATTGCCACAGCCCGATGCCTACCATTGGAAATCGAAGTAGAAGTTAATCTTTCTTGTTGCCGCTTAAGGGTCCCGGCAAATCGTCCCTGTTCCGGACTCTCTGTTGCTGCCTCCGACGCAGCATTTCCAGAAACTGCCGTAGGGTCTCCGGCGAGTGACCCGCGAAGTGATTGTTCACGTATGTGTAAACCTTCACCTCTCTCGCCAGCAGTTGGTCGACGACCGCACTCCACTCGGTCAACTCATGGTTTCGATCCACGACCGTTTTGCTCCAGGTTTTGGTGAGCTGCTCGATGGCGTAGCGATCTCCCAGCAACCGCACATAGACAAAGTCTGAGGTCACGATATCGCCATTACGCATGAGATCGCATGGCCGCGACATCCAGGGATGGTCAATCAGCGCCAATGCAACCTTGTTCTTTCTAAGCAGATCCAGCAGTTCCGGACCAACCCAATCCTTGTTTCTGATTTCGAGCGCGAAGCGCAGTTCGCCCGGCAAATTCGGAAGGAAAACCCGCAGCCGGTCCAGAAATTCCTTCGGCCCGACCGCCGCTTTTCGGTTGTAGTAGGGAAACTGAAACAGCATCGGGCCGAGCTTGTGTTTCAGTCCCGACATCACGTTCACGAACTGCAGGAACTCATCTTCGCAATCAACCATGCACGCCTCATGAGTAATTGATTGCGGTACCTTGCAGGCAAAAATAAAGTCCGCAGGCGTTTGTTCATACCATCGGGTCACCGTCTTTTCGCTGGGGGCGCCGTAAAAAGTTGCGTCTACTTCGACAGAATTGAACTGCTGTCCGTAGAAACCGAGGTATGCCGTTTTCTTGAGTCCTGGCGGATAGAAGCTCGTCTCCCAGCCCTGCGCGGTGAACGAGCAGCTCCCCAACAGCAAGCGATCGAGCTTTTCCACCACGACATTGTAGGCGACCGGCCGGCAGTTACATAACTGCCAGCTTCAAACCACGGTCGCTCGCGCCCGTATAATCAGCGCGAAGCCCGCATCGATCAACGTGCTCAATCACCTCCATCTCGGCGGCGAACTCAAGCGTCTAGCGCTAGAGGCTGGGTTCGACCTCACCGGCGTTGCCGGTGTCGGCGATACTCCGGAGCACGAGTTTTTTGCCCGATGGATTGCCCGTGGCCAAGCTGGGAACATGAAGTATCTCGAAGCTCGTAACGAGGCCGGCAATCTGAGGCGAGCTTCACTGGCGAACGCGGCGCCATGGGCGCGATCCGTTGTGGTTTGCGCAATGAATTACAACAGCGACCAGCCCTACTCGACGCACGCAGGAACGACTTCGCAGGCTTGGATCTCGCGCTACGCCTGGACGCAACGCGATTACCATGACGTCGTCCTCGCCAGGCTACGCCAACTCGAGGCCGCCTTCACCACCAGGTGCGAAGACAGTGGACTACCTACTCCCCGCACGTGGTGTTACGTTGATACCGGCCCCGTGATCGAGCGCATCTTCGCCAAGAATGCGGGTATTGGATGGATCGGCAAGAACACCTGCATCCTCAATGAGAACCTCGGTTCGTGGCTGTTTCTCGGCGTCATGCTTATCTCCATCGAGCTCACACCCGATCTCCCGCCCGCCGATCGATGCGGCTCTTGCACGCGCTGTCTCGACGCCTGTCCCACCAACGCCTTCCCCGCACCCTACCAGCTCGATGCGACGAAGTGCATTTCGTATCTGACGATCGAAAAGCGCGGGGCCATCCCCGAAGATCTGCGTGCCGGAATCGGCCGGCAGGTCTTTGGCTGCGACATCTGCCAGGATGTTTGTCCCTGGAACCGCCAGGCACCAGTGACGACGATTAACGAATTCGAAGCTCGGCCGCAATTGGTGAATCCAGATTTGGAATGGGTGGCACGCTTGAGTCCGGATGAGTTTCGCGAAGTCTTTCGCGGCTCGCCGGTTAAACGCGCTAAACACGCCGGCCTGCTACGCAATGCCGTTATAGCCATGGGAAATAGCGGCGACGAGCGGTTTCTAGCGGTTCTTGAAGACCTTAGCCGCTACCCCGATGCCGGCGTTGCCGAACACGCCGAGTGGGCGCTGAAACGGATTCGCTCGCGACCCGATTCAGCCCTCGACGAATAGCTCCCGGGCGAGAACTCCAACACCCGATCTGCTTTGACGGCTGGTCCGAATTGCCCAGTACCGGCATCATCCGCCGTCTGGCCTCGCCAACCGTGACTCACTTTTCGCGCTGTGACACGTCTATCGCATCGAATATTGAATTTCAGTTCCGCCGGCGGCGCGAGTCCCCGCTCCTTCCTCCGGCGGATGATGGCCAACCGCACCCAACTCGGGATCGAAGTTCCCGGGGCATCGAGCCCTCCGGCGTCCTCCAGACCGAAGGGTTTTTTCTGCTACCACCGTCTTGCAAATTGGACCCGCCCTTGCGGGAGGGTCCGGCGGTTATGTCGCTAACTCGGACCGCCGGGGCACGAGAGCTGCGCGGCGAGCCGCCCGGATCTTCCGCACGACGGAAACCTCTACACGCGCGCGACGTTAGCAGCCTGGAGCCCTTTGGGACCCTTGGTAAGTTCAAACTCGACGGTTTCGCCCTCATTCAAGCTTCTATATCCGCTCTCCTGAATTGCCGAAAAATGTACGAACACGTCCTCGCCCGTGGAGCGCTGAATGAAACCGTAGCCCTTCGCCCCGTTGAACCATTTGACCGTTCCTTTTTCCTTCACACCTAACTCCTTTCGCATGTGCTTCCTGAGATAAGCCCCTGCTTCGTGGAAGTTCCGAACGCGACCCTGAGGCACCTCGGCAAAAAGTCTCCACGTTGCCGGGAAACAGGGTTGCCGGTCAGCTCGCAGCTTGAACGCAATGAGAAATGCCAACGCACCTGCCCGAACGCACTAATACCTTTGCGTCCCTGCACTTACGTGAGGCCCGTGCAATGCGACGAATTTCACTGCTAACTAACAGAAACATCAACCCAAATCCGCATTTCGGCGTGGCCGAAAGCTCCCCGTCCGCCCTTTCGAAAGGGGAGTTACGAATAATTACAGGAACTCTCGCTTTTGGCAAGTGTTTCTCTCACAGTGCTTTGGGCCCAAACTGGAGAGGTTTGCGCGGGTCGGCGAGGTATAGCCCAGTAAACCACAGCGGCCGCCTTTTGATACGATGGAAACAGATGAGCGGCAAACTCGGATCGCCGGCGCGGGGCTCTCAAGACCAAGCGGCCCGGCTCAGCCCGGAAACCCCATCGTCTGTTAAAGCCCCTAAAAATAACAGCTTACAAGACACCGGGCTGCAAACCGGCACTGCCGCTAAGCGTCTGTTGGCACAAGACGACTCCCGGCACATGTTTCGATCTGATGCCGGAACTGGCGGTTTGTTTTATCGATTGCGCCGGTATGGCTGGCCTACGCTTCGCTACCTCACGCAAACCGAGGTTCATACCTACGCATTCTCGGTCGCGGCATATTCCATACTGTCGCTGTTTCCGCTGATCGTCTTGCTGCTTACAGTAGTTCGCCGGGTGTTTCATTCGCAGCAGATGTACGACGTGGTGTTGCAGCTCCTACGCGACTTTCTCCCTAGTAATCAAGACTTTGTGATCCGCAACCTGCAGTTCCTGGCCGGCGTTCGAGGGCGCGGCCAGGCACTCTCGCTGGTCATGCTCTTCATCACGTCGACCGGCATTTTTCTTCCTCTGGAAGTTGCGCTCAACAGCATTTGGGGATTCACCAAGAACCGTTCGTATGTGATGAACGCACTGGTTTCGGTGGGACTGGCTGCAGCTTGCGGGACTCTGGCTTTGCTCTCCGTGTATCTTACGGCGGAAAACCTTAAGATTCTTGGAGTTGCGATTGGCGATCAGAATTTTGTTTTTCGTGGTTCGGGCTTCCTGATCATGAAGGTTTTTGCCGTCATCACCACGATCGCTATTTATTTCCTGATCTACTGGCTATTGCCTAACGGGAAAGTGCCGGTTCGCGCGGTTCTGCCGGCGGCCATCACCACAGGGCTGGTTTCCGAGGCGGCTAAGTATCTTTATATTCTGGCACTTCCGTGGATGAATTTTCAGGAAGTCTATGGGCCTTTCTCAATTTCGGTGACGCTGATCTTCTGGTCGTTCTGTAGCGGATTGCTCCTGCTGGGGGGAGCGTATCTTTCAGCCGCAAAGCACAGCGACCGGGTCGAGGCACAGCGAGAGACGGCCGAATAGGGCGAAGTTATAACAAGTGTTATAACTTTTGCGCCCTCCTGGAATCAACAACTTACAAGCGGAATTTTCGCGTCTGAAGAGGGGCGTGAAGCCGGGGCGAACAGTCAGCCGTCAGTGAAATTCAAAATACCCACGTCAAGATTTTTCAGGCAAGTTAGAAGCGCGGGCTGGGCCACCTGCCAGCCGGGGATGGAGTACTTGAACGGGGCACCCTCAGGACTCTTTCGTTGAAGTCGATGGGTTACCTGGGCCACCCGCCTCACCCGCCTATTTCTAATTGACGTTACTAACGCGTAGCGTTAGTATTGTATGGCGTGATCAAGAGTTTTCGAGACGGGGAGACGGACGCTAATGGAAGAAAGAGCGCACCCAGCGCATCCCGGCGGACCTCCGCAAACCCGCGCTCAAGAAATTGCAGATGCTGAACGCGACTACGGCCCTGACAGACCTTCTCGTTCCGCCCGGCAACCGGCTTGAGCGGCTGCGCGGCGATCGCGAAGGCGAGTACAGCATTCGCATCAACGATCAGTACCGCATTTGTTTCGAGTGGCGCGAGAGTAACGCGTACGAAGTTGAGATCACGGATTATCACTGAGGAGACAACCCATGCCCCGGCGGAAGCAAGAGACGATTGCGGCGCATCCTGGCGAGATTCTGCGCACTGAGTTCATGGAGCCCATGGGAATCACCGCTTATCAATTGGCCAAGGCGCTACATCTGCCCGGCATCTACGAGATCGTGCGCGGGCAGCGGGCCATCAGCGCCGATGTCGCCCTTCGGTTGGGAAAGTACTTTGGCATGACGCCGCAGTTCTGGATGAATCTTCAGACGGACTATGATCTGCGAATAGCAGCGACCACCGCCCCGCTGAAAAAGATCAAGACTCGCAAGGCGGCCTAGAGATTCGGCGTCGGCCCAGCACCCGGCGCCTGGCGGAGTGGAGTGGGATTCGTAGGTGCGTGTGACGCCAGGCAGCTCAGCTCGACGACCGGAAAGACCCACCCGGGCAAAATCGGCCCGGATGGGGCACCCGCGTGGGGATTTCTTTGGTAATGTGATGACGGGCTGGGCCACCCGCCACCCACGTCAAGACTTTCTTGAGAAAATTAGAAGCGCGGGGCGGGCCACCTGCCTAGTCCGACGCGGAGCGGTTGGCGCTCTCCAGCTTCTTTATATCGTCCGGAGTCAGTACCGGCGGATCGAGCGCGATGGTCACCTTGTTGATGGTGCCAGTGAATTTGAACGGCACCTTGTAGTCTTTATCATCCACCGGCGATGCGCCGGCGCTGCCGATGTTGAAGGTCTGGTCGAGTGCCTTGACCAGAGGAAGGGTATGCTCCAGTGTCTGGGTGGACACTACCTTGCCGTCCACCTTCAGCGTTCCAGTGCCGCCCTGGCCGACACCGCTTAGAACGTTGTACGCCAGCGTCGCCTCGCCGAGTCCGTTGTATTTGAAGTCGTACTCGATCGTATGCTTGCCGGGTGTCAGGGCCTCCGTTCCCGCAAAGCGGGTCCGCTTGAGGTCAAGCAGGTTGTAGGTGTAAACCGGCTTGCTGTCCACCAGATACATCGCCCATCCGTAGAAACGTCCCCCCTCGCCAACGATCACGCCTTCGGCCCCGCCTTGCGGGATGTCGACGTCGGAAGTGATGGTGTAGGAAGTGTTCATAACGCTCGGCTGGTTGCCATCCGGGATACTGACAGTGGCACCCGAATAGTTGAAGATCTTTCGGCCCGCAGCCTGGTTCGGACGCGGCGCCACG
>Ga0074045_10000713_pt1 | contig 32525 bp, 40 predicted proteins | sample BogForMeECP23OM2_FD_94442 | JGI IMG/M metagenome (GOLD analysis project Ga0074045, IMG submission 94442) | Bog forest soil microbial communities from Calvert Island, British Columbia, Canada - Bog Forest MetaG ECP23OM2 | ecosystem: Environmental > Terrestrial > Soil > Wetlands ...
ATCTGCGAGGACGTGCAGCGTGGTCTGAAGTCGCGCTCCTACCGCGCCGGACGCCTCTCCGTGCGCCGCGAAGCCGGAGAACAATTGTTTCACCGCCTTCTGGCCGCCGATCTCAGGCAAGGCCTCGCGCCCTCATCCGCCGCCGCCGACTGACATCTCTCTCATAGATGATGTGCCGCGTGTCTTGCAGGTTTTCCAGACGGTTCATTCCAATTTGTGATCGGGAAAATCTTCATGGCGGAAGAATTCCGCCAAGTCGACGATTTAGAGACGGTAAGAAAGTTTGAGCAATGTTTTGGAAGTATTCCCACAACTTTTGAGCCGCACCAGCAATTCAAGCAAAGGGTGCCTAAGGCTGTGGGCTTGATCCGGACCGGTGATACGACGCAGTATGCCAATATAATTTTGGAGTCGGCGTAGCGCCAGGTGTAGACTGCGGCCATGAAGAAGAAAACGAAAAAGAGGATGACCAACGTCAAAACCAAGAAAAAGGCCGCAAAGCCTAAGAGAGCCTCCAAGAATAGCGGCAGCGCACTCAAAAAGGCGGTCGGCAAGAAGGTTGCCGCGAAGAAGGCTGCTTCGAAGAAGGCTGCTGCGAAAGAGAAATCCCCATCAAAGAAAATAGCGGCGAGAACGAAGGCCGCCGGAAGGAAGACAGGATCAGCGAGCGGGCCAAGGAAGCAGATTCGACGTGACGATCGCATCGTGGACACGCCTTTTTCGTTACGCCAGTCGAGAGCAGGCTCCGCCGGGCAATCAGGCGACCTTCAGGGATTGTCCAATGTTGACCGGGCAGATTCAGAGAGCGTCGACGAGTTGCTGGAAGAAGGAAATGCCTTCGAAGCTGACGTAGTAGCGGGCGTCGAAGAGGCGGGAAATTCTGAGGGAAAAGAAGTGCATACGCACGAAGTTCCGGAAGACGACGTGCCCAGCGAATACCTGGACAAAGACTAGTCTCTGCCCGTGAATCGTAGGCGCGTCCGTGTGCGCCCGCCCGACGATCCTGCTTGAACCAAGCCAATCCCGAATATCTTGTTGGACACCTGAGCTGTCTCTCGGGCGCTAAAGTCCCGCCGCGCCTCGCCGATGGACGCAGAAGATACGGGATAGCAACGGTCCAGCCAGTCCTCATATTGGATGGAGAATGGGTAAAACCTTATGTCCATACAAGCTCTCATCGTCGATGACTCCTCGGTCATGCGAAAGATTGTGGAGCGCTCACTGCGCCAGGCAGGCCTCGAGTTGAGCAAGGTATTCGAAGCCGGAAATGGAGCGGAGGCACTCACCGTGCTGCAGGGGAACAAGGTGGACCTCATCCTATGCGACATCAACATGCCGGTGATGGATGGGTTGGAATTTGTGAAGCAACTTCCCGGGGTCGACAACGCCAAAGGCGTCCCCGTCGTCATGATTACCACCGAGGGCAGCGAGGCGCATGTGGTGCAGGCGCTCTCGGCGGGAGCGCGCGGTTATATCCGCAAACCGTTTACACCGGAGCAGGTGAAGGAACAAGTCATTCCAGTTCTGGCAGGGAAACCTTGAACTCTGCGGGTGCAGCGAAGGCGGCTGGTAGCAGCCACGAGAGCTGGGCTCCCATGCTGGAACTGGCGACGCGCGAAGTATTTGAACTGATGCTGGGAAGCCATCTGATCTTGCCAGCGACCGTGGAAGAATCGGTGCTACCAGAAGTTACCGCGATGGTGGGATTGGCTGGGCAATTGTGCGGAGTGTTAAGTGTGCGTTGTAATGGCGAATGCGCCGCTCTCATCACCTCCAAGATGCTGGGCGTGGAGCTCAACAACGTTGGGGCCGATATGTCGGATGCGATGGGTGAAATCAGCAACATGGTGGCGGGAAACTTTAAGAATAAGATCTCCGGTCTGGGCGATGGCTGCATGCTCTCCCCGCCGACCGTGATTACAGGCAGCGACTATAGCGCGTGCTCGCTGGCAGACTCCCCAGCGCTTGAGCTCAGAGTGGTTTTTGAAAAGATGCTGATTGTCATATCTCTGCAAGTCCAAAGTTAATTTTTGTCTCTAAATCCTGAAGCTGTGGTTTGAAGGTGTAACTTCGAAGGTGCGGCAACCGGCCGGTCCCTCATTGTCTCCACACGATTCGGCGCCAACCGCACTCCTTTACCCTCGTCTCAGAGGCGGTCCAAATATTGTCGATACCATGTGGACGACTTCCGCGGCGGCTTCGTCGAGTTCAAAGGTGAACCGCACCAGGTCCACGCCCTCGAGGGTGCGATACTCCCGCGAGAGAATGGACCACGCCGGATCGTAGAGTAAATCCACCTTGCGGCGCTCGTAATACCCGTAACCCAGATTCCGCATGCGGCAGAGAAGGTCGCTGAGGTGGACCAGCGCCACCAGGGGATGAGCGGACTCACTTTGGTCAGGAATGTGGTGGTGGGCGATGACCTGGATCATGTCCGGAGCGAGGTGCCAATTTTCGGCCAGAGCCCGCCCCGTCTCGCAGTGAGTAAATCCCATGGTGGCTCGTTCCGCCTCGTCCAAGGAAGTCTGTTCCTGTGCGGCGCGGGCGGCCGCCGGGCCAAATTCTTTTGGAAAAACCATGCAGTTTACCAGAAGGCCGATATCGTGCAGCAGCCCCGCCATGTAAGCCTTGTCGCCATCGGGCGCGGATAACTTGTCGCTGAACTTCCGGCAAACCATTGCGCAACCCAGCGAGTGCCTCCAAAAGATCGTGGGATCAAGCGGCCAGTCCCGCGCCGGAAAAGCCTGGCCCAGACAGCAAGTAAGCAGGATAGTCTGGACCCGGCGCAACCCCAGGCTGATCACCGCCGCCTTGATCGAATCCGGCGCCTTGGCCAACCCGAACAGCGGAGAGCTGGCGACGCGGAGACATTGAGCGGCGATGGTGTTGTCGTAGGAAATCAGCTTAACGACATCGTCCAGCTTGACCAGTTCCGCAGGCATGTTCAGCAGTTCCAACAAAGGAACGAAAACTGCCGGAATGGATGGCATGGTTTCGATGCGCGCCACTCGATCCTGGATGGTTGCAGCGAATGGGGTAGTCGTGGTCATAGTTTGCCACTCGTAAGGGATGGTTTCCAGTAGGCGATGCTGCCGGGAAAATGCACCAGATGAAATTTGTCATTCAAGTTCAATAGCGACTCCGAGGTGCCAAGAAAAAAATAACCACCGAAGTTAAGGTTGGTGAAATAGTGGTTGACGACCTTGGCCTTCGAAGCGCCGTCAAAATAGATGAGCACGTTGCAGCAGAAAATCAGGTCCATACCTTTCATGAAAAGCATCTTCGAGTCATCCTGCAGATTGAGACGGCTGAAGGTGATCAACTTCTTGACCTCCGGACGCACCCCCAGTTTTTTCGCATCGATCGTCGAGAAGTATTTGAGCTTGTAGTAGTCGGTGGTATTGCGCAGGGCGTATTCGCCATAGACGCCGGCCTTGGCGGCTTCCACGGACCGGTCGTTCAGATCGGTGGCCAGAATTTCTATGGTCCAGCCCTTGAGCAGACGATCGCTCTCCTCCAACAGGCTCATGGCCAGGGTATAGGACTCCTCGCCGGTCGAGCACCCCGCACTCCAGATGCGAAGTCTCCTGGTGACCTGCCGGGTTTTCTCCGCCACGATTTCGGGGAGAATTACTTTGCGCAGGGCATCGAGCTGGGGCGGGCTACGGAACAGGCAGGTTTCTCCGATGGTGATTTCGTTCAACAACTGCCTGAGTTCGCCGTCGCGGCTGGGGTTGGCGGTGAGAAAATCCCAATAGTCACGCGTCGTCTTCGTCGCAATCTGCTTCATGCGGCGGGCGCATCCGTCGGCAAGAAGGTAGAGCTTTTCATCCGCCTTGTAGATACCTGAAACCTTGTACACAAGGTCGCGGATCTGGCGGCATACCGGGTCGACCGGTTCGTTCTTAGTGGAGGCAGTTGGTGCTGCGGCGGTTTGCGGCGCAATTGTCATTTTGCGGGATGCTCCAGTGCGGCGAAGGTCCTCATTTCGAGGTGGGACTGCGAAGCACGGCTGTGGATGACGCGCCGGGTGATCTCGGCCGCGAGGCGGTCGATGGGATAGGCGGAATCGGCCAGTCCCGAGGCCTGCACCAGACCGGGCATCCCCCAGACCACCGAGGAAGCCTCGTCCTGGATGATGATGTCTCCTCCGGCGTTGCGAATATCCTGCGCTCCCAGCACTCCGTCCGAACCCATGCCGGTCATCACCACACCAAGTACGTTGGCGCGGTATGCCAGCGCCACCGAGCGGAACAAAACGTCGACTGCCGGCCGGCAGGAGTTCTCCGGGGATTCCTGATTCAGGTTCAATCGCCAGCTCATGCCGGCGCGAATGACCTTCATATGAAAGTTTCCCGGCGCGATCCAGGCGTGCGCCGGCGACAAGATCACGCCAGCCGCGCCTTCCTCCACCGGTATGGCGGAGCGGCTGGCCAGGCGTTCGGCCAGCAGGCGCGTGAAAATTGGCGGCATGTGTTGCACCACCACGATGGGCACGGGAAAGTCGTGGGGAATTCGGGGCAGGACCTCGGCCAACGCGTTGGGGCCGCCGGTGGAGGTGCCGATGGCCACCACTTCAATGCGCCGGTTCGTTCGCAGCCGAACCTTCAGCGCGGGGCGCGAGCCCGGCAGCGGCAGTAGTTTTAACGGGGCTGCGCCACACAGCGCTTTGATCTTGGGGATCAGCTCGCTGCGAATGCGTTCGATGGCAACCGTGGGTTCGCCCGGGTTGCCGGGCTTGGTGGCGTAGTCCGATGCTCCCAGAGAGAGCGCGTCGAGCGTCGCGGATGCGCCCCGCTGGGTGAGCGTGCTGAACATAATCACCGGAAGCTTGAGATACAACTTGCGTATCGCCACAAGAGTTTCAAGCCCGTTCATCCCTGGCATCTCCACGTCGAGGGTGATGAGGTCGGGCTTAAGCAGGGGAATCTTGGCGAGCGCGATGCGGCCGTCGCGGGCCGTCCCGACGACTTCGAGCGCGGTGTCTGCCGACAAAGTGTCAGAGAGCACTCTGCGAATCACTACCGAATCATCCACCACGAGGATGCGAATGCGGGTCATAACAAATCGTCTGTGTACGTTCCATGAGACAAAGTGTCTGCGGCCGGATCGCAACCGGAAACGATCACGCCGGAATCGGAGCCTGAACGCGGAAGCGCGACTGCAGACTTAGCCGGCATATGCCGCTCTCGCCTGGGTTTGACTCGCCTCCGGATTGTTGCCGCTTGTGTTACCGTTCGCGTTGATCTTGAATTGTTCCACCAGTCGGCGAAGTTGGTTGGAGGTCTCGACCAGCTGTTGCGACGCCTTCTGGGTGTCAGTGGCGCCCCGAGTGGTGCCCTGCGCTGCTTCCGCCACGCCGGAAATGTTGCTGGTAATCTCGCCGCTGCCGCGCGCGGCTTCGCTCACATTGCGCGACATCTCGTTGGTTGTGGCGTTCTGTTCTTCCACAGCCGTGGCGATCGTGCTCGAAATGTCATTGATCTGGTTGATCACTCCGCTGATCGAGGCGATGGCGTCGACGGCCGCCTTGGTATCGGTCTGAATCGCTTCGATCTTGCGGCTGATGTCTTCCGTGGCTTTCGCGGTTTCCTTCGCGAGTTCCTTTACTTCGTTGGCGACCACCGCAAACCCTTTGCCGGCTTCTCCGGCGCGGGCGGCTTCGATGGTGGCGTTCAAAGCCAGCAGGTTGGTCTGTTGCGCAATGGAAGTGATGACTTTGATGACCTGCCCGATCTCGGTGGAGGAGTTGCCCAGCTTGGAGACCGTGGCCGTAGCGGTTTCGGCAACTTTGACCGCCGAGGTCGCGACCTTGGCGGCTTCAGTGGCGTTCTTGGCGATTTCTCTGATGCTGGTTCCCATCTCTTCGGCCCCGGTGGCGACCGTCTGCAGATTCTGGCTGACGGTTTCAGCCGCCTTCGCGACCATGTCCGCCTGAGCGGAAGTTTCTTCGGAGTTGGCGGTGATCTGCTGGCTGGTGGTATTGAGTTGCTCACTGGCGCTCGCAACCTGCATGGCGTTTTCTCTGATCGAGAGGATAATGCGTTTCAGACTGGCTCTCATCTGGTTGATGGCGGCCGTGAGGTCGCCAAGTTCGTCCTGGCTCTGGACCTTGAGATCGTCGTGCGAGAGATCGCCCGCGGCAATGGCCTCCGCCCGGACGACAAGGGAATGAGTGGCGCAGGAAATATTGCGGTTCAGGAAAATCGCTAATGAGGTGCCGATGCCGAGGGCGGCGCAGGTCGTTAGGATCAGAGTCAGGGTCAGCGATCGGGACTCTGTGGCCAGCCCCTCCTGATTCTGCTTGAGCAAGGCGACGAAGGATTCCGCCATCTCGGCGAGAGGTTTCTCGATCGCATCCGCGATGGGTATAGCCTGGTCTGCGAATTGGTTGCCGGCCTTAACGGCGTCGTCGTGATCGCCGCTCGCAGCCAGATTGATCGCCGCCTCGTGAGCATCGCGAAGCGAAGGCAACTGCCGCTTGACCTCGGACAGCAGATCCCGGTTTGACTGCAGAACCCAACGGGGCGCCAATTCGTCCAATCGGGCGACATCTTTCCCGACGTCACCCCAGGCGGTGACGAAGAGCCTTTTCGCAGCCTCTTTGCGACCGGCCTGGTTGCCCGCAAGGATGGATTGGCGTCCTTTATTTGCCGTCTCGTTCAAGTCTCGCTGCAGGTCCTTGCAGGCTTCAATGGTCGGAACACGCAAATCCATGGCGCCATCCTGGGCGTCCTTGATGCTGCCGAACCTCACGTAGGTGAGCAGAGCGCTGCAGATCATCAGGGCGATAATGATGCCAAAGCCCAAGCCGAGCTTTTTGCCGAGGGTAAGTTTCATTGTCCTTGGTTTCTCCCGTGATCTTCGAATTCAGATCTGACCCACTTTTCCGCGAACGGCGATGGCGCCACCGGTGCTTCGGTGGCATACTCGTTCGCCCATCACCCAACGGCGGCACTTTCTAGGACTGCCATCTGGCAGGCTTTTTCAATGTCCAGCACATGCAGCAACCGGTCATTCAATTTGTGGACTCCGAAAATCATGGTCCGCACTGAACCGCGCAGCGTTTCAGGCGGCGCCTCGAAGCTGTCCTCCTCAACTTCAACCACGTCGCCGATTTCATCAACCAGCAGGCTGACCGCGCCGTCATCGGAGCGCACCACCACGTTCATGGCCAGCGCCCCCAGCGGCGCGGGCTCGAGTTCGAGACGGCGGCGCAAATCGACCGCAGTGACAATTTGGCCTCGGAGGTTGATGAGTCCGCTGACTACGTCAGGGGCGAGCGGGACCCGGGTCATTTCGAGCGAGCGGATGACCTCCTGCACGCCCTTCAATTCCACTCCGAACAACAGCTTATCGAGATAAAAGGTGCAAAACTGCGATGTGTGTGCCATGACTTAGTTTGTAACCTCCGCCGCTCCGGGCACTGGACTCTCCCCGATCGCGGCATCGCAGCGCGTGGCGCGCGATTTCACGCTGCGCAGAATGGCCGGGATATCGAGCAACTCCGTGACCCGCTCTCCGATTACGACTGAATAGAGAACGGACGCGCGGGTGGCGGCCGAGCGCACGTCGGCGCGGTCTTCCACGATGTCGAGAATCTGCTCCACCACCAGGCCAAACGAGCGCCCCTCGTGGTTCAGCACCAGCACTTGAATGGGAGCGGAATCGGGCGTGGGCGGAGCCTGCAGCGCGCGCAGCCTGTTCCGCCGCTCTTCCATCACCACATTCAGCCGTATTAGCGGCAGAATCTGGCCGCGATATTGCGTCACCCACTGGCTGCCTGACATCTCCACCTGGGCGGCGGGAAACTCCTCGAGCCGCGCCAGCGTGCTGAGCGGAATCGCCATGCGCGCATCGCCGGGCCCGGCAAAGAGCAGAAAAGTTTGCTTTTCCGGTCCGGTCTCGACCGCCTCCCTGGCTTTTTCAGCGAGGGCGCGGTCGCGCGTCTCAGTGATCACGCCTGCGCGCTGGGCTAATCCGAGCACGTCGAGAATGAGGGCCACTTTGCCATCACCCATGATGCTCGATCCGGCAAAGGTCTTCACCGTTTTGAGTTGTTTGCGCAGGGGCTTGACCACAATTTCTTCGGTATCGTTGATGCGGTCGACGACCAACCCGAATTGCCGCCCATCGGCCTGCAGCACCACCAGGTTGACCGCGCCATCCTGCTCGCAGACGGGACGGGCATCGGGTGTGAGCTTCAGTTCGCGGTTGAGATAGACGAGGGGCAGCAGGCGGCCGCGCAGCCGGTAGACAGGCGCGCCATGAACCAGTTCGACGCTCTTGCTTACCTCGTCGGCCTTGATCCGCACCAGCTCAAGCAGGCTGACTTGTGGGATGGCGTAGCGATCGCCCCCGCATGTGACTATCAGCGCGGGGACGATCGCCAGCGTCAAAGGAATCTTTACCCGGACCGTGGTGCCCTGCCCGGGAGTCGATTGAACGTCGACGTTGCCGCCAATGTTTTCCACGTTGGTCTTCACCACATCCATGCCCACCCCGCGGCCGGAGACATTCGTCACCTTTTCCGCAGTGGAAAATCCTGGAAGAAAAATAAGATTGAAGACCTCGCGCTCGTTCATGCGAGCCGCTTGATCGGCGGTGATCACGCCACGGTCAAGCGCCTTCTGCCGGATGCGTTCGGCATTAAGGCCGGCGCCATCGTCGGTGATCTCGATGTTGACCTGGCCGCCTTCATGAAAGGCACGCAGAATCAGCCTTCCGGCGCGACCCTTTCCCGCTTTCACGCGAATCTCGGGAAGCTCGATGCCGTGGTCGACGGAGTTGCGCACGAGATGGGTGAGAGGATCTTTGATGGCCTCGATGATGGTCTTGTCGAGTTCGGTTTCTTTTCCTTCCATCTCGATCTCGACTTCCTTGCCGCATCCGAGCGCGACATCGCGGACCGTCCGGGGGAACTGACCCCAGATGTTCCCGATGGGCTGCATGCGCGTCTTCATCACCTGCTCCTGCAGTTCGGTGGCAATCAGGTTCATGCGCTGGGAGACCGCCTGAAGGCTGGCATCTTCGACCGTGTTTGAGATTTGGAGAAGCTGGTTGCGGGCCAGCACCAGTTCCCCCACCAGCGTCATCAGCTTGTCGAGCACGTTAACTCCGACGCGGATGGTGTTGGGTGGCGTGTCGCGCGGCTTCGTCTCCGCTGTTTGCGGGGCGCTCGACATTTCATCCTGCTTCGTGCCCTTGGACACGAGACCTTCTCCCACCCCGTGGCCATCGGTTTTCCCCTGCTCCAGAGAAGCCAGAGAAATATCCTTGAGCCGCGCTGCGACGCTCTCGCCCACAATGCTGCCGATCTTGCCGCGAGCAGGCTTGCGTTTCGACTCGCTCTTTCTTGGCTCGGGTGCCGATGGCTCCCCCGTACTTTCTGCGGATAGAGCTGAGGCAAGCGGAGTCTCTTTTGCGGCCGCCACGGGCGACGGGGAAACGTCCGCACTCGACGGGTTCGACTCTGCCGGAACCTCTGCCCGCGCCTCGGCGGCAACGTCTGCGCTGGCAACCGCCGGGTTTTGCAGCCGCGTCAGAGTCTCGCGCAGCTCCGGATAGTCAACTTCGCCATCCTGGCCAGTCATTTGAATTTCCTTAAGCATTTGACGGACGGCATCGACCATGCCCAGCAGCGCCGTAGTCAGCTCCGGGTTGAGCCTGAGTTGCCCATCCCGCAAACGAGTCAGCAGGTTCTCGCCCACGTGCGCCACCTTATCCAGTTTGTTGAAACCCAGAAAGCCGCATGTGCCCTTGAGGGTGTGAATGGTCCGAAATACGCCGGCCAGCGCCTCCTTATCTTTGGGATTTTTCTCCAGGCCGACCAGATCGCGGTCTAAGCGGTCAAGGTTCTCGTAACTCTCGACCAGGAAGTCCTGGACGATATCGCTTTCGCTCATGGTTGGAATTCCTTTTCAAACTGGGTATTCCCGATGAGGCGCAAGGCCGTTCCTTCCGGTCGTGCAGAGGGCGCGCTTTGGACGGAGCCTGCGGAAAGTGAGTGAGGTCTCATGTATTGGAGCGATGCTTTTCCATCCCTTCATCTTTCATCGTCGATGGAGGGGGTTATCTTTAGGAGCGCCCAGTAGCTTGCGGAGAGACTAGAAGCAGGAGACCGGTAAGAATTCGTTAGAAAATCAACATGAGCGACGAGTTCCCTGAATTCAGCCGCAGGATTGCACTGCTTTTAGTATTATGACTATAATGACCATCACGACCTATCAGACTGTTGTGGGAGGAACTGATCAATGGGAGCGCAGAACTGGACCGTGGCGGAAGCGAAGGCAAAATTCAGCGAACTGATTCAGCGTGCAATGTCCGATGGGCCTCAGACGATCACGCGCAAGGGACGCACCGCCGCGATCGTGGTGGGAGCAGAGGAGTGGGAGAGAAAGACCAGGCGGACAGGAAACTTGGCCGAGTTTTTCGCGGCCTCCCCGTTACGCGGATCGGGAATGAAGGTTCGCCGGCTTAAGCAGCTGCCCAGGAAAATTAATCTATGAACTCTGTGCCGCACGGATTTCTTCTGGATACGAACGCAGTTTCGGAATGGGTAAAACCCAGGCCGAATGCGGGTCTGGTCGGCTGGATGGAATCGTCCGATGAGGATCGGATTTTTATCAGCGTGGTTTCGCTGGCGGAGTTGCGCTATGGCGTCGAACGCATGGCCGCAGGACGCCGTCGCGGCCGGCTCGAGCAGTGGCTGCAGCACGAATTGCCTTTGCGATTTGAAGGCAGAGTCTTACCCGTCGAGAGCAGCGTGGCGGAAGCCTGGGGCAGAACGGTGGCCCGCAGCGAGGCTGCGGGACGTCCGATTGGCATCGTGGACGCTTTCCTGGCGGCAACCGCGGAAGCCCACGGCTTGACTCTAGTCACGCGCAACGTTTCAGACTTTACGCTGCTCGAGGCGGTGCTGAATCCCTGGAGCTAGCCGCCCCGAATTAAGCTCACCCGCCAGCCCTGTCTCTAATCTTCCTTCTTCTCTACTTCCCGAGGCACCGGCTTCTCAATCGGTTTGCGGGGGAGCATCTGTTCGCGCATGGCGGCGTCATAGACAAAACCTGCGACGATGACGGCTGCCTGTTTCAGATCGTCAGCTTGCAGGCGATCGTATACATCCATGTTGGAGTGGTGGGTGCGAGTCTCGTAGTCGAGTGGATCCTGAATGAACTGAAAGGCCGGGATGCCCACCGCATCGAACGAAAGGTGGTCGGTGCCACCGGTGGTGCGCATGGTGAGCGTGCTCATGCCTAGATCCTTGAAGGGCTTCATCCACTCCTGGAAGATGGGAGCGGCCGCCGCATTTTCCTGCACGTAAACCCCGCGAATCTTGCCGCTGCCGTTGTCGACGTTGAAGTAGGCGGAGATCTTCGCTTGCTCCGCCTTCACCGTGACCTCGCCGGCTTCGCGCCGTATCACCGTGGGCATGCCTTTCATGCCGGAGTCATCCAACGGCGGACGCGAGCCAAAATGATGTTCGACATAACTCTGGGAGCCGAGCAGTCCTTGTTCTTCTCCACTCCATAAGCCGATGCGAATCGTGCGGCGGGGCTTCACCTCCAGCGCTTTCAGGATGCGCACCGCCTCCATTGTGACGATGGTTCCGGCGCCGTTGTCGGTGGCTCCCGTGCCTGCATGCCAGGAATCGAGATGAGCTCCCAGCATCACCACTTCGTCTTTTTTATCCTTATCCGTGCCGGGAATCTCGGCGATGGTGTCGTACTGCATCGGATCGTCGTCGTAAAAAGTGTTGGCCACGTTGAGTTCGAGCGTCACGTCCTTCTTCTGCTGCAGCAGGCGCGCAATCCGCGTCCAGTGCTCGAGCGCCAGGGTGAGCTGGGGAACGGTCGTGGTCTCGCCAACGCTGTAAGACCCCCCGGACTGCACGAAAACCGTCCCACCACCCCAGTTCGTGCGGCTGTGGTCGATCACGGCCAGCACTTTTTCTTCGGCGAAAAATTGATTCAAGTCTTTGATGAACTGCATCCGCTTTACTAAGTCGGCATAGCGAAAGACATGTTCCCCCTGCTCCTGATAGTCCGAAAGTTTCGCCAGATCATCATCGCTCAGGCGTTTGAAAGGAGCCTCGGTGATCGGTTTAGCCTCGGTGTCGGCGCCGGAAATTACAATCATTCCCGCAAGCTTCCCTCTGTATTTATCGAAGTCTTTTTTGTCTTCGAGTATCGCGCGAATGCACTTGCCCTGAATGACGCCGTTCGTGCCCGGAGTCCAGGCTTTCGGGTAGGCGATGAGCGTGACCACGTCGGGCGACATCATGCGGACATTGACATATTGGTTGGCCCAGCCGCGGCCGAACGGCCCCCAGGGTTCGAGGTGAGCGTTGGCCAGGCCCAGCGCCGCAAGTTGATCGCGCGTCCACTCGTTCGCGCGCTTCATGTTGGGCGAGCCGGTGAGCCGCTCCCCGATCGAGTCCATCAATCCGGTGGCGTAGTCCATGACCTTGGAGTTGTGGAAGCCTTCGTACCGGATGCGGCCGGCAACTTCCAGATCAACTTTTTCCTGGGACCACGACGGATCGACTGATAAAACAACTGCAATAAAGCACACCAGTTGAACGAACTTCCTCATGAAATGAGCTCCTGACGAGATGAACCGGGATTATAGCAGCGTGGTTTTGCGCCGCGTGCGGCCTGGGGATTAGTTGGCAGTTGATGCAGTTGACTCTCAGACCTCGCTGGAAGGCGTCACGCCGAAACAGAACGCGACTTAGCCGTCTGCGGGATCGCTTATTCCTTCTTGCCGGAACCCTCCGCAGGCGACGGGGTTTTGCTGTGCTCGCCACCTCCAGAGGAGGGTTTGGCAGCCGTTTCTTCAGATTTTTTTTCTCCGCCGCTGCTCGAAGCTTTGCCTTCATCCTCGTCCGCCTTGGGCGTGTACTGCACAATGATCGAAATGCGGCGGTTGGCAGGGTCGAGGGGACTGTCGGCTTTGCGCAGATTCTGGTCGGCGAATCCGCGAACCTGGGTTATCTGGGAGGGACCGATGCCGTTGGCCTGCATAAGCCGGCGTGCAGCGTTGGCTCGGTCCGTGGAGAGCTCCCAGTTGCTGTAGTTGCCGGAGGTGGCATAGAGCTTGGAATCTGTGTGGCCCTCGATGGAAAGTTTGTTGGGCAGCTTCCCGAGTTCCTGCGCCAGGGTAATGAGTAACTCGCGCCCGTCGCCATTGAGTTTAGGGCTGCCGCTATCAAAAAAAGTTCCCGACGCCGACTCCGTAAGCTCAATGCGTAACCCCTCGCTGGTTACCGTCATCTCCACATGGCTCTTGAGTTTCTCAAAGTCTTTCATCTCGCGGATCTTTTCTTCAAGCTGATCCTTGAGCTTGGGCATGTTGTCTTTGGTGAGCGTAAGATTTTCCCCGGCGCCGGCATTGATTGATCCTTTCTTCGTGGCTGTGCCGTTGGGATCCCGGAAATAGCCGCCTACAGCCTCCTGCACCGGCTTGCTGCTGCTGAGCAGCCAGAGGACGATAAACAAAGACATCATGGCGGTAACGAAATCGGCGTAAGCGACCTTCCAGGCGCCGCCGTGGTGGCCGCCGTGGCCGCCCTTTTTCTTCAGGATGATGATCGGACGAGTCTTATCCATGAGGAAATTCTGCAATCATTAACGTTGATGTTACGAGAATGTTATGCGGAGCCCGCGGCCGCTGCCGCAGCCCCTCCGCCGCGGCAAGCCGCCTCCAGTTCTTTAAACGACGGCCGCACATGCCCCGGCACCGCGCGCCTCGCCACTTCCACCGCCATGATGGGTGCGGTGCCTTTCAGGAACGACACAATCAAGACCCGCAAGACGTAGAGGTAAGCATGCTCATCGTCGGCGATTTTCACCATGTTGGCGGCAAGAGGTCCAACCAGGCCGTAGCACAGAAGAATTCCCAGGAAAGTTCCCACCAGCGCCGCTGCCACCTTCTTTCCGATCTCTTCCGGAGGCCCGCCCAATGCGCCCATGGTGATCACAATGCCGAGCACCGCGGCCACAATCCCCAGACCCGGCAGCGAATCCGCCATGCTGTTAAGCGCTGAGGTCGGCAAACCGGCCTGGTGATGATGAACTTCAAGATCGAGATCCAGCATCTGATCGAGATCGAAAGCGTCGACCCCGGTAATGGCCATGCGCAGCGAATCGCAGACAAAATCCCGCGCATGGTGATCCTTCAGAGCTTTTGGTGCTTTCGAGAGGATGGGACTTTTGTCGGGCTCTTCCACGTCGGCTTCGAGAGACATCAATCCGTCTTTGCGGGCCTTGTTCAAGAGTTCGTAGAGCGTCTTGAGCGAATCCAGATACGCCTGTTTGGAGAACTTGGAACCACCGAAGACCCCGGCAATCCCTCCCCCGATTTTTTTCAGGATGTGCAGCGGGTTCGCGATCAGCACGGTTCCAATTGCCGCGCCGCCAATGGTGACCAATTCTGCGGGCTGAATCAGGACCTTCAGATTGCCGTGCTCCATCAGATATCCGGCGATCACGCAGCCGAAAACAACGACGATACCGATAATTGCAAACATGATTCAGATCGCTCCAGACGAAGCGTTGGACAAAGGGAGTTCTGACTTTTCGCCGAGGGCCTGGTTCGCCCTTTGCATCACTGATGCCACATTGTCTCCATCCTGCGCCACTGCCAGCCCGGTGGAAACCGCCAGGGACAGTTCTTGTCCCCACCATTCAATGGTGGCGCTCGCCATCATCCCTACAATTCTTTCGGCAACGGCAGTAAGCGCGCCGCGGTCGCAGCCGGCCAGGATCACCAGAAATTGCTGGTCTTCCCAGCGTCCGACAAAATCCGTAGGCCACACGGTATTTCTCAACGTCTGGGCCAGGACTCGCATCATGGATGAGCCCGCTTCCTGCGTGTAGCGGGCACGGAACTTCCCCAAGTCGGGCGCTTCCAGCAGGACAACGCCAAAGGGAATGTGAAGTTCTGCGAAGGTGCCCAGGGCTTCCCGTAAATGCGATTGCATCATCGCCTGGTTGGGCAGTCCTGTCTGCTCATCGATGCAGCCGCCGGCGCGCATGCTGGCGTCGTTCGGGTCCGCACCGGCTACCGCAAACTCACCTTCAAATGTCTGGATGACTGCCACCAGCGAGCCACGCTGGTCGCGCAGCGGGATCGCCCACATGTGCACCGACTCCCGGTGCCCGGCCCGGTGATGGAGGAATCCGTTCGTTTGAAATGGCTTGCCTTCGTGCAGCGCGGCGTTAATGGGACACTTCTCCACGCACATCTCACAACTCTTCAGGTTGCAATGCAGCAGAATGCTGTCGACACAAGTGTGGCCGAGCACATCGATGCGCGAATAGCCGGTAATTCGCTCGGCGCCGTCGTTCCAGAAAATGATTTTTTGTTGCAGGTCGAGCACGCTGACGCCGATTTGCAGGCCGTCAAGGATGTCGCGGTAAGTCTCCGGATCTTTAAAGGCGGACATGGGCTCTCAGGGGAATGCTTGCTGATTTGCCCATCGGCAGCGAAGCCTTCCAACTTCAACGGCTTGGGGTCGACAGGAAAAGAGTGATTTCCTGGCCCGAATCCCGCCAAAAACCTCGTTCGCCATCATCGAAGGCGGGATAGCACTTTAGGGTACCCCCATAGCACGGTAGTGCCATTTGCAGAATTACTTCGAAAGTTTACCTTCGCAAGTGAGCAGTTCTGGGGGAGGGCTGCCCGGGCGCCTCGATCTCGAAAGAGATCGAGGCGCTCGTTATTTGGGGGCTAAAGAACGTACTCCCCGCTCGTTTCGTGTCGAATTGTCTGATTCGTGATCAACCGGCCAAACTTGGATGTTTCCCCAAAGATGTTTAGACTGTCGCGGGGGAGACCTTGTTCGAAACTCTGCTCGCGAAAATCCAGCGCCTCGCGGTCTGGGTGCTCGCTGCCATGCTCGTCGTCATCGTGTTGCTCTCCACCGCACACTTGGGCGTCCTGATCGCCGAGGAAGTCTGGAAACCCCCTCGGTTTCTCATTTCAGTGCAAAGCCTGCTCGATGTTTTCGGATACTTCCTGCTCGTGCTCATCGGAGTGGAGCTGCTGGAAACGCTGAGATCGTAGATGAAGAAGGATGTCATTCATGTGCGGGTTGTGCTCGAAGTTGCCCTCATCGCCATGGCGCGCAAGGCCATCATCGCAGAGCCCAACTCATCTCCCGGCTTGACCTTGTTCGGTTTAGCGGCCTTGATTCTTGCTCTCGGCGTTGCCTTTTACTTCGAGCGGCAGAGCGAAGATAAAAGCAAAAGCTGATAGCCGAACCCATCGCTGGCAGACCGGAAACGATCGCCTTCTCGTATCGCGATTAGGTCGCCCTGTCGGGCCATCGAGAAGAAAAGTGCATCAGGGGAATGCCTTTGCCGCTCCCGCGCCCTCGTCGGTCCCGCGGGTCGCCTCGACTTTCGCTACCTCCGGCTTCTTCTTGTCCGCAGCGGGTTTGACCAGGTGGCCCTCGAGCACCTGCGCCAGCTGGGTCATCAGAGCCCGAAGGTCTTCCTCGCCGGTGTCCAGGACCTTGCGCAGTTCTACGCTGGCTTTCATCGCCCGCCCGTACGCCTCCCGGGCCTTGGTAAGAAGATGAAGCTGCTCAATGAATGCAGTGGCATTCTTGCTGAACTCACTCACCGCTTCGGCGTACTCCGCCATAGTCGCTTGCGTCGAGGGCGGCGGCTGCACTTCGGCCAGAGCTCCCTCCTGGCTGACCGTGTACTTCCCCTTCTCCGACTGGCTGTCAAGGAATACCCCGACCAGCGCCTTGTCGACCGACTCCATGGCCGACTGCGGCATCTGCTTCGAGGTGAACTCAAGGGGTGTGACGGGGTCGCCATCCGGCTTTTTCCACATTCGCTTCACTCCTTCGTTAGGCACTCCTGAGACCTGCGGTTCCAGGCGCACAATTATACTGGGTCTCCAACCGCGCGTGGGCATGAACAAAATCAACCGCCGTAGGCAGACCTGAATCAGCCAGTGCGTGCGCTCGGGGTCATCTTGCTTCTCGCGAGCAGCCACGCCACCACGGCCAGCATCCCGCACCAGCCCAGCACGCGAACCACAGCCGCTATCTTCGTATCGTAGTTTAGGACTCCAAGGCTTGTGAAGATTGCGTAGAAGTCGTGCTCAACGAAATCGGGATCGCCCGTCGTTACCAGCGGAAGGAGCTGAGCCCGGGCGTCGGCCATGTAGGTCGCAGTGTAGAGCCAGTTCTCGAAAAAGAAGAACAAGCAGAAGACGAAGCCAGTGGTCTGGCGTTGGCTGAAGAAGTAGATGGCCAAAAGGAACGGGACGAGCCATTGCAACAGCGTCCCTCCCCAGAGTCCTAGAGTGGGTCCAAACCATCCGAAAAGATTGTGGCCGCCTTCGTGAACCACGAGGTTGGCGCTGTCGATGAAAAGGTAGCCGCCATGGGCGGAGAAAGCGTAGACGAGGAATCCTCCGTAAAAAAGCAGCCACCCCGCCAGCGCAGGACGGGAGACGGGCTTCCACGGTTCGTCGAGATGAAGTTCGTCGAGAATCGATTGGAGCGATGCGAGCATGCGCGGTTCCGACGATTCTAAAGGCGCCGATTCGCGCCCGGCAGGTTACGAACGTGTGGCCCGTCGCGGGGAGGAAGTGGGCCTTGTTACGGGTCAACGAGCGTAAACGCCTGCCAACAACAATCGATAACCAGCAACCGCTGGCGGTGGCACTTCGGGGGCGGCGCAATGCCGTCTCTAAAGGTAACTTCTCCAGTTTGTCTCGCCGGAGTACCTTAAAGAGGTCAGAAATCCGAGGGAACGCCCGTGCTGAAAATGAACTGTGTTGACCTCATAGCGCTGGAAGGGGGATCTGCCGACACACACTCAGGGGGAAATGTGAAACGAACCGCGGGTTCCCCACGGCTCCTGTGGGTTATTTTGTCCGCTTCATTGTTTCTTCCGGGCTGCAACGCGCTCAATCCGTTGTGCGGAAGTGCCCGACCGGCCCCGGTCATCGGCTCCCTGTCGGCCAGCACGATTACGTTCGCCCAAGTGCAACAAGGTTTTCTTCTCACGGTGAACGGTAAGCAGTTTGTCTCGTCCTCTGTCGTGATCATCAACGGCACAACGCTAAGCACTCGCGTCCAGAGCGGTGAGCAGTTGCAAGTGACGATCACGAGTGATTTGATCTCTGGTCCTGGAACCGCGACCGTGACCGTCAACACGCCGAGCGGCAACTCGGGCAATCTGGGCTGCAGCAGTGGTGGAACCAGTAATGCCTTGACACTCACCATCACTTAACTTCAGATGGCGTGATCATGGTTGGTGTAATATGGCCCGATTTCTCTTGAGTGCAATCGCCTGATAGCGTCAGTTGTGGTGTTTTGCGATGACCCGGCGCGCCCCTGAGGAACTCCTGTTGGCTTCCGGTTTGTCCGGTGTGGTTAGCCAATTCCCGCGCTTCGAGATTACCTGTCCATCCGTTCGACCCATTGAGCGCGCCATGCGGGAGCCACGAATGGATCCGCAAAGTACTGTGTTTCCCGCGCAACCTTATCGCCCTTGAACTCCATGATGCTTACGGTGTAGGTCGGCTTGCCGTCATATGTCAGGATGAATTCGGTGATCCAAAGATCACCGCCGCCAATGATTCGCCGGACGGCAAAGCGCTTTCTGCTCGGCTGAGTAGCGCGCTGGATCTGTATGTTGCGTCGACCGCGGATTCGCTCGCCTGACTGTGGGTATTCCAGCACAGCGTCCTCGTGATAGATGCGGTGCTCCGTTTCAAAATCGTTGGCATCGGACGCCGCCCAATGCTGATCCAGTGCCGTACGTATCTCTTGATCTCGCACTTCGGAATACTGCTCCTTCCCTGGCACGTCCACGGAAACTGGAACTTCTGGGATACCGTATTATAATTGCCACTTTATCGGAATTGGAGTCGTCAATGAACAGCGTAGAAATCGAACACAAGAGCTATGAGATGCCCCCGAAAGAGGGGATCAGCGTCGCACATTTTCTCACCGTCGCCGACATTGAGCGCTCGGCTCGCTGGTACGAAAAGGTCTTCGACGGTCGGATTCTGAGCCGAGGCGACAAGGACGGCGCGCCTGGGTACATTCAGATCGCGAATACGTGGCTCCTGGTTAATGTCGGGGGCGGGCCGACCCCCGACAAGCCGACGGTAACGCTCAGCGTCCCCAACCCCGATAAGATCAACAGCTTTATGAACATTCGGGTTGCGGATATTCAGGCGTGCTACAAGTTATGGAAAAGTCGAGGCGCCGAATTCATTACGCCCCCGATACCCAAGTACGGCGAGATCCGCTGCTACATGCGCGATCCTGACGGCTACATTATCGAAGTCGGACAGAGCACCGATCTCACCTACGGTTAACGCTCGGCCCGGATGGGATGGGTGCATCGCTTCCCTCGGACGACCCGCGGCGGGCGGCCCGGCCTTGGATCTGAGGCAGCGACCAATGAAAGCGGGTGCCCCACTCTTCGCGTCTTTTGCGAAGGGTGGGCACGATGACTCCTGCAGGGCGATTTTGACTTTCCTGGAATGTCACGCCAAAGACAGCATCTTACCCGCCCTTGAGTCAAAAGCCTGGGCCACCCGCCAAGTGAAGGGTTGTATTGCGGAGAGAGCGATGGATATTTTCAGATCGGCTGCGTGGAGCGACCGCTTGCTGCCCCTGAATATCATTCTTACGATCACCTTGCCACACCTAGCACTAGCCGAAGTACAAGGGAAGGAGTTGCCGATGGCTCCCGTGGTTTATCGCACCGTGGTTTATCGCAGCATCCAGATCGACGGTCTATCGATTTTCTACCGGGAAGCTGGGGCGAAGAATGCGGAAACGCTTCTCCTGCTGCACGGACTTCCCTCGTCGTCGCGCATGTTTGAACCGCTTTTTGCGCGGCTGTCCGACCGCTATCATCTGATCGCGCCGGACTATCCGGGGTTCGGACACAGTGACTGGCCGGACCCGAAGAAGTTCGCGTACACGTTCGATCGTTGTGCCGAGATCATCAACCATTTCACTGAGGCGCTCGGAATCTCGCGCTACACGCTCTACATGCAGGACTACGGTGGCCCCGTCGGCTTCCGAATGATACTGGCGCATCCGGAGCGAGTCGAAGCGCTGATCGTGCAGGACGCCGTCGCCCACAACGAAGGCCTAGGAGCAAATTGGAAAACGCGCCGGGCCTTCTGGGCTGATCGCGCTGCCAACGAGAGCGCATTGCGCACCAACCTGTTGTCGCTCGAGGCGGCGCGGGCGCGACACGTCGGAAACGATCCCGACGTAGAGCGCCACAATCCCGACCTCTGGACCGACGAGTTTTATTTTCTCAATCGGCCCGGGCAGGCCGAGATCCAGAGCGATCTTTTCTACGACTACCGAACCAACGTGGAGTCCTATCCGAAGTGGCAGACGTGGATGCGCGAAAGGCAACCGCGGCTGCTCGTGATCTGGGGAAAATACGAAGTGTCTTTCGACGCCAGCGAGCCGGAAAGCTATCGCAAAGATGTTCCGAACGCCGAGGTCCACGTGGTGGACGGCGGCCACTTCGCACTCGACACAGCCGGCGATGAAATCGCGGCATTGGTGAAAGGCTTCATGGTGTCTTCCCATTCAGATTTGAAGGCCCGGCGTGTTGGTTGAAATCGTCAACCGGCAACGCCGGCTGGTAGGTTCTTCCGGCCGAATCAAAATAGCAGTCCAAGAGGAGGTCTCACGTGAACGACCACATCGACAATAATCGCCGGCACTTCTTGCGCAATTCCGCGATAACCCTGGCCGCCGCAAATGTTGCCATGCTCGGCTCGGCGTTCGCACGATCGAACGAGACGAACGCGGCAAATGTAACCGCCATTCAACCCGGCACAAACACATCCTTCGCCCCACTGAAGCAGATCGACGCCGGCTTGTTGAACGTCGGTTACGTGGAAGCCGGCCCCGCCAACGGCCCGGCCGTAATTCTTCTGCACGGCTGGCCCTATGACATTTACAGCTTCGTCGATGTCGCCCCTTTGCTCGCGTCGGCGGGCTACCGCGTAATCGTCCCGTATCTGCGCGGCTACGGCACGACGACCTTTCTTTCCAGCGCGACCATGCGCAACGGCGAGCAAGCTGCTGTCGCCCTCGACATCATCGCCTTAATGGACGCTCTCAAGATCAAACAGGCCGTCATCGCTGGCTTTGATTGGGGCGCGCGCACGGCCGCCGTCATTGCCGCCCTATGGCCCGCTCGCTGCAAAGCTCTCGTCTCCGTCAGCGGTTACCTCATCGGGAGCCGGAAAGCTGCTCAGGTGCCGTTCCCCCCCGCCGCCGAACACGCATTTTGGTACCAATGCTACTTTGGCACGGACTATGGCCGGGCCGGCTACGCCAAATACACGCACGACTTTAACAAGATGACCTGGCAACTCTCTTCGCCGAAGTGGAACTTCGATGACGCCACGTTTGAACGCAGCGCGGCGTCGTTCAACAATCCCGACCACGTCGACATTGTCATCCATAACTACCGTTGGCGGCTCAGCCTCGCCGACGGCGAAGCGAAGTATGACGATCTCGAACAGAAGCTTGCCGAAGGTCCGAAGATCGCGGTGCCCACCATCACCATGGAAGGCGACGCGAATGGCGCGCTTTACGGGCCCGCCGAGTCCTATCGCGGGAAGTTCACCGGCAAATATGAATACCGGCTTATTTCGGGCGGCGTCGGTCACAATCTGCCGCAGGAAGCCCCGAAAGACTTTGCCAAAGCGGTTATCGACGTCGACAGGCTGGCATCAACATAGAGGGTCGCAGGTGGAAGGCTGGGATAGACGCGAGATTCCGCATCGGTAAGAACAATCGATGCACGTTCCGTCTGTCCCCAGGTTTTTGCACCGGCCCCGGATGGGATGCGGATTTAAGCGCTTGCGGACGTGCGCTTAGTGGCGTTCGTGGTCGCAATGTGGGACCAATGCTGGGCATCGATGGGTGCGCTCGTGCAATAAATTCTGCCGTGAAAGGTCACTCGCTCTGACATCGAAAGGAATACCCAATGGACGGCACAAATGGACTGAAAGAGACTAGGCGCATGACGGCGCCCGCGCCCGTCGCGTCGAACCCGCCTGCCGTGGCGAATCTTAGTGTGAACGTTTTTACCGCCCCGGGAAAACCGATGGTCGGCGAGCGGCCAAAGCCCTTCGGCGAGCCGCTCGGCTTTGACCCGATGACGGCGACTTTAATCTTTGGCGAGCACGACGCGGTGCTGGTAGACGCAATGACGACGGTGGCTGAGGCCGAGGCTCTCGCCGATTGGGTTGCTCTGCACAACCGCAACCTGGAGACTATCTATATAACGCACGCCCATTTCGACCACTTCTACGGTCTGAGCATTCTGCTCGACCGTTTCCCGCGCGCTCGGGCGATCGCAACGCCCAAGACGGTGAACGCCATGCAGCAGGTGTATCTCTCTGCCCCACTCCAGCGGTTAGCCCGCCGGATGTTTCCTGGACAATTGGCCACTAAGTTCGTTGCACCTGAACCCTATGAGAAAGGCACGTTCACTCTCGAGGGTCACGAATTGCGCATCATCGAGCAGGGCCATACCGATAGTGCCGATACTACGTCTCTGTATGTCCCAGCGATCGGCCTCGTCGTCGCTGGCGACGTGGTGTACAACCAATGCCGCATGTACGTCGGCGACACAACTCCCGAGAGCCGAAAGAATTGGATCGCGGCGCTCGACCGGTTAGCGGCGCTGAACCCGGCGATGGTTGTCGCCGGTCACAAGAAGCCGGGCGCGCCCGACTCTCCCTCGACGATCCAAGACACCAAGCGTTACATCGAGGACTTCGATCGGCTGCAGAAAACCGCGACCTCCGACCAGCAGCTGTTCGATCAGATGACGGAGCTATACCCGCATTGGGTAGCCAACCAGTCGTGGTTGATGTTCGGATTCCCGGGGGCATAAGCCACATCAACGGCCGATTGCGAATGTTTCCTCGCGCATGATGGAGGGTTGTGGCTAGTTGAAGAGGCGCCGAAATTGTTCCGTCACTGTTTCGAGTAACGAAGCGTAACGCCTCCCGATTTAAAAGCCTTTGACTCAACGAGTTTTAGTTGGAATTTCTCCCGCAGGCTGACACCTTCCAACAACCGTCTTCCTTCTCCTGCAATGATTGGCTGAACGACAAAGCGATATTCATCGACCAGGCCCAACTCTGTCAGTTGTGAAGGAATGCTTACACCGCCGACCAAAATGTCTTTGCCTTGTTCTTGTTTCAATTTGAGTATTTCCTCGCGAAGGTCCGTACGAACAATTCTCGTATTTTTATCTTCCGCGCCGTCCAATGATCGCGAGAACACTACTCTGTCGATGGAATCAAATGCGTCAGCAAATTCCTTATCTGCCTTTGTCGAAGAAGGGTCTTTTGCGACATCCGGCCAATAGGGAACCATCAATTGGTAGGTCTTACGCCCATAGACGATGAGGCCAACCTCCCGCAAGAGGTCCATATAATGTTCAAGTGTTTCTTCATCAGCAATCATTTTGGTGTGGTCGACGCAGCCATCCAGGGTAACGTTGATTGCGTAGATCAGCTTTCTCATTTGATTGTCTTGACCCCTTTCATATGTACCAGTGCTTATTGAGAGTTTGATGCTGTGAACCGCTCGCCGTTCGGCTCAGCGACCTTCCGTTCCGACCACCGTTGCACGGCCAACCCGAGAATCCGGATTACCCGCATGGACCAGTTGGGATGTCCTTATGATGCAATATGCCCAAGAAGGATTGCCGGTGACGAAAAGCCACGATACCCCACAGCATGACGACAAAGATCGCACCAGGCAGTCCCGGTGGAGCCATGAGCAGATGAAAGAAAAAGATGTTCACAATGACGGGACCGAGAAGCGTAAGAGCCAGTGGCACGAAGCGGTTGACGAGCAAAAGTGCCCCGCCCACGACTTGAAGCCCGCTTATAACGAACACGTAGTGGGATTGTACGAGTGCGCCCAGGAACTGGCCTGCCAGGCCTGAAGGCATGGAGCCCGGAATAAAAGCCAAGAAACCGTTCATCCCAAATACCAGAAAGGCCAGCCCAAGGAGAATGCGCGCGATCAACCCGGCGACCTTCACTTGCTCTCCTTTTCGGATGACTCAAAAGCTCTCTTTCGAGGGCTCAGCCCCTCCATGGTGAGCGGAAGCCCGAAGGCTGGAAAGAGGTCGGGCATGAACACCACGATCTCCGTGATGACACCCTCCTCGATCCTAACGACATTGAGGGCTAGTGCCCGCCACGTCGCGTCGCCCGGATGGAGCATGTAGGCGGCCACTGCGGGTTGGAGGTTGGCGCGCGTGATCACGCAGTGCAGGGGGGCGAACCGCTCAGAGCCAAATCCCGCTTCGGTCCAGAGCTGGAAGATCGCCTCGCGGCCCACGGCGATGTCCGGGTCGGGCGGCATGCGGAAGACCGCGTCCTCGCGGATCAGCGATTCGAACGCCTGGAGGTCTGCGCTCTCGCTCGCATTGACATACTTCCGCATCAGCTCGCGTTCGGCCTCGGTCGCATCCACGCCGGCTGGCCACTCCGGTTTGCGTGATGGCAGTTGCTTGCGCAACGTAGCGCGCGCCCGCTGCAGCGCGCTGTTCACCGCGGCGACGCTGAGGTCGAGCAGTTCGGCGGCCTCCTTCGCGGACCAGTCCAGAACATCGCACAGGATCAGTACCGCCCGTTGCTGGGGCGTGAGGAGCTGGATCACTGTCAGAAAACCGATCTCAATTGTCTCCCGCGCCAACACGATAGCCTCAGGGTCCCCGCCGCCGGACGCGGCTGGGTCGAGCACGGAATCCGGGAGCATTGAATCCGGGATGGGTTGGAGCCACGCCACGTCAACGGGGAGCGCAGGAGCGTCCGCATCCGCCGCCCTGGCTGCCAGCACGGATCGCCGTTCGTCACGCGCGATTGCATCGAGACAGGCGTTGGTCGCGATCCGATAAAACCAGGGCCGCAGCGGAGCGCCTTCCTTCAGGCTCTCGCGATAGCGCCAGGCGCGCAGGTAGGCGTCCTGAACGGCGTCCTCTGCGTCGTGCAACGAGCCGAGCATGCGATAGCAATGGACGAGCAGCTCACGACGATGCCGTTCCGCCAGAACGTTGAACGCTGCCTCGTCCCCGGCCCGAAACGCGGCCGTGAGTGCCGTAGTGTCGGCCGACCCAGTTACCATCTGCCGTTCGTCCAACTTGCGCCTTCCTTGTTTCTGACGCCGACGCGCTCGACGTTCATTCAACCTGTAATACCGGAGCTCAAGTCAAAACTCATCGCCTGGCGCCTTAAGAAAACTGCGGACAGACGGGACGTTCACCAATCCCCATTCGACGAAAAATTGCGGAACGTGTCGAAAAGGTGCCGGAAACGTATCAACTTAAAAGTCTATACGACAGTCGGCTAGGCTCCAGGGTTCCTCCCCGGCGAGTTGACGGATAACGCCCTTATCGGACAACTGGTTGCGAACGATACCAAAGTATCGCGCGATACCAAGGTTCGATTGGCGATACTATCGTCCAATTGTCCGGCTCCCGGCCTTTTGGTGTGATGCCGTCAGACCGATTGCATCGGAAACCTGCACCGCGAAGGATAAGGAGATGCAACATGAAAATCTTGATGGTGCTCACGTCGCATGACCAACTCGGCGATACAGGCCTTAAAACCGGTTTCTGGCTGGAAGAGGGCGCGGCTCCCTACTTCGTTTTCAGGGACGCCGGCGTCCAGTTGACTCTCGCCTCACCCAAGGGCGGGCAGCCTCCGATCGATCCAAAGAGCGATCGGCCGGAAAATCAGACGCCCGCCCAGGCCCGGTTCAAGAAGGATAAGGATGAAGAGGCGCAGAGAGCGTTCGCGACCACTGTGCGGCTGGCGGATGTGAAAGCGGAAGATTTCGACACGGTTTTCTATCCGGGCGGGCACGGCCCCATGTGGGATCTCGCGGAGGACCCAGTCTCGATCGCTCTGCTCGAATCGTTCTACAACTCCGGCAAGCCAATTGCGTTGGTCTGCCACTCACCCGGTGTACTTCGCCATGTTAAATACAACGGCGAGCCGCTGGTGAAGGGCAAGCAGGTAACGGGCTTCACCAATGGCGAGGAAGAGGAGATGAAGCTCACCCATGTTGTGCCATTCCGCGTGGAAGACGAATTGCTGCGGCTCGGCGCCATCTTTGAGAAGAAGGCGGACTGGCAGCCTTTTGCCATCACGGATGGACGCCTCATTACCGGACAGAATCCCGCGTCGTCGACCGTTACAGCCCAGGCTCTTCTGAAATTCATGGCTGCGGAAAGGGCAGCTGCGTGAGCTTGCTGATCATTTTGGGTTTGGGGGGCTGGCCTACCCGCCAAGTTGATCGGTTTTAAAAAGCTTTTTTGTGAAGGAGAGCACACCGTGGCTGAACTTATGACGGAATCTTTGGCGCAAGTACAACAAAAACAAAAGATGGGAACGCGCACCGCCGTAGGACATATCGCGGCCCTTACCATCGTTGCGGTTACGGCACTGCTTACCACCCTCGGCGGCGCGGTCCTTTACGCGCAAGGCCAAGACAAGGGCAAAGACAAGTACTCGCTGAAATCGCCGGGCGGAATCGCGTTCTCCGACTTCCGGGGATACGAGGACTGGTCTGTAGTCTCTTCCGCCCGCACCGAGGATGCACTTCCCGAAGAAATCCTTAAGGTCATCGTCGGCAATCCGGCGATGATCAAGGCGTACAAGGCCGGCGTCCCCCAAAAGCCTCTCAGACTGCGGATACGCGTGCCATACGCCCGTGAAGGCGAAGGACTACATCTTCCACCCCTACCAGAAGCGTTGAGCCGGGTTCGGATGAACCAGCCGGACGCTAAGTTAAGATGCGTAATGATTGAAAGACGAAGTTTCTTTAGCGAAACTCGATTGTGCCTCTGGAATTTTTTCCGCGGCGGCAATCTTGCTACTGCACCGGCCACGCGATGCCCGTTTGCCGCCGCCTCCGAAGAAGCAGGCTAGGCCGAATAGATAGCCGAAGTTGTACCAAGCTCCATTGTTGTGGACCTCGTAGACATTGAGGTCGCCCTTAAACAGCGAGGCCACAAACACAAACGGTGCAATATAGCCCTGCCAGAGGCCAACCCAGAAGCCCGCGATTCCGCTGTGTCCACGCGCCGTCCCCTTGGACGGGTTAGGACCCGGCGCGCATCCAGCCAGAATGCTCAGCACCAGTAGGACAAGCACAAGCACGGTCAAGGAAAAGGGTTTCATCGCAATTTCCTGCAGATACGATACGATGCACGGGCATGAAAAGCTTCAGAAGCCACTCCATCCTGCCTTGCATCTTTTTCCTGTCCCCCTGCGTATATCCGGTAGCATGAACGCTGCAGCACGTTTCCTCATGATTGACATGGAGTCCGAGGCCAGCGCAATTGCTCGCGGTCTTCGCCGGCGCGATCCGGACTTGCTGGACCGCCTTATCGAGCAGTATCAGCACCGGCTGCTGCGTTATCTGGTGTACCTCGCGGGAAATCGCGAACTGGCGGAGGACCTCTTCCAGGAAACATGGATTCGCGTGCTGGAGCGCGGCCATCAGTACGATGGCGAGCATGAGTTCAGCACTTGGCTCTACGCGGTGGCACGGAATTTGACCATCGATTTCTTGCGAAAGAAAAGTCCGGTCAGCCTGGATAGCCTGATGGAAGACGAAGAACACGCCCCACTGGAACCAGTCGACGCCCGGCCATTGGCTTGGCAGGTTGTGGCGCAGCACGAGCAGGCCGAGCGCATCAATGCCGCTTTGGTCGGCATCCCGGCGGAGTATCGCGAGACCGTGGTATTGCGTTTCCAGGAGGGGTTAACGCTGAAGGAGATTGCCGTGGTGACCGGAGCACCGGTGGGCACGGTGAAGTCGCGGCTGTATCGCGGCTTGAACATGCTGATGTCGTGGTTGAAGGGCGCACAAGCATGACGCGGGACACACATGACGAGGCTCGGGAGCTGATCGCTCTGGGTGATGCTGTATCGGATGCGCAGCAGATCTGGCTGCGGAGCCATCTCGAGGAGTGCGTATCCTGTCGTGATTATGTGGAAGCCACGGCTCAGATGGTTCGCGCTTTGCGCTCCCTTCCCGTAGCCGCTGATGCCCGCTTGGTGCGAGCTACGCAGATGCGCGTGCGCTTCCATGCCGCCAGACTTCGGGAGGCCCGGGAGCGCATGTGGCTGGTGGGGATGGCGTGCTTGGGCGTAGGTCTCTCCGCGACCCTGACCCTGCCGCTCCTGTGGCGCTTGTTTGCCTGGATGGGAGAGCAGGCCGGAGTCTCGACTCTGGTTTGGCAAGCAGGCTTCCTGGTTTTCTTTATCGCGCCAGCACTCATGGTAGGCGTGGTGTTGTTGGCTCGCGGAACTCACGTGAAGAGCCACGGACAAGGGTCGCGGCAATGGTGATCAGAAAGTGGGTAAATTTATGCTAGCGAAAGAGGAAACTCAAACTGGACTGTCGGCGGAAATCAAGATTATTCCAACCTGGGCATGGATCCTGGCAGGTGTCACGTTCGTCGCCGCGCAGGGTTTTTTCAATATTGCTGTGGTTCATCACCCACCGCCTCATCCCATACCGGCATGGGGGCGGCCGTTGCTCGGCCTGCTGGTCGGAATTGTAGGTGGCTGTTATTTGTTGTTAATTGGCTATATCAACCAAGATGCCAAGCGCCGCGGCATGAGCCCAACCCTTTGGACAATCCTGGCTATTGTTGTTCCCAACGCTCTGGGCATCATTCTTTACTTCTTACTACGGCTGCCATCTCGGAGTGCTTGCCCAGAATGCGGCCATGGTGTGCAGCCTGGGTTCAGCTTCTGCCCTCACTGCAGTTACAAGCTGGGCCCGAGTTGTCCGCAATGCCAGCGCACGGTTGGGGTGAACGACATCTACTGTCCCTACTGTGGAACCTCACTGCGCAATCCAGCCGGCCCGGTTACTAGCCCTCCAACACGGGTTCCCGGATAACGTCCGCCAAGGTTGCGCCAGAAGTCTCGTTGTTGGAAGTGTGGTTCGTAACTATTCCGTAGGAGGTTGACATGCATGACACAAAGGAGCGGTTGTCTCTCTTCTGGCTCTTCGCGTTACTGAACTACCTCTATGCGGACGTGCTTGCCCTGTTTGCTTTCGTTGGCTCGCCGAATTCAGCCCCACATCTCCCACAATGGGCTCTGCTGGGTTCAGCGGTCTTGATGGAAATACCCATCGCCATGATTCTGGCGTGTCGACTGCTTCCGTTTAGAGCGAACCGGCTGGCGAATATCATCGCGGGTGCCATTTTGACCCTTATCAACGGTTTCCTGACCTTCGTTCTGCCTCTGACTAACGGCGACTTTCGGGACCCCGTTTTTCCAGCGTACGTGTTCTTCGCGACGATCGAAACTGTTTGCACCTCGGTCATCATCTGGCAGGCGTGGACTTGGTCAGGGGTTGAGACTGTCCGCATGTCGTAACTGGTCGCTCAAATAATGAGGTCAATGTGAAAAGAGAACACCTAACACGTCAACGTAATCTGTTTGAGGACGCGCCCCGCGACGCGTTCTGGCAGGAGCGTTTCTACGACTTCAATGTATGGACGACGAAGAAGCGCGTGGAGAAGTTGAGATACATCCACCGAAATCCCGTGGAGAGGGGATTGGTGGAGTCTCCCGAGGATTGGCGGTGGAGCAGTTATCGTTTCTATCTCTTGGATGAGCCGGGGCCGGTACGGGTAAATCTGGGATGGGGCGAGATTTCGTTTCGGGGTCGGGTGGCGTAGGCGCTGCTGGCACTGCGCTGCATGGCCCCGTGGTACCCGCCCCTTCGACAAGCTCAGGGCAGGCTCCTCGCAACGTGCGCGAAGGACGGGGCACCCTCTGTTGTGGTGGTACCGGGGAGATCGCTGGGCCACCCGCCCCACAACTTTTGTTTTACACCACGAACAACCCGTCAAATGGGAGATCCCGGTCTATATGAACGCACAAGAACAAATCAAAAAGTATATTGCCAGCCAACCTGAACCAAAACGCAGCAACATGGAAGAGTTGCACCGGCTCACGCTTCAAGTGTTACCAGGATGTAAATTATGGTTCGCCGATGGTAAAGACAGCAAAGGGCACATTGTTAGTAACCCTAATATTGGATACGGTTCATACACCATAAAATATGCGGATGGAAAAACGAGAGAGTTTTTTCAAATTGGCCTGAGCGCAAACACCACTGGAATCTCTGTCTACATCCTTGGTCTCAAAGATAAGACATACTTAGCCAAAACATATGGGAAAACGCTAGGCAAGGCGAGCGTTACCGGATATTGCATTAAGTTCAAGACTCTAGAAGACATAAACATTGATGTACTTGAAGCGGCAATACGACATGGATTTGAGGCTTCGAATGAAAAGGTGAGCTGAAAATCGCTCGCGCAAAATGTGTGCCGTGGAAAGGACTTCGGGGGAAAACCCGGGGATCCGAGCTTCTCACACCGCGACTTCTGGCCCGGCATAACTTCCGGCTTGCCCGTGATTCGTCCAGAGTCGATAGTCAGGAGCCGACTTTGCGGGAGCGATTCGATTGCGAGGGCACACTGAGTGTGTCAGAATGCGTCCGGTAAGGTTTTGGAGCTGACAGACTCTCTGGTGCGAAGACGACAACGTGCGTCACATGATCTACAAAATACTGGGTGGGGTCGTTCTAGCGCTGGTGGTGCTCGTTCTTGTCGCCCTGGAGGTCCGTACAACTGGTTCCTATGAACGCATGTTCAATGCTTCCAGCGACAAGGTATGGCGCGTGTGGAACGATGCCGATTCGATGAAACACTGGTGGGGGCCGAGGGGCTACACAGCCCCATTCATCAGAAATGACGTTTGGGTGGGCGGGACGTATCTCTGGGCAATGAAGTCACCAAAAGGAGAGATGTTCTGGAACACAGGGGTTTATAAGGAAGTGGTCCCGAACAGAAGGACTGTCTCCACCCTGTCGTTTGCCGATGAGACCGGTAAAGCCCTTCCTGGCTCGAAGGCGCCAGTCCCGGGCCGTTGGCCGAATGCGGTCACGGTCATTGTGGAATTCAGCGAGTCGAGCGGGAAGACGAAGGTCACAGTTACGGAGGCAGGAACTCCACTGATCGTAATGATCCTGTCCAGGATTGCCTGGGATCAACAGTTCGACAAGATTGAGGGTTTACTTTAGGTGGATTAGCCCCGCCGAGGAAGTCCCTTTGCCGAGGCCTCGGATCCAACTGGTTCACGGAACGGTTCCACAGGAATGCGCTCGTAACGCACTTCCAGCACGGTCAGGGATTCAGTACCGCCCGGCAGTTGAAGGACTACGCTGTCACCCGCTGCCGACTTCATCAACGCGCGCGCCAGAGGTGACACCCAACTGATGTGGTTGCGGTTGAGATCGATCTCGTCGGTGCCTACGATACTCACCACTCGCTCTGCTCCCGCTGCATTGGCATAGCGCACGGTCGCTCCGAAGAATGCCTTCGTCGCCGCCTGCCCCGTTCTCGGAGCTGCCGGGTCCACCACTTCCGCGGCTTCGATTCGCTTGGTGAGAAAGCGAATCCGCCCATCGATCTGCCGCAGCCGCCGCTTGCCGTACCGATAGTCGGCGTTGTCGCTGCGATCGCCATTGCTCGCAGCCCACGCCACCACCTCCGTCACCGCCGGGCGTTCCCTGGTCAGCAGAAACCGGTGCTCATCTTTGAGGCGCTCGAGCCCGCTCCGCGTTATGTAGTTCTTGGCGGGCGTCGCGGGCTCGTCCCCTTGTGGTTTTCTCGTAGACCCTTTCCGCATCTCTTAGTCCTTGTCCTTCCAATTGGACCAGGGAAGACTGGCTTGAAACTGCGAAGCTATGGAAGCAGGTCAAACAACCGACCCCACCTGTCATGATAACGGTTCAATACCTGTTCACGTTCTCGTGCGGCTGCGGTTTGAGGTTCCCCACTCAAAGTGATTCGTGACTATCGGAGCGAGAATCGTCAAATCGAAATTGCGGTTAAGTGCCCCTCGCAAACGATGTTCCCGTGTGATGGTTCATTTTGGACGTGATAGAAAGGGAATACACTGCGAGCTAAGGATAAGGAGATGAAAGATGAAAGCAATTGTTGTCTACCAATATGGCGGTCCTGAAGTACTCAAGTTTGAAGAATACCCTGACCCGGTTCCGGGTGCGGGCGAGGTGCTGCGTCTGGTCGAGGTTCGGTTCTCGACAGTCACTCCGCGACCTGTTGCAAAGTGCATCACAACAAACAACGGAGGTAAGAATCGGGGATTTGACTTGACTTGTTCTGTCCTGCCTCAGTTGGAAATGGAGAAAGCGTTCGTCCGTTAAGATAACGGAGCGAACGTATGAGGAAGGAACGGAAGCACTTCACCCCTGAAGAAAAAGTAGCCATCCTGAGGCGGCATCTTGTGGACAAAGTGCCAGTCTCGGAGCTCTGTGAAGAACTGGGTCTGCGCCCAACGGTGTTCTACCGCTGGCAGAAGGAACTGTTCGAGAACGGAGCCGCCGCTTTTCAGTCTCAAGAGCGTCCCCA
>Ga0074045_10000715_pt1 | contig 32478 bp, 26 predicted proteins | sample BogForMeECP23OM2_FD_94442 | JGI IMG/M metagenome (GOLD analysis project Ga0074045, IMG submission 94442) | Bog forest soil microbial communities from Calvert Island, British Columbia, Canada - Bog Forest MetaG ECP23OM2 | ecosystem: Environmental > Terrestrial > Soil > Wetlands ...
AACAATCGCAACATCGCGTTGATCAGCCACGACTACTCGATCGAGAACCCGAGGCATTTCAAGGGCTATGGCGACAACGCCTTGGGGCCGTTCCGCCGGAGTGAACCTCGGCTGGCGGCCGGCAGCTGCCGCGCGACGACAATGGCACGCTCACATGCACAGCAGCGCTGGCTTCTTTCCCGTACACCCCGGAAGAATCGATGAAAGCCTTGAAACATTTTTGCCGCGACCTGGGCGGGAAGCTGTGGGGGAATTACGGATTCCGCGACGGCTACAATGAATCGCAGAACTGGTTTGAGGATGTGAACATGGCGCTGAACCAGGCACCGATTGTGGTGATGATCGAAAACACCGCTCCGGTTTGGTGTGGAAACTGTTCATGTCCAACCCGGAGATTCAGCCAGCGCTGGACGCCATCGGCTTCCACAAAGACTGACCTGTGTGCGCCTGTTCCCGCAACGATTTATTTTGTGAAGGCCGGTAACGAGAGGCTAGCCTTCCGGATTTTGGCAACCACGCCGACATTGCGGTCAGCCACTTCGGAGATCTTGTACTCGATGGAGGTACCCAAAACCGAGGCTACTTCGGCGCCGGTCAGCTTGTGGTCGGTTTGCAGCCAGGTGGCAAGGCCTGAAGTGGCTTCGCGAAAGGCATCGTCCAACGAACCGGAGAGGCCCATAGCCATCAGGTAGTCTGCGTTTTCGACGCGCGGCGTGCCGAGGTGCTTCTCACGCTGCACATCTACGGTAAACACGATGTCCATGGAGGTCTCCAGCGCGTTGCCGTTCAACTCGCCGTCGCCTTGCACCGCGTGGGCATCTCCCAAATAAAGCAAAGCGCCGGGCTGCTGCACGTTCAGGAAGATAGTCGCTCCCTCCGCGATGCCACTAAAATCCATGTTGCCGCCGAGGCCGCCGGAATCCTGTGTTTGCACCGGCGCGCGCCAGGGATTGGGGGCCACGCCAACGCAACCGAGCATGGGGTGTAGCTGCACGGTGAAGTTCTTCAAATGCTCGGGAGGATTCTCGAGAGTAGCGATTTGTTTCTCGGCGTCCAAATGCCAACGCGTGTCTTTCCATTCCTGCTTGTTTTCGGAAACGTAATCGTTGGTCAGGGCGCGATCGACGAGCGCGCTGTCGCTGATGGCCCAATCGCGGTTGATACGCAGGCGTTTGATGGTGATCGCCACGACGTCCCCCGGCATCGCGCCCTCAACATAGAATGGCCCCGTCAGTGGATTACCGCCGGCGACGCGCTTCACACCTTTTTCATCCTGGCCGCCAGCATCCACACTCGTGGTTTGTACGGTATCGCCCGGCCAGATGCGCAGGACGGGCTTTGTGTCCGCGGAGAGCTGGCGATAAAAGCTGGTTGGGGTGAAGTCGAGGGTGCGCGGCGACGCGGGCTTGTCTGTAGGGGCTCGCTTCGCGCTCCAGGTTCCCGTGGTCGTCTCGGATTCGCCTTTAACGGAATAGCTCCCGGACATCCCGGCGTCCGTCAGCTTGCCATCGTAGGTGTCGGTTTCTGTGCCGTCCTGAAATTCCAGATGGATTTCGCCGCTCTTCACGGTTCCCTTCACCGGAACGTCTTTCCCGCTGCGGTAAATCTGCCCGGTGATATTTTCACCGGAACTTGCGAGTTGCAGCCGCTCCGTGAAAGGGATCGCCATTTCCACTGTTGTGAGCTGCCATTCTCCCGTCAGGTCGGCCGCGCGAGTTTGCGGCTGGGCCTGCGGCGCAAGAATCAGAGGCAGAACGGTACACGCGATCGACGAACAGACAGCAAACATTCGCATAAAGGGAACTCCTTGATTGAGAACGACCACTCGCGAGGTCTGCGAGTATAAGCCAAGCCGCGCGACGCGACCAGCGAGGACCTACCAATCGGAATGACGATGGACCACCGGACTGAGTGCAGACTTTTGCAGGCCAACGAACGGCGGCTGGCCGGGTGTGTTATCGATGGCCACAACGTCAAAACGCAGAGGGCACTCCTTGATGTGGCGCTCGCGAAGGAGATAACGCGCGGTACGAATCAGGGTTTCGTGTTTTTCCTGGTGATGCTCAATTCGGGAATCGCGAATTTGCCTTTTACCGCGAGGCGAGTACCAACCTCGACGAACGCGAGGGTATCTCCATCGAAGCCGATCAGGCCAAGTTCGCCTTTGGCATGCTCCGCCATATGGTTTCGGGCAATAAAAATATAGCCGCGGCGCCGCAGGTACCAGTAAGCATACGTTTCCCCACGCGCGCCTGTTTGCAGCGCCTCGAGCTTTTGCTCCTCGTGAGTGGACGCGACCGGGCCGGAAGACCGCGGCGCAACCTCCACCGCAACGAGCCAAATCCGATTCGCCCGAGCATCTCCCTCTTTCGTTACTTACTGAATACTAATCTATCCAGTATAAACAGAAATCCCGTGGTCGGCGGGATTTTCTGCGGCCGCGGGATTTGGACATCGTTTAGTTAGCTGCAGGCTCGGCTAGAGCGACTTTTCGGCCTCGCGAATGCTCTCTTCCATGATGCGAATGGCGCAGTCGGCCTGTTGCTGATCGATGATCAGCGGAGGAGACATGCGAATGGAGTTTTCACCGGAGCCAAGGGTGAGCAGGCCACGGTGGAAGGCATTGTCGATGATCTTGTCGCGCAGGCCGGGCGCCTTTTCTTTGGTGTTCTGGTCGCGGACAATTTCGGCGCCAATCATCAGGCCTTTTCCGCGAACGTCGCCGACAATCTTAAAGCGCTTGGGCCAGTCGGCGATCTTGCTGAAGATGTAGCTGCCGATTTTTTCGGCGTTGGCCATCAAGCCGCCTTCGATCAGGTCCATGGTGGCCAGGGCCGCAGCTACGCACACAGGATTGCCGCCGTAGGTGGTCCCGTGCGAGCCGGGCTTCCACTGCATGATGCTTTCTTTGGCGATGAACGCGCTGATGGGCATGCCGCTGGCAATTCCCTTCGCGGTCAGGACGATGTCCGGCGTGACCCCGGCATGATCGTAGGCCCACCACTTTCCGGTGCGGCCCATGCCGGCCTGAACTTCGTCGAGAATCAGCACAATGCCGTGCTGATTGCAGAGGCGTTGCAGTTCCTGAAAGAAGAACGCGGGAGCGGGAATGAAGCCTCCTTCGCCTTGAATCGGTTCGACGATAATGGCCGCAACTTCTTCAGGGGCGAACAGGCGCTTGAAGATCTGCTGCTCAAGCAGTTCGATGATTTCGGCGCCGCAGGTTTCGCTGGTATGGCCAAGGGCGCAGCGATAAGCATACGGAAACGGAATGTGCTCGACGCCTCCCAGCAAGGTCCCGAAGTGTTTGCGCTGGGTGTTTTTAGAGGCGGTCAGCGAAAGCGAGCCCAGCGTGCGTCCATGGAAGCACCCATAGAAGGCGATGAGCTTGTCGCGGCGCGTGGAATAACGTGCGAGCTTGATGGCGCCCTCCACAGCCTCGGTGCCGGAGTTGCCAAAGAACACCTTGTAGTGGCTGGACTTCGGCATAGTACCCACAAGGCGCTCGGCCAGTTGCGGCATGTGCCGGTGGTAAAAATCGTTGCCGGCAATATGGATCATTTCGGCAGCTTGCTTCTGGATTGCCGCGACAACTTTAGGATGGCAATGGCCGGTGGAGCACACGGCAATGCCGGCGGCAAAGTCCAGAAAGGTGTTGCCATCAGGATCTTCGACGATGGCGCCATAGGCGTGATCGGCAACCAGCGGATAATCCCGCATATACGACGGGGACATGAACTTGTGGTCGTAATCAATCACCAGTTGCGATTTGGGGCCCGGCAGAGGCGTATTGATGCAGGGAAGTTTGCTTTTTGCTTCGGTGGCGGTGATCATGATTCCTCCCAGAATCGGTTCAGCGGGTTAGTGTGGCGAGAGGCGGGAGAAAGAGCAGGTTTGGAACTGCAAAACTGGCTCGACCTGCGACAAGGGACTTAATCTACGCCGTAGAGACCCGGTCGAACGCTCGACGGGCGAAACTTGCGGGGGACACGAGGACCAACTGCTTCACGACCGCGCTTCAAAAAGTGAAAGTGTTTCATTTGCGTTTCCAGCGGACGCTGCCGTCTTTTGTGTCTTCTAAAATTATACCACGGTCCGCGAGCTGTTTACGGATGCGATCGGACGCCGGGAAGTCGCGTCGCTGGCGAGCGGCCTGGCGCTCGGCTACGAGTTTTTCGATCTCGGCATCGTCCACTCCTGACGTGGCTGGGGCAAAGCCGACGGCCTTGAGTTTTTCCGCGTCATTGTCTTCCAGCACGGCAAAGACCTGGTCAAAACTGTTCAGGAATTCCTGCGCCGCCTTGACCTCGCCTTGGCGAAATTGGCCTTGATCCATGGCGATATTGGCTTCGCGCACGAAATCGAAGACCGCGGCGAGCGCTTGCGCGGTGTTCAGGTCGTCGGAAAGACCGGCGTCGAAATCGTCTGCAGCCTTGGCGATGCGCGCGCCTATTCCAGGCTGTTTCCCTGCCGGGAATTTCTCGTTCTTAAGGCGCGCGGCGAAGTTGCGCAGCCGCTCGACGGAGCTGGTGGCCTGCTGCAACCCATCGAAGGTGAAATTCAACTGGCGACGGTAAGGAACACTGCTCAGCGCGAAGCGCAGCGCCGAAGGTTTGTAGCCCTTGGCAAACAGGTCGCGCAGCGTGAAGAAATTGCCGAGCGACTTGGACATCTTCTCATCTTCGACCAGCAGGTGCTCCGCATGCATCCAGTAGCGGACAAATTGCTTGCCGGTGGCCGCCTCGCTCTGCGCGATTTCGTTTTCGTGGTGCGGAAAAGCCAGATCGATCCCGCCGGTATGAATGTCGATAGTTTCGCCGAGATACTTCATGGCCATGGCCGAGCATTCGATGTGCCAACCGGGCCGCCCCTTGCCAATCGGTGTGTCCCAGACTTGCTCGCCGGGTTTGGGCGCTTTCCAGAGAGCAAAATCTCGCGCGCTCTCTTTCTCGTAGCGATCGTTATCGACACGCGCGCCCGCCTGGATACCGGAGAGATCGATCTTGGAAAGTTTGCCATAGTCCTTGAACTTGGCGATGCGGTAATAGATGGAACCCTCGGACTCGTAGGTGTAGGTCTTCTCTTGGAGCTTCTGGATGAGCGCAACCATGTCCTGGATGTGGTCGGTGGCGCGGATCCAATGTTCGGGGGCCTCGATGCTCAGAGTCCTACAGTCGGTGAAAAAAGCTTGCACATACTTTTCCGTGTAGCTGCGAATGGAAACGCCGGCGGCGGCGGCGTTGGCTATGATGCGGTCATCCACGTCCGTGAGGTTCATGACGTGATTCAGCTTGAAACCGCGCAGCTTCAAGAAACGGCGAAGAATATCCTGAAAAACGAAGGTGCGGAAATTACCGATGTGGGCATAGTTGTAAGTTGTGGGGCCGCAGGTGTACATACGGACTTCACCGGGTTTTTGCGGGACGAAGGGCTCGACTTTTGCAGAGAGGGTATTGTGGACCTGGATCGTGTGCATTTCGCTCGGTCGCGCCTTTCGGGACTACAGTAAACGAATGATTGTATCCGAGGCCTTGCGGCCGCTGCAACGAAGCGTAGTCACCAAGCAAAGGGGAACTAGGATGCGTTTTTAGGGAGGAACCAGCGGCCGATGATGGGGTAAGCCGCCCACTCTCCGCGGTTGGCTTTGAGTCCGTAGACAACCCCCAGGATCACGTTCACGACCCATCCGCCCATCATCACGAGCCAGAGGAGCGGGAAAAAGACGAAAAATCCCGGAGGAGGTCCTTGGTGCGAACCCGGCGGAATGTGCGCCACACTGGAGAACATGCTGAAAAAGAGTCCGATCACGAGGACGAAAAACAGGGCCATGTAGCAGAGTTGCCAGACCAGCGACTGTAGAGCGTGGAATTTTACGAAACGTGAATCCTGCTTCACGCAGAAAATAATCAGTGGTCCGATGAAGCCGGTGAACACCTGGAGCAAGTGAGCGAGAAACGCCATGGTGCGTTCATCTTGCGTGGGAGGTGGAAGTGCTGCGAGAGCGGGCTGCTGTGTCCCCATCGATTCCTCGGAATTCTGCTGCATCATGTTTGCTGCAGCGAGTGGACCTGTTTCCGGCTTACAGCAAGTGTAACCCGCAAGCGCGGGCTACCGGGCTGGCGATGGGCAATGAAGCAACAGCCCCACACGCTGTGGCAGCGCATGGGGCTGTTGGATTTTCACACGACACAAAAAAGAGTGACTAGGCGGAAACACCAACCGCCCGAGCGCCTTCCACCTCAGTAAGCTTTCCGTGGGCCACGTCGTAGATGTAGCCATGAACCGGAATGGACTTGGGTACGAGGGGGTGATTGCGGATGCGCGCGACATCGTCCAGCACCGACTGCCTTTGGTCCTTGATGGTGAGCCATTCAATGTATTCCCCGGAATGGTCGCCGGGCCCCTTGCCAACGTCGCGGAACCCACTGGAAGTAAGCTCAGCCGTTTCCAGGCTGGAGCTGAGCAAATCGCGCATCACTTCATTGGTGAAGAACTCCATGCCGCAATTGGTGTGGTGTATGACGAAGAACTCCTGCGTGCCCAGCAGCTTGTAGCTGATGACCAGCGAGCGGATGGCATCGTCGCTGGCCCGTCCACCGGCGTTGCGAATCACGTGGGCGTCGCCCTCGGCCAATCCGGCGAATTTTGCGGGATCGAGGCGCGCGTCCATGCAAGTGAGAATGGCGAAATGCCGCGCGGGCGGCATGGCCAGCCTGCCCTTGTCGCCAAAATTGGCGCTGTATTTGGCGTTTGCATCCAGGACTTCCGAAAGAATCTTGCTCATGTGTTCTCCTCGTTCGAATCGGTTTCGACGTTCCGCTGCCTCCCCCCGAAGCGCCCCAAAAAACAAAAAGCCCACGATCGGGTCGTGGGCCGGGTGAGAAGCGAATCTAGGGAATCGGAAAACTAGCCGCTGCTCTCCTCTCGCCCACAGCCGAGGCAACAACAGATACGCGCGCAGAAGAGAGCCGCGCTTGGGAGGGAAGTTTCGAGCGGAGCGGAGCGGCGAAACATCGGACCTTCAGGCTACGCGGGGAAAACGGCGAAGTCAATTGGACGATTGCAGGCAGATAAGAATGCTCGGACCGTCAATTCGCGTTATCCAGGACGGGCTGGTCATCCTTCCAATGGATCTGTTCCAGCTTCGCAGGAGCAACCGGCTCCTGATAAGGAATTCGCAGGATGAGCTTGCCGTTGCGCGAGCTGACCCCGCCGCCATTCGCCAGAAGAACTTTCAGGCCGATCTCCGCAGTGTCGACAGACAGCACATCGATTTGGAAGGAATCGGGAAGGCCCGCGAGCGATTTGTTCCAGTAAGTATTGTGCAGCGGCTCGCGATATTCCGCGGGGATCGCGCGCGCGCCGATCAGCGTGCCGAGGATGCCGGCGGCATTGGCGGGATTGCAGTCGGCGTCCTGGCCGCAGCGCGTGGCGTAGTTCATGGTCTTGTACCAATCGCCGTTGCCATAGAGCAAGCCAATGACCACGTATCCGCCATTCAGTTTCGCGTCGATATTAAAGGGCTGCTTGTAGCCGTCAGGACAGTGATCGACTTCGCCCCATTTCGCCTGCAGCAGATGCCAGGTCTTCAGCCAGTCGTTGGGATTTTCATCGTGCCACTGAATCACGTCGCGAATGAGCTGCGCGTACAAGCTCTGCGCCGGAATGGCTCTGAGCCCATTCTCCACAACTTCACGGATATTTTTGGCGAAAAAGGCTTGCGTGTACATGGCGGAGATGAACATGCCGCCATAGACGCCATCGCCGTAATTCATGATGTGCCCCATGCGGTCGTCGAAGCGGTTGGAAACTTGCGGCATGCCCGGGGCGATCATGCCGAATACGTCGGACTCAATCTGGAAATCAATGTCGTCGGCATGAAGATTGTAGCGAGGGTTGCCGGATTGCGGCGGCAGGAGGCCTTTGCGAATGTTGGCGAGACCGGCGTCGTTGGCATGCCAGACCTGGCGAATCTTGGCGTCCCATTCGTGTGCGACAGTGACGGGCTCGACGTCGATGCCATAGCGGCGCAGGCAGTAGAGGAACAGAAGATTGATGTAGATGTCGTCGTTGTCAGGCGAGCCAAAGCTGGGGTGCTCTTTCTCCGAGGTCTCGATGAACTGGCGGTTGATGTGTACTTGCTGATTGTCGGCCTCGTTGGTGATGGGTTCGTCGTAGTCGGTCTTGTTCGTGGAGCGTGCCCGGTCGGCTTTCATGCGTGTCGGGGAAAGGGTCCAGTCGGTGATATCAAAACCGATGGGCGTGCCCAGGTATTCGAATTCCCAGGGCTGGCCGAAGGTGACGCCAATCATCTTGCCCATCCAGGCGCCCTGCACCTTGTCGACATACGTGTCCCAATCGAGTTCGCGAAAACCTGGTGGCGCGGTGGGCTGCGGTCTCGTAACTGCCCGCGAGTTTGACTGAACTTCTGGTGAGGGCGGGGATTGCGCCGCCGCGCACGAAACAGAGAGACACGCGAAGAGCAGAACAACTGCAAGGATGCTTTTCATTGGAAGAGTCCGTGATGAGAGTCTACATCACAGTTGACGCAAAAGCGCTACGCACGCGTCATGGTCGTCATGGTCACATTGCCCAAAACGGATGTGACCACCGTAAGATAAAGCAACCGTTATGCATGCTGGCTCTCCTGTTTGAAATTAAGGCAGCAAAGTGGGCTTGTCGTCCGTTCTCTGGTAGGCAGCAACGAGCCGGGCGACGGTAATGGCGATGTAGAGAACACCGGTGGCCGCTTCCATTGCGGCAAAAATGCGTGCCGGGGGACTGATAGGAACGATGTCGCCGTATCCCAAGGTCGTCAAGGTCACCAGGCTGAAGTATAGGAAGGTAGCCCGGGGAATATGCTCAATCGCGGAATTGTTCAAACCGACTTCCAGGAAGGAATGCGGGCGCAGAACATTGATCAAGTTATAGACCGCGAACCAAAACATAGCCAGCATCAGGTACAGGCTGACGGACCCGTAGATTCGACCACTGGTGATAGAACCGGTCCGGCCGAGATAGAGGAACAGCCCGATGGAAACAATGCCAAAAATCAAGGCCAGCAACGCAAAGTTGATGGCTCTGAACAAAAGACTCGGGTAAAAGTGGCTGATCAAAATCACCACCATGGAGGCAACCACCAGGGGCACACAGACAAACATCAAGCCGCGCTTCGCGGACAATTCCACGATCGAAGCGACCAAAAGAATATAAAGAGAAAAGATCAGGACGAGGTCGCCGATCGGGTGACCCTCCAGAAATGACGACAATAGAAGAAACGACAAAAGGGTGAGCAGCAGAGTCAGTGAACGACGATCTTCCTGGACCGTATTCATTTTGTCCTGCGAGCGATGATTTAGCTTCGAGAGTTGGGGGCGGAACGTGCTGTCTGGAAATCCTATCCCATCTAAGCCTGTTTCGTGTATACGTTCTTGGGGCTGTGCAAAATTCCGCACGGGCGCGCCGTTGACAGGGACTGGGGCGGTGCTTACAGTCCGAGAATCAGTGACAATTGCATGGGCGACGAATCACTCCGCGTGGCCGCGAATGGGGGCAGCATGCTTAGGTTGGGACTGGCGTTGGGATGCGCGGTAGCTTTGTTCATGGGTGGAGGGCTGCGGGCGCAGGAGCAAGCCACGGCTCCGCCTCCTGCAGCCGCAGCGAAAAAAGTGCTGACGCCGGAAACGTTTCTGGATTTGCGCACCGTGCAAGACCCGCAGTTCTCTCCCGACGGGACAAGCGTGGCGTTTGTGGTGGGCGACCCGCAAACAAACGAAAAACGGACGCGCCACATCTGGCTGTACGACAAACAAGGCAACAAGACGCGGCAACTGACCTACTCGGATAAGAGCGAGAGTTCACCACGCTGGTCACCCGACGGCAAACAACTGGCCTTTCTCTCAAATCGCGGCGAGCAACAGCAGATCTATCTTCTAAGGATGGAAGGAGGAGAGGCTGCCGCGCTAACGAAGGGCAAAGCCGGAGTGGAAATGTTCGCGTGGTCGCCGGATGGCCGATCCATCGCTTATTTGTCCCCGGACCCGAAAACCGAAGCCGAGGAAAAAAAGGAGAAGGATAAAGACGATGCGCGAGTGGTGGATCGAGATGAGAAGTATGCGCGCTTGCGCATCATGGATCTGGCAAAACACGAAGAGCGCGCACTGACTGAACCGACATGGAGAGTCGAAGAGTTGCAGTGGTTGCCGAACGGGCAAAGCATCGTGATCAAGGCGTCGGATCGCCCGGCGTCGGATCGCATGACCGATCGCATTTACCTTGTGAGTGTGAACGACCTGCACAAGCACGAGTTACTGGCACCACGCGGGCCTTTCGGGAACCTACACGCGTCGCTGGGCGGACAGGTGATTGCTTTTGTCGGCAGCCGGGATGATGGGCCGGCACCTCACGATCTTCAGCTTATTTCCGTGGAAGGGGGAATTGCTCGGAACCTGACAGGTGCAAGCCTGGATCGGGCCATTGCGGACTACCACTTCGTGAAAGGCGGTTGGCTGGTGGCGGTGTATGTCGAGGGGTTCCACAAAAAATTTGTAGGCTACACCGAAGAGGGAGAACGCAAGGACATGACGACAGACCTGCCTGTGAATCCCAGCCAATTCTCGGTGGCTTCCACAGGAGAGATTGCGTTTGTTGGAGAGACAGCCACGTCCATGCCGGAACTGTGGTTGCGCGATGTGAAGGGAGTGGCGCAACAGGTGAGCCACGTCAACGATGCCTGGAAAGAGTACGGGCTGATTGCGCCGGAATACTTCAAATATAAGTCGTTCGACGGCACGGAAATTGAAGCGGGCCTGCTGAAACCCACAGGCTACGACGGAAAAACAAAGCTGCCGCTGGTGGTGCTGGTGCATGGCGGTCCAACCGGAGGCTGGGGAAACACGGGCGAGGCGTGGGGGCAACTGCTCGTGGCGGCAGGATTCGCCGTGCTGTATCCCAATGTGCGCGGATCCATCGGTTACGGCCAGAAATTTGTGGAGATGAACCGCGCGGATTGGGGCGGCGGCGATTTCAAAGATGTCATGGCGGGTGTGGATGATGCGATTGCGAAAGGAATCGCCGACCCGGAGCGGCTGGGGATCGGCGGCTGGTCCTACGGCGGATACATGTCGGAATGGGCAGTGACGCAAACAACCCGGTTCAAGGCCGCGGTTTCCGGAGCGGGAATGGCAGATCTAATCTCCGAATTCGGTACGGAAAAAGATCCCGCCTACGACGAGTGGTTCTGGGGCGTGCCGTATGAAAAGCCAGAAGGATTCCTGAACGGTTCGCCGTTCTTGTACGTCAAAAATGCCAAGACCCCGACGCTGATCCTGCAGGGCGAGGCGGACCCCATCGATCCGATCGGGCAGAGCCAGGAACTCTACCGAGGACTAAAACGCTACGGCGTTGAAGCGGAATTCGTGTTGTACCCGCGAGAGCCGCACGGGTTTCAGGAAGCAAAACATCGCGTGGACGTGGAAAGAAGGATGCTCGGCTGGTTCGAGAAGTATGTGAAAGGAAGTAAGGAAGCAAGGAAGTAAGGAAGCGAGGAAGTAAAGAAGCAAGGAGATAAAGAGCAGATCGGTTCGACGGTGAAATGGAGCAGAAGAAACTCAATGCGGTGTATTCGTCGCGCAAGATGAAGCGGCGCTATGAGGTTTGGTTCCTGCGGTGCGGACTGGCGGATGGAAGCGGTGCATGGTGGCTCCGCTATCTGGTGATGAATCTGGGGCGCCGAAGTTGGAGAGCCGCTCCCACGGCCCAGCCGGCGCAAGTTTGGGCTACATGGTTTCCGCGCGACGGCGAGCCACGTAGCTTTATCCAGGGATTCCCCATCGAAACATTGCGGCTGAGCGAGAAGGGCGCGCTTCCCTTCTACTGCCGGATTGCCGATAACGGAATGGAAAACGGAGTTTGCTCGGGCAATCTGCGTTTGGAGGGGCACGAAATTTCCTGGAAGCTGGGCTGGAAGTCGGATTTTGGCGTGACCTTGAGCGATAAAGGTTGGATCGGGTTTTCGCGGTCGCCTCATTCGGATGCGACTTTTTCCGGTGAAATCACGCTCGACGGTAGGAAGTTTGCCGGCGAGCCGCTGGGATTTGGCGTGCAAGGACACAACTGCGGCTACCGCCACAGAACTTTCTGGCGATGGATGCACGCGTATTTCCCGAGGCCGGACGGCACAGCAAGCACCGTGGAAGCTTTGGTTTACGACATGCCGTTGGGAATGACGTTTCGCAAGGCGGTGGTGTGGCATGCGGGCAAAGCCACGGTGCTTCGCAAGATTACAGAACGGGAGCATGTGCAAGAAGCAGATCGACTGAAGTGGACCTTTGCGGGACTGCTGGACGAGACGTCGGTCACAGTGACGGTGGAAGGCACCGCGCCAGGGATTCATCGCTTGCGGTACATGAAGACAGACGAGTCCGGAACGTTCCCAGTGGCGAATGCCAGCAGGGCTAGCGCGACACTGAAAGTGGGCGATGAGCGCGAAGAAACCGTGCGCGGGGCGGTCGTCGAATTTGGCGGAGCAACAAAGGACTGATTATGGCTGAAGGCGCAAAGTGGGATGCGGGGCTATACGACGAAAAGCATTCGTTCGTTTGGAAGATGGCTGCTGGCCTGTTGGAGCTACTCGAAGCCAAGGCGGGCGAGCGGATTTTGGACGTGGGATGTGGCACCGGACACTTGACGGCGAAGATAGCCACGAACGGGGCGCAAGCGACTGGGATCGACCAGTCCGCAGAAATGATCCAGGAAGCGCGCGCAGCGTATCCGGCGTTGCGTTTTGAGTTGATGGACGCGCGGCAGCTCGTATTTCCAGAGAAGTTCGACGCGGTGTTCTCGAACGCCACGCTGCATTGGATCAAGGAACCGGAGCGAGCGGTACAGAGCATTGCTGGGGTGCTGCGCCCCGGCGGACGATTTGTCGCGGAGTTTGGCGGTAAGGGCAACATCGCTGCGCTGGTGGCGGCGGTCGAACGAGCATGGCCAAAGGCGGGACTGCCGCAGCCGGTGCCGAATCCGTGGTTCTACCCAAACCTGGCAGAATATGCCAGCCTTCTTGAAAAGCATGGGCTGGAAGTGACCTACGGCCTGCTGTTCGACCGCCCCACCCCGCTGGAAGACGGTGAACGGGGGTTGCGGAACTGGCTGGAGATGTTCGGCGGCGTAATCATGGAGAAGCTGCCAAAGGGCCACAAGGAGCGACTACTTCGAGAAGTGCAGAGCGAAGCCCGGCCGCCCCTCTACAGGGACGGCCGCTGGGTCCTGGATTACCGGCGGCTGCGGGTGGTGGCAAGAAAGGCGTGAGCGGCGGAAGGCGCTGCGTCGGCCGAATGCAAATCCAATCGATCGAGCAGCTTGTGGTGTATAGAAAAAGACCACAATCGGTTGGGTAGGCCTTTACAGAGGCAAGACCCCATGTTAGTCTTAGCTCCCGTACCGCCATCTTAGCGCCAGGCGGCTGGGCTCTGACTGAGAACCTGCCAAACGTGTTTGCTTTCTGTCTGTTACAGACAGGAGCGTTGCGTGGAGACTCCTCTTCTCGAGGAAAGGAAAGTCGTCTCTCTTCGCGCGAAAAACCCCGGCCCGATCGGTATTCCAAGATGACGGTGAACTGTGCGCACTGGATCATCGCGAAGTAGAAGTTCACGACAAAGGGGACACCTTGCTCAAGCTGCGTAAAGTCGAAATTGTTGGCTTCAAGTCCTTCTGCGAACGGACGGTGGTCACCTTCAGCGGGACGGGCACGACGTGCATCGTCGGACCCAACGGCTGCGGAAAGTCGAATGTCGTGGACGCGATCAGCTGGGTGCTGGGTGAGCAGAGCCATAAGTCCCTGCGCGCCGAACGCATGGCCGACTGCATCTTCAACGGCACCACCAAACGCCCGCCAATGGGTCTGGCGGAAGTGACCATCACCATGGAAGACCCTGAACTGGCAGAGGCGGCCCGGTTCGTCTTAGAGAGTTCGGCGGAAGAAAACCAGACTCCGGTGGCGGAAATCATGGACAACCCGGAAGGCCTAGAGACGCCCGAGGCCATGGAAGAGGCAGCGGTGCCCACGATCGAAGAGCCACCGGCAGAAGGACTTCCCGCAGGTTTCCTAGCAAAGAAAAAGAAGAGAGCAGAAAAGCCCGCGGTGGTTACCAAGCCGGGCGAAGTGGTGGTGAGCCGGCGTTTGTACCGCAGCGGGCAGAGCGAATACCTGATCAACGGGCGGGTGGCTCGCCTGCGCGACATTCAGGAAATGTTCATGGGTGTGGGCCTCGGTCCCGACTCTTACGCGATCATCGAACAGGGACGCATCGGACAAATTCTGGCCACCAAGCCGATGGAGCGCCGCGCCATTATCGAAGAAGCCGCGGGCATCACGAAATTCAAGACCAAGAAGCGCTTGAGTGAAGCCAAGCTGGAGTCGTCCAAGCTGAATCTGGCGCGCGTGAACGACATTGTGGTGGAAGTGGAGAAGCAGTTGGCTTCGCTGAAGCGCCAGGCAGCGAAGGCGCGGCGTTACGCGGAGATTCGCGAGCAGATGCGCGGCATCGTGCGGCAAATGCTGGCCGGCAAGGCACGCGAACTGGACAGCGAGGCGGAACGGCTGGGCGCGCGGCTAGGCGAACTGACGTCCTCGGAAACGCAACATGCGCAGGCCATTCACGAGCAGGAGGCAGAACAGGACCGCTTGAGCCAGCGCATCTACACGCTGGACGCAGAGATTCGCCAAAACCAGAACGTGTTGAACCATACGGCCCTGGAAGTGGACCGCAGCGAGAATCGCATCAGCTTTAACCAAACACGCAGCGCGGAACTGGCAGGACGTAACGAACAGATTGCGCTGGAGGCCCAGGCGTTAACGACGCAGACCGCGGAGTGGGAGGCGCGCAACGCAGAGCAGCAGCAAGCCGTGGAAACGGTGCGAGCAGAATCCGTCAATCTGAACGCCCGCGCCGGAGAATTGGCCACACGCGCGGCGTTCCGCGGCGCACAAATCGTGGAAGCGGAAGCGCGTATGGATCGCTTGCGGCGAGCTGCGACCGAAGCGGGAGAAAGTCTGCTGCAGTTGCACGGCGAGCAGAAACAGGCGGAAGAAGCGTTGGTGCACCAGACGGAATCCATGCGCAAGCAGGAGGCGCGCGAAACGGAATTACTGGAAGCGTCTATCCGTGTGCGCGACGACGCCGAACGCGCCGCACAGGACTGGCAGACGGCCATGAACCATTTGAGCGGCTTGCAACAAAACGCCGTGGAGGTGCAGGCGCGGCTTGGGAAGCTTCGCCAAAAGCGCGAAGAGATGAGCAAGGAATCGGATTCCCTGCGTGGCGCGCTGGCGAGCGTGCGCGCCCGTCACTCCACTTTGACGCAAGTCCTGAACGATCATTCCTACACGGGCGAAGCGGTACAGAAATTGTTCGCCGCGAACGAGCGCCACGGAGCGCAGAATTTCCGCGCCGTGGGAGTGCTGGCGGACTATGCCGAGGTGCAGGAACAGCATGAGACGGCCATCGAACAGTACATGCGCGAAGAACTGGAATACGTCGTGGTGGAGACATACGACCATGCTCGCGCGGGAGTATCGCTGCTGCGGGATGAAGTAGGGGGGCGCGCCACGTTCTTCGTGGACTCGCTGCGCAATCTGAAACTGGAGGTGTACGAGCCGATCGCGCACTTCCGTTCCGAAGATGGAGTCATCTCCCGCCTGGATAAGCTGGTGGAATTCCGCGATCCGCTGGGTCCTGCGGCAAAGCAGTTCTTGCCGCGGTTGCGTGCGGCGTACCTTACGGACAGTTCCGTGGCGGCGGAAAAGCTGGCTCGTGAATATCCGCAGTATGCGTTCGTCACGCCGGAAGGCACTTGTTACCAGGGACGCATGGTGACGGGCGGCAAGCCCGATGAAGCCGGACCGCTCGGCATGAAACGTGAATTGCGCGCCATGGATGTGGAAGTGGTGCAACTGGAGCAGCGCAGCGGCGCGATGCAGGCGGAGTTGGAAACGATTGCCGCGGAACTGCGTGCCAACGAGCAAGCCAACGAGGAATTAACCGGCCAGCAGAGAGATGCGGAGCGTACCCAGTTTGCCGCGAAACACCGGCACGAACAGATGCAGAGCGACCTGGCGCGCCTGGGCCTGGAATTGACCGTCTGCCAGAACGAATTGGGACGCGTGCGCCGGGAAATCGAGGCGGGCCAGTTGCGCGCGCAGCGAGCCAGGGAGCAGCACGAGTTCGCGGCAACCAGCAGGGCGGAAGCCGAAGCGGAAGGTTTGCGCCTGAGTGAAGAAGTGGTGCAACTCCGAGGCGCCGTGCAATCCGAGCAGGATGAATTAACCACGGCAAAATCGGAACTGGCGGCCATGAACGAACGGCTGGCCTCCGCGGAAGCGATCGCGAAGCGCTTGCAGGAAGAAAAGGCTGATCTGCAACGACGCGAGGCAGCGCTGCGGCAGCAGGAAGCGGCCATCAGCGAAGAGACCATGGCGATGGCACGCCAGACGGAAGGACTGACGCAACAATTGGAAGTTCTGCGTGCCGAGAGAGCCCGCCTGGAAGTGAAACAGAAGGAACTCGAAGAGGAATGGGACACGGCACGGACCCGCGTCACACAGGCCGAAGACCATTTGCGCATGGCGCGCCAGACGCTGCAGGAGATGCGCGACGAGCGCGGCAAGTTCGAAATCGAAAAGGCGCGCAACGATTCGGACCGCCAACACTTGCGGGAGACTTGCCTGGCGGAAGTGAACGCGCAACCCGAGGACCTGATCGCGTCGGAAACCGCGTTTATGAGCGGCGAAGAATTAGCTACCGCGGAAGCCAGCTACCGCGAAATGAAACAGCGCATCGAGAATATGGGCGCGGTCAATATGATGGCGCTGGAAGAATTCAACGAATGCGAGCAGCGTTTCACCTTCCTGACCCGCGAGCGCGACGACTTGCTGCAGTCCATCGCGGACACCCAGCAAGCCATCAAGGAACTGGACGTCATCACCAAGGAAAAGTTCGAGCAGGCTTTCGCCGCGATCAATGCCAACTTCACCTCTGCGTTCCACACCATTTTCGGCGGCGGAACGGCGGAGATGCGCTTGACCGAAGTGGATAGCTCCGGCGACGCGGGCATCGACATTGTGGCTTCGCCGCCCGGAAAACGCCTGCAGAACGTCTTGCTGCTTTCCGGCGGAGAGAAGGCCATGACCGCTCTGGCGCTGCTGATCGCGATTTTCCGCTACCAGCCAAGCCCGTTCTGCATCCTGGACGAAGTGGACGCGCCGCTGGACGAAGCCAACGTCGGCCGTTTCACTCACCTGATTGGCGACATGAGCGCGCAGACGCAATTCATCGTCGTTACCCACAACCGCAAAACCATGGAGACCGGCAGCGTGCTGTATGGCGTGACGATGCAGGAGCCGGGCGTGTCCAAGCTCGTCAGCGTTCATTGGGAAGGCGACGCGGCTCCGCAAGGAAAACAGCGAGCAGCGACAGCGGCGTAGCAGCAGAACGCAAATTAATAAAATGTCCCGAGGGTGGAGTTCAATTCCGCCCTCTTTTTATTTTCCACGTCAAGAAAAAATAGCTGCGCACGACAAAAAAGAGCCTGTGGATTTTTTCCTCTCCGCATGACGTGGAACATTGACTTCCACGTGCGCTGGGATAGAATGCAGGACACTTTCGAAGGGAACTACTTCCGTGAGCGCAAGCCCCGCAATGAAAATTATTCGTGAAACCAGTTTTGCCGGTATCGCCCCTGCAGCACGAGGCAAGGTTCGAGACATCTATGACCTGGGGGACCGGTTACTGATTGTGGCGACGGACCGCCTCTCCGCGTTTGACGTGGTGATGCCCACGCCGATTCCCGACAAGGGACGAGTGCTGACGCAGCTTTCCCTTTTCTGGTTCCATTTGTTGCGCGACATGATTCCCAACCATGTGCTGAGCTCTACGGAGTTCCCTGCCCCGTTCAAACCGTACGCCGAAGACCTGGCGGGGCGTTCCATGGTGGTGCGCAAGACGCAACCTCTCCCCATCGAATGCGTGGCGCGCGGCTACCTCTCCGGTTCAGGATGGAAAGAGTATCGCGCCACGGGAAAAGTGTGCGGAATCGCGCTGCCCGCTGGATTGAAGGAGTCCGACAAGCTGCCAGAGCCGATCTTCACACCCGCAACGAAGGCGGCAACGGGCCACGACGAGAACATTCCCTTCGAGCGCGCCGCCGAATTGATCGGGACAGCCCTGGCTGACAAAGTGCGAAATATCACGCTGGAGATTTACCGTCGCGCCGCCGCATATGCCGAGCCCCGTGGAATCCTGCTGGCCGACACGAAATTTGAATTCGGGCTGATGGATGGTGAGTTGATCTGGATCGACGAAGCGTTGACTCCGGACTCGTCGCGTTTCTGGCCTGCCGCGGAATACAAGCCCGGCGGCCCGCAGCCCTCTTTCGACAAACAGTTTGTGCGTGACTACCTCGAACGAATCGAGTGGCCGAAAACGCCGCCAGGCCCCGACCTGCCCGCCGATGTGGTTGCGGCGACGCGTGCGAAGTACCGGGAAGCGTATCGCATCCTGGTCGGACACGAGCTCGAGTAGCCAGCCGGCCCCAATACTAAAACTCATCGATGGGGAGTGCGAACGTGAGAGATCAACTGGAAGGACTTGTCGGACAAATGGTCGAGCGAGGCATTCTGTTCGACGAAGCCGTCGGCGAGTTTGAGAAGAGGTTCATCAAACGCGTTCTAGAGCGCACCAACGGTAACCAGTCACGCGCCGCGGAATTGCTGGGCATTCACCGCAACACACTCAGCCGCAAGATCAACGAATACAAATTAGATCACCGGCGCAACAGCAACAACCGGGCGCGCTAGCGTACGGATGCAAGTGGCGGGGGCGCAAGCGCGGCGCGGCGTGAGTAGCTGCAAAAAAGCGATGCCCCGGAATCCGGAGCAGCGCTTTAAGCCGTTTATCGTTGCTTGATCCGCGAAGCCGTTGCGGCCTCAGGGCTTCTTGGGAGCCGGCTTCTTCGTGGTCGCAGGCTTCTTGCTGGCGGCCTTTGGCAAGTCTTCTTCGTTTACCTTGGCTTTATCCCAGTGCAGCATGAACGCAGGGTCGGGATCGTAGCTTTCCAGCGTGCCCGTGAACCGAACGGGATTGCCCTTTTCCAGCTTGGCCGCTTCGGGCTGGCCGGCTACTTTCACGTCCATGTTTGGCGTGGTGGCCGCTTCAAACTCCGCGTCGCTGGTCACGAACGCGACTTTCAACTCTGCACCATCCGACGAAGGGGTGATCTCGATGAGTTTGCCGGGTACGTCGGGGAATTCCAGGCCGCAAGCCGCGGTCCAGGTCAGTTTGGCTTTGTCGCCGCCGGCTTTGAGATCCGCAACTACCGACGCAATGGTCATGTCCTTGCGCGCAGCTTCCAGATCCGCGGCGCTGGGCAGTTTGTACGTCGAAGGGCGATCTACAGAGCTGGAGGCGAGCTGCAGGAGTTCATTCATTTCCTGATCGACCAGGGTGTCGCAAACCGTTCCGCCCTGGTAGTTCGCGAGCAGCTTGCGGAGATAGGCCTTGACGGTCTTGGATTGCGCCTCATTGGCGTTCTTCGAAGACGCGGCGCGAGCGAAATACCACAACGCGTCCAGTTGCTGCGGCGGGTTCATGGCCATATAGGCTTTGCCGAGGCTGTAGTTTGTGGTGAGGTCGTCCGGAGTGGCTTCCAGCACCTTCTTGTAGTTCTCAATTGCTCCCTGATAGTCCTTGGCAGCCATGGCTGCGTTGCCCGCGGTGCCGTAGAAGAAGATGACGGAGCGCTTCTTCTCATCGTTAAACTTGGCGTCGTCGGTATCCGCCGGCTTGGGAACTGCATCGACGGACTTCACTCCGGCCAGAGCGGCATCACGAGCGGCCTTGGCAGTGGCAGGATCGGGATTCTGGATGTTGTTGTAGGCGTAGGCGCGGACCGAATAGGCCTGGTAACGTTCGGTCGGGCTGGCCTTGTCGCCGAGAGCGATGAGCTTGTCGGCGTACTCGATCATTTTGGGGAAATTCTTCTGATCCTGGTAAATCTTGTAGTAGAGCGGATAAATGTAGTTGAGAAGAGCGGAGTTGGGATACTTGGCAACGAAATCATCGAGCAATTTCAGCTGAGCCGCAGGGTTCTTTTCGGCGGCGGCCGCCTGATAAGCGTTGTATTCCGCCATGGTGTACTTCTGGCCGCCAGCCGGGGCGCCAGCGTCTTGCGCAGATGCCGGAGCGACGATAATGCAGAACAGGCTCAGCGTCGCTGCAACGGCCAGACCCGCCAACCTACGTGTTACGTTCATTCCCTTATCTCCTCGCTGCAACCACAAAGATGGAATTATTTGACCCGTCAGCGGCTGGAAGCCACTGTTCCCAAATGCCGACTTCCCTGCGAACCAGATGCCGTCGGAAACTTTTGAATTATAGGGGTAGGCGACGCTGAATCGCAAGCCGTTATCCGACACCAAAATCGATTCAACCTGAATCCGAGAACCTGTGTCACTGCCTACACATCTCCTGGTTGCACCGACGGGCGGAGCAATCTCAGAAAGCACCCATAGGAGTAAGATGAGTGTCGCATAAGAACCGTGGCTCGCGCGAGGAAGAAATCGAATGAACCCGACAAGTAACGCAAGCACAGCGGCGGATTTGGCAAAACCTCTGGTCGACAAAGTGGCGCTGGTGACGGGAGGCACGCGCGGAATTGGCAAAGCGATCGCACAGAAGCTGGCATCCCTGGGGGCGAATGTTAGTATCTGTGGACGTAACGACGAGTCGCTGAAACGAACGGCGCGAGAAATCGAAAGCCACGGTGTGCGCGCGCACGCCCAGAAAGCTGACGTCTCTCGCAGTGGCGATGTGACCGCGCTGGTTCAGGCAATCGAACAAAGACTGGGACCCATCTCGATTCTCGTCAATAACGCCGGCATCGGGATGTTTGGCCCGGTACACGAGAAGAGCGAGGAAGATTGGGACCGCGCGATGAACACGAATCTGAAAGGCGTGTTTTTGGTCACGCGCGCCGTGGCCGTAGGGATGATTGCGCGGAACAGCGGAGACATCATCAACATCGGTTCACTGGCGGGAAAGAACACCTTTGCCGGCGGCGCACTCTACTGCGCTTCCAAATGGGGCCTGCAAGGCTTAACGGGTTGCATGGCGGAAGATTTGCGCGGGTTCGGGATTCGCGTCAGCGCGATTTGTCCCGGCAGCGTGGCAACCGAGTTCTCCGGCCGCGGGCCAAAGGACCCCAGCAAGGTGCTGACGGCGGAGGATGTGGCGCACGCGGTCGGAATGGTGGTGACGCAAGGGCCGCAGAGCTTCATTAGTGAAGTGGACCTGCGCCCGGTAGGCAAGCCCGGGGCGAAGTGAGGGTGGGCGCTCGGCGAGAAATTATGTGTTGACAATAGTCGTTTACACGACTACATTCTGACCGTGACTTCCAAACCCAAAAGCGCCACGCCTTCTTCGCCTGCCGAAGAGCGCCTATTCCTCGCCGTCTTGAAAACCGCCGACGCCCTCGGCCAGGAAGCCGAACAACTGACCAAGTCCATCGGTTTGACGGCCACGCAGTACAACGTTTTGCGCATCCTGCGGGGCGCCGGTCCCGACGGCCTTCCCTGCCGCGCCATCGGGGAACGCATGATCTCCCGCGATCCAGACATGACCCGCCTGCTGGACCGCATGGAGAAGGGCGGCTTGATTACGCGTGCGCGCCAGAAAGACGACCGGCGCGTGGTGAAAACACAGATCACGGATGCGGGCCTCAGCCTGCTGCAGAAACTCGACCAGCCCATGCGCGATTTGCACAGAAGGCAATTCCAGCACATGGCCGCTGCCCAACTGAAAACTCTTGTGGACTTGTTGGATGCGTTGCGGAACCGCGGTCCGGAGTAATTGTTGGCATACTTCACAAAAATTTCAGGGAACAAAAATACCAAGGAGAAGAACAAAATGAAGCTGAATCTAGTTCGACTGGCAGTGGCCGCTGGGCTCGCTGCCGTACTGACGGGGCCGGCCATTGCCGCCACAACCACCTACCAGATCGATCCGCGGCATAGTTCTGCAGGCTTTGGCATAACGCACTTGATGATTTCCACGGTGCGAGGCGAATTCCACAGCGTCAACGGCACGGTGGTTTGGGATGACAGCGACCCGGGCAAATCCAGTGTGAATGTCACGATTGATGCCACCACCGTGGACACCCAGGAACCCGGCCGCGACAATGACCTGAAGAGTCCGAACTTTTTTGACGTCGCAAAATATCCCAGCATCACCTTCAAGTCCACCAAAGTGGAAGCCGCGGGCCCCGGCAAACTGAAAGTGACCGGTGATCTCACCATCCATGGCGTGACCAAGCAAGTAGTGCTGGACGCGACCGCACCGAAGTCGCCGATCAAGGACCCATGGGGAATGACGCGGACCGCAGCGTCGGGCACCACCAAGGTCAACCGCAAGGATTTTGGATTGGTGTGGAACAAGAACCTGGATGGCGGCGGCGTAATGATTGGCGACGATGTGGCCATCACGCTGGATGTCGAAATGATCGTACCGCCACCGGCGAAGTAAGCGGCAATCGCGTCGATGAGCGAAGGAGAGACGCACATTTCAGAGCGTGCGTCTCTCTTGCAGTCCATGATCGAAAGGAAAAGTGGAGAAGCGAACATGCACAATCCAGCAAAGACCGATTATCCCGTTCATGAACTCATTCAAAACCGTTGGAGCCCCCGGGCCTTTTCCGATAAGCCGGTGTCACCCGAGATCCTGCGGAGCCTGTTCGAAGCAGCGCGTTGGACACCTTCCAGCAGCAACGAGCAGCCTTGGGCTTTCATCGTCGCCACCAAGGACGATCCCGAAACACACGACAAGATTTTGAGCACCCTGGTGGAATTCAACCAGGCATGGGCAAAGCACGCGCCGGTATTGGCGATCGCCGTTTCTCAAATGGAGTTCGCGCGCAACAAGACTCCCAATCGCAATGCCTTCTACGATACGGGCGCGGCGGTGGCGCATCTGACGGCCGAAGCGACCTCGCGGGGATTGTTTGTTCACCAAATGGCCGGCTTCGATCCACACAAAGCTATCGAGGTCTTTCACATCCCCAAAGGATGGGAGCCGATCGCCGTCTTCGCCATCGGTTATCCTGGCGACCCCAACGCGTTGCCCGACAAATTGCGCGAACGCGAATCGGCTCCGCGCAGCCGCAAGCCAATTTCGGAATTCGTGATGTCCGGCGAGTGGGGGCATCCCGCGACGTTCCTTTCTGAATGAGAAATCCTCGCGACGTTCGGACGCTTGCGCGAATTTCCGGCTGGGGCGCCGTGGCCGCGCTAGGATCGCTGCAAGTTTGGGCTTATCGCAACAGCATGAATCCTGATGGAATTTCCTACCTGGAAATAGGGCGAGCGGGAATTTCCGGATGGCAGGGATTTGTGAATGCCTATTGGAGCCCGCTGTATCCATTTCTTCTGAGCCTGGTGCTTCGCTGGTTCAAGCCTTCTCCGTTCTGGGAATTTCCCGCGACGCACTTCTTGAATCTGGCGATCTATCTCGCGGGATACGCGTGTCTTGAATGTCTGGTTCGGGAATTCCTGGCAAGTCGTCAGATCTCGCATGCCGACAGGGAAAAATACCTGCTGTCCGGCGACGAGCTGCATTTAAGTGCGGCCTTGCTTTATGTGTGGGCGTCGCGCTATTGGGCAGGGACGGTGCTCGTTACTCCCGATCTTCTGGTGGGTGCGATATTCTGTCTGGCCACGGCGATACTGGTGCGCATTCGGCGTGGTGATCATGGCTGGCGGACATTCGCGCTGCTCGGCGTGGTGCTTGGGTTCGCGTACCTAGCAAAGGCCCCCATGTTCCTGCTGGGGTTTGTGTTCCTTTTTGCAGCGTATAGGCTGGTCCGAAACACGCCGCAAGCATTCGCGCACGCCGGCGTCACCCTTCTGCTTTTCCTGATCATCGCGGCACCATACGTGACGGCCCTGTCGCGCAGTAAACATCGTTTCACATTCAGCGACACGAGCACCATCAGCTATGCGGAATACATAAACCGGATGCCGCTCTTTGTTAGTTGGCGTGGTGAAGATCCGGCCAATGGCACACCGGTTCACCCAGCGCGACGCTTGTTATCCGATCCTCCTCTATTTGAATTTGCCACGCCCGTCCCGGGCAGTTATCCCCCTTGGTACGATCCGTCATATTGGTACGAAGGTTTGCACGCTCATTTTTCCGTGAAAGGTGAACTGTGGGCTATTTTCCGCGGCGCTAACGAATACTTGAAAATGTTTTCGCGATCTGGCGCGCTTTGGTGCGTGCTCGTCGCTCTGATCTGGGCGACACGCCAAGGCGGAGGGCTGGAGCGGGCGGACCATCCCTGGTGGCCGGTGCTGCTTCCCGGAATTGCCGCACTCGCAATGTATAGCCTGGTGCACGCGGAAACGCGGTTTGTCACCGGCGTTGGGCTGGTCCTGGTTCTTTGGGTACTTTCGCGCGTGCAGGTTGCCGCGGCCGCAGCACCGAAAAGAGTTCCTTGGGCAACGATGGCAGTCTTCCTGGCGCCGGCGATCGCCATCGGTTGGAGCGTGACGACCGATTTGAAGCGTCTCGCACATCCCGAGCCGTTTGTTGCGTGGGAAGCCGCCCAGGCGCTGCACGCCGCCGGTATTCCCGCCGGGGCGAAAGTGGGCTACATCGGGACTGGCCTAGTGACGCAGTGGCCTCATCTTGCCGGAGTGCAGATCATAGCGGAAATGCCTGACCCCGGTTGGAGCCGTCTTGTCGGGCTCGTTCCGGAAACAAGGCAAAGCGTGCTGCAAAAACTCGCGGACGCGGGGACGATTGCAGCCGTGACCGGGCACGCCGAGGTTGCACGCAGCGATCCCGGCTGGCAACAACTCGGCAATACCGGAGTCTTCGTGCGAATGCTTACTCACCCTGAACCCAGTCACCCTTCCGGCGCATCAGAGAACTATCCATAACCCAGGGAGGGTTCGACTGAATGCACGGCCTGTTGGAATTCCTGCTGCGACACGGATATGTCTTGCTGCTCGGATGGGTGTTTGCCGAGCAGGCAGGACTGCCCTTGCCATCGGTGCCGTTGCTTCTCGCCGCCGGTGTGCTGGCAGGAACGGGCCGCCTGAACTTTGCGCTTTGCCTGCTGGCCAGCATGCTCGCCGCCGTCAGCGCGGACACGATGTGGTACCGACTTGGGCGCCTAAAGGGAATCGGGATTCTTCAGTGGATTTGCAAGATTTCTCTGGAACCCGATTCGTGCGTGCGCCGTACCGAGGGAATTTTCGAAAAATATGGCGCCAAGTCTCTGTTGTTCGCGAAATTTCTGCCGGGGCTGAACACCGTTGCCACACCGCTTGCCGGCGTGTTTCACATGCGGTTGCGCCGGTTTCTGGTGTTCGATGCGCTTGGCGTCCTAATCTGGTCGGGCACCTTCCTCGGGCTAGGGTTTGTGTTCAGCGAGCAGATCGAGAGGATCGCCGAGAATTTGCGATTGGCCGGGGGCTGGGCCATGGCACTCGCAATTGGAGGACTGGCCCTTTATATCGTCTACAAGGTCCTCGCTCGCAAGAAGTTCATGAGGGACTTGCGGATTGCACGAATCACCGTGGATGAGTTGAAGGAGAAACTCGACAGCGGTGAGCGACTGGCCATTGTGGATTTGCGGCATTCGATGGATTTTGAAGCCGATCCTGAGACAATTCCGGGCGCGTACCGCGTGGACGCCAAGGAACTGGAGCAAAAGGGGAATTCGTTGCCCCAGGATCGCGACATCATTCTCTACTGTACTTGACCAAACGAAGCCACCAGCGCCCGTGTGGCGCTGCTTTTGAGAAGGAAAGGCATCAGAAGAATCCGCCCGCTGCAGGGCGGCCTGGAGGCGTGGAAAGAGCGCGGCTATCCGATGGACACGCGCACTGCTTGAGGATTCACGGCAACGATATTTGCGCCACAATCGCAGCAGGGGGATGACGATGAGCATCAAAGTGCAGGTGATTTTTTACAGCATGTACGGTCACGTCTACAAAATGGCACAGGCCGTCGTGGAAGGGGCCAAGCAAGTGCCGGGGACCGAGGTTTCGTTGTATCAGGTGGCCGAGTTGATGCCCGACGAGGTGTTGGAAAAGTACGGCGCGAAAGCAGCGAAAGCCGCCTTCTCCAAATTACCAATCGCGACCGTGGACCAACTGGCCGACGCCCACGCCATCATCTTTGGCACGCCAACGCGCTTCGGCAATATGGCCGCGCAGATGCGCAATTTCCTCGATCAGACGGGACCGCTGTGGGCCAAGGGAGCGCTGATCGGAAAGATTGGCAGCGTGTTCGCTTCCACCGGGACGCAGCACGGCGGCCAGGAAACCACCTTGACGAGCTTCCACACCACGCTCCTGCATCACGGCATGGTCATCGTCGGCGTCCCTTACAGCGAATCGGGCCTGGCACACATGGGCGACATTACTGGCGGCACGCCCTATGGCGCGACGACACTGGCAGGACTGGATGGCTCACGGCAACCCAGCGAGAACGAACTGAAAATCGCGCGCTATCAGGGAAAGCACGTGGCGGAGCTGGCCACGAAGCTGTTCCGCTAACTAAGCCGCACGCTGCATCGAAACATCATCTGCAAGTGAGCGCCGCGTGTTGTCACGCTGAGGCGCGGCGCCGAAGCATCTCGGCCACAAGAACTTGCACGATGTCTGGTTTGAGTTCCTTCGAGGCACAAACTTCGCGCCTCTCAGGATGACATCGACCGGCCCGAAGCGAATATGGCGAATACGGAGCGGCGGGTTCTTCGTCCGGAAAATTCGCGTTACAATCGCGGCAAGACGATACCGCCTTGCGCCTGGTATTTCCCTTTTTTGTCCTTGTAGCTGATTTCGCAGTCTTCGTCGCTTTCAAAAAAGAGCACCTGGCACAGGCCTTCGTTGGCGTAAATCTTCGCGGGCAGTGGCGTGGTGTTGCTGATTTCGAGAGTGACGAAGCCTTCCCACTCCGGCTCAAACGGCGTCACGTTGACGATGATGCCGCAACGCGCGTAGGTTGATTTCCCCAGGCAGATCGTCAGGACGTTGCGCGGAATACGGAAATACTCGATGGAGCGCGCCAATGCGAAGGAATTCGGCGGGATCAGACAGGTATCGCCCTTGTAATCCACCAGTGAGCGCGGATCGAAATGCTTCGGATCCACAATGGTGCTGTTCACGTTCGTGAAAATCCGGAACTCGTCGGCAACACGAATGTCGTAGCCATAGGAAGAAACGCCGTAGCTGATCACTCCTTCCCGAATCTGCCGGTCGGTGAACGGCTCGATCATCTTGTGCTCCAGCGCCATCCGGCGAATCCACTTGTCTGGCTTAACGGACATCCATATCCTCCTTTAAGGGGAACGAAAAAGGTGTAATCTCAAAAGAGAAAGTGTAGATGAGGCGGCACGTCTTGACAACCCGGGCTGTTAGCCTCTAGCATCGGGCCACGGATTCTGGAGGGTGGTGTGATCAAGCTCGATATCGTAAACGCGGTCGTCGCAAAGACCAACATCAGCCGGACCAAGGCAGAGCAAGCCGTCGAGACGGTCTTCGAATCGCTGAAAAACGCCATGGGCCGCGGGCAGCGGATTGAGTTGCGCAAGTTTGGGGTGTTCAGCGTGAAGCCGCGCAAGACCGGCATCGGACGCAATCCGCGCACGGGAGAAGAAGTCAGCATTCCTCCAGGCAAGGCCGTGCGCTTCAAGCCAGGCAAAGAACTTCAGGGGCTGGAAGATACTACAGCCGCGAGCGAAACCAAGTAGAACTTCGTGTCAACACCGGAAACAGAGCAGCGCGCTCCCGCTTATCTGGAGCCGCCCGTATGGCCCCCGTCTTCTTTCAGTGGCCCGTATTTCGTCGCCACACCTCCGCATCCTTCGACTCGTTCCTTGATACTCGCATCGGGCCTGTTTCTGCTCACCATGGTCACTTCCCTTCTGGCCGGAACGCATTTCGCGGCAGCTTATGCGCATAATCAAGCCGCGTCGCTTGACACTTTCTTCGAGACTTTCCGGCTGTTGTACCGGCATCCAGCCGCGCTTCTTGCCGGCTTGCCTTTTGCGATCACTCTCCTCGGGGTTCTCCTGGTACATGAGCTTGGGCATTACTTCGCCTGCCGGCATCACCACATTCGCTCCAGTTACCCGTTCTTTATTCCCGCGCCTACGCTCATCGGCACTTTCGGCGCGTTCATTCTGATTCGCTCGCCGATCCGTTCCAAGCGCGCCTTATTCGACGTCGGAGCCTCAGGACCGCTCGTGGGATTCGCCGTGGCGCTGCCGGCGCTGGCTTACGGGGTGCTGCATGCCAAGGTCATTCCCACGTTGGGGAGCGATGGCAACGCTGATTTAATTTTTGGCGTGCCACTGATTCTGAAGCTGGTAGCTGCTGTGATTCAGCCGAATGCTCACGCGGCGGACTTGCTGTTACATCCCGTAGGCCGTGCCGCGTGGGTCGGGTTGTTCGCCACGGCGTTGAATCTGCTTCCGGTGGGCCAGCTGGACGGCGGCCATATCCTGCGCTCGGTGAGTCCGCGCGCGCATTGGCTGGTTTCGCTCCTCCTCCCCTTGATCCTGGTGGTGCTTGGATTGTACTTGTGGCGAGGCTGGCTGATCTGGGCCGTGATTTTGCTCGGACTGCGATTCCTGCGCACCGCACCGATTTACGATCCCACACCACTTGATCCGAACCGTCGCTTGGGCGCGCTGATTGCACTCCTTGTGTTTGCGCTGTGCTTTATGCCGAGTCCGTTGTAGCAAGAAGCTGCAAATTTTCCCCGAGGCCCCGAATGCCTGAACAGGCAAAACACAAGCTCGCGCGCAGCCTTCGGGAACGCGACCTTCTGCTTCTGTTTGTCGGGTCCGTCATCGGCTCCGGCATTTTCCTGACGCCTGCATTGATCCTGCGGCAAGTTGGCGGCTCGGTCGCCGCGTCGCTCATGGTTTGGCTGCTGGGTGGGCTGCTTTCTTTGCTTGGGGCACTCACCTATGCCGAATTGGCCGCCGCAAACCCGGAGGCCGGCGGATTGTATTGCTACATCCGCGACGGCTTCGGCCGGCTGGCCGCCTTCCTGTACGGCTGGTGCCTGTTTCTGGTGATCTCCAGCGCAACGATCGGCGCGCTGGCCCACGCGTTCACCAAATATCTTGAGGAAATTATTCCGCTGACTTCGCTGCAGGCTTCGATGGTTCTGGTGCTGATGATTGGCGTTGTGACAGCCGTCAATATTTGGGGCACACGAAAAAGTTCGGATCTGCAGAACGTCACCACCCTGATGAAGGTGGGCATCGTGGTTATCCTCGGCACGGTCCTGCTGGTGCTTGGCTCTCTGCATGGCCATCATGGCCGCGAACTGACCGCTGCAACGGGCTCGTCGCTGCACGGCTTCGACCTCTTGTCAGGAGTCGGCTTCGCCATGATTTCCGTGCTTTGGGCGTACGAAGGCTGGCAATTCGGAACCTACAGTGCCGGAGAAGTGAAAGACCCGCAGCGCAGCTTCCCTCGCGCGTTCTTTCTGGGATCGCTGCTGCTCGCCGGCCTCTATCTGTTCGCCGTTGTCGCTTACTTTGTGGCGTTAGGACCCAGCATCGCCGCAAAAAGCGACACGATTGCCGCCGCCGCGGCAACTACCGTCCTGGGTCCATGGGCCGGAAAACTGGTGGCCGCGGCGATTCTTATTTCTACATTCAGCTCCGCGAACAGCGTGATGCTCACGGCTCCGCGCGTGTACTTCGCCATGGCCAACGACAAATTGTTCCTCAAAGAATTCGCGGAAGTTCATCCGCGTTTTGGCACGCCCGCAGCCGCAGTTTTGGCATTGGGCGTGTGGTCGTGTGTCCTGGCTTTCGCGGGGGGATTTGCCAAACTCGCCGACAGCGCGATTTTTATTGGCTGGATATTTTACGGACTGGGCGCTGCGGCGATTTTCCCGATTCGCCGAGCCAGCAAGGGAAAGCAGATTCCCTATCGCGTGCCGGGCTATCCCGTGACGCCGCTGTTATTCGTATTGGCCGCGCTCGCGCTCGTCGGCAATGCCATCTATGCAGCCGTGAGGGATCCCCACGAGTTCACTTATCTGCTGGCGGCGTTGGGCCTCATGCTGCTCGGATTGCCCGGTTATTTTTTTTGGAGCCGCCAGCAGACGCGCGACTCTCGAAACAGACGCAGCTAAGCTTCTCATGGGTGCATTCTCGTCGGTTATTCGACGCCACGACACACTGTCATCCTGAGGGCTGCGCCGTTTGCGGCCCGAAGGATCTCAACGAATACCTATCGCAGCATCACGAGGTGAAATCCAACAATCATTTTCGATTGTGGGAGAGCACTACTAGAGCAAGGACAGCGGGTCCATATCGACAAGCACGGCGGTCTGCGGAATCTCGTTCGCGTCACAAAACGAAAGCGCGCCACTCAAAAGCTTCGTGAGCAGAGAGCGCTTCGGCGATTTCAGCAGAAACTGGTAGCGATGCTCCTTCTTCAGTCGGGCCAGCGGTGCCGAGGCAGGTCCCAACACGCGCACACCCTTGCCGTCATTCGGAGAGAGATATTCGCTCAAACGCCGCGACCAGCGAATGGCATTCTCCAGATTTTTGTCGCGCACAATCACATTGGCCAGCGAGCTGAACGGCGGATAGCCCATGAGCCTGCGAAAGTTCAGCTCTCGTTCGTAAAACGATAAATAGTCCTGGTGCACTGCGTCCTGGATCGCATAATGCTCCGGATAAAACGTCTGGATGAGCACACGCCCAGGCAATTCACCGCGGCCGGCGCGTCCTGCAACCTGCGTAAGCAACTGAAACGTGCGCTCCGCCGCTCGAAAATCGGGAAGACTCAGCGAGGAATCCGCCGAGACCACACCGACCAGCGTGACGCGCTGGAAATCGTGACCCTTCGCGAGCATCTGGGTGCCCACGAGGATGTCCAGCGCACCGCCGGCAAACGCACCAAGAGTTTCCTGATACTGCTGCTTGGTGCGCGCCGTGTCTCGATCAAGCCGGGCAATCCGCGCGCCCGGAAACTCCGAGCGCAGACGTTCCTCCAGATGCTCCGAACCCTCGCCAAAAAAGTAGACATACTTCGAATTGCACTTGGGACAAGTCTTCGGCACCGGTTGAATCGAGCCGCAGTAGTGGCATTCCAGGCGGTTGCGGCTTTTGTGGTGAGTCATCGAAATGCTGCAATTGACGCACTGCACAGAAGCGCCGCAACTTCGGCACAGCACGGACCAGGAATAGCCGCGCCGGTTGATGAGCACGAGCGCCTGCGTGTGGAACTCCAGGCACTCCGCGATGCCGTCGTGAAGCGCTTTGGAGATGGGGCTGGTTTGAAAGGTCTGCGCAAAATCCTGGCGCAAGTCGACAATCTCCACCGAAGCGAGCGAGCGATTTTCCACCCGCGTCGCGATCGTCAGCAACTCGTATTTGCCATTCGCCGCGTTGTGATAGGTTTCCAGCGAGGGAGTCGCGGACCCGAGAAGCGCTGCGGCACTCTCCAGTTTGGCGCGCACGACGGCCACGTCGCGGCCGTGATATCGCGGATTTTCCTCCTGCTTGTAGCTGTTCTCCTGCTCCTCATCGATAATGATCAGCCCGAGATTTTCTACCGGCGCGAAAATCGCCGAACGAGTGCCCACCACCACTCGCGCCTGCCCGTTGCGCACTCGCCACCATTCCCGCGTGCGCTCAACGTCGCTGAGCGCCGAATGCAGCACCGCGACACCTTCGAAATGCGCGCCAAACCATGCGCGGCACTGCCGGCCGATCCACAACGTCAGCGCGATTTCCGGCACCAGCACCACGGCGGTTTTCCCTCGTGCCAGCGCTTCCTGCACGCTGCGCAGGTACACTTCCGTTTTTCCGCTACCGGTGACGCCGTGCAATAGCAGCACACCAAATTCACCGAGCTCGAAGCGCGAACGAACGGCGCCAAAGGCCCGTTCCTGCGCTTCGTTCAGCGAATGCCCCGGCGGAATGTATCCGGAGTCGAACGGATCCTCGGCCGGGTCGATCGCTTCCTCCCAGCTATCCAGCCAGGCATCGCGCAACATGCGCTCGACGACGGCACGTGAGACTTCCGCCAATTTTAGCAGCTTGGCCAAAGGTAGCGGCCCGCGCTCCGTTGTGAGCAGCAACCGCACCCGCTCTTCCTTCTCGCCAAGTTGCCCGGAAGCATCCTGCGGCCCGTTCCACGCTACGATTCGCTGCGTCTTGCGCTTCCGTCCCTGCATGCTTTCGCGAATTTCCAGAAAGCCCCGCCGTTGTAGCTTCTGCAAATCTTCCGGCGCGATGCCGAGTTTCGCGGAGGAACCCAGAAGTGCGCGGCCTTTCTTCTCGCTAAGCTTGTGCAGCAAATCCACCTGATGCGCGGAGAGGTCTGTCAGCGCTTCCCCGGCTTGCCAATCAGTGACGAGGGTTCGTCCGGCATCGCTCAATACG
>Ga0074045_10000716_pt1 | contig 32463 bp, 28 predicted proteins | sample BogForMeECP23OM2_FD_94442 | JGI IMG/M metagenome (GOLD analysis project Ga0074045, IMG submission 94442) | Bog forest soil microbial communities from Calvert Island, British Columbia, Canada - Bog Forest MetaG ECP23OM2 | ecosystem: Environmental > Terrestrial > Soil > Wetlands ...
ATCGGAGTCCTGCGGCCACTCTTATCGCCGTTGTCGTGCCCCACGGTACCGATCCACCGAGAAGCGATTCCACTCGCTGTATGTCAGCAAGATAAAAAACAGAAGCACGTAGACGAGTTGTCCTCCCGCGACCTCCCAATTCTGTGCCAGGCAAGTCCCGACTTGTAAAGTGAGCATCAGGAGGCTGCCTGCGACCAATGCGATCGATGTCCACAGCCCCAGGATCATCAGCAGACCGACCGTTCCCTCGCACCATGGCAGGACCAACGCGACGAAATGCACTATGTATTCCGGTAACGGCGCGTTCTGCATCTGTTTCTCCATGTAAGCGGCAAACACAGCGTGGTCGCCGATGAGCCGCGCCAAACCGCGGAGGAAGATATTGGCGCCCACCGTCAGCCACGCATCCCCTCGTGTGCTGCAATCCACTTTTCAAGCTCGGAGCTTCCCCAGCGGAACCGGACGTAACGGCCAAACCGGATACACGGGATTTCGTCTAGCGTCCGCGCTCTCGTATGCGATCTGACCCATGAGGCTGGCAGGCTAAGGCGGCGGGCCAGTTCCGTGGCGTCGATCAGCTCAAAAGTCGCCTTTTCAGACAGTGCCTGGACACCGTTCGGTTTCGCGGCTTCCATTTCAACGAGTTGCGTTGACCCGCCGACCACAGATTGGCTGCTCATCGCGCCATCCTCCAGCGTTCGATACGCTCTACTTCTTCGACGGGGATCATGAGCCGCCGCCCCAAATAAACGGCCCGCAGGTTCCCGTCCCGGATCGACCGGCGCACGGTGTATCTGGAGACGCCCCAACGCGCTGCCACTCGCGGGATGGAACGAAATTTCGGCTCTACACATTGTTTCGGCATTGTCGAAAACCTCCCGAACTTAGCTTTTATTTCCGTATTTTTATTTCTATACAATCTGTTCGATTTTCGCTAATATATTGCTTGCACTTTATGTACATTTTAAGCTTAAGCAATAATTAAATGACTGCCAAAATTAAAAGGAACCTGCAAAAGCTGAATACATCGATCGACCTCGGTTCCATGACGGCTGTCGTCATGGCGCTCAATGGGGACAATCTGCAGCTGCTCCGAGATTCGGAGGACCACAAGGCTCTGGTGGGCTTCGTCAAATCTTGGAACACAGCAAAACGCAATCCTTGGAAAATGCAGGCTGATGCGCGGTTCTCGCTCTCTAACCTCGAACGAGTTTGGACGTGGAAGCTAGCACCGATTGGAAGAACCACGGAGACAGACCGAATGGTGGACGACCTAGAGGCGCGTGGCGTTCGCGTTCGCGAGGATGTTGGTGGCGCTTACTGGCATCGCTCCCCGACTGGCGAGAATTGCAGTGACATAGCTGCGATGTTGGCAGGAATGCTCCTGACAAACCCGTTACGCGCTAAATTGTCCGATGGGCCTTGCCAGCGCGAGCGATGCAACAAGTGGTTCATCAAGCGGCGGCCAGATCAGAAATGCTGCAGTCGTAGATGCGGCGCTATCGTAAAAACCGCTGAGCGCGTGAATGACAAGCGTGAGGATGAGAAGAAAGAAAAGCTCAAGATAGTTCGCGATGCCCATCGGGAATGGAGAAAGTCCACGACCAGCCTGGACTGGAAAATGTGGGTCGCGACAAGAACAGGGATCGACAGGAGGTTCTTGACTCGCAACTTCACGAAGGAAGGGCGAATAAGAATCCGCGACTGACAAGGGTTTTCAGAGTGTAGTTGTAATCACAAAGGAGGAACAACGTGCAACGAAGACGAAAGCAAGCCGGACAAATCATCGTGATCAACTCACGATGGTACGTCCGTTATTACGAGCGGCACAACGTCGGAGGCGTGATCGAACGTCACCGCGTGACGCACCTGCTCGGTCCTGTCACGACGCGCAGCAAGACACCACCGGCGGAGATCGTGAGCGAAGCCGAGCGGCACATGACAACCATTAACCTCAGCACGATTCCGGTCGAGCAGCTCATCTCCCTCTCGGATTTCATGGAGAACGAATTCCTCCCGAGAGCGGAGAAGCGACTAAAACCCACCACCTACCGCAACTATCTCGGAGACTGGGAGCGAAGGCTCAAGCCTCTAGTGCGCCGCGACCGCGTCAACTTGAAGAACTACAAGACCGTTCACGTCCAGCGCTGGCTTGACGAGATCGGCCAGGACAAGTTGTCGCGGAACAGTCTCAAGGGCATCAAGAGCATGATTTCCGGCTTGTTCAAAGAGGCAAAGCGTCTCGGCTTCTACGAGGGCGTGAACCCTGCTCAGGATACGAAGGTCCGTTCTAACGCGCCCGCGCCTGCGCTGACTTATGCGTATTCGTTAGAGGAAATCGGAACCATGCTCGCGTATCTGCCAGAACCAGCAGCCACGGCCTTTGCGGTTGCCGCCTATGCTGGCTTACGGCGAGGCGAGATCGAGGGACTGGAATGGCCTGACTACCGCGACGGTGAGTTGCACATCGAGCGATCCATCGTCAACGGAAAACCCTCGACACCGAAAACCGCGATGAGCGCGGCTGCGGTTCCGGTTATCCGGCCCTTGGCCGAGCGACTGGAAATGCACCGGCTCAAGTACGGCAATCCCAGCAAAGGTCCCATCTTCGCCACCTCGCTCGGGACGGCGCTTTCTATGCATAACCTGCTCAACCGCACGATGCTCCCTGCGCTAAATCGCTGCGTTCACTGTAGGTTAAGCGAAGGGCTGTCGCATTTGAAAGCGAAGGACTGCCCCGGCTATGAGCGAGATCAGCGCATTCCCGAGTGGCAGGGGTTCCATGCCGCACGGCGCGGCTTGGGAAGCAACCTGTATCGTCTCGGCGTTCACGACAAAGTGATCCAGAAGATTCTGCGTCACTCAAACGTGGCGACAACTACCACGTATTACATCAAGAGCACGGCCTCTGACGTAGCTGATGCCATGCAGCAATTCGAGCAGAACGTCGCTGAGAAATTGGAGGTTCAGAACCTTCGGGGCAGCGATGGGGCAGTTAAAACGGGTTCCAGCGCCAGCGGGCAACTCGTTAACTGATAGCGCGACAAGGGGTTAAGATGGAGCCGACGAGCGGACTTGAACCGCTGACCTGCCGATTACGAATCGGCTGCTCTACCAACTGAGCTACGTCGGCCTCGTGGTTTAGTTTACCAAATCGCTGCGAGAGAACCCGCCAAAGAAAATGCTGGCCGCCCGATTACGCGGCGCGGGCCGCTGCCATCGCGTCGTATTCTTGTTGCGATTGGGCGGGCAGGAGGACCCACAGCGTATACACACCGACCGCCGTGCCGAAGGGAACGTTGAATAGCGAGATGAATCCCAGGACCAGCGCGATGATGCGAGCCCAGGATTCACGCTGCAATAATCCCCATCCCGCGAAGAATCCGCACGCAGCCTTAGCCAGAACGAGGATGGCGACCACGGTCAACAAGGGACGCAAGAAACTGGTGGACGCTTCCGGAGCGCCCATGTCGTGCAAATGCGCAAACAGCGTGTTGGCGATGATATACAGAATCACCCCTCCGATGGTGTTGAACGCAGAGATGGCAAGCCAGAGAATGCCCAGCAAATGAACGTGACTCTGCACGCGCCCCGGACGCTGCTGGGTCGCCGCGATTGGTCCTACGACCTGCTTGCCGCATCGGCTGCAAAACGCCTGACCCGGTTGCACCGCGGTGCCGCATCCATCGCAGAACATTATTTGCCTCCTCGGCATTAAGAGCGGGCCAATCTTGGGCCACGACTCGCTTCCATAACATATACGCGGATCTCGGGTGAGAGTTCCACCTATGTGTGCACCCTTGCGAATCAGCTATTGCTCTGCTTGATGAAATTCCGCAAACGAAAAGGCCACCCGGACGGGGCGGCCTCTTCTTTTCAAGGGAGAATAGTTCCAACGGAGGCTTAGAATCCGTCAAAACTTTCTGGACAAAATCTTATGAGCCGAAAAAGGGGGGTGTCAAGCAATTTTTGGGAAATAAACGCCTTTAGTTTCAACAACTTAGCTAACCAATCAACATGAGGCAAAATTATGCCGATTTGAGACCAAAACACCGGAGAACAGCCCTAAGCCGATACTTATAAGGCACTTAAGAAGGGTTTGAGGTCTCCGCGGGACCTCCGGAATGGCCGGGAAGCGGCTGCCCCGAGACTTCGCCCAAGTCGAGAGAAATAAATTCAGTTTGGTCGGCGCGGCCAAAAACTGGACCCGGAAAAAACCTCCGCAACAAAACCCGCGCGCCGCCGAAGGCAACTCCCGCCGCCAGCGACAATGCGCCCACAATAATGCACAGGATAATAATGTTCACCAGCAGGTTGGCCACGTTGTCTTTCTTGTCGAAGTACGTGTTCTCATTCCAGGTAACGCGAGCGTCCCAATTCACCGCGCCCAGTAGAGTCTGGGCATCGCTCTCGGAAAGTGGACCTGCCGCAATCGCCACGATGGGGCCGCTGCGCTTGTCGAAAAACGGACCGACATTTTCCACCGCCGCGACTCCCGGCTGCGGCTGAGCCGCGTGATGCGCCGCATCGATGCGCCGCAAATGTTCGGCCGCCAGCGCCGGCGTCGGATACTCAATCAGCATTAGCGTAGCTTCCCCGCCCGGAGTCGAGTACTGCCCCAGCACTACCTCGGGACTGGCGTTGAAATCAACCAACGCTGCGGGAAGCGGCGCGCTGATCGCCCCCAGGGCTAGCGGTCCTTCCGCGTATTTTTCGGTGTTGGCCCGATAGCCGTGGTGCGGCATGAAGGCAAGAATGGGCGGCAGGTTCCCGGAATTTCCGCTGGGCCGCGGCAGCATTCCCGCCAACTCGCGTAGCCCCGCCGGCGACATCACCGTCAACTGGCTGAAGGCCGCATCCACGAGAATGTGGCCGCGGTAAAACAATACGCGCTGATTGAAAGATGCCGCCTGATCCCCGACGGTTTCCCGCGCCATCTCCGGCTGCAGATAGAAACTGTAGGCACCGAATGCCCCGCTGGCGTCGGCGAATCGCGCAGCGCGAATTTTCAAAGTCCGCCCGTCGTCGCTCTTGTAGGTCGCGGCCTCGAAGTCCGTGAACCCGTATTCCTTGAGCACGGCCCCGTTGGTGGGATCGGCTACGGCGGCATCTTTGCCGGCCTGAGCTGAACCCTGGATCTGCCACCCGGCGAACTGCTGGGGAAGAATCGGAGGCGCCGGTGATTCAGAACTAGCGCTCGCTAAGCTGCTGAGGAAAACAACGACACCGAATAAGACGACATGTCTTGAAATGCGCATGGATCAACCGCTGGACACAGAATGCCCTGCTCAATTAGACCACAGCCAAGGACAAAAAGTTTCAGGGCTGTCAGGCGATCGCGAGTCCGGCTGCGCGAAGTGTAGTTACTGCCGCGAAAGGCGGAATGCGAAAGCCCGGCTCGGCAGTGCCTGGTCGAAGCTGAAACGTTAAGCACGTCCCGCAAGGGACGCACGAGTCTAGTGCAGGTTCCATGCGGAAATCTTCAGATCTGACGCTGGAATATCTACTGCCCGGAAGCCTTATCCATCTTGCTGGCCACTTTCACTCCGCTCAACCCGTCGGCATATTTGGCGATGCCGCGGTAAAGCGACTCGGCGATGCGCTGCCGGTATTCGGCGGTCTCCAGGCGATGCTCGTCGCTGGGATTGCTGACAAAGGAAATCTCGGCCAGAATCGAGGGCATATTCGCCCCGATCAGCACGATAAACGGAGCCTTCTTCACTCCCCGGTCGCGAATCGCCGGACTCTTGACCGCGAGCCCGCTGTGCAGAGACTGCTGCACGTCCCCGGCAAACTCCCGCGACTCTTCGATTTTTTCCTTGAGCGCGATCTTCTTCACCAAGTCTTGCAGTTCGTAGACAGATTTCTCCGACACCGCATTTTCGCGGGCCGCAACTTCCAGCGCCTCCGGCGAAGAAGTGAAATTCAAGTAATAAGTTTCCACGCCCCGGGCCGAAGGATCGCGGCTCGAATTCGCGTGAATCGAAACAAACAAATCAGCCCGCGCCTGATTCGCAACGGCCGTGCGAGTCTCCAGCGGGATGAACGTATCGTCCTTGCGCGTGTAAACGACCTCAGCGCCCAGCCGCGTCTCCAGCAGTTTTCCCAAACGCCGCCCCACATCGAGGACCAGATCTTTTTCCTCCAGCCCGCCGGGACCGATTGTCCCCGTATCGTGCCCTCCGTGCCCGGGATCGATCACGATCTTGCCGATCTTCAACCCCAGGGCGCGAATCAGAGAACGATTGCCGTTCGCCGTAGGCCGGGCCTCATGAACATCGAGCTCGGAATTCTCCTCCGGCTTTACAGAGGCCAGGGTGCGCCCGACAGCTTTGCGCCGCGGATTGGCCGGCCCCCCGCGCCCAGCGCCGGCCGTAACTCCTGCCGCGTCGCGGTCATCATCGTCGTCATCCGCTTCGACGATCTTCTTGACGACCGCCGTCTGCGCCTTCTGCGTCGAAGGGGCTGTCCCCGGAGCGGCAATTTTCGCATCGTCGCCGGAGTCCGTGCCGTTTGCCGCAACGTTATCTGCTCGCGCTGAAGCAAGCTGCTCGAGCGCTCCGGGCATCGCTTCAGACGTATCTTCCTCCGGCGAACTAACGCCCTCGCCGCCGAATTTGTTTTGGGCCGTAGAGGCCGAGGCGGCCGCCGCAGCGCCTTCCGCACCGGACTCCTTCAAAGGCCGGCCGCGGCCTTTGCCATGAATATCGATGATCAGGCGGTACGGATTGGGTAGCAGGAAGGCGTCGTAATCGGAAAGGGTATCGACCTCCAACACCACACGAGTACGGCCCGGAGCAAATTGCGCCACCCGAACCTTCTTGAGAAAGCCGTCATCCACATCGAAGCTTTTTCCCACCAGGGTCGAAGCCAGTTTGGTATCGCGCAAATCGAAAAAGATGCGCGCCGGACTGTCGATGCGCTGCGATGAAAACTTCACATCGCTCTCCAGGTCGATGGCCACGCGGGTGTAATCCGGCGTCGACCAGTGCCGGATGCCGGTCACCCGCGGCACACGACCAGAGCGCGCTGGCGTGGCCTCCTGCGCAGTTTCTACTCGCAACGCCCGATTATCAGTCTCGCCCTTCACTTCGCCGCTGGCGTTTTTCGCCTCGTCCTTTTCTTTATCTTTTTCCTTGCCCTTCTGGCCCGCACCCTGAAGGGAAGCGCGGGTTTTTTCCACCGTCAACTGCTGATTCAGCTCCACAATGGCCTGGCGCGCACCCTCTGCCAGGCGATTGTGCGGATAGCGCCGGACGAACTCTTGAAAGGTGGTGCGCGCCGCCGCAGGATCGTCGAGGTCATCCTTGTAAATTTCGCCGATGGTGAACAGCCCGTCGAACCGGTACTTGCTTCCGGGATACTCCCGCCGCAGAAACTTGTATTGCTCGATGGCTTGGTTCAGAATTTTGTCGTCGTCGAAGCGCCGCCCCATTTCCACCAGCGTCTCCGCCACGGCAACCACGCTCGGATCGGCTTTGGTCGAGGTAGGCGCACCCAGGTAGATGGAGCGATAGGCGTTCAAAACCCGCTGGTAGTCGCGGCGGCTTCGCTCCGCCGGAGGCCTCCCGTTCAGTGCCTCGCGCATGCGCTCGGCGCCCGAAAAATGCTCCCGCGCCCAGACCTCGGAGTGGCGGGTGCGCGCCTGCACCGCCGGAGCGCAGACGGCGAGCACCAGCAATCCTCCCCACAGACTTCGCCGGCAGAATGAGCTCTTCAAAATAACTCGCTGATAAACCGACCGCGCCTTCGTCTCGCGTTCCTGAATCAGTCGTTGACTGCTAACCTGGTGCCTGAGAGCCAGCTCTTAAGAAACTACCAGTAAACAGATGCCGCCAACCTACTCGGTGTTGCTGACGTAGAGTACGCCCCGCGCATCCCGTTGCACTCGCACCGGGTCGCGCGAAGGCCCGGCATCGAAATCGAAGCCGCCGTAATACAAGTTCGTGATCCGCCGCACATAATTCTGCGTCTCCGCATAGTGCGGAACCCCCGAACTGCGCGCCACCGCCCCCGCACCCGCGTTGTATGCGGCCAGCGTCAGCTTAATGTCGCCCCCATAATTTTCCAGGAGTTGTTTGAGATGCCGCACTCCCGCATCCACGTTCTGCTCCGGATCAAACGGATTCTTTACCTTGAGTTGTCGCGCCGTCGAAGGCATCAACTGCATCAGCCCCATCGCCCCTTTGCGCGAGACCGCGTTAGGATTGAAATTCGATTCCACTTTCACGACCGCGCGCACCAGATTTGGGTCCACGTTGTGGCGCGCAGCAGCCTCCACGATGGCGCTGTCGATATCTCCCGCCGTCGTCGCCGCCCCCCCCGCAAAGTTGGCCGCTGCAATCTTTGCCGCCGCTGACTCGCTCGACTCATGCCCCAGGTACCGGGTAACCTCAGCCGCCGCCGAACGCGCCGCCCGCATCGAGGCCGCGTTGGGCGGAGGCACCGGCTTCCAGCGATTCTCCTTCGAGCTCCAATACATCAGCGAGCGCCTCGGGGACTCGCTCTCTGCCTGCCGGTGAGCTGGAGCTGTTGCCACAGAGTCGTTCACATAAATGGTGCGGCCGTGCTCATCGCTGACGGTAATATTCCCGGAGGATCCATCGCCGTCGTCTCCGGCGCGGAGGCGGGGCGTGAGGAAAAAGAAGGTCGCGGCTACGGTGCTGGCCATCAGGGCGATTTGCAGGCGCTTTCGCATTACCGGGTTCTTATCCACCTTAGTCTTGGCCAAGACAGACTTCGGCTCAGCCGATTACTACCCGGAACCTGACGGAGAATTCTTCAACCAGAGTGAGTCGATTATAGGCGCAAGGGTAGCGCTGGGCAACCTGTCTAAAGGCCGTAGAACCACCGAAGTAATCCCTATAACTGCAAGGAAACATTGGCCTTACCTCGCGGCTAGGTTACCTTCTCGAGCGCCAGGCTGAAGTCATCCAGCGACAAGGACCGCAGCAGGTTTCGCCGCATGCCGCGCTCCACCTCGGCCAACCTGTCAGAGGCCGCGGCGATCCAGTCGAAGTCGGCAGCCTGAGCCAACTTGGCAAGTTGGCTTCGAATGTCCGTATTTTGAACCAGTCCCGGCGCACCCGATCCCAGAAACATAAGATCGCGCAGCAGTGAATAGAGTGTGCGAAGAAGTTGCTCCGTCTTCGTCCGTCCTTCGGCGCCGGCGCGATAAGATTCCGTGATCTTGAAGAGCGCGCTGTGTTCGCTTCCCAGCAGCGCGGAGTTGAGCACCGCCAAAGCGTCGGCGCGAGCGGCAACGTAAGCCTCCACATCGAAGCTGCGAGCCCGGCCCAGCGCTCCTTCGCTCAATCTGGCTACCAGCGCCCGCTGTTGCGGCTTCCACTCCGGACGATACTTCGCCAGATAGCTCTCCACTTCTTCCACAGGCACCGCAGCAAGTGGAAAGACCATCGACCGTGATCGGATAGTCGGAAGTAGTTCGCCAGGATTCTCCGAGAGCAGGAAGATCGTAGCGAACTCCGGCGGCTCTTCCAGAACCTTCAACAGCGAATTCGCCGCCTCTTTCATGAAGGCCGAGTCGGTGAAGATGTACACGCGCTCCCGCGCTTCCGAAGGACGGTAATAGATGGTCTCGATGACTCGCCGGACCTGATCCACTTTGATCATCATCTGCGGAGGATCGGGAGGGATGATCAACACGTCCGGATGAGTCTGCACGAACAGCCGGGTATCTTTCTTGTCGCTCTCGCGCAGTCCTTCGCGCGCTTCAACCGCTTCAGCAAACTGCGCATCCAGATCGGCGGCCTGCGCGATGCGGCGGCAGTTCGAGCATTGCCCGCAGAAGTCCGGCAGCCCATCGGTCACAGTCGGCGTCAGGCAGTTCAAAGCCTGCGCCAGCATCAGCGCCAGCGTGTACTTCCCCGCCCCGCGCGCCCCCGAAAGAATCACTGCATGGGGAAAGCGCTCCCGTGCAAGCATATCCCGCAGGCGATGGACGGCATCGCGGTTGCCGTGAAAGTCAGAGAAGGGCAATCATCCTCATTTCCAAGTAGATGGCGGCCCAGGCAAACGGCGCAACCAAGCTGGCCATGATCCAGCCTCTTAGCCATCTCTTCAATTTCAAGACGCACTCGCCATCGTGCGTTGGCCAGACTGTGTCAACGAATAACGTGAACGGAAACCTTGAGCTTCAAATTCCTCCATGCCCGGTCTGCAGTGTAGACAGGCGCTTTCAGCGCGATACCGAGAGCCAGACACGCGCGGTCTCCCAGCGATAGTCCCAGGGAACGTGTTTGCGGCAGAAGCGAGCCTGCGATCTTGGATTGTTCCTTATCGAAATCGACGATCTCAGGCACAGGGCCGGTCACAGTTTCCCACGCTACCTCAGAACCGATTCCCCGAACAAGCAGTTTCCCGTACACCTCGGCCACGTTCACCGCGCTCATGGCGGCGTTCTCCAGCAAATCAAAACGCTCGGCGAATATTTCTGCCCCGGGTTCCTGATGGAGAATCGCCAGAAGCGCGGAAGAATCCAGCACGATTCTATTCACGCCGCGCCGCCTTGCGACGCTCGGCAATCAGCTCATCAACCAGCGACTCAGTCGAGGGCACGTGCTTACGAACTATCTGCTGCGCCTTAGCTAACCGCTGCCGCAAAGTGGTGATACGCAGTTCATCGTTTTCGATGCGCAGGACAACCTTGTCGCCAGACCGGAGACCAAGAGCGCGGCGAAAAGAAGCGGGGATAACCACTCGGCCGTTTTCGTTAATGCGAGCGAGACTTTCCTTCATGTCCATGACAAATTCCATGATATGTCAGTCTCACAAAAATGTCAATTTCCAGTGACGTGACATTCTAGTTTTCCGGGAGGCGTAATCACCGTCTTATGGCTTTGGGTTCATGCGTTTCGCACCGCTACCTTCATCTTCTTCCCCACAACCTCCATGATCCTCCGGTGCGTTTGCGCGGGCGTCCCACTGGCGTCCACGGCCACAACGCGCTGCGAGTCTCTCGCCGCAATCTTCAGGTAACCTTCCCGCACACGACCGAAGAACGCGCGGGTCTCCTGCTCAAAGCGATTTTCGTCGCCATGATGTTTGACTGTGCTTTTATCTAAGACTCGACTTGCAGCGCGAGTAGCATGTTGGTTTCTGCGCCGCGCCCGCCCGATGCTCATCGCCGGATCCGAGTCAAGCAAGATCGTCACGTCCGGCTGCAAGTCTCCACAAAGCACGCGATTTAATTCCAGCACAGCTGCGCTGCCCAGCTTGCGCCCGCTGCCCTGATAAGCCTCCGTGGAATCGGTGAAGCGGTCGCACAGGACGATTGAACCGTGCTCAAGCGCCGGCTGGATTACCTCAGCGATATGCTGCGCCCGCGAGGCGAACATCAAAGCCATCTCCGTCAGCGGCGAAAGCCCCTCGGTCGCCGAATCCAGCAGTACACGGCGAACCTTCTCTCCCGTTGCGGTTCCTCCCGGCTCGCGCGTCTCCACCACCTTATGTCCAGCCGCGCGCAGCGCCGCAGCCAGCTTGCGCAATTGCGTGCTCTTGCCAGTTCCGTCGAGTCCTTCGAAAGTGATGAACTTTCCGCGCCGCGACATCGTGGAATGATAGCAGCGCGGATGCGTCGCTGTACCGATGCTCCTACCGCCTGCTATAGTCTTAAATTCTGCAGGGAGCATTGAATCGATTCATCACAGCTATTCGACAACTCAGGGGGGCATTCAATGAAACTCTCAAGAATCTTGGGAGTCGTTTGCATTCTGTTCTGTTCTCTCTTCGGCTGGCCGGCGACACCGCCGACCGTAACCATTTTCGTGGACGCCACCTCCGCTCCCCGCAAGGTCTTCCACACCAAGCTGAGGATTCCCGCCAGCGCCGGCGACCTCACGCTGTACTATCCGAAGTGGATCCCCGGTGAGCACGCTCCCGATGGCCCGCTCATCGATCTCGCGGGCCTGAAGTTCTTCGCCGGCGGCAAAACGCTCAAGTGGCGGCGTGACCTGCTCGATGCCTTCACTCTTCACGTGGAAGTCCCAGCCGGCGAGAGTGAAGTGAGCGCCGAGCTGGATTTTCTTGCTCCCGCCTTTTTTGAAGCCGGCTTCTCGGCCGGTTCCTCCGCCACCGACAAGATGGCGGTCATCAGCTGGAACCAGGTTCTGCTCTACCCGCAAGGCTGGAAATCGGACGAAATCAACTACGCCGCCACCCTGAAGCTTCCCGCTAATTGGAAATACGGAACTCCGTTGCCCATCGCCTCCACCGCCGCGCAGAACGGCGAGACTCAGATTACATTTGAGTCCACCTCTCTAACCACGCTGATCGATTCGCCTGTGATCACGGGCGAATTCCTAAAAATCGTGAAGCTCGCCGACGATCCGCTGGTCGAGATGGACGTGGCTGCCGACAGCGCCGCCGCGCTCGACCCTCCGCAGGAAGTCTGGGATCATTACAAAACTCTGGTCGAGCAAGCCAACAAACTTTTCGGGGCGCATCACTATCGCGACTACCATTTCCTCTACAGCTTGAGCGATCACGTGGCGCACTTCGGCCTGGAGCACCATGAATCCGACGACAGCCGCGTCGTCGAGCGTGGCCTCGTGGATGAGAGCGAGCGCAAAATGGAAGCCAGCCTGCTGCCTCACGAGTACGTTCATTCGTGGAATGGAAAATATCGCCGCCCCGCCGATTTAGCCACCCCGGACTATCAGCAACCGATGCAAGACGATCTGCTGTGGGTCTACGAGGGTCTGACGAATTATCTCGGTACCGTGCTCACCGCTCGCAGCGGGCTGCTCACGCAGCAAGAAGCGCGCGACGATCTGGCCTTAACCGCCGCGGCTCTCGACCATACTCCGGGCCGCACCTGGCGCAACCTGCAGGATACGGCGGATGACGCCGCGGAGCTTTATTTCGCTCCCCGGTCCTGGGAATCGTGGCGACGCGGCACCGACTTTTATGACGAGGGCACTCTCGACTGGCTGTGGGCTGACATCATTATCCGCCAGCAAAGCAAAGGCAAGAAAACTTTGGACGATTTCTGCAAGCTCTTCCACGGCGCCCCCAGCACGCCGCCGATGGTGAAGACTTATACCTTTGACGATGTGGTGAATTCTCTGAACCAGGTCGTGGCCTACGATTGGCGCGGATTCTGGACTGAGCGGCTGACCAACCACGGCCCCGGCGCCCCACTTGGCGGCATTGAGGGCAGCGGATGGAAACTCGCTTACGACGACACTCCCTCCGCGATGAATTGCGGCGGCGGCGAGTGCACTGCGCATTTCGTCGACCCTAGATATTCCCTCGGACTCAACCTGCGGGAAGACGGCACGATCGTAGACACGATCGAGGGGATGCCGGCGGCGCTGGCCGGGGTGGGCGCGGGTATGAAGCTGATCGGGGTCAACGGCCGCCGCTTTTCGGCGGACATTTTGCGCGACGCCATCAAAGCCAGCAAGAGCAACGCCGGTCCGCTCGAATTGCTGGTCGAAAACACCGACTACTACAAGACTTACACGCTCGATTACCACGGCGGCGAGCGTTACCCGCATCTGGTGCGCGACGAATCGAAGGCGGATTTGCTGACCGAAATCTACACCGCCAGGTAGCGACGGAGTCGAGGAGATGCCGATCATGAGCTTGCGCCGGCCCATGTTGCTTTCCGCCAGCGTCCTGTGTTTCGCGGCGCTGACGCTCCGCGCTCCGTTGTTCGCCCAAGCTCAAAATCCGGCGAAGCCTTCCATCCTGGGCTTCACTCCGTCCGACGCAGCCCGCGAATCTGAGATCGAAACCAAATTCAAATCCATTCCATCTCCCGACGAAGAACGCCGGCAGCATCACATTTTTACCGCCGAGCCCCACGTTGCCGGCTCCGAACGAAACAATGAACTGGCTCGCTACATCGCCGACGAGTGGCGGCATGTAGGCCTCGAAGACGTCGTCATCCGCCGCTACGACGTCTACGGCACGAACCCGAGGTCCACTTTTCTGGAGATGGTGGCGCCGGTGCATTACCGCGCCCTGCTGCGCGAAATGCCGGTTCCCGGCGATCCTGACATGAAGAACAAGGCTATCAGTTCGGCATGGAGCGGCATGTCGGCGTCGGGCGAAGTGACGGCCCCGCTGGTCTACGCCCACAGCGGCAATCCCGAAGATTACGAACTGCTGCGCCAGCAAGGCATCGACGTTAAAGGCAAAGTCGTGCTGGTGCGCTACTCCAATCCCTATAGCTATCGCGGATTCAAAGCGCTCACCGCGCAACGCGAAGGCGCGGCCGCCATACTCATCTACAGCGACCCCGCCGAAGATGGATTCAAGAAAGGCAAGGTGGTTCCTAATGGACCGTGGGGTCCCGAGTATCACATTCAGCGCGGGGCCATCACTTACGACTTCATGGTCCCCGGCGACCCGCTAACTCCCGGATGGGCGTCGATTCCCGGCGCCAAGCGCATTCCCGTAGAAGACGCAGTCTCAATTCCGAAGATCATGGCTCTGCCGCTCTCCTGGCATGACGCGAAACCGCTGCTCGCCAATATGGACGGCCCCGTCGCTCCTGCTGATTGGCAGGGGGGATTGCCCATCAAGTATCACCTTGGCGGCAATCGCGTTCGAGTCCACGTAAAGATCGAGATGGATAACTCGACTCAGCCTTACTACGTGGTCGAGGGCCGCATTCGCGGCTCGCAGTTGCCCGATGAATGGATCGTGCTCGGGAATCATCGCGACGCCTGGGTGTTCGGCGGTGTCGACCCCAGCAGCGGAACTGCTTCCATGATGGAACTCACGCGCGCGCTGGGCCAGTTGGCGAAATCCGGCATTCGTCCCAAGCGCACGCTCGTGGTCTGCAGTTGGGATGGAGAAGAAGTTGGCTTGACCGGGTCCACGGAATGGGGAGAGCAATTCGTCGACGAACTGCGAAGCAAGGCAGTCGCCTATATCAACGTGGATGAAGCGACCTCGGGCCCGGACTTTCACGGTCAGGCTGTGGCCTCGCTGGCTCCGATGCTGCTCGAAACCACGCGCACGTTGCAGGATTCCTCCGGCAAGAGCTTATACGAAGCCTGGAAGGAATCATCGGCTCGCGAGAGGCGCGAGGAGAAGCAACCCGAAGCAGTAACGGATCTGAACCTCGCCGATACCCGGATCGGCAGCGGCAGCGACCACACCGTCTTCCTCAACTTTGTGGGCATGCCGGTCCTCAGCCTCGGATTCGAGGGTCCCTATGGCGTCTACCATTCCGCCTACGACGACTTTTACTGGATGAACCACTTCGGCGATCCGGGCTACCGGTATCACACTCTGATGTCGCAGCTGTGGGGAGTGCTGGCTCTGCGCCTCGCAAACGCCGACCTGCTGCCCTTTGACTTCGCCAGCTACGCCAGCAACATTCGCCAGTTCGTGAATGAATTATCGAACGGAAAAGACTTGAGCCAACTAGACCTGAAATCCGTCCTCGATGCCATCGACGATTTCGAAGCCGCCGGCAAGCACCTCGATGAGTCCACCAGCCGCGTGCTGGCCTCGGGCACAGTCGATCCCAAACTGGCCGAAGCCATCAACCACGGCGCGATGCAGGTCGAGCGCAACTGGCTGAATCCCGACGGCATTCCCGGCCGACCATGGTTCAAACACATTCTCTACGGCGCGCGCTTCACCTACGCCCACCTGGAGTTGCCCGGCCTGACCGAAGCGGTCGAGAAAGCGGACTGGCCCGTCGCCCGGCAACAGGCGGAGATCCTCCGCCAGGCGCTCATCAACAACACGAAACTGGTCAACGAACTCAACGCCAGATTGAACGGCGAGACAGCCGATGCAGGAGAGCCGATTCCGAAGCGATGACTTAGGCGGAAATTCTCCTTCTTGTATAATCGGAGAAGATTCGCGATGATCGGCGTCTCCGGCCTTAACCCTCCCCTTGCACTCTTGATCTGAATTTGGCTGATCGCTATTTGGAGATCGTTCGCGATCATGAAGGAGGCTCTCGGATGAAAGCGGGCGGGGTTAGGGCGGTCGGCCTGCTGATGTGCATCCTCGGAGCCACGGTAGCGTGCTCGCATTCCGCAGGGAAGGTTTCAAGCGGCAAAGTTTCTAATTCCTGGGATCCAAAAACTGCGGCAGCCTACCTCGACTCCCGCGAAAGCTGGTGGATGGGATGGACGGCTTCGGCCCGCGATCATGGGACCTTCTGTATTTCGTGCCACAGTAATTTGCCGTACGCGCTGGCGCGGCCTGCGGTGCGCGGGGCTCTTGCCGAGCAAGGTCCTTCGCCGAACGAACAGAGGCTATTCGAAAATGTCGTGAAGCGGGTTCGGCTGGGGAACGCCGCGGGGCCGTACTACGACGACAAGGGATACGGCCACAGGACTGGCGATTCTCGCGGCACTGAAGCAGTTCTTAATGCGCTGGTGCTCTCCAGCCACGACGGTCGAAGCGGAAAACTCAGCGAGGAAGCTCGCGCTGCGTTCGACAATATGTGGGCATTGCAGCAGAGTGAGGGCGCGTGGCTTTGGCTCCAGTTCGATCAGGAGCCCTGGGAAGCGAGCGATTCCGTTTTTTATGGGGCGACTCTGGCGGCGATGGCGGTGGGGATTTCCCCCGAGAATTACGCGGCGACACCAGCGATCCAGGAAAATCTCAAACGTCTGCGCGAATATGTAAACCGCGAGAGCGGGCGGCAATCGACCATCAACCGAATTTTCCTGCTCTGGGCTGCCACAAAATTACCCGGACTGATTTCGCCGGGGGAACAGCAAGCTATCATTCATGAAGTGCTGACCAGGCAGCAGGCAGATGGCGGCTGGAGACTGGCGTCCATTTCATGGAAGTGGAACCGTTGGAGCCTGAAGTCGCTGGTCAACATGTGGCTGCGGGAAGATGGAACTCCGATGGATGGAAAAAGTGATGGGCTGGCCACCAGCCTGGCTACGCTCGCTCTGCAGGAAGCTGGAGTGCCTCGTGACAATCCTCAGCTGCAGCGAGGGCTGGCCTGGCTTTTGAGCAATCAGAATTCGGAGGAGGGATTCTGGGCTGCGACGTCGGTGAACAAGCGACGGCACAGGTCTTCCGAAACCGGGCGTTTTATGAGCGATGCGGCGACTGCGTTTGCTGTGCTCTCGCTGACGGAGAGCCAGCGCACGATGAACCCTGCAGCAGCGGTGGTTCATTCACCCGAAGCTTCTTCCACAAATTAAACTGGAATCTATGAAAGACTGCCGAAAGTTTTATATCAATGGTGCGTGGGTCGATCCCGTTGCTAGCCACGACTTTACTGTTATCAATCCAGCCAACGAAGAGCCTCTCGGGACGATCTCACTCGGCGGCGCCAGCGATGTGGACCGGGCCGTGGCTGCGGCCAGACGCGCCTTCGAATCTTATTCGGAAACCAGCGTGGAGCAGCGCCTGGAGTTGTTGCGCCGGATCATCGCCATCTATCAATCAAAGATTGAGGAGATTGCTAACACGATTTCGCAGGAGATGGGCGCTCCGATCTCGCTCTCGCGAAAAGCTCAGGCGCCCGCCGGATTGGCGCATTTGCTGGAGATCGTGAAGGTGCTTGAATCTTTCAAGTTTGAAGAGCTCAAGGGTTCGACGCTGATGCGGAAAGAGCCGATTGGGGTTTGCGGACTGATCACTCCGTGGAACTGGCCGATGAATCAGATCGTCTGCAAAGTGGCGCCGGCGCTGGCTTCAGGATGCACCATGGTGCTGAAACCAAGCGAAATGGCGCCACTCTCGGCTTATTTGTTTGCCGAGATTCTGCAGCAAGCCGCCGTACCGCCGGGAGTCTTCAACTTGGTGAATGGCGAAGGACCAACCGTAGGCGCGGCGATTGCGGCCCATCCTAATGTAGACATGGTTTCCTTCACCGGGTCCACGCGAGCCGGCGTGGCGGTGGCAAACGCCGCCGCGCCAACGGTGAAGAGGGTGACGCAAGAGCTCGGCGGCAAATCGGCAAACATCATTCTTGAGGACGCGGACTTTAAGGCCGCGGTGAAACATGGGGCGCAGGAGTGCTTTCGGAATACGGGGCAATCCTGCAACGCGCCGACGCGGATGATTGTGCCCCGGTCGAAAATGGAGGAAGCCGCGGATACGGCGAAGCAGACGGCGCAGGCCACCAAGGTGGGAGATCCCTTCGCGGAAAGCACCAGCCTCGGACCCCTGACCGGAAAAGCGCAATTCGAGAAAGTACAACGCCTCATCGGCAAGGGCATTGAAGAAGGGGCGCATCTGGTCGCGGGAGGACTGGGCAAGCCGGAGGGACTCGCCCAAGGTTACTTCGTAAAGCCGACGGTCTTTGCCAAGGTTCGAAATGACATGACCATCGCACGCGAGGAGATTTTTGGACCGGTCCTTTGCATCATCCCGTATGACGATGAGGAGCAGGCGGTGCGAATCGCGAATGATACTCCTTATGGCCTGGCCGGTTTTGTAACCTCTGGAGATAAAGAGCGGGCGCGGAAGATTGCGAGACGGCTGAGGTCGGGCAACGTTCACATGAACGGGGCACGCGTTGACTTCGCGGGATGCTTCGGAGGCTACAAGCAATCGGGCAACGGCAGAGAATGGGGAGAGGCAGGCCTGGAGGAATTTCTTGAGCTTAAAGCTATTTTTGGCTATGCCTCCGAAAAATAAGGCGACTCGGGCAGCGGTTAGGGATCGAACCATTCGGCCACGAGCTTTAGTACCCGACTTAGGGCAGCGCTTCGTCGATGGCTGAGCAATTATCGGGTCCGCGCTGTGCGACAATTTACCCAGACCAATCGGGATCGCGGGTGGAAATTTCGGACGGATTCATAGGCGCCGGCTAGAGTTCGACAACGAGAGACGCTTCAAGAATTATGCGTTCGCTGAATGATCTGATCTTACTGTCAGGCCCCGAGTCGACCACAGAAGATCGGCGCTTGCTGGCATTCGCATCCTGGATGGGCGTTTCCACGAAAAGCTTGTCAATTCCGGCGGGCAACGACTTCACTCCACACTTGCTCGATGCCTTCGAGCCGGGAACATACTGTCTTGCCATTCACGCCGAGACCCTGGCTGCGAACCCATCGATCGCGGACGCCGTTCTGCAACGATCGGGCAACGCATGCTCAACCGGGTTGCTGGTATTTGGATGCACGAATGCAGAGAAGCACCTGAGTGCGATCTCGCAGCTCACATCAGGCATGGTTTGCCAAATCCAAAGTTTGGACAACGGAGCGGCAAGTTTTTCGTTCCCCCGCGAAGCAGCTTGCTTGAGTCGGCACTTTGCCGGTCTCGGCTATTCGGGCGAACCCGGACAGCGGATCTCTACTTTTGTTCTGCGAGACTCAACTCCCACCGCGGAAGTGATTATGGCCGCGAACGAGCTTCCCATATTTCTCCGTGCGAGAGGACCTTGCGAAGCATTTCTTTTATCCACGCCCTTGCCCGATCTGAATGAGGCACTGGAGCCAAGACTTGAGCTGAAAAAGCATTATCATCGTCTGATACCGCTGCTGATTTTCTTGCGACACAGCTTTGGAGAGAATTGCTGGCACGGCCCCAAAAGCACCGCCCGTCTGATCATCGACGACCCACTGCTTACGGAGCGTTACGGATTCCTCGACCAGAACATTCTGCTGAAATCCATGGAGCGTACGCGCTCCGGAGCGTCGATCGCGTTTATCCCCTGGAATTACTGGCGCACGACTCGCCAGAATACGGCGCGGCTGCTGCGCGAGAATTCAACATTTACGATTTGCGTTCACGGCTGCGACCACACCAACAAAGAGTTTGAAGTTCAAGACTCGACGCTTCTTACCAGGAAGGCAGCCCTGGCGCTGCAGAGAATGGAAGAGCAGCATGAGCGTACCGGGGCGGCGTTCGAGCCGGTCATGGTGTTTCCTCAGGGGCGGTTTTCGAGGGCTGCGATTACGGCATTGCGTTCCACTGATTATCTGGCGGCGGTAAACTCAACCGTTTTTCCCACGGACAGCGAGGCAGGCGACTTGAAGGTCTGCGACCTTCTGCAGCCGGCAGTTATGAATTATGACGGGTTCCCGATTTTTCAGCGGCGATATCCGCGCGAGCTGTTCGATTTTGCGTTTGATCTTTTTCTCGGCAAGCCGGCCCTGGTGGTGGAACACCACGAGTATTTTCGCACGGGCTGTGGCCCCTGGGAAGAGTTTGTGGCTGGCTTGTACAAGCTCGATTCGGATTTACGCTGGCCGGGTCTAACCCCACAGTTGACGCGCAGTTGCAGAAAGAGAAAGCTTACGAGTGGGGCGCTCGAGGTCCAGTTCTACACCCGGAAATTTCAATTGGAGAATGACGATCAGAATACGAAATCTTTCCTCCTTCGCAAGTACGAGCCAGATTCCGCTTTGATCGAAAGCGTATCCGTCGGCGGAAAGAGCCAAGCATTCGGCTTCGAGAACGGTTTCCTTAAGCTTGAGGTCCAGGCCGATCCGGGAGAAACGCGCACTATCGAAATCGTTGATCGAGAGCGTCCTCAACCTCAAGCCAACGGTTTTGGAGCAATCCACAACGCAGGCGTGCTGCTGCGCCGAGGTCTCTCAGAATTCAGGGACAATACTCTCGCCCGGCATGACGGACTGCTCAAAATTGCGAGAGGTGTCGCCAGGGGATTGAAGGTCACAGGAGACGCATGAATCTATTCGTTACCAGACGCCCGGAAGCAGCTTTCAGGAACGTCTTTGAGGCGGTGTTTTCCGCATGAATCTGATTGACGCCCTTGAACGCCTGAAGCGGCCAGTACCAGAAACCGCTCGCGCATTCAAAGTTTTTTTGGCCTGCGGTTTTACTCCGCTTCATGTGGAAACCTTTCTGGCTGCGCACCTGCGCGATCTTTACCCGGCCTGCCGGATTGAGGTGAGTAGCGGACTGTTCGGTGATCTGATCGGAAATCTGGAACGGCTGCGTCCTGAACAGTACGATGCCCTCGCGGTCGTAATCGAATGGCCGGATCTCGATTCGCGGTTGGGGATGCGAACGCTGGGTGGCTGGCAGATTGAAAAGCTGCCGGACATCGTAGACTCCGCGAACCGAAGTCTGGAACGGCTGAGGCGCGCGCTGGAACGGATCTCTTCAATTCTTCCCACCTGCGTTTCCCTCCCGACGCTGCCCCTGCCTCCACTCTTCTATAGCGGAACTCGACAGAGCAGCGTCTTCGAGTTGAGTTTGCGTCGGAGCCTGGCCTCATTTGGCGAAGCGATTTCGAGCAGCCGGCAGCTTTTGGTTGTCAGTGAAGAGCGCCTTGATGAAAACTCACCACTGGCCAAAAGGTTCGACCTCCGCACCGAAGTGACCCAGGGATTTCCGTACAAGATCTCTCACGCATCTGTAATGGGAGAGCTCTTGGCGGATCTGATCCGCCGGCCTGAACCGAAAAAGGGGCTGATTACCGATCTGGATGATACTTTGTGGGCGGGCATTCTGGGTGAAGTGGGGGTAGAGGGGATTCATTGGCAACTTGACGAACATGCGCAACTCCACGGAATTTATCAGCAATTCCTGGCATCTCTGGCGAGCGCAGGAGTCTTGATTGCGGCGGCCAGCAAGAACGACCCCGCGCTGGTTGACCAGGCTTTCAAACGAGATGATCTGCTGCTTTCAAAGACAAATGTGTTTCCGATCGAGGCACACTGGAGGCGGAAGTCGGAGTCAGTGCAACACATCCTGAAAAAGTGGAATGTGCTGTCAGACTCGGTGGTATTTGTCGATGATAGTCCGATGGAGGTTGCCGAGGTGCAGAGCGCGTTTCCGGAGATGGAATGTATTTTATTTCCGAAGGGCGACTATCCCGCGTTCTGGAGTCTGTTGTTCCTCCTGCGGAGCAGGTTCGCGAAGGCTACTATCTCGGAAGAGGACTCGCTTCGTTTGCAAAGTATCCGGGCTGCCGGCACATTCGGCGAAACCGCAGGCAGAGAAGCCAAATCGTTGGACGATTTTCTGCAAGAGGCAGAAGGGCGGTTGACCTTCGATGTGGGCAAACCGAGCGGCGACACGCGTGCGTTCGAATTAGTCAACAAGACAAACCAATTTAATCTGAATGGCAAACGCTACGACGAAGCGGCCTGGTCGAGGCTTCTCGAAGATCCAAAGGCTTACGTTGTCACCGTTTCCTATGAAGATAAGTTCGGAAAGCTGGGCAGGATTGCGGTATTGACCGGCAGGCTGGCCGAGAGGAAGTTTATCGTGGAAAGCTGGGTGATGAGTTGCCGCGCCTTTTCGCGACGGATCGAATTTCACTGTGTGCAATACATCTTTGAGAGACTCGGCGTCGACGAAGTTGTTTTCGAAGCGCACGCGACCGGACGCAATGGTCCACTGATAGAATTTGTGCAGCAGTTAGTGGAGGAGCCGGTCGAAACGAATCCTCGGCTGTCCAAAAGTTCTTTTCTTAGAAAGGCTCCGAAGATGCCGCATCATGTGGAGGAAGTGTATGCCAGCAAGTGACGACGAGCGCTTGATGCGCTGCTTTGCCTCAGTCTTTCCGAGCGCGGGTGGCGGTGATATCCGGACGTCGCACTTCGACGCCATTCCCGGCTGGGACTCCCTCCGCGGGGTAATGCTGCTGGCGGTTCTAGACGAAGAGTTCGGAGTACAGATGGAATTGCCGGAGTTGCTGGAATTGGGAAGCTTCGCCGCCGTGAAGCAGCATTTAACGCAGGGTGGCGTATCCGCGCAGGTAAAAGAATGAAGGAGAACCCGCTCCGAGGTTTGGTAAATAGAGTACTTCAGATATTTACCATGATTATGCCGGGCGCCCAGGGTTTGAGAGTGGCGATGCATCGGGCGCGCGGAGTGAAGATCGGAAATAATGTCTGGATTAGTTACAACGTAGTGCTTGAAACGGCTTACCCCCAGCTGATTACCATCGAAGACGACGTTTTTATCGGGATTGGAACCATTATCATTGCGCACTTTAAGGAGACAAGGCGGGGCGTACGCATTGGAAAGCAGGCCTTCGTTGGGCCGGGCGTGATCATTCTGCCGGATGTGGAGATTGGCGAAGGCGCGGTGGTAACCGCGGGAAGCGTGGTGACGAGCTCGGTGCCGGCAAATACTGTGGTGCAGGGCAATCCGGCAGTTGCCATCGCCAAGTGTGGAGTACCGCTCTTGTTAGACACCTCTTTGAAGGAGTTCTCCGCCAAGTTAAGGCCGGTTTCACGAAAGTAATCAGGCTGAAGACGCTCTATCGAAGAAAAGCCACGCCTGCTAGAAGCGGGCGTGGCTTTTTCTTCGAGTAAGACGTCAGCGCTAGTTCTGGGTGATGGTAAAAGTCTCGGTACTTTGGATTCCGCTGGAGTTGGTGTAAGTCGCCACAAAAACATTTGCGCCGGAGTTCAGCGGAATGTTATTGATCTGGCGCGAGGTGGAGGTGTAACCGTTGGGGCCGGTCCAACTCCACGATCCGGTAAGAGGTTGCGGTCCGAGGTTCACGGAAGAACCGCGATTCACGGTTACGCTGGATATCTGCTGCCAGCTTGCGCCGTTTACCTGGATATAAGGAACAATCGAGGTCGGCTGGGTAGCAGTGTCCCCGACGCCCATGCCCAGGAAAACCACGTTGCGGTTGAAGGGCAACCTCACGCTGACCACGGTCTTGCTGGCGTTCAAGGGGAGCGCGTAGCCGTAGATGCAAAAGACACCGCTTTGTGTTTGTCCGTTGGGCGTTATGCGGGTCGCGGTTCGCGAAACCGTAGCTTCTCCGGGGTTACTCTTTGGAATCGCCCAATCGCTGAAGCTCTGAGTAAACGTGCTGGAAGAGCCGTCGCTATAATTCGCGACGATGGTCTGATTCAGCTGCGCTCCGTTGACCGCAGCGCCCAACAGATAGAGCTCGCTGTACTGACCCGGAGTTACGCCAACGGTCTGACCGGTTACTGCATCGACAGCGTTCGCGGGACCCAGCGGGAAGACCAGACCCTGGTAGTTCAGCGAAGTGCCGACCAGGCTTGAGTTGTAGGCGTAACCATCGTTGTCGAAGCCGCCATTCTTAGGATTTGTGCCGACTGTGGCAATGCCGTAAACATTGAAGGAGTTGGAAAGATTGACTACTTCACTGTTGATGGTATAGGTCCCGGTAGCGACGGGGCTGTTGTTATAGCCGCTCGCCACCGCGATGGCTTCAATTGTGGTCGTAGAACTCACAGTGAGGGTCGTGCACACCGGCGAAGTGGCAGTGGGAGTGGTTCCGTTGGTCGTGCAATGGATGACCGCGCCTGCGGTTGTATCGGACAAGGTAACGATCTGCTGAGTGGCGTAGGTTCCAGGGGTCGGGCTGAAAGTAGGCGTGGCAGCCGTGGGCAGGGTACCCGTTCCGCCCAACCCTATGCCCAGGAAAATCGCATCGCGATTGAACGGCAATCTCAACGTGGCCGCGGTCTTACCCGGGGTGAGGTTGAAAGTATAACCATAGAGGCTCACGGGCTGGGTTTCGAGAGTTCCATTGGAAGCGATGATGTTCGCAGGAGATGAAACGATAGTTTCCCCCGGGAAATTTGACGGATGCCACCAGTCGCTCATGCTTTGGGTAAAGGTGCTGGTGCTTCCATCGGTGTAGGTGACAACGAACGTCTGGTTGTTCTGCGCTCCAAACACCCCGAGGCCTAGCAGGAAAAGCTCACTGTAAGACCCCGCGGGGAGCGCTACTGTCTGAGCGTTCACCGCATCCAGAGTATCCGGCGCTGCGAAATTAAAGGTTAGTCCGTTGTAAGTCGCGGAAGTACCGAGTGTGCTGGTGTTATAAGCTTTCCCCGCCCCGTCAAGACCTCCATGCGGCGGCGCAAACCCGACCGTGGCAATGCCGTAAATGTTGTAATAGGCGGACAAATTCACTTGGGCTGGGGATCCCCCCGATGTGATGGTGTAGGTGCCGATGGCCACGGCGCTGTTGTTGTATCCGGTTGCCACCGCGATGGCTTCGATTGTGGTCGTGGTACTTACGGTGAGCGTGGTGCACACTGGCGAAGTAGCCGTGGGCATGGTCCCGTTGGTCGTGCAATGAATCACGGCGCTTGTAGTCGTGTCGAATAGGGTTACCGTTTGGGCCGAGCCGTAAGTTCCCGGTTGGGGAGTAAAGGTAGGCGTGGCAGCTGTCGGCAGGGAGGTGATGAAATAAGTCCCGCTGCCGATGGCGCTGTTGTTGTCACCCGCTAACACGGCAATTGCCTGGATGGAGGTGGTGGCGCTGACTGGAATCGCCGTGCTGTACACCGGAGAATTCGGCGTGGGCGGGGTTCCGTTGATGGTGTAGTGAATCACCGCAGCGCCTGTGGTATCAGACAAGGTCACAGACTGAGCCGACCCGTAAGCTCCCGGCGCAGGACTGAACGTCGGTGTTGCTACAACCGTAGCCGTACCGACAGGGCCGTAGGTGGATGTGCCGAGGCAGGCCTGGTTGCCCGCCCCCGACTCGGTGTAGGTATATGCGATCCCGGCAGCGTCGTTTTCAATCACGCCCGTGAAAGAGTATTCACTGAAACCGTCCAGCAGGCTGCCCGAGAAAGTGCCGTCCGAGTTCACGGTGTAGGTTCCAGTGGTTGCTTCATCGCCTTCATAGGCGCCACTGCCGCTATAAGCCAGCGCGGTGGAAAGATTGCCCGCACCGTCGAAACTTATATAGTTGAGACCGAGCAGGCTGATGTTGGTGCAGAGTACCGCATAAGTTCCGCTGAGGCTGGCAGTGTTAAAAGTTTGGCCAGCGGATAACACCTGGCTCTGCAGGTTGACGGTCGCCTGCGCCGAGCCGTCGGTTTCAATTCCGTCGGCTTGGTTTCCCGCCTCGCTCACGCCGACGTTGAAGACATCAGCGGAGGTCTGGCCGGAGAGATCCATGGTGATCGTGACCGTATTGTTGCTGTTCACGACATACGATCCGGTAACCTGGTCGTTGCCGAAGGCTCCGTTGATGCCACCATTGACTTCACCGCTCAACGTTCCGTTGCTGAAGTTGACCACGCCTGAGAGAAACTGTTCCACACCGCCCGCAGTGGAGGGCCCGGAGGCCAAGATGCCGTACGAGCCGGAGAGAGTCGAGCCGGTGGACTTCTTACCCGAACATGAATTCACACCGGTGTAGATGTATTCGATCTCGTTATTGCCGTTGTCGAGTACTCCGTAAAATGGAGTCGGGCTGCCGCTTAGGGTCACACTGCCCTGGTAAGTACCGTCAGAGTTAACCGTATAAGTTCCGGTGTAGGCTGTATTCGTGGTCACCGTGCCGTTGAGGTACTCGGAGTAGACACCTGTAATGTTACCTTGGCCGTCGAAGGTTTGATAGTTGAGGTCTACGTCCTCTCCGATGCAGGACACGGCATAGATACCAGTAAGGCTTGCGTTGGTGAACCCTCCAGTCAGGGTGGTCAGCTGGGACTGAAGGTCGATGAAAGCCGAAGTACCGTCGGTCTCAATGCCGATGGCCTCGTTCCCCGATTGGCTGACGCCTACAATGAATGTCTGCGGAGTCGATTGACCCGAGAGGTTCAAGGTGATGGCGATCGTTCCATCAGTATTCAAGCCATATGTACCTGTCACGCTGGCTTGGGCGAAGCTTCCGCCGACGCCGCCGAATGTGTTTGTGCCAGTAATTCCACAAGCGCCATTAAAGTTCAGCGCACCGACGAGATACTTTCCGTTCGCTCCTACATACGAACCAACCAGCATGCCGTACCACCCGGAAAGGCTAGCGCCTCCAGAACACGCGGCTTGAATGTTGGACTGTTGGGCCGCCGCGGAAACAACGAAAAACGAGGGTAGAAATGCCAGGGTGGAAACGAGAACCGACCGCATGATGAGCTTCTTCATAAGTCCGTGAGGTCTCTCTTTGATCTGTTTTATAGACTGGTTGTGCTTCGGTGGGGGACCGCAGTTAGAGCTGTACTCTAAGGCCAGTGTGAGATGAAGTCAAGAGTTTAGGCACCTGTTCTTGGAATTTTAATCTTCGTAGGCAAGTCTTTGCACAGCTGCAAGTATTGGTCTTAAGAGGATTGTGTGTGACTGTCGGCATCACACTTTTCACTCGTAGATTTTATCGATCAAACAGAGTCTTTTGTCTCTCTACTTCATGCTTGGTAGACTTCCTTCAAATAAGCGGAAATGGCGGAGGCGAGGCTTTCGAAGTGGGTTGTCATCATTCCCAGATGATCGCCGGGTACGGTTCTGAGCTCGAAACGGCGTGCCAGACCTGACCAAACGGCAGCGGGATCGGCGGGAAAATCGGTGGGGATGGCGGCGCGAACGAAGTCTATCTTGCCGGGATAAAAGCGGGGCTCATAATTTTCCAAAGCGCGATAAGAGCTGTCGCGAAAATGCAGCTGCGCCGGCGACCGCGGAGCCTCCACGATCGTTTCATAAGGCGGATTCACGCCGAGCCATCGCAATCGGCGGGCAACCCGCCGCCAGGTCTGGCGCGACGACAGCCGGAAGCGTTGGGTTCGCGAGAGACGGCTGAAATGCGGGTAGGAATCCAGCATGGCCACGAGACCGACCTTCTCCCCCGCCGCAATCAATTGCTGCGCCATTTCCAGAGTGACCAGGCCGCCGAGCGAAAATCCTACTAGAAGATAGGGTCCCCGAGGTTGTAACTCACGGACCGCGTCGAGCGAATAGCGAGCCATATCTTCGATACGATCCAGCGGTTCTTCCGCGCCGTCGATACCTTTCGCCTGCATGCCATAAATGGCGCGCGGGGTTTGCACGAGTTTCACGATCTGATAAAAGTCCATGACGCTGCCGCCGAGTCCGTGTGCGATAAAGACCGGCGGTTCGGAGCCGGCCTTCAATTGAACCAGGGGTGGGACGCGCGGCGCGGCCTCCTGCTCGAGGAGCGCAGCCAGGGCCGAAATGGTCGGCGCATGGTAGATCATCACCGGCGGCAAATCCCGGCCACCTGCCTTCGCAATTTCGTGGAATAGTTCAAGCGCCAGGGCGGAGTCCCCGCCGAGCTCGAAGAAGTTATCATCCACGCCTACGGAGGTAAGTTGCAATATACGGAGCCAGATGGCGGTCAGCACGTCGACCATCGCGGAGGTGGGCATGGATTTCAGGATCGACCGCTGCGCTCGGAAGCGAAATACCGGCCGGGATCTGACGGTTGTGCAATACGCGGCTGGAAGGCTCGGTGGATCATGAGTGCGCGAAGGCCCAGTAAAGTTCCCGAGCCTTGGAGTAAAGAGGACCGAAAGGAAGCGAGCGATTGCCGATGCGGGTTGCTGGAACTACTTTGGAATAGTTTCCTGTCGCGAAGATTTCATCGGCGGCTTCGAAATCCGAGTAGGTAAGAGTCCTCTCGATTACGGTAACGCCGCTTTCCCGCAACAAGCCGATGACTCGCTGGCGGGTGATGCCGGCGAGAAATGTTCCGTTGGCAACCGGAGTAAGAACCACTCCATCCTTGCCCATGAAGATATTCGAAGTGGCCAACTCGGCTACATTCCCCAGCATGTCGCAAACAATCGCATTGTCGAAGCCCCGAGCCTGCGCCTCGAAGAGCGAGCGCGAGTTGTTGGGGTAGAGACACCCGGCCTTGGCATCGACCGGCATGCTTTCGAGCGTGGGACGCCGATAAGGAGAAAGCGTGATGGAAAAGCCTTTGGGCGTGCGCATTGGGGCTTCATAGATGCACAGGCAAAACTGGGTCGACTCCGGCTCGTGGGCCTGGACCCATGGTCCTTCTTTCTCGGCCCAGTACATGGGCCGGATGTAAAGTGCCGCGTCTTTATCGAAGCGGGCGATTCCCTCTCGCGCGAGCTTGACCCAGGTTTCGGCGGAAACTGTGGGCTTCAGAAAAAGCTTTTTCGCGGAATCGTTGACCCGGGCACAGTGCAGGTCAAGGTCCGGGGTCACCTCTTCGAAGGCTCGAGCCCCGTCGAAGACGATCGAGCAGAGCCAGGCAGCGTGGGTGCGCGGGCCCATGATCCCGATGTTGCCTTCGTGCCACTCTCCCTGGAAGAATGTCCAGGTCTTCGACCATCCGGTTCCGACAATCACACCACAGCTCGCTTTCTCGGCTAGCCGCAAACAGACTTCTTAAGTCCGCGCTCGCGCCCGCCGGCAAATTGAGGAATCATTCGCTATCACTGCGGCTGCCTGAAATTGTTGCTCCCCGGCGCGCTGCCTACGGACGTACGTTACGTCATCTGGATTTAGTGAGTCAACGACAACCGTCTCAGCCTCTTTGCCCGGTCAAGGCTCGGTCCATCGACTGCGTCAGGGCAAGAGCCAGATGCTCGACGAACGGCTCCAGAAGCATACTTGCGGGATAAACCGGAAGCACCACAACGTCTTGCCCGCCTTCCGCTAATTGATCCCACTTCAGCTGCGGCTTATCGAATATCCGGTACTGTGTCGAGGGGCGAAAGTCGGTGACGGTCCCGGAATAAGGTTTTGGAACGTACCGCCAACAAGCCGCGTCGTTCGTTTGCCAAATCCGGCCGAGAATCAGCGCCGAAGACCCCAAGCTTGCCGGGTCTGGGCTGAGCTTAGCCAGCAACATTCCGCGCCACACCGGAATCCGGCTGCGTAGGATCTCTACCTTCTCTTGCAGGAACTTGGACATACCATGGACATCAAGGCTCAGAAAACTAGCGGTATGGAAGACGATGCGCTGGCAGGTGTAGGTGCTCTTGCTCCACAGGGTAATGGGAATTTTTGACCAATTCATGGTGTCGAACAGAGCCAGCAGGGCCACGCGATCTCCCGCGGCGTGGAGTTGCTGAGCCGCCTCGTAGGCCAGCGTGCCCCCGCCGCAGTAGCCGCCAAGAAAATAGGGACCTTGCGCCTGGACGCGTCGGATCTCTCTTACGTAGAGCGCGGCCATGTCTTCTACCGTGGTGAGCGGCGGGAGACTCCCATCCAACCCCTGCGCCTGCAGCCCGTAGACCGGCTGGTTCGCACCCAGATGGCGTACCAGATCGCGATAGATCAGAACGTTACCCCCGGCTCCGTGGAAACAAAACAGGGGAGGCCGAGATCCTTCGGGCTGAATGGTTACCAGCGGTGACCAGCCGGAGGCGCTTTCCCCGCGGACCGCCCGGGCAAGCCCTCCTATGGTAGGCGCTTCGTAAAGCGTGGCCAAGGGCAGTTTGACTCGGAAGACTTTCTCGATCTCGGCGAACATTCGAACCGCGAGCGAGGAGTCTCCGCCCAAATCGAAGAAGTTCTGGTCAAGGCTGACGGACTCCACGCCGAGTACCTTCTGCCAAATCTCGGCGAGCTGGCGCTCCGTGTCATCCTGGATTTGGATGATCTGCAGATTCATCGAACCGCGTACCGCGAATCCCTCGCGCCTTCCTACGCCCCTCACGCCTACGTTGCCGCCATTGTACAGCCGCCCACGCAACCTTACCTATCGGAAAGTCAAACGGGACCGCACCATTATGACAAGATCAAGACGGAGGAACAAAGTTACTTGAGTTTTTGATGAGTTTGGGTGACCACGAAAAGACAATGGGCAGCGTGTAGCTGCCCATTGGCGAAACACTGGATGAATGTGGAGATTCGGTCACATGGTGATTTTGAATGCGACTCCGGCGCCATCTGAGCCACCCCGATTCGTGGTGCCGTAGAGGTTACCTGCCTTGTCGTTCACCAGGTTGCTGAAAGAGAACAGTCCATCGGTCCCACCCGTGAACACGTAGAGAGAGTTATAGGTCCAGCTAGATCCGGACTTAGTCAGTTCGTAGACCGTGCCCGCGTCATTGACCCCGTCGCAGTGCGTCGTCGCGTAAATCTTGCTAGCGGACTCCACCAAAACGTTTCGGAACGAGCCGGAAATGCCCCACCCGGGCAAGCCGTAAATCAGCTCGAATTTCCACACCCCGGCGCTTTGTTTCAATTCGAAAATTGTACCGCCGCCACCGCCTCCAGGGCCGCCGTCGGTGGCAGCGCCAAAGAGAGTATTTCCGCCATAAAATACCAGGCCGGCATAGGGCACACCGCCATCGCTGCCGAGTTCAAAATGATGGAGAATACTTTCCGTCCAGTTCGAGTCGGACGGGCTGAGTTCGTAAACCGTACCGTAACCGTAATTGCCGCCGGCAGCCGTGGTCCCGTAGAGGTTACCGGAGTTGTCAAAGGTTACGCCCGCGACCGGGTCGCTTCCGTCGGAACCACTAAAGCTATAGAGCAACTTTTCGGTCCAGGCGCCGCCGGTCACAGTCGGCGCGACCAGCTCGAATACCGTTCCGTTTCCGGTGGCACCGCCAGCGGTTGTGGTGCCGTAAAGATTTCCCACCTTATCGAGGGTCAGGCCGGCGACGGGACTCGCCCCATCTCCGCTGCCGGCGAAGCTATAGAGTACCGTCTCCTGGCCTTTGCTGTTTACCTTGAACACGATTCCGTTGTTCGCAGGGCCACCAGCATTGGTCGTGCCATAAACATTGCCCGCCTCATCCCGAACCAAGCGCCCCTCGGGATACATTCCGTCGGCGCCCGCACCGAAGCTATGGAGCACCGTCTCCTCGCCCGCGGGGCTTAACTTGAACACGACTCCGTATGAGGAAGTTCCTCCGTTAGTACCCGTGCCGTAGAGATTTCCAGCTCCGTCGATGATGAAGCCAGAAAGCGGGTTACCTCCGTCACTTCCGCCGGTGAAGCTATAGAGAACGCCAAAAGTCTGGGCCTGAACGGGCGAAACCACGACCACTGCGAGGGCAGTCATTAGCGCAAACACAAGGGTATATATCGCCTTGGAACTGTGGGGGGATTTCATGGTGTGTCGCTACTCCTTAGGAAGTCGTAATCTGGTCTCGTTACTCGCAGGCTCCTTACAGGACAAGACCGAAGCCGAACGTGCTGAAGTATTGGCAGTTTCCCACGGTGATTCAGCCTTGTCAAGACGCAAGGGATTGCACACTACAGCGATCTTGCCGCGTCCCCAGCGTTTATGATAGAGCTCAAATATTACATTCATTACATTCGGCGCAAGATCCCGGCAATGCGGTCAGCGCTGTGGCCATCCCATAGCGGCGGAACGTTAGCTTTCTTTTTCTTACCCTGAAGCAAGTCTTTGAGTTCCCTAACTAATCTTCCTCTATCGTCACCCACCAGGATGTTCGTGCCCGCCGTTACGGTGATGGGTCGTTCCGTATTGGTTCTTAATGTCAAACAGGGGATGCCTAAAAAGGTAGTCTCTTCCTGAATTCCGCCTGAATCGGTAATCACAACCGCGGCCCGGCTCTGCAACGAAAGGAACTCTATGTAAGGCATCGGTTCCAGGAGGCGGAGATTATCGCAATCTAACGCAAATTCAGAAATGCGCTGGCGGGTCCTGGGATGAACCGGAAAGATGATCGGGAGTTCCTCGCCAACGCAAGTGAGGCAGTCTAGTAGATCGCGGAGTTTTTCGCTGTTATCGACGTTGGAGGGGCGATGCAGAGTCAGGAGGGCAAAGGATTCAGGAAATCCGTTCCTGGAGCAGGCTTTCGCGATGGGCAATAGGCGGATCAGGGAGTCAATCATCACGTTGCCGACGAAGTGAATGCGTTCTTTCGGCACTCCCTCGCG
>Ga0074045_10000718_pt1 | contig 32457 bp, 27 predicted proteins | sample BogForMeECP23OM2_FD_94442 | JGI IMG/M metagenome (GOLD analysis project Ga0074045, IMG submission 94442) | Bog forest soil microbial communities from Calvert Island, British Columbia, Canada - Bog Forest MetaG ECP23OM2 | ecosystem: Environmental > Terrestrial > Soil > Wetlands ...
ATCGAAGCGATCGATTCGCTCAATCCCTACATGGATTTCAAGGACGTCGCCTACATGGTCGACAACTGCTCGACCACCGCTCGGCTGGGCGCGCGAAAATGGGCTCCCCGCTTCGACTATGCGATGACCCAGAGCGCGCTGCCGATGTTGGAAGGTTCGCGTGCGCAGGACGAGGCCCTGTTCCGGCGCTTTCTCGACAGCGAGGTGCACCAGGCGCTGTCGGTATGCCTGGACCTCCGCCCGCCGGTGGCGATCGCGGTGCTGAGCTAGCGGGTTCACAGCCGTCCCAAGCCCAGGCGATCGGGCCATTATCTCGGGCTCGCAGGGCTGCGTGGATGCCCGCCTCGAGGCTGCTCAAGGCCGGGCGACTTCCGTCGGGCTGAATGAAGGTGGAGATTGCGTAGATCTCGAACGCCATGCCAAAACTCACCGGCTCGATTGCAATTTATACAGGCCGGGCGCGTTTCCCTGAGCGTACCGGTCTCACGCGAGGATGACGATCATGACCAATGACAGGATGATGGCGCAAATCTCCAGGCAGGGCGGCTTCATCGCCGCGCTTGACCAGAGCGGCGGATCGACGCCCGGCGCCCTGCGTCTCTACGGCATCTCGGACAGCGCCTATAGCGGCGATGCCGAAATGTTCAGGCTCGTGCATGAGATGCGCGTGCGCATCATGACCGCGCCGGCCTTCACCGGAGCCAAGGTCATCGCCGCGATCCTTTTCGAAGGCACGATGGACGGCGAGGTGCGGGGACAGCCGGTTCCGGCTTTCCTGTGGGAGGGGCGGGGCGTCATCCCCTTTGTCAAGGTTGACAAAGGGCTCCAGGCCGAGAACGACGACGTCCAGCTGATGAGGCCGATGCCGGAGCTCGATGCCCTTCTCGCCCGGGCGGTGAAGCTCGGTGTCTTTGGCACCAAAATGCGCTCCGTCATCAACCTGGCCTCGAAAGCCGGTATCGCCGCCGTGGTGGCGCAGCAGTTCGAGGTGGCGGCACAGATCGCCGGGCATGGGTTGATGCCGATCATCGAGCCGGAAGTCTCGATCAAGAGCCCGGACAAAGCCGGTGCGGAAGCCATCCTTCTCGCGGAATTGACCAGGAAGCTCGACGCCTTCCCGGATGGCCACAAGGTAATGCTCAAGCTGACGATCCCGGATGTTCCCGATCTCTACGCGCCGCTGGTGAACCACAAGCGCGTGACCAGGGTTGTGGCACTTTCAGGCGGCTATACGCGAGCCGATGCCTGCAAACGCCTCTCGGCCAATCACGGCATGATCGCGAGCTTTTCGCGAGCCCTGGCCGAAAACCTCAGGCATTCGATGAGCGATGCCGAGTTTAACGCGACGCTGGCAGAATGCATCGACGAGATTTACCGGGCCTCGACCGTGAAGGTTTGATGCCGGATTGCGCGAGACGAGGCTGAGTGTTCATGCGGCGACGCGCAATCGGAGCAGACAAGCTACGTCGCGCATTCCGGCAGCACGGCATGTTTAGTCGACCTTGACGAGCTTCTGCAGACTCCTGAGCCCGGGCGGCAACTGCTCGCCCTTGGCTCGAACTCGGCGGCCCCAATTGGTGAACGACACCTCGCCGACATAGATGTCGCCGTGCCGGTCGACGGCGATGCCGTGCGGCGAGATGAACTGGCCCGGGTTGAGCCCGGCATGCGCGTGGCCGAGCCGCGCCAAAAGCTCGCCCTTGCTCGTATAGATGCTGACCCGCGGGCCACAATTCGGCAGGTCGATGTTGACCGCCATGTCCGGCCCGATCTCGCCGATGAAGAAGCGCGGCGTCTTGGTGCCGCTCTCGATGAAGAGGCCCGAGGGACGGTGCATGTTGTTCCACTGCGCCTCGTATTTGCCGTTGCCGTCGAACACCTGGACGCGGTGGTTCTCCCGGTCGGCGACATAGACCCAGCCGTCGGGATCGCAGCAGATATTGTGCGCGATGTTGAACTGCCCGGGATCGGTGCCGGGCTCGCCCCACGAAAACAGGCGCTTGCCGTCAGGCGTGTACTTGTGGACGCGGGAATTGCCGTAGCCGTCGGAGATGTAGAGGTCGCCCTGCGGCGACAGTGCGGTATGGGTGCAGCGGTGAAACGGCTCGCCGCTCATATAGGGGGCGGGCTTGCCGGGAATGCCGATGGTCAGCAAAACCTTGCCATCGAGCGTGCACTGGCGAACCGTGTGGTCGCCGTCGTCGGTCAGCCAAATCGTGTCGTCCGGCGCCATGTGGACGCCATGCGGGCGCACGAAGATACTCTCGCCCCACGAGCGCAGGAAATTGCCGTCGCGATCGAACACGCACATCGGATGCTTGCCGCGATTGAAAGCGTAGACGCGGTCAAGGCGGTCGACGCCGACCGCCGCGACATCGGCGTTGAATTCCATGCCTGGCGGCAGTTTCGCCCAATCGTCGCGGACCTCGTAGCGATAGCCGTCCGTCCCAAGTATGACCGGCATGGCGGTTCCTTTCTGTCCTCACGATGCGGATACGCCTCGCGCCGATTGTAGAAGCCTCGGCGGGGGCTTTGACAGAGGCATGGCGGCTGCCCAAATCTCTCACTGCCAGACGGCCGGATGGCCGCTCTCTGCCGGTCGGCGGAGAGAGGAAAGTCCGGGCTCCACGGAGGTGCGGTGCCGGGTAACGCCCGGCGGGGGCGACCCCAGGGAAAGTGCCACAGAAAGTACACCGCCGGCCTGTCTCGGGCATGCCCGGTGGGCGGTAAGGGTGAAATGGTGCGGTAAGAGCGCACCGCGCCGCCAGCAATGGCGGTGGCAGGGAAAACCCCACCGGGAGCAAGACCAAGTAGGAGCGGCAGGCCCCTGGAGCGATCCGGAGGGCCGGGCGAGCCTTCGCGCCCCGTCGCTCGGGTCGGTCGCATGAGGCGTTCGGCAACGAGCGCCCCAGAGGAATGGCCATCACCGCCCCCTGGGACCAAGGGGGCGGGACAGAACCCGGCTTACACGCCGTCTGGCGCCGTGCCCGCGGTGGACGATTCAGCGGATCAATTCGGGATAAGTGCTCTTTTCAGGGGACAACCATGTGAATCGGTGATTCCGTGGTTGTCTGTCGAAACGGATTGAGTAGCGTTGCCGATTGTGTGGTCGACAAGCTGTGTTTCGCGGCCGCGACCCGATGATATGGGACTGAAGCGGGGGGTACGCGAGGCGTCACGCCACACACAGGGGAAAGGCGCGGGCGATCCCGGTCGGATCGCCCGTTCCTTTTTGGGCTCCTTGCGCAGGGATTTTTATGCCATACTTTTGGCATTCTTTCCTAAGAGGCGGCGGCGGGAATGGCGAGAGACTCAAATCCTTTGAAATCCGAGCTCATCACGCTGTCCGTGAACGTTCAAACCGTCTGGTATTTGGATCGCCTGGTTGAAACCGGTCTCTACGGGAACAACCGAACCGAGGCGGCCCGGGTTGCTCTGTACGATCATTGCAAGCTGCTGATCGCGAGTGGGAAATTAGACATGGCCCCGCGATTACCGAGCAAGGCAGCAACCGAGTCGCAATGAAAACCTCCGGCCCCCTGCCCCTCGCGGCGGGTGCGGCCGGCGCAATTCATAAACACGCCGGTTGCCGTTCTCCCGCGAAGGTCCTGCTATTTGTGAGCGATGCGAGGTCAACAACTAGATAGTGTGGTTGAACCAGACAGAGCATGATCATTTTCAAAATCCACGGTTTTATTTTCTAAAAACCATTGACACCCATATCATACCATGCAATACCACATACACCCATGGACGGGCACTGCAGATGGGGGGAACTTCGGCAGTGCCCATCGGGCGCCCCTTGCCGAGCGTCCAGGGGCGAGCGTTGGGGGAAGAAGTGGCACTCTTCATGTCCACTTATGTGAACAAGGTCGACCGCAAGGGGCGGGTTTCAGTGCCGGCGACCTTTCGCACCGCTTTAGCCGATCTGAGCTTCGACGGCATCGTCGCTTTCCCCTCGCTGGACTATGAGGCGCTCGAGGCTACCGGCATCGATCGCATGGAGGCAATTGCAACCCGGCTCGACGAGCTCGAGCAACCGGAAGAGCAGCAGAGCTTGGCGACCCTGATCCTTGCCCGATCGCAGCGGCTCCCCTTCGACCCGGAGGGCCGGATTGTGCTCCCCGAAAGGTTCGCAGCGCACGCGCGCATCACCGAGAGCGCGGCCTTTGTCGGGCTCGGCCCGAGCTTCCAGATCTGGGAGCCTAATCGGTTTGCGGAGCACGAGGCAGCGCTGCTCGATCGCGCCCGTCGGCAGGGAACGAGAATGCCGCCGCTCGGCAGCCTTGCCGGTCGGCGCCACCAATGACCGGGCGGCGCGCAGACCGATCCCGCCCGGAGTCACCGGATGCGCCGAGACAGACGGCGCACATTCCCGTCCTGGTGGACACCGTGCTTGCCGCGTTGGCGCCGCGTGACGACGCCGTTTATGTCGACGCCACCTTTGGCGGTGGCGGCTATAGCGTAGCGCTGCTCGCCGCGGCGCGCTGCCGCGTCTTCGGAATCGACCGTGACCCCGAGGCGGTGCGGCACGGGCGCGATCTCGCCAAATGTCTTGGTGGACGACTGACGATCATCCAGGGGCGCTTTGGCGAGATGCTTCACCTGCTCGCCCCCGTGATCGCCGAGCCGATCGCAGGCATTACCTTCGATCTCGGAGTCTCCTCGGCGCAGCTCGATGCGCCTGAGCGCGGTTTTTCGTTTCGCTCGGACGGGCCGCTCGATATGCGGATGAGCCGCGAGGGTCCGAGCGCCGCGGATCTGATGGTGTCCCTGTCCGAACGCCAGCTCGCACAGCTGATCCGAGATTTCGGCGAGGAACGCTTTGCCGGCCGCGTCGCCCGCGCGATAACAGCGGCGCTGCGTTGCAGGCCCATTCGACGTACGATCGATCTCGCCGAGATCGTGCGTGCAGCCGTGCCGACATCCGAGCCGGGGCAGGACCCGGCAACTCGGACCTTCCAGGCTCTCCGTATCGCAGTCAATGACGAGCTCGGCGAGCTCGACCGCGGGCTTGTCGCGGCCGAGCAGCTGTTGATGCCGGGTGGTCGATTGGCGGCGGTCTCGTTTCATTCGCTCGAGGACCGGCGGGTCAAGCAATTTCTGCAGTGGCGGAGCGAGGGTGCCCCGCGAGCCTCGCGTCACGCACCCTGCCCGGTCCGCACTCCGGCACCGAGCTTCAAATTGCTGGGGCGCCGCGCGATCAGGCCCGATGCCGCGGAAATCGCCCGCAACCCCCGCGCTCGTTCGGCGCGCCTGCGGGCGGCGGAGAGGAGCGCAGCGCCGGCTTGGCCAGCGGCTTTTGCCAGTCCGGATCGCGGCCGTAGAGGACAGGGGGCATGATAAAGCTCAGCACTTTGTTTTGGTTGGTTCTCGTTTCGACGACCGGCTTTGCCATGTTCGCGGTCAAGTACCAGGTCCAGTCCTTCGAAGAAGACCTCAACCGAACCAAGAAAGCGACTATTGAGGAGGAGCACGCGATCCGGACGGACGAGGCCGAATGGGCTTATCTGACCCGACCCGAAACGCTCGATGAAATGAACCGGCGTTATCTGTCGCTTGCACCGATCGCGACCAAGCAACTCCGTACCACCCTCACCGACATCCCGCTGCGTGCCCCGACCCCGGCTCCGGTCGACGTCGCCACCGCCGACACGCCGATAGAGAGCGGGCCGCCCGCCACGCCGGCAGAGCCGATCACGCCGGCATCGCTGCAAAAACCGACGGGAGTCGCGGAGCGCGCCCAGCCGGCGCCAGCAACGGCAACGACCAAGCCGGTCGTGTCGCGGCGCCCGAAATCGCTCGATGAATTAATCGCACAGGTCGCGGCGAGCCGATAAATGATCGCAACACAGAGGTTCGAGGACAACCCATGCCGGCCGCGGCACTTCAAGCCGCCTCCCTGTGCGGCAATCGTTCCCGACGGGCCCGCAAAGCAAGCTCTAGAAGCCTGCCGCACCCGGCTTCTCGTGACCGGCGCCCTGTTTGCTCTCGTCTTTGCCGTGGTCTCCCTGCGGCTCGTCGAAATCGTGCTTTTCGAAGGCGGGACCGCCGAATCGCAGCTCGGGCGCCTTCGGATCGTGACAGCGCCGGTGCCGAGCCATGCCGATATCGTCGACCGCAACGGCAATGTCCTCGCTGCAACGCTTGACAGCCCATCGCTTTACGCCAACCCGAAGCAGATCGTCGATGCCGACGAGGCCACCCGCAAGCTCGTTAAGGTCTTCCCAAATCTCGGCGCCGCCGAGGTCTACGCCAAGCTTACCTCGGGTAAGAGCTTTGTGTGGATCAGGCGCCACTTGACGCCCGCCGAGCAGTACAGCGTCAATCAACTGGGCATCCCGGGACTGGAGTTCGAGCATGAGGAACGCCGCGTCTATCCCGATGCGGCTCTGACGTCACATGTCGTCGGTTACACCGGCATCGACAACGCAGGTTTCGCCGGGGTCGAGCGCGCCCTCGACGGAGTGCTGAAGGAACGCCGCGAGCCGCTTCAGCTATCGCTAGACGTTCGTCTGCAATACATTCTCCACGAGGAATTGCAGCGCGTCATCGACGATTTCACTGCGAAAGGCGGCGCCGGGCTGATCATGGACGTCAACAGCGGCCAGATCCTGGCGATGGCTTCGCTGCCTGATTTCGATCCGAACCGTCCCGGCGCCCCGGATCCCGGCAATCCCACCGTTACGGTTGCCGACCGGATGTTCAACCGGAACACCCTCGGCGTCTACGAGCTCGGCTCGATCTTCAAAATCTTCACGGTGGCGATGGCGCTCGATTACGGCACCTCGACTCTCACCAGTACCTATGACGCCACGCACCCGATCTCGATCGGACGCTTTACGATCTCTGACTATCACGGCAAGCATCGGGTGCTGAGCGTCCCGGAAATCTTGATGTACTCCTCGAATATCGGTGCGGCCCGGATGGCTGCCGCCACCGGCGGACAAAAGCAGAAGGAGTTTCTCGGCCGGCTCGGTCTGTTGAAAGCTCCGAAGATCGAGATCTCTGAGGTGGCAGAACCGCATTTCCCGGCGAGGTGGCGTGAGGTCAATACGATGACTATTGCCTTTGGCCATGGCATCTCGGTAACCCCGTTGAGCTTTGCCACCGCCGCCGCGGCACTGGTTAATGGCGGGTTTCTTCTCCCGGCCACCCTCGTCAAGCCGCCGGCCGGCTCCGCTCCGCAAGGTCAGCAGGTAATTTCAGCGAAGACATCGGAACAAATGCGCAAGCTGATGCGATTAGTGGTTGAACACGGGACCGGTACGATGGCCGCGGCGCCGGGTTATTTAGTTGGCGGCAAGACCGGGACGGCGGAAAAGGTTTCGGGCAGACATTATGCTGAGAGAAAGTTGCTTTCGAGCTTTGTCGGGGTCTTCCCTATCAACGACCCGAAATATCTTATCCTGGCGATGGTCGACGAACCGCACCCGAACAAGCAGAGCCACGGCTACGCGACCGGGGGGTGGACCGCGGCGCCGGCAATCAGCCGCATAGTCCAGCGCATCGCACCCCTTCTCTCGGTCCAGCCGGTCGATGAAACTTCGCCCGAAGTGCAGCGAGCGCTGATGGTCGAGAGCCTGCAAGGTAAGCGGATTGAAGCTTACTGAGCTCAGTGGCCTGGCGGCCGCCGCTTTACCCGTCGCCGATCCGGAGATCGTGGGCCTGAGCGCCGACTCGCGGACCGTCCGACCCGGATTTCTCTTTGCCGCCCTGCGCGGCACGCGACTGGATGGGCGGGTTTTCGCCGCCGCCGCGGTGTCACGCGGCGCGGTCGCCATCCTCACCGACGATGCGGATGCGCTCGGGCTGCCGCCCGAGCGTCGCGAGCGCCTTGCGATCCTCGTCGATGCTGACCCGCCGCGCCGGCTGGCGCTTCTGGCGGCGCGCTTCCATGGCCGGCAGCCGCGCACCATCGCGGCCGTCACCGGCACCAACGGCAAGACGTCGGTCGTTCATTTCACCCGCGAGATCTGGGCGAGGCTTGGCCTTGCTGCCGCGAGCCTCGGCACACTCGGCCTGGTGACCCCCACCGAAAGGTGCCCCGGAGCCCTCACGACTCCGGACCCGGTCGCGCTCCATCGCGATCTCGCATCGCTCGCCGCCCAGGGCGTCGAGCACATGGCGATCGAGGCCTCGAGCCACGGTCTTGACCAATGCCGGCTCGACGGTCTCGTAATCGCTGCGGCCGGGTTCACCAACCTGACCCGGGATCACCTCGACTATCACGGCGACATGGCGCATTACCGGAGCGCGAAGGACCGATTGTTCAGCGTACTTCTGGCGCCGGGTGGGTCGGCGGTGCTCAACGCGGACAGCGGCGAATTCTCTCGTCTGGCCTCTTTGTGCCGCGATCGCGGCCACCCGGTTCTCGCCTATGGCGCCGAGCCGAACGCCGATCTCCGCCTTCTTGCTCGTGAGCCGAAGGGGAGCAGCCAAGTTCTCCTACTCGATATTCTCGGGCAACATCGCGAGCTTGTGTTGCCGCTTGCGGGCGCGTTCCAGGCGATGAACGCGCTGGCAGCGCTCGGTCTAGTTATCGCGACCGGCGGTCCGGCGGCGACCGCGACCGAGGCTCTCGCTAATTTGACCGGCGTGCCTGGTCGGCTACAATTCGTCGCCGAGAGCAAGGGCGGCGGCGGGATCGTCGTCGATTACGCTCACACGCCGGACGCGCTCGCGACCGTCCTCGCGACGCTGCGACCGCATGCGCCGGGGCGCCTCATAGCCCTGTTCGGCTGCGGCGGCGACCGCGATGCCGGTAAGCGACCGCTGATGGGACGGGTAGTGGCCCGCCTCGCAGATCGGGTCTACGTGACAGACGACAATCCGCGAAACGAGCCGGCCGCAGAGATCAGGAGCGCGATCCTCGCTGCGGCTCCCGATGCCATCGAAATTGCCGACCGCCACCAGGCCATTGCAGCTGCAATCGCCGATACTCGCCCTGGCGACCTCCTCGTCATTGCCGGGAAAGGGCACGAAACCGGTCAAATCATCGGCGATGAGATCCGTCCCTTCGACGACGCAGCGATCGCTCGCGAAATCGTCCGATCTGGCCCACGGCGTTGTGTTTGGCGGTCCTCGTGATGACAAGGTTCTGGACCGCCGGAGATGCTGCGGCCGCGACCGGCGGATCGAGCGTCACGGATTGGGTCGCGACGGGCGTATCGATCGACACCCGCACTCTCGCTGCGGGCGATCTGTTCGTCGCGCTGCGCGGGCCGAACCACGACGGCCACTGTTTCGTCGGCGCGGCTTTCGAGCGCGGCGCCGCTGCTGCGATGGTGGACCGCGAGATATCAGATCTATCGACGGCGCCGCTACTGCGCGTTGCGGAGACATGCGCTGGCCTCGCCTCTCTAGGCGCGGCAGCCCGCAGGCGCAGCGACGCCCGGATCCTCGGGATTACAGGCAGTGTCGGCAAAACCGGTACCAAGGAGGCATTGCGTTTGGCGCTTGCTGCCTGCGGCCCAGCCTTTGCATCGTCCGGTAGCCTGAACAACCACTGGGGCGTGCCGCTGTCGCTCGCCCGGATGCCGCCCGACGCCGCTTACGGCGTTTTCGAGCTGGGCATGAACCATCCCGGCGAGATAGGCGTTCTCACTCGGCTGGTGCGGCCGCACGTCGCGGTGATCACGACGGTCGCACCCGCCCATCTCGGCTTTTTCCCCTCGGTTGAGGCGATCGCGGATGCCAAGTCCGAAATCTTTCTCGGGCTCGAAGCCGGCGGCGTCGCTGTGCTGAACCGCGACAATCCGTACTATGAGCGGCTTGCAGCAGCGGCGATGCGTGCCGGCGCGGCCGCGGTGGTTGGTTTTGGCGCCCACCCCGAAGCCACGGTCCGAGTCCTCGATTGTGTAACCGAGCCGCACGGCAGCACTATCGACGTCGCGCTTTCGGGCTTCGTTGTGCGCTGTCGCCTCCCGGTGCCAGGACGGCATTGGGTCATGAACACGCTTGCCGTCCTCGCTGCAGTAACAGCAGCCGGGGCCGACCCGAGTCGCGCCGCCGAAGCACTGGCCGGGCTCGAGGAACTGCCAGGGCGCGGTCGGCGATACGAACTTTCGTGGCGGGGCGGTGTGTTGAGCTTGATCGACGAAAGCTATAATGCAAGCCCGGCGGCGGTGTGCGCCGCGCTCGCCGTGCTCGCCGGTATTCCACCTGCCGTTGGCGCGAGGCGGGTCGCGGTGCTCGGCGACATGCTGGAGCTTGGCGAGGCGACCGAGCGCCTTCACCGTGAACTCGCCGAGCCGCTCGCCGCCACTAAGGTTGATCGCGTCTTTCTGATCGGGACGGCTGTCGCGGCGCTTTACGATGCCCTGCCCGAGTCTAGACGGGGCGGGTTGTGGCCCGCCGCCGACGAGGCCATCCCTGAATTGCTTCGCTTCTTGCAAGCCGGCGATGTCGTCATGGTCAAAGGCTCACGCGGCGTCGGCCTCGGCCCCATCGTGGAGCGGCTACGCGCGGAGTCGGTCCGGCCAGAAACATGATCGCATGCTTTACCCGCTGTTTTTCCCTCTCGCGGATCAGTTTCAGGCCTTCAACCTGTTCCGCTATATCACGTTCCGGTCGGGCGGAGCCGCCGTCACTGCGCTGCTGATCAGCTTTCTGTTCGGCCCGCATATCATCGCCTGGTTGCGATCGAAACAGACCAATGGGCAGCCGATACGCCCGGACGGTCCTGACGGACATCTGAAGCGCAAGAAGGGGACGCCGACGATGGGCGGCTTCTTGATTCTGCTGGCGCTGACGATTTCGACCTTGCTGTGGGCGGATCTGGCAAACGCTTATGTCTGGATCGTGCTGCTGGTCACCGTCGGATTCGGTCTGATCGGCTTTTTCGATGACTACAGAAAGCTTCACCGGAATTCGCACCACGGGCTTTCCGGTCGAACCAAGCTCGGCCTGGAAATTCTGCTCAGCGCTTTCGCGTGCGTCGCCGTTACCTATGTCACCCCGCCGGGGCTCGCCAATGCGCTTGCCTTGCCCTTTTTCAAAAACGTGCTGATCGAGCTCGGCTGGTTTTTTGTGCCGTTTGGGGTTTTGGTGATCATTGGCGCTTCGAACGCGGTTAACCTCACGGATGGGCTCGACGGGCTCGCCATCGTCCCCTCGATGATCGCCGCCGCCTGCTTTGCCCTGATTGCCTATCTCGCCGGTAATGCGATCTTTGCCAACTACTTGCAGATCCATCACGTCGCCGGCGCGGGCGAGCTCACCGTCTTTTGCGGTGCGATGGTTGGAGCGAGCCTGGGTTTCCTCTGGTTCAATGCGCCACCGGCCATGGTCTTTATGGGCGATACGGGATCGCTGTCGATCGGCGCTGCCCTTGGGACGATCAGCGTCGTTACAAAGCACGAACTCGTGCTGGCGATCATCGGCGGGCTGTTCGTTCTCGAGGCAGTCTCGGTCATAGTTCAGGTCGCGAGCTTCAAAATGACAGGACGCCGCGTCTTCCGCATGGCGCCGCTGCACCATCACTTCGAGCAGAAGGGCTGGGAAGAGCCGACCATCGTCATCCGGTTTTGGATCATCGCCTGGATTTTGGCGATCGCCGGGCTCGCCACGCTGAAATTGCGGTGAAACCGCCATGATCGCGGAAGTCACCATACAGATGGTAGCAGAGCTTAATTACTTATGCTACATATTGGGATCGGAGAGTTGCATCGCCTCGCCCCACCATGCGATAGAGGAGTTCCCTGCTAGCTTCGATTACAAGCCTCGGGCTACGCGCCGCGAGGATCGATACGAATGAAGTTCGCCCGCATCGACCAGAGTCCGGTGGCGCGCTGGTGGTGGACCGTCGATCGCTGGAGCCTCGCCGCGCTGGGCATGCTGATCGGGTTCGGCGTAGTCTTGAGCTTGGCGGCGAGTCCCGCGGTTGCCGAGCGGATCGGCTATGACGAGCTTCACTTCGTCCGCCGCCACCTTGCCATGCTGCCGTTGGCGTTGAGCGTGATGTTCGCCGTCTCGCTACAGTCGCCGCGGACGATCCGCCGCATCGCGGTCATCGGGTTCATGGTCGCGCTGGTGCTGTTGTCTCTGACCCTTGTCGTTGGCGCCGAGATCAAAGGCGCGAGACGGTGGATCAATCTGCCGGGGCTGTCGCTGCAACCGTCCGAGTTCGTCAAGCCGACCTTTGCCGTGGTCGCCGCGTGGTTGTTCGCCGAGCAGAAGCTGCGCCCTGGTTTTCCCGGCAATCTAATTTCCATCGCGCTCTTTCCTGCGGTCTGCGGCATGCTGATCAAGCAGCCCGATATCGGTATGGCACTCGTCGTCGCAATCGTGTGGTTCGCACAATTCTTTATGGCTGGGCTGCGGCTCTACTGGGTGGTGGCGGGTGCTCTTGCCGGGCTCGGGGGGCTCGTGGGTGCCTATCTCTATCTGCCGCACGTCAGGGTCCGGGTCGATCATTTCCTAGACCCGGCGGCTGGTGACAGCTATCAGGTAAACCGCTCGATCGAGGCCTTTGCCAATGGCGGACTGTGGGGTCGTGGTCCCGGCGAAGGCCAGGTGAAGGATGTCCTACCCGACGCACACGCCGATTTTGTCTTCGCGGTCGCCGGCGAAGAATTCGGCCTCGTCGTCTGCCTCGTTGTTGTGGGCCTATTCGCCTTCATCGTCCTGCGGGGCTTTTCGCGCCTGTCTCAGGAAGGGAGCTTGTTCGTGCTCCTCGCCGCGACCGGCTTGTTGATCCAGTTCGGGCTTCAGGCTGCGATCAACATGGCATCGAGCCTGCATTTAATTCCGACCAAAGGAATGACGCTGCCTTTCCTGTCGTACGGCGGATCCTCGATGCTCGCGCTCGGACTCGGCATGGGAATGATGCTCGCGCTGACCCGCCGCCGTCTTGCGGGAAGCGCTCTGTGAGCATGTCCTTCGTGCTCGCTGCCGGCGGCACCGGTGGACATCTGTTCCCGGCAGAGGCGCTCGCGGGAGAGCTGCTCGGCCGCGGCAGCAGAGTCCATCTTCTGAGCGACCGGCGAGTGGATGCCTTTGCCGGACGCGTTCCTGGGATGGAAGTCCATCGCGTGCGCGCCGGGCGGTTCGACGGCGGACCTAGTCAGGCAATCAAAGCGCTCGCCGAACTGGCCCTCGGAATTGTGCAGGCACGTCAGCTGCTGCGTCGGCTGGCCCCGGCCAAGGTCATCGGCTTTGGCGGCTATCCTTCGGTCCCGACGATGCTGGCGGCCGCGTCTCTCCGCCTGCCGACGATTCTTCACGAGCAGAACGCGGTACTCGGCCGGGCCAATCGGCTGCTTGCGCCGCGAGTTCAGCTGATCGCTATGGGGTTTCCAGCGACCGCAGGTCTGCGCCCTACCGATCGCGCCCGTTCCGTCCATACAGGAAATCCGGTGCGGCCGGCGATCCTGGCGGCCGGCACCGCAGGCTACAGAGCGCCGGAACCTGGCCGGCCGATCGAGCTGCTGATCCTGGGTGGAAGCCAGGGAGCGCGCGTCCTGAGCGAGGTCATACCGCCGTCTCTGGCGGTCTTGCCAACCCGGCTGCGCGAAGTGCTGCGTATCAGCCAGCAGGTGCGCCCGGAGGATCTCGCGGCGGTGGCAGAGATTTATCGGGGAAATGGCATCGCCGCGGACCTGAATGTCTTTTTCGACGATGTACCAGCGAGGCTGGCGCGGGCACATCTGGCGATCTGCCGCGCCGGCGCCTCGACCGTGGCCGAACTTGCCGCGACCGGTCGGCCGGCAGTGCTGATCCCCTATCCGCATGCGACCGACGATCATCAGACCGCAAACGCCCGAGCCTTTGCCGAGGCGGGCGGTGGCTGGGTCATGCCGCAATGTGGCGTGACCCCGGACGCCCTAGCCTCTCGCCTCGGGGGGTTATTGGCTGATAGAGCGGCGTTGTCAGCAGCGGCGCAGCGGGCCGGCAGCTTCGGCCGGCGCGATGCGGCCCAACGTCTGGCGCGGCTCGCTCTAGATCTCGATCCTCCCGGCGAACGCGCCGAGTTGCCGGGGTGCGCAGCATGAAGGCGCTTCCTCTGACGATCGGCCCGCTCCATTTCGTCGGCATCGGCGGGATCGGCATGAGTGGTATTGCCGAGGTGTTGCACAATCTCGGCTATCGGGTCCAGGGCAGCGATCTTGCGGACAGCGCCAACGTACGGCGACTCATCGATCTCGGGATCCCTGTCGCAATCGGACATGATGCCGAGAATCTGGGCGCGGCAGAGGTCGTCGTTATCTCCTCCGCGGTCAAATCCGACAATCCGGAGGTCGTAGCGGCACGAGTGCGCCGCCTGCCGGTGGTTCGGCGCGCCGAAATGCTCGCCGAGCTGATGCGGCTCAAATGGTCGCTGGCGATCGCCGGGACCCATGGCAAGACGACGACGACTTCGATGATCGGCACGCTGCTCGAGACCGCGCAGCTCGACCCTACTGTGATCAATGGCGGCATCATCAACGCTTACGGCACCAACACCCGCCTGGGAGCGGGCGATTGGATGGTGGTCGAGGCCGACGAGAGCGACGGCACCTTTACACGACTGCCGGCGACGATCGCGATCGTCACCAACATCGATCCCGAGCATCTCGATTTCTATGGCAGCTTCGACGTACTGCGCCAAGCCTTTGAGACCTTTGTCGGCAACATTCCATTCTATGGCTTCGCTGCGCTGTGCATCGATCATCCCGTCGTGCAGGGGATCATCCCCAAGCTATCGGACCGCCGCGTCCTGACCTACGGATTCAGCCCACAGGCCGATATCCGCGCCGTCGATGTCCAGCTCGGGCACGACGGCGCCCGGTTTGACGCCGTCGTGTCCGACGCGTTATCGGATCGGGGACGTACGATTCCCGATCTCTTCCTACCGATGTTCGGCCAGCACAACGTGCAGAATTCGCTCGCGGCGGTCGCCGTCGCCGAAGCATTGGGGCTCGGCGACGATGCGTTGCGGGTCGCGCTGCGTAGCTTCAAGGGAGTGAAGCGGCGCTTCACGAAGACGGGTGAGTGGAATGGGGTGACTGTGATTGATGATTACGGACATCACCCGGTCGAGATAGCAGCGGTGCTGAAGGCTGCGCGCGCGATTGTCGAGGGCAAGGTGCTCGCCGTGGTTCAGCCGCATCGCTTTACCCGCGTGGCGCACCTCTTCGACGGGTTTTGCACCTGCTTCAACGATGCTGATATCGTTCTCGTCGCGGATATATACGCCGCAGGCGAAACCCCGATCGAAGGAGTGACGCGGGAGGCAATCGTCGCCGGGCTGATCGAGCACGGCCATCGCAACGTGCGCCCCCTTACCCGCCCGCAGGATCTTGCCCGGCTCGTCTGCGAGTTGGCGAGGCCGGGCGACATACTCGTGTGCCTGGGGGCGGGCTCGATCACCAATTGGGCGAACAACCTGCCGGGCGAACTCGCGCAGCATTGGTCCCCGAGCCGCCGGAAATGACGGCACGGCGCGAAGGCTCGAGGTCGGCGCTACTCGCTTGGCTTCCTCCGGTAAGGGGCAGGCTGACCGAGAATGCGCCGATCGGCAGGCAAACCTGGTTCGGGGTCGGCGGTCCGGCGGAAGTAATGTTCCGGCCCGCCGACGCCGAGGATCTCGCCGCCTTTCTGGCGCTGCTGCCGGAGGGAATTCCGGTGACGGTAATAGGGGTCGGTTCGAATCTGCTGGTCCGCGACGGCGGCATTGCCGGTGTCACGATCCGCCTCGGCCGGGGCTTGGCGAGCATCGACATCAAGCATGACGAGGTTCGCGTAGGCGCCGGTGCACTCGACCGCATCGTTGCTTGCGCCGCTGCCGAGGCCGGGCTCGCCGGGCTGGAATTCCTCTCCGGCATTCCCGGAACGATCGGCGGCAGTTTGCGGATGAATGCGGGCGCCTACGGCTGCGAGGTGCGAGATGTGCTCGTTTCAGCGACAGCGGTTGACGAAACCGGTCGCAGTCACACGATCGATAGCGACGGAATGCAGCTCTCCTACCGTCATTGCGGTGTCGACCCCGGCTGGATCTTCATCGAGGCCCGGTTGCGCGGTGCCGGTGGCGATCGTGATGTGATCACAAGCCGGCTGGCGGAAATTCGCGCATCGCGCGAGGCCACACAGCCGGTGCGCGCCCGAACCGGCGGGTCGACCTTCACGAACCCGCCAGGCGAAGCGGCATGGCGCTTGGTCGACGCTGCCGGGTGCCGCGGCTTGGTGCGCGGCGGTGCAATGGTGTCGCGACAGCATGCCAATTTCCTGATCAATACCGGTAGCGCCACCGCGGCTGATCTCGAGGGCCTGGGCGAGGAGGTTCGGCGCCGCGTTTACGAAGCCCGGGGGATCTTGCTCGAATGGGAGATCTGTCGCATCGGCGTTCCGGTTCCAGGGATAGACCCGATCGAACACCACCGGAATCTGTCACATGCCGACCCTCGCGCCGCCCCTACTCCGCCCTCTGCCGGGAGCGGGCGATGATCACCCTTCCCGCCGGTTGGGTCATATTTCTGCTCTCCGAAATTTCCATTGTTTTTCGGTTGTTACAGCAGCTCAATTCGTTGATCTCGTGAAAAATTCTGTTGATCCGAGGAGTAACGAATTTGCGGTCTAAGCATTTGAAATGGTGCTTTCTTCGGGCGTTCTGTTCGGGCAGTTGTGCGGCGAAAATGCGATTTCCGCTGTATTTGGGCAAGTTGTGTCCCCGGCGATTCGCCGCTGCGAGCGCAGGCTGCCGGCCGTGACGAAAAGCGTGGCCGTGTTGATGGGGGGATGGTCACCGGAACGCGAGGTTTCGTTGTCGAGCGGGTACGAGTGCGCCAAAGCACTTGCGGACCGCGGCTACAAGGTACGGGTGATCGATGTCGGACGCGACATGCCGGCATGGCTAGGTGCACTCGATCCTCGACCTGATGTCATCTTCAACGCCTTGCATGGGATCGGCGGCGAAGACGGCACGATCCAAGGCGTGTTCGAGATGCTCGGCGTTCCCTACACCCACTCGGGCGTTCTCGCCTCGGCTCTGGCGATGCACAAACCGACCGCAAAAGCGATCTTTCGGGGCGCCGGCTTGCCCGTCGTCGAAGGCTTGGTTGCTCGCCCTGACGAACTCGCCCTGCGCGATCCGATGCCGGCGCCCTTCGTCGTCAAACCGACCAACCAGGGTTCCAGCGTCGGCGTGCGCATCGTGCGGGTCAACGACAATTCTTGGCGCGAGGAGGTTACAGGTTGGTGCTTCGGCAGCGAGGTCCTGATCGAGCGCTTTGTTCCCGGGCGCGAACTCACCGTCGCGGTGATGGGGGAACGCGCTCTCGGCGTCTGCGAGATCGTTCCGCGCGGCAGCTTTTATGACTACACGGCAAAATATGCAGTCGGCGGGTCCGATCACCTGACACCTGCCCCGATCCCCGCAGAAGCGTATGAACGGGCGCTCGACATCGCCCTGCGTGCCCATCGGATACTCGGCTGCAGAGGCGTCAGCCGAGCCGATTTGCGCTATGACGACACGGCTGCGCAGCCAGGGGAGCTCTATTTGTTGGAAGTGAACACGCAACCTGGGATGACTCCTACTTCGCTCGTTCCCGACATTGCCCGTCATGTCGGCATCGGTTTCGACGATCTGGTTGTGTGGATCGTGGACAACGCGGCATGCGGGGTATGACGGAGACAACGGCGCGGCGGCCACGCCGCTCAGGTGTCGCGCGTGGAATTTACCGGATCGGGTTTTGGATCGGTCTCCCCGTGCTGATTGGAGGGAGCATTTACGGTGCGGTTCAGGTGAGCCGCTCGCCGCTCGGGGCATTGCTACTGCAGCGCGCCGCGGACAGAATGGTGCAGGGCACCGGGTGGCTCGGCCTGACAGTTGGCGACATCAGGGTCGAAGGGCGGGAGACGACCGATCGGGAGACGATCCTGGAAGCCCTTGCCGCCGGGCCCGGCACTCCGATCCTGGCGGTGAATCCGACACGTGCCAAGGAGCAGCTTGAGGCCCTGCCCTGGGTGCGCACCGCGGTGATCGAACGCCGCCTCCCGGGCACGCTGTACGTACGTCTGGTCGAGCGCAGGCCGCTGGCGCTCTGGCAGCACGGCGGCAAGCTCGATCTGATCGATCGTGAGGGTGCCGTCATCCCGGTGTCCCGTCTCGACCGATTCGCCAAGCTGCCCATGGTGGTCGGCGAGGGTGCGGCGAGCCATGCAGCTGAGCTTCTGGAGATGCTGGCGAGCGAACCCGATCTGGCGGCGCGCGTGACCGCAGCGGTTCGTGTCGGCGACCGTCGCTGGAACCTGCGCATCGACAACGCGATCGACGTGTTGCTCCCGTCGGACGAAGCGGCCAGTGCGTGGTCGCAGCTCGCCCGGCTCGAGCGATCGACCACCATCCTGAAGCGGGAGGTGCAGACGATCGACATGCGCCTCCCGGATCGGCTCGTTCTGCGGGTCAGCCCCGAGCCTCCGAAAGAAGCACCGATGTCGAAGAAAGGACGCCCCACGGCGAAGAACACATGACCGCGATGGACGAAGCACCGGCGCGCGCCAAAGATCGGGCATCGGCGACAGCCGTGGGAACCGGCGGGAAGGCGAAGCCGCGTCGGCCGCCGATCCGGCCGCGCGGTAGCCTGATTGCTGCACTCGATATCGGCACGACCAAGATTTGCTGCTTCATCGCCCAGGTGGCAGCCGACAAGCCGCGGGTCCTCGGTATCGGCCATCAGATCTCTCGCGGCGTGCGGAACGGAACGATTGTCGACCTGGAAGCGGCAGGCGCCTCGATCGTCAATGCGGTGCACGCCGCCGAAGAAATGGCGAGCGAGACGATCCAACAAGTCGTGTCGAACCTGTCGGGCGGGTTTTTCGGCTCGCGCATTGTCAAGGCCGAGATCGGCGTTACCGGGCGCGAGATAACGGATGCCGAGGTCCAGCGCGTGCTCGAGCAAGGTTACCTGATGCGCGAGCCGAGCGATCGGCACGTGATCCATTCGGTGCCGGTCGGGTTCTCGATTGACGATAGCCGGGGCATCCGCGACCCGCGCGGAATGTTTGGCGAACGGCTCGGCGTCAACATGCATGTGGTGACTGCGAGCGCGGCCAGCGTACGCAATCACGGCTCGGCGATCGGGCGCTCGCATCTCGAGGTCGACGCCCTCGTCGTCAGCCCCTACGCCGCCGGGCTCTCTTGTCTCGTGGAGGACGAGGTCGCTCTCGGCGTGACCGTAATTGACATGGGTGGCGGAACGACGACGATCGGAGTGTTTTTCGACGGAAATCTGATCCATGCCGACTATGTACCCGTCGGCGGCTGCCACGCGACAAATGACATTGCCCGCGGGCTCTCGACGACGGTCGCCCATGCCGAACGCATGAAGACGCTCTTCGGCAGCGCCATTTCCTCGAGCACCGACGAACGCGAGATGATCGCGGTTCCGCAAGTCGGCGAAGAAGACGAGGGCCATGTCAATTATGTGCCGAAATCGCTGCTTGTTGGGATCATCGCACCACGCATCGAGGAGACCTTTGAACTGGTGCGCAATCGACTGGAGGTGAGCGGGTTCGACAAGGTTGCGGGCCGACGCGTGGTGCTGACCGGTGGGGCTTGTCAGCTCCACGGCGTTCGCGAGTTCGCCGGGCTCATCCTCGACAAGCAGATTCGGATCGGCCGGCCCCTCCATGTCACGGGCTTGGCCGAAGCGACCGGCGGCCCGGCGTTTTCGACGACCGTGGGGCTGCTGCATTTTGCCCTATCAGAACGGGCCGAGGTGCTGCGCAGCAGACCCAGCCATTCGCAGGCGCCAAACCGGCTCTTCGGTCGATTGGGTCACTGGTTGCGAGAGAACTTTTGAGGCAAATTCGGCTTTGTCGCTCGCCCGGTCATCCCGTGAGCCAGCGAAGGGGGAGCCCGGACCGGACCGGGTATCATAGAGCTGCGTTGCAGCGGAGGGGACCGCATGATCAATCTGAGCATTCCGAAGGACGAGCAGGAGATGAAGCCCCGTATCACGGTTGTCGGGGTAGGGGGCGCCGGGGGAAACGCCGTCAACAACATGATCCGCTCGAGTTTGGTCGGATGCGACTTCGTCGCCTGCAACACCGATGCTCAGGCGCTGCTGCAGTCCACGGCCTCACGCAAGATCCAGCTCGGGATTGGCGTCACTCGGGGTCTCGGCGCCGGCTCGCGGCCCGATGTCGGCCGCGCCGCCGCAGAGGAGGCTTTCGACGAGATTCTCGAGGCGATGCAGGGCTCCAACATGGTGTTCATCACTGCCGGAATGGGCGGCGGTACCGGGACGGGTGGCGCGCCCGTAATCGCGCGCATCGCCCGCGAATCGGGGATCCTGACCGTCGGGGTGGTCACCAAGCCCTTTCACTTCGAGGGCAGCCATCGCATGCGCATCGCCGAGGTCGGCATCGAGGAGCTGCAGAAGTTTGTCGACACGCTGATCATCATCCCTAACCAGAACCTGTTTCGCGTTGCCAACGAACGCACGACTTTCGCCGACGCGTTCAAAATGGCGGACGACGTCCTTCATTCCGGCGTACGCGGCGTCACCGACCTGATGGTCATGCCCGGATTGATCAATCTTGACTTCGCCGACATCCGCACGGTCATGGCCGAGATGGGCAAGGCCATGATGGGCACCGGCGAGGCTGAAGGCGATCGCCGGGCGATTGACGCCGCCGAAGCAGCGATCTCGAACCCGCTGCTAGAGGATGTGTCGATGAAGGGTGCAAAGGGCGTCCTGATCAACATCACCGGCGGCCTGGACATGACGTTGTTCGAGGTCGATGAGGCCGCCAATCGCATTCGCGAGGAGGTCGATCCGGAGGCCAACATCATCTTCGGCTCGACCTTCGATGAGAGGTTGTCGGGAAAGATGCGTATTTCGGTCGTTGCCACCGGCATCGATGCGGAAGCGATGTCTCAGGCCCGGCCGGCGATCAGCCTGGTCAGCAGCCGGGACAACGTCGCGGCTTCCGCTTTGCGTGAGGCGACTTCGGGAGGCTACATGCAGCCCTTGCTGACCCAGAATGCGGCACAGCCGCCGATTGATGGTATGCGGGAGCTGCCGCGCAGCGAGGGGCTACGCGCGGAAGTCGACGGCGAACCGATGCCGCAGGCGGCGGAAGCAGCAGAGATCGCCGCGATGCGCAGCGGCGCCTTTATCGCGCCAAAGCCGATCGACGCGGGTGTCGCCCGGGCGGTTCCGGTGACGCAACCGGCCGTTCCGCCGACCCCCGCGGTCAAGGAGCCCGCGCCAAAACCGAAGGGGCGCGTGCCCAGTCTGATCGAGCGGGTGACCGGGGTGGGCCGCGCCCGCGCCGCCGCGCCGGAACCGGCGCCCCGTCCGGCTGCCCAACCCGCAAAGCAGATCGCGCAACCGCGGTTGGCGCCGCTCGAGGCGGACGACCGGCCGGGTTTGAGTCGGGAAGAAGATCTACTCGACATCCCCGCTTTCCTGCGCCGTCAAGCAAACTAGAGTGTCTTTTCCCGAGATTTGCGTATGTGATCCCAGCTTTCCCGTCGTGCCGTGCGCCTTTGGCGCACCGGCTTGTCCATCGGGAAGTCGGGGAGTTATCTCTCGCGCCCTCACTCCGTATTACGTGCATCGAAATGGATACGTAACAATCTGCAATAAAGAGTGATTTGAGACGGTATGGGGGCGCCGGTAAGTTTGGTGGAGTAGGGGACTTTCGAGAAGTCTGTCGCATGTTGGGGGATATGACGACAGCGTCGCAACAGACGCTAAAGAACCCGATCGGGTGCCGCGGGGTCGGTCTACATTCGGGCCGAAAAGTGAGGATGACCTTGCTCCCGGCGCCGCCGGACGCGGGGATCGTGTTCCGCCGCATCGATGCCGGGGCGGCGATCAAGGCGAGCTGGGTCAACACGATCGAATCGCCGCGGTGCACGGTGCTGTCGAACGGTGAGGGAATCACTATCGCTACGGTCGAGCACCTGATGGCTGCACTGGCCGGCGCCGAGATCGACAACATCGTCGTCGAGCTGGACGGTCCCGAGGTGCCGATCATGGACGGCAGCTCTGCACCCTTCCTTTTCCTGATCGAGTGCGCCGGAGTGGTCGAGCAGGACGCAACGCGGCGCGCGATCAAAGTGCTTAAACCGGTGAGCGTCGACGAGGACGGCGCAACGGCGGCGTTGCTCCCCGATCACGGCTTTTCGATGAACTTCGAAATCGACTTCGCCAGTCCGCTGATCAGCAGACAGGACATCTGCGTGGTGTTCGACGCGGCGACTTTCAAATCGGAACTCAGCCGAGCGCGGACATTCGGCCTTCTCGACGAAGTAGACCGTTTGCGGGCCGCAGGGTTTGGTCGCGGCGGCTCGCTCGAGAACGTCGTCGTGGTCAATGGCGATCATGTATTGAATGCCGGCGGCTTGCGCTATGCCGACGAGTTCGTCCGCCACAAGCTGCTCGACGCGGTGGGCGATCTCTACCTGGCCGGCGGCCCCATCATCGGACGCTTCTGCGGGATGCGCTCGGGCCATGCGCACACGAGGCATTTGCTCGCGGCTCTATTTGCCGACGCTGGGGCTTGGTGCTACACGAGCCTGGGTCGAGCCACCGAACTCAGTGGGTTCGATCGGCCGGACGAAATGCATTTGTCCAGGGCATGACGCGGGCCCGGGCTAGTCCCCATGCGCGTGATCTGTGCTACAAACGGAATCTGAGCGCCCGGCACCGGGGTTTCCGATGCGTACATCGTCGATAGTTCATTGGCTCGCCGTATCCGCCTTGATGTCGGTTCTCGCCGCCTGCGGTGGTGCGAAAAAGGATGTCTATGTCGAAAAACCTGTCGACGATCTCTACAACAAAGCTATGGACGAGATGGTCGAAGAACGCTATGCCACGGCGGCCAAGACCTTTGACGAAGTTGAGAGCCAGCATCCTTACTCGGTTTGGGCCACAAAAGGCCAGATCATGGGAGCTTACGCCGGATACGAAGCGGGAAATTACGGCGAAGCGATTATTGCCGCGGACCGTTTTATTCAGCTACACCCGGGTCACCGTGATGTGGCTTATGCTTATTATTTGAAGGCGATCTCCTATTACGTACAAATCACCGATGTCGGTCGTGACCAGAAGATCACAGAACAGGCGTTGAAGGCACTGGATGATGTGGTGCGTCGCTTTCCCGATAGCAAATATGCGCGCGATGCCAAGCTAAAGCTTGATTTTACACGAGATCATTTGGCCGGTAAAGAAATGGAGATCGGGCGTTACTATTTGAAGCGCGGCCAATACCTAGCAGCGATGAACCGATTCAAACGCGTTGTCGACAATTATCAGACTACGACGCATGTGCCTGAGGCTCTGGAGCGTCTCGTCGAATGCGATTTGGCACTCGGCCTCGGTGATGAGGCCAAAGCCAATGCCGCAGTCCTCGGCTACAACTATCCGGGGAGCGAGTGGTACCAGGACAGCTATGCCCTGGTCACCGGAACCGGCAATCCTGGCCTGCCGGCGGAAGGTTGGTTCGCCCGCAACATCGGGAGTCTGTTCTGAACCACTTACCGCGGTAGCGTCTGACAACATGAAAAATTGTTAATTTCAGACGGGCGGCCGCCTGACGTATTTCAGCACGCCATCAAGTGCCTTCGGCTCCTCGCGCGCGCACCATCTCTGCTGCGGCGGGAGGGATTTCCGCAATGAGCATCGGAGGGTTTGAGGATGCTGCGGCCGTTTCTTGCGGTCTTGTCTCTCGTCTTGACGGTCGTCGCCGCCGGTGCTGCGGACAAGCCGTCCGGTGTCACCGGCGTCTATCTGACGACGCGGTATCCGGCCCTGACCGTACGTACCGGCGAGACCACGACGATCGATTTGTCGCTACGCAATTTCAATCTGCCGCCACAAGCGTTCGCGCTGTCGGTGCCGCAGGTCGCGAGCGGGTGGAAGGCGACGGTTCTCGGCGGCGGTCAGCCGGTCGAATCGGCGATCGTCGCACCGGACAGCGAGGAGAAGCTGCAGCTGCGCCTTGAACCCCCAGCGGGGACCGGACCCGGCAATTATGGCTTCATGGTCGAAGCGCGCGGTGACGCAAGCACACTCAAACTCCCGGTCACTGTCACGATCGGGCAAGAGCTTCCGGCCAAGCTAAAGCTCACAACCAACTTCCCGGCGTTGCGCGGCACCGCGACCACCTCCTTTAAGTTCAAGGTTTCGGTCGCCAACGACAGTGGGCGCGACGCCACGATCAATTTCAGCGCCGACGCACCAAAGAATTTCCAGGTCACGTTTACCGAGGCCTATGGCACCCAGCAACTCACCAGCATCCCGATCGAGGCCGGCAAGTCGAAGGACATCGAGGCTGCCGTGGCGTTGCCGCGCGATACCCCGGCCGGCGACTACAAGTTGGCTCTCCACGCCAAGAGCGAGGCTGCATCGGCCGATCTCGATCTTTCCATCACCATCATTGGCCAGCCGCGCTTGGCGCTGGCCGGTGAAGGCGGCCGCCTCAGCGGCGAAGCCTACGCCGGCCAGGAGAGCCAATTGACCGTTGTCGCGAAGAACGACGGCAGCGAGGCGGCACGCGATGTCGAATTCAGCGCGACCGCACCGGAGGGCTGGAAGACAAGTTTCGATCCCAAAGAGCTTCCGGAACTCGGCCCCGGCAAATCGCAATCGATCAAGGTCACGTTGACGCCGTCCACCCGCGCGATCGCCGGGGATTATCAGACAACAATTCGCGCCGCCTCGGCGGGAGGACTTTCGGAATCGGCGAACTTCCGCATCACCGTCCTGACCTCGACCTTGTGGGGTGCGGTCGGGATCGGCGTCATCGCCGTCGCCTTGCTCGCCGTAGTCTTTGCCGTCGCGCGGTTTGGCCGGCGCTAGCGAGGGCTCCATGGCTGAGGAAGTGGTGATTCGCGCCGAGGGGCTGACCAAGCACTACGGCACGGCGGTCGCGGTCGACCACATCGACCTCGAGGTCCGCTCCGGAGAGATCGTCGGCATTCTGGGACCGAACGGATCGGGCAAGACGACGACGATCCTGATGCTGCTCGGACTGACCGAACCGACCGAAGGTCGCGCCGAGGTTGCCGGTTTCGACCCGTTGCGCGAGCCCCTCGAGGTCAAGCGCCGGGTCGGCTATCTGCCGGATTCCGTCGGCTTCTACGATGGCCTGTCGGCGCGCGACAACCTTGCCTACACCGGGCGGCTCGCGGGATTGTCGCGGCGCGAGATCGATGAGCGTTTCGCCGAGGCTCTCGCAAAGGTGGGGCTTCCCGATGTCGGTCGCGAGCGGGTCGGGACGTTCTCACGCGGCATGCGGCAGCGGCTGGGGCTCGCCGAGATCCTGATGAAACGTCCGAGCATCGCGATCCTCGACGAGCCGACCGCGACATTGGATCCGCATTCGACGCAGGAATTTCTCGGCATGATCCGTGGTCTGAAGACCGACGGCACCGCCGTTCTTCTGTCCTCGCATCATCTCGATCAAGTGCAGAGCGTGTGCGATCGGGTGGCGCTGTTCAACCACGGGCGGATCGCGCTGTCCGGCAGCGTGACCGAGCTGGCGCAGCGGGTTCTCGGCGGCGGGCATGTGATCGATGTTGAGGTCCGCGGCGCCGAAATCCGCGACCGGCTCGCCGGCATGCCCGGCGTAGTACGGGTGCAGATGCTCGGGCCGGAGCTTTATCGGGTCGATTGCGATCGCGATCTGCGACCCGAGATCGCGCGGCTCCTGGCTCCGTCAGCCGAGTTGACCGGCATCCGTTTTGCCGAGCCGAGCCTGAACGAGGTCTATACCCGATACTTCGATGAGGTGCGCCGTGCGGCGTAGCGGCTCGCCATTCACCGGGGTCGGGATCGTCCTTGCCAAGGAGGCGGCGGATTACCTCTCCGGCGCGCGCATGTGGCTAGTTGAAGCGCTCGTCTTTCTGACGGCGATCGCCGCTACCTATGCCGCGATCCTGTCGATCCGCGCCAATATCGGGGAGAGCCCGTTCCTCTTTTTGCGCCTTCTGACGATGGCCCAGGACCCGCTTCCTTCCTTTATCGCGCTATTGGGTTTTCTCATCCCGCTGGTCGCGATCGCGATCGGCTTCGACGCGATCAACGGCGAGTTCAGCCGTCGTACGCTGAGCCGGGTGTTGGCGCAGCCGATCTACCGCGACGCGCTGCTCCTGGGAAAATTTCTCGCCGGTTTGTTGGCGCTTACCATCGGTCTCGCCTCGCTCTGGCTTTTGGTGATCGGCCTCGGCCTCCTGCTCCTCGGTCTGCCGCCGAGCGGCGAGGAGATGGTACGGATGCTCGGGTTCCTTGTTGCAACCATCGCCTATGGCGGCGTGTGGCTCGCCGTCGCCTTGCTGTTTTCGGTCATCTTTCGCGCGCCGGCCACCGCAGCGCTCGCGGCACTCGGCGTGTGGCTGCTGTTCGCCCTGTTCTGGTCGGTCGTGACACCGTTGTTCGCAACCTTGATCGCCGGTCCGCCGGAGGGCATCTTCGGCCCAAACCTCGCCTACCTGCAGACCGCGCAGACGCTCGATCGGATATCACCAAACACGCTTTACGCCGAGATCGCTCTGGCCCTGCTGCAGCCGTCGACCCGGGCGCTGGGTCCGGTGTTTTACAGCCAGATCCAGGGGGCGCTGCTCGGCGCGCCGTTGCCGGCGTCGCAGAGCTTCATCCTGGTCTGGCCGCAGCTGACCGGGCTCGTCGCCGCGATGATCCTGATCTTCGCGGTCGCCTACGTGGCCTTCCAGCGCCAGGAGATCCGCGCGTGACTACGGTGGACCAGCAGAAGACAAGGCGGGCTCGGACGGGACTGATCGCGCACGATCCTGCGCTGGCGCAGCCGGGTTATACGCTCTTCACGCCGATGTACGGCGACGGCACCGTCTACCTCGTGGGCATGGACGGGAATGTGGCGCATACCTGGCACATGCCGCACCGGCCCGGGCTTTACGGTCACCTCCTCGACAACGGCCATCTCTTCTACGGCGGCAAGATCATGGAGGATCTCGAGCGGTTCGAGGCGTGGCCGCGCTTCAAGGGCGGTGCCGTGCTCGAGGCCGACTGGCGCGGGCGGATCCTATGGGAAGTGCGGCACGGCGATCACCACCACGATGCCCGTCTGCTGAAGAACGGGAACGTCTTGCTGTTGTGCTTGCGGCCGCTGCCCGCCGAGATCGCCGGCCGCGTCCGGGGCGGACTGCCCGGCAGCGAAGCCGGCGGCACGATCTACGCCGATTACCTGATCGAGATGACGACGCGTGGCGAGACGGTGTGGGAGTGGCGGAGCTGGGAGCACGTCGATCCCGAGACTTTTCCCATCACACCGCAGGATCACCGCGCCGAGTGGACGCACGGCAACACCGTGGGCGAGACCGCGGAGGGTCATATCGTCGTCAGCTTTCGCAACATTTCGACCGTCGTGATGATCGAGCGGGAGACCGGTAAGATCATCTGGCGACTCGGCCACCCGCCGCTGGCGCAGCAGCACGACCCGCGCCCGCTGCCTAACGGAAATATCTTGATCTTCGACAACGGCACCCACCGCGCCGACCACCCGGCAACCTTTTCACGCGTGATCGAGGTCGATCCGCGCACGAACGCGATCGTCTGGGAGTATGCCGACCAATCGCTGTTCGAGTTTTTCAGCCCGTACATCTCTGGCGCGCAACGGCTCGCCAACGGCAACACGCTGATCTGCGAGGGCTGCCACGGGCGCATCTTCGAGGTCACGCGCGGCGGCGCGGTCGTCTGGGAGTATGTCAGCCCGCACTTCTTCCAGGAGCCTGGGCGCGCCGGGCTCAACAACTGGGTCTTCCGTGCCTTCCGCTACACGCCGGAAGAGATCGACGCCGCGCGCCGCGCGTGACGAGAAGGGGCGATCCGACTGGATCGCCCCTGGTGTGGTGCGAGGGCTCGTGTTCCACCCCTGTGCGGCCCGCCGACCAACCGGCCACGGCCGCAGCTCGACCGTGTGCACCACACGACCCGCAGCCTATCGTGCCGACTTCGCGGTGCAAGCGGCGAAATCGTTGTCCACAGGCTTACCCCCAAGATAGTGAAGCTGTCCCCCGAACCATCCACAACGACAGATGCCACCTGCTGCGTCGCCGGCGTTCGAGCGTTGATTTCCGAGGTCATCAGCGCATAGTGGAAGCAAAATAGCGGTTGGAGGATCGATCGACATGCTACCGACGCCTGGCTTCCATCATCTGCATTTGAACTCGGTCGATCCCGACAGCGCGATCGACTTCTACACCCGGCAGTTCCAGAGCACGGCGAAGGGGAGTTGGGGTGGGTTTGCAGCGCTCAAATCGCCCAACAACGTTCTCGTGCTATTCACCAAGGTCGATACCGCGCCGCCCACCGAGCCGCAGAGCGCTATCTGGCATTTCGGCTGGCACGTTACCGACGCGCGGCACAACCTCGAAACCTACAAGTCCCGGCCCGAGGTGGCACTTCTGCCGCTGTACACGACGGACGAAGGCGGCTCGGTCCTGATCAGCAGCGACACATGGCCCAGCATCGGGAACGTGCTCGGTCTGACCCGAGCGCAGATCGCCGAGGCCAAGGCCAAAGGTGTACGGCCGCCCGGCGGGGGCGGGTTCGCCTACATGAAAGGTCCCGACAACGCCCTCGTCGAATATGCGGGGAACCACCCGGCCGAGCGCTTCAACCACGTGCACCTCTACCAGGAAGACCCGATCGGCGCGCTCCGTTGGTATCAAAAGCACCTCAACGCCCCGGTGCGGCAGGGTTATGCGCCCACACCGGGTGGCGAGGCCGGCGAGAAGGTCCCGCGTGGACCGGATCGCACCTGGCCGGCACTCAACCGAGAAGGGATGTTCCGCTCGCCGCGGGCCGGCGTCGAATTCGGTGACGTGTCGATGATGTGGTACGCCAACCAAGGCGACGGGCCGCTGGCCGGCTCGCGCGGGCAGTTCCAGGATCACATTGCGCTGAGTGTTAGCGACCTCGACGACTGGGTCGAGAAGCTGCGGGGCGAGGGTGTCAAATTCCTCGAAGAGCCCTATCCGCTGGGCGACACGCGCGCCCTAATGATCGAAGGCCCGAGCCGCGAAACGCTGGAATTGGTCGAGGTCAAATAACCGATCCCGTCGGCCCTCCTCACGATTCGCGACGGGCTCGCGTGCATCAATACGACGAAAATCGCGGTCACGAAGCCGAAACGCGCGATCCGCTGCCGCTCGAAGGTTTGCCCCACCCACAAGACCGAGGCGGGCGGTGTGCTCCTCGACGTGCCGGCCGGCGAGGCGGCGGCGGCTTATGATCGGCTGGTCGCCGATGTCGGCGCGCGGATGCCGCGAGTGCGGATCGAGGGCGGACCGCTCTCGCCGATGCTGCGCGACGGGGTCAAGACGATCATCGGCGTGCAGAGGGATCCGGTCTTTGGCCCGGTCGTGATGTTCGGGATCGGCGGCATCTTCGTCGAGGTGCTGTGCGACGTGACCTTCCGCATCGCCCCCTTCGGGGCAGAGGCGGGGCGCCATATGATCGGCGAGATCAAGGGTTCGGCCGTGCTCGAAGGCGCCCGCGGCGACCCCCCGCCGATGTCGAGGCCTTGGGCCGCGGCGCTGGCGCGCCTGTCGCAGGCCGCGGCGGCGTGGCGTGGCCGGTTCGCCAGCATCGAGATCAACCCGTTGCTGGTGCGCCCGCGCGGCGCCGGCGTCGCCGCGCTGATCCTGACACCCGATGGGCAAGGCTCGCGGCCGGGCGAGAGTTGATTTCGGGCAGCGCGGAGCCGCTCGCTTCATCCGCTTGGCCGCGACGATGACGAACCCGGCGCAATTCCCCTGCCGACAGCGGAAAAATGCGTTTTTGCCCCCAAAGACTGCCACGTCAGGGTCAAGAATCGATTTGAAATCAATCCGTTGAACCCGATTTGGCGGAGCCGGCCGACAGCGGAAATCGGGCGCGCCTTGGGGTGCCAGAACGGCGTCGGCAGCGGATCGGCAGCGGAACTCGGTCCGGCCCCTCGGCCTTGCTAAAATCGGCATCCCGGGTGACTCAGCGAGCTTTGCAGCGCGATGTTCCTGCGAGCTCAACCCGCGGGCCGAGTTCGCGACGAACTGGCATTTCGAGGCGAATGCGGCGAAGCTCGCCGCGTTGCGCGACGGCAGGATCGGCCGGCTGATCGCCAACGTGCCGCCGCGCCACCTCAAGTCGCACCTGGCGTCGGTCGCCTTTCCCGCTTGGTGTCTCGGGCGTGAGCCGAGCGCCCAGATCCTGTGCGTCAGCTACGCGCAGGATCTCGCCGACAAGCTCGCGCGCGATTGCCGGCGCATCATCACGAGCGACTGGTACCAGCGGCTCTTTGGGATCACTCGATTTTGGCGTTGTGATGACGCGCCGCCACCTCTAGCGTGACCAAGTCAGTGCCGGAATGGAGATTTCGGCAGGTTGATCGTTGAGGAGGTGAGAATGGCACGCAATGGCTACCTGATCATGGATAGCGACCTCCACATGATGGAGCCGGATGATCTCTGGGCCCGGTACCTCGACGAACCCTATCGAACGACGAACCCACCCCGGTTCTTTGGCGGACAGCAACAAAAGCTGACGGATAATCCAGAGGACAAGGGTAACACCGATGCGATCGCCGGAATGGAGGTGCAGGGCTTCGCGATCCCGGCGCACGGGTCACAAATGGGCGCCACGGTGTCGAGCCGCGAGTTGCAACGACGCAGTCGGGCCCGGCATCCGCATTTCCGGGTCGCGCGGGCGCGGGGTTATGATCCCGCTTCGACTCTGACGGCGATGGATATCGAGGGGATCGATGTCGCGGTCATGTACGGCACCCGCGGACGGCAGATCCTGTGTCATGATAATCTGGCGCCCGACTACGCTGCAGCGCTGGCGCGAGCCTACAACAACTGGGCCGCCGATTACTGCAAGACCGACCCGAAGCGTCTCAAATTCGCCGCGCAAATCGCGATGCACGATGTGCCGCTTGCGGTCGCGGAGGCGCGCCGCTCTGTCACCGAATTGGGCGCCGTCGCGGTCATCGGCACGCCCAATCCGGTCAACGGCCAGCATCTGCACGACGACGTCTGCGAGCCCTTGTGGGACGAGCTCGAACAGCTAAACGTGCCGATCGGCTTCCATCCGACCGGCAACACCTCGTTGAAGGACGATATGGGCACGCGCTATGTCGGGCACGCAAATTTCCACCCGATCGCCCACGCCATCCGCAACCCGACCGAGCTAATGGGTGCGATCGCCAGCATGACCACGGGCGGCGTCCTCGACCGCCATCCGAAATTGCGCTGCGCCTTCCTCGAAGGCACCGCCGGGTGGCTCTACTGGTGGCTGTGGCGGCTCGACGACCAGTGGGAGAAATTCGGTCCGGGCTGCGAGCGCCAGATTTCGATGCTGCCGAGCGGATATTTCAAGCGGCAATGCTATATCGCGCTCGATGTCGACGAGGAGCCGGCGGTCGAGGTGGTGGAAAAGCTCGGCCCGGACTATTTCGTCGTATCGAGCGACTATCCGCACTCCGACGGAGCTTTTCCCGAGGCGATCCAGCAGTTCCTGGGCCTGCCGCTCGGTGACGAGGCGCGGCGCAAGATCCTGTGGGACAACTGCGCCCGGCTCTACGCCATCGCGCGGCCGGCGGCGCCCTTGGCCCGCGACGTACTGCAGGCGTCCGCGGCCGAGTAGGCGCAGGTCGGATCGGCCAAATCCACCCCAACCGGACTTGCGGACAGATCATCCGGTCGCCCGACACCGGAATACCAGATGCGTCGAGCCGCTGCCTCGCGCTTGGCCGAAACGCGACGAACGTGAAAATCGCGCGATGAGCGCCGCCCTCAGCCGAGAGGGCGGCCTCTGCGGGCAATGAATTCGGGGAAGGCGTCCTCGGCCTTCGCACCTCTGACGACGTGCGTCGTGTAATGCCGTTCCTCGGCCCATTGCTGTTCCAGGCTCTGCGTCTTTTGCTCCAACAGCAGCGCCTTGATGCCGATCACTGATGCACGGTTGTTGCCGGCGATCATGCGGGCAATCTCCATGGTCTTGGCCCGAAGCTGGTCGCGCGGTACCAGATGGTTCAGGAGGCCGATGCGATAGGCTTCGTCGGCCTCGACGACGCGCGCGGTGAACAAGAGCTCCTTGGCGATCGGCCAGCCGACCTGGTTGGGCAGGGTCCAGGTGCTGTTGATCCGGCCGTAGGCGGCCGCCAGAAAGCGAAAGCGGGTGTCCTCGCAACCGACGCGCATGTCGAGCGAGGAGGCCAGCACCGCCGCTCCGCCATAGGCGAGGCCGTTGATCATGCCGATCGTCGGCTTGGTACTGGCGGCAATTTCAAAGCTGCCGCGTCGCGGAGGCCGGACCGCGTCCAGCTCCTCTTGCGTGTGCCGGCGGTCGTCCTCGCGTTGCTCATGGATGTCGCCGCCGGCCGAGAACGCGCGGGTTCCTGCACCGGTGATGACGATGCAGCCGATCGCGTCGTCGGCATCCAGCCCCTTGACCGCGTCGTGGAGCTCGCTCGACAGCTGCCGGTTCATCGCGTTGAGCTTGTCCG
>Ga0074045_10000721_pt1 | contig 32405 bp, 23 predicted proteins | sample BogForMeECP23OM2_FD_94442 | JGI IMG/M metagenome (GOLD analysis project Ga0074045, IMG submission 94442) | Bog forest soil microbial communities from Calvert Island, British Columbia, Canada - Bog Forest MetaG ECP23OM2 | ecosystem: Environmental > Terrestrial > Soil > Wetlands ...
AATCGCCGCTGGCAAAAAACCAAAAGTCGCCATCACGGCGTGCATGCGCAAGCTGCTTACAATCCTTAACGCAATGGTAAGGCAGCGAAAAACTTGGCAATTCAGCATGGTTTAAAAAACTTCACACACAAAACGGCGCCCTGGAGAAACACAGTTGCTAAATTCCCGAAGGGCAGGTAAATAGGCGAATCGGAAACCGCTGGTGTTCGTCCAGTGTTTCTGGATGGATACTGATTCCGCAACCCGCCGAAAAATGAAGAAAACCCAAGGATATTAGCGCTAACATGTGCCTGGCGAGTAGAGAGGTGCTTACATGAGTATTTTTGATAAATTAAGATCATTAATGTTCCAGGATCATGAAAGAGTCAAGTACTAAAATGGGGGGTAGGAATGGGGCGATAATTTACCCAATATACCGGTTATCAATTATAATTTCATACATATATGAATTATTAGACATTCATTCGCATTTTTAACAAATCACTGAAATCTTCTCTTTACCGGCTTTAGCCGGAAGGGATGAATAGGTGAATGGGTGAGTAGGTGAATGGGTGAATGGGTGAATGGGTGAACCTGAAAACCTTTCGCCAATTAGCCTACGATTTTCTCGATTGAATTAGTCTTGTGAGCATCGATCCTACCTTTTTGCACTGCTGTTCAATTGGCGGTACAAGGTCCTCTGTGATTAAAGCAACTTCCCGGGCTATTTCGAGTTGTGTGACAAGTTCGCTCAGGGAACCTTTGGCTATGTGGAGAAACCGGAGGAACTCGGCATCCGAGTGTCTTTCGTACCCTTCACAAATATTGCTCGCAATAGAGACTGCGGCGCGTTGCATTTGGTCTTTCAGGCCAAAATCACGGGAGATCCTTCCAGAAGACGTCACTCTATAGATCTCCACTGCCAGAGTCTTTGCCTCTTGCCAGACTCTGAGTTCTTTGAAGCTTTGGTAGCCCACGCACCCTTCCATCCCATCGGTGAATAGGGTTTTTGCCCACTCACCTATTCACCTATTCACCTGCTCTTTTCCCACTCACCCACTCACCCACTCACCCACTTCTCTGTGCATTTACATACTGCTCCGCCAACTCGATTACATTCCAGGCGCCAAATGAATCGGATGGCGACGTTCGAAGAGTGAGTATTAATTATAAGAATTCGAACATCGCAGTTCAACTTGTTGAAATATCCAAAAAAAAATATTATCTGATATTAAATCTTAACCATCTGAGGATCGGCATACGCGAACAGGCTATCGATAATTTTATCCTGCTATAACGTGCCGGCGCAGTAAAGGGGGATTTTGGGGGGTAAGTGTTGGGTAAGCCGCTTACTCTATAATGCAATAATAACTGTTATATTAAAAGTTTAACCGTTGCAAGAGTGATAAACGGAGAGAGTGGAATCACCACAGGGTTGGGGTTTAATCTTCAGCCAACATCCAAAGTGGTATGGCATTCAAGAGGCGGAAAGTGTACGCAGCTGGGTTTACTGCATAGTCCCAACGGGGTTCGAACCCGTGTCTTCGGCGTGAGAGGCCGATATCCTAGGCCACTAGACGATGGGACCATAGAAAAAAAATGGCTGGGGGACTAGGATTCGAACCTAGGTAGGCAGATCCAGAGTCTGCAGTCCTTCCACTGGACGATCCCCCAGAGGACCATCAAAATATCCAACCATCGCTCCAAAGTCAAGGTGAAAGCTGGCTGGGCGCCTTAAGACCTTTGACAGGGTTTACAAGGTTGACAGGATTGCTCCAAAGTCAAGGTGAGAGCCGGCTGGAAGCTGCGTGTGAGCCGACATTCGCTATGCGAGATCCGGCTTTCTCAGCTTTCTTTCGAGCGCCTGCGTGAGATAGGAGAGCGGGTAGGTCAGGAGCAGGTACATGAAGGCGAGCGGCAGATAGGCTTCAAAAGTCCTGTAAGTAGTTGCGTTTACGACTTCGGATGCTTTGGTCAGCTCCCGTACCGAGATTACCGAAAGAAGGGATGAGTCTTTGATCAGCGAGACGAACTGCCCGGTTACGGGTGGAATGATCCGTCTGAATGCCTGTGGAAAGATTACATATCTCAGGGTCTGCCATCCGGTCAGACCGGTTGAGAGCGCTGCCTCAGACTGGCCCCGATCGATAGACTCTATTCCGGCTCGAACTATCTCCGCTATGTATGCCCCGGAAAATGCCGCCAGGGTGACAACGCCTATTACGACAGGATTGTCGTAGCCAATGGCCGCCGCAAGGCAGAAATAGAAAATATAAATCTGGATCAGGAGCGGGGTCCCGCGAAAGAATATGACATAGAGCCTGGCGGCTTCCTTTGCGAAAGCGTTTCCTGAGATTCGTGCAACTCCACCCGCGAGGCCCAGTACGTAACCGAGACAGATGGCGCCCGTGGAGATGGCCAGAGTATAATAGAGCCCATAGAGGTAAAGCCTGCGGTATTCCCAGGCGATCCGCCAGTTCCAGGAGTACTCCATCCGGCTGAGGAGCAGGTATAAACTGACGATCAAACCCACCAGTAAGGCCGCGCAGGCGAAGAAGTTCACCCTGTCCCGATCACTACTGAAGATCGTTGAAATACTTTTTTCGGAGTTCCTGATACCTTCCATCTGCTTTTATTGTCTCCAGGAAAATGTTCAACCAGTTCAGAAAATCGAAATCGCCGCTTTTTATTGCAATCGCATAAGGTTCGTAGGTGAATGGTGTGAGAATTGCGTGAGTCGTTTCCATGTTTTGGGCGTGGTGCCTGCCGATCGACAACTTGTCGTAAATAAAGGCGTCAGCCCGGCCCGAAACGACCTCGAGTACGCACGCAGTCTCTTCCTTGAACCGATTCACCTGTGCTTTGGGGAACAGCCTCGCTGTAACAAGATCACCGGTGGTGCCCAGTTTTACCGCCAGGATTCGGTCCTCAGCGTTCAACTGAGCGATTTCGGAAACCTCCGGGGCCCGTTTGTTGCTGATGAGAGCGCACAGGCCGGCCTCAAAGTATGGCTGCGTGAACGAGACAGTTTTTGCGCGCTCCGGCGTCCGGGTCATTCCGGAAATTATCATGTCTATCTTGCCTCCCTGAAGGGCGGGAATGAGTCCACTGAATTCCATGTCCTTTATCTCGATCCGGACGCCGAGTTCCCGGGCGGCAATCTGTGCCAGGTCCACATCGAAACCAATGGGCCGCCCGTCGGTGTCCGCATATTCGAACGGGAAAAATTCGACTTCCATTCCCACTATCAGCCTGTTGCGCTTTACTATCCGGTTGAGGGCGCTCGCCTCGTATATTTCGAAAGTGGTCACCGCCAAACAGGACAGGGCCGGCAGCAAGACGCAAATACACACAGCGATCAGACATATCTTCAACCGGCCGGCCATATCTTTTTCCTTAAGACTTGAAGCGCTCACCGCAGTTTTCACGCGGAGACGCGTCTTTAGTCCTCAAAAAACACGGGGGAATGGGGGACACCGCTATGCTTTTCTTAGTATGCTGTAGGCTGTATTTATCTGTTTCGTTTTCTCTTCGGCAGCTCTCACCAGTTCAGGTGGACGGTTCAGGAACTTATCCGGGTGATATTTCTTTACGGCTTCCAGGTAGGCTTTCCTGATTTCCTCGGGTCTTGCTCCCAAATCCAGCTCCAGTGCTTCAAGATTTCTTTTTAGTTCGGGGTCCCGGAGATGACTTTTCTCATTCTGCTCATCCCGCCCACCTCGCGGAGCGTGGAGTTCTTGCAGGCTGTGAGATCTGAATTTTTCCAAAGCCTCCTTCGAGATATTCACCGAGTCCTTTATCCGGTAAGGGCTGGCGCCGACATTTCGTTGAACATCATAGCCGCTCTGATAAATAATATCGGCGATTCTGACTCGGATCGGTCCAGGCATTTTCAATCCCGGTTCAAGTTATGGTTGTCAAACGTTTATTCTCCGGCGCCGGCAAAGGTATGTAGCCCATCATACTTCGGACGCATAATTCCAATGTTATCTAGGCGGGAAGCTGAACACAAGGGGCATTTTCGGGGGGAAAAGTCGGGTATTTGGCTTACCCTGCCTATAGAGTTCGAGGGGGGAACACATCCTTGCCTTGTGTGATTCAATAGTGCGACCATAATCGATAATCTGGTATAATGAGTTGAACGAGGCCTGGGATGAAATCTTCTACTGGAGGTTAGATTTATGACCACTGTAATGCCTGAAGGCGAAGCGCTGCGCAAGGCAGTAAAATGGATTTCAGCCGAGATCAACGACAACCCGGACAAATCTGTGCAAAAACTCCTAAATGAAGCCGTCACGCGATTTGATCTCTCGCCGAAAGACACTGAGTTTCTCATGTCTTTTTACAAAAAAGGGGGAAGTTCCTCGGAAGCGAATTGATTTGCTGCGCAAAGGAGCACGCTGAACGTTTTGGTCCTTTCTACAGGCCCGCCTGCACCAGGTCGTGCAACCTTATGATTCCGGCCACCTTATCGTCGCCATCCAGGACCGGAAGCACCGATATCTGTGAGGGGCGGTTTTCCATCAGGTTCAGGGCTTCGGCCGCCATTCGGCTGTCATGAATAACGACCGGATTTCTGGTCATCAATTTATCGATTTCGATATTCAGCAGGTTTTCATGCTGTTGTACCGCCCGGCGCAAGTCCCCATCGGTAAAGATCCCCAGAAGATCGCCCAGCGAAGAGACAACGAGGACCGCTCCCATTGCTTTGCCGGTCAACGTTATAAGCGCATCCCGCATGGGCGTTCCGCCCATTACCACGGGCAGATTCTCTCCCGAATGCATAATGTCCTTAACCCGGAAGAGCAACCGCCTGCCTAAAGCGCCCGAGGGATGCAGCCTGCTGAAATCTTCAGTGGAAAACCCCTTGAGAGTCAGAAGACACCCCGCCAGCGCATCTCCCAGGACCATCGCGACGGTGGTGCTGCTGGTGGGGGCAAGGTTGAGGGGGCATGCTTCGGACTCTACAGTTGCATCCAGACAGATATCACAATCCCTGGCAAGAGTGGAATTGGCTCTTCCAACTATCGCTATAGTTTTAAGGCCCAGCCGCTTGAACATTTGAAGCAACTGAAGCATCTCCGCGGTTTCACCGCTGTTGCTGAGAAACAGGCCAAGGTCTCCGCGCTGTATTATCCCCAGATCGCCGTGCATTGCTTCGACCGGGTGAATGAAAATCGATGGCGTGCCAGTGCTGGAAAGGGTCGCCGAAATCTTGCCGGCGATAATTCCCGACTTCCCCAGCCCCGTTGCAATCAACTTCCCCCGCATCTCGTTGAGGCATGAGACCGCCCGTTCAAATTCGGGACCGATTCGGGCATGAAGGGATTCAAGGGCGGATATCTCCATGCGGATCAAATCTTTTGCAAGGTTGAGACATGAAATCATATCTTCTTCTCGGCTGTCATGCGGATTTTTCCGGATTTTCAGTTTCGGTGCGAGAGGGTACTTTCCATGGCGGTTTCAATCTTCGCCAGGTCTGCGGCATGGCATTGCTGCCTACCAATCGCCTCGATGCAACTCAATCAATTTCCTTGCCGGGACGCAAAATCCTTCCCTTCCGAACAGAAACCTCGCGGGGCGTGGAGTTCTCATCCGGCGTTTCCTGATAACACTGCTTTTACAGAAAGGCAAACAGGTTAAGCAGAATGCCCCTGCAAACAAGGTCAACCTCTTGAATTGAGAAAATTTCTCAAACTGTATTGCGCGTTGTTTATCTTCAGTTTTTTGCGGATATTTTTCCGGTGGGTACGCACCGTGCTCTCAGCAATATGCAACTGCCTTGCTATTTCTTCAGTCGTTATGCCATTTTTGATAAGAGACGCAATCCGCAGTTGGGTGAATGAAAGGGTCATGGCAACGCGGGAGTCCATGGCGAACCCGGAAGTCAAGTCTTCAATCTGCGTAGTCAGCATATCAAGTTGGGACCCATACTTCTGAAGGGCCTGATCGTTTCTCAGCTTCACGACTAAGGGTATTATGAGATTTCTTAGTTTCAGGGCGATTCGCTTCTCGATTTCCTCTCTCTCGCGCTCGATATTTTGAGCAAAAATCGACAGGGCCCTGTTGGTGTCGAGAAGCTGGGTATTCAAGTTTTCAAGCCGCTGCTGGTGAGCGAGCAATTCCGAGCGACTCTGTTTGAGGTCGTCTATCAGGCTTTTTGATCCCCTCTCATTTGCGAGGGCCGTCAAGGCCCTCAATATCGAATAGTACAACAACTCATTCTGAAAGGGCTTCTCCAGCAAGTCGAAAGCGCCGAATTTGAGCGCCCGGATAGCAGTATCCTTATCGGCGAATCCCGTTATGACTATGATTTTCAGATCGGTGCCGAGTTGCGGGATCAGGTCCAAGCCGCAGACATCGGATATGAAAACATCGAGCAAGACTATATCGCACTTATTGTTCCTGATATGTTCAAGTGCGGCTTCGGGCCGGGTAAAGCCATCCGCGAAAAGACCCCAACTTCTAATTGTCTCGGTGAGAGTCTCGCAGACCAACTGGTCGTCGTCCACTATTATGGCCCTGCAATTTTTGAAAGCTTCCATAACGTCCACTTTCAATCAAAGTCCTTCAGCAGATGAAGCGACAGCGCGCGCCAGCATATCTGATTGAAAACTCTCGATCCGTCGAGCCGAATAACCCTTTGACCCGGGCAGGCCCTTCTACACTAAGGCAAAAACAGCATTCAGCCCGACATTCCTTCCTGTTTGATAATTACCAGAAAACGGAACTGAGCGCAATATATTACCTATTTAGCATAAAATGCGATATTATGCCGCTCAACTCTTCACTCGGAAATTTACTTTTAACCATAAGTATTATTTTCGGATAGCGGATTCATGGTGAGGAGGGTTCCGGCGAACCGGCTGTTCGGTCTTTTATCATTACTTATCAAGGCGGTGTTAAACTGAAAGTGGCCAGAGTGCTCTTAGTTGAATATGACCAGACCTGGCGGCATATTGCCTCGGAAGGCCTGAGCGCGCAAAGGGTCGAGTTCTGTTCCGCTCTAAATGAGGCTTACAAACGACTGGAAAAAGAAGCATTCGATGCAATAGTGGTGAGCATTGAATCCAACTACGACGATAACATACGGAACCTAAAAGATGCACTGCCCCCCCATACCCCTTTGCTAGTCGTCAGCGAGCAGACAAAGACCGAAACGGTGGTCCAGGCAATCAGGGCGGGCGCCTTCGACTTCATTGTGAAGCCCTACACTTCCAGCAGGATCAGAATTGCTGTTGAACAGGCGGTCGAAAATCGAGCTTTAAGGAATGAAATCGACTACCTGAGGCGCACTCAGGACATACCCTACGATTTTGACAGGATAATCGCGGCAAGCCCGGCGATGCACAAAGTTATCTCCACATTGAAGAGGATTGCGGATTCTGAAGCCACAATCCTCATAACTGGAGAAACCGGGACCGGAAAGAGCTTGCTTTCCGGCACGGTGCATTTCAATAGCCGCAGACGCGCAAAGCCCTTCATCAAGATCAACTGCGCCAACATTCCGGAAACCCTGCTGGAAAGCGAGTTGTTTGGACATGAAAGAGGGGCTTTCACCGGGGCCATCAAGACCAGGACCGGACGCCTCGAACAGGCGAATGGGGGCACTGTTTTGCTGGATGAAATAGGCGAGCTTACTCCCGCCTTACAGGCAAAACTGCTGCGGGTACTGGATGAAAAATGCTTCGAGCGGCTTGGCGGAAACCAGACCATTCGGACAGACATCCGTATAATCGCCGCAACACATAGAAACCTTGAGGCCAACGTGGAGGCCGGGATCCTCAGAGAGGACCTCTATTACAGGATCAATGTATTGAGAGTGCACCTGCCCCCTTTGAGAGAGAGGCGGGAGTGCATCGAGCCTCTTTCCGAGTACCTGCTTGCGAAAATCTGCCGTGAACTGAAAGCAAATTTCAATGGTTTTGCGCCGGAAGTCACTGAACTTTTCAAACGCCATCACTGGCCAGGGAACGTGCGGGAACTTTCCAACACCCTCGAAAGGGCCGTTCTGCTGGAAGAAAGCGGTCGAATAACATTGGAAAGCGTCTCTTTTTCAGGCTTCGCGCACAAAGCCAAATCTTCTTCACAGCCTCTAAAAAACCTCGAGACAAGCGAGAAAGACCTGCTCCTGGATGCCCTCGAACTCAGCGGATGGGTGCAGAAAGACGCTGCCAGCCGACTCGGAGTTACCGCGCGCAAGCTTAACTATATGATCAAAAAGCACGGCATAACTCATACCCGGTGGCGCAAGAACAGATAGACAGAGATCAGAAATCGGATGGCGGATATCGAAGTATGGGGTCTATCGGACCATTTGAGCTGGTCAGGCAATTAATATTGGAATCAGCGCAGCGGAAGCTTTCATCAGGGCTCTGCGGGAGCCACCAGCCGTAATCGGCCATAATTACGCCGAGACCGATATCTTCAGCAACGTCAAGGAGCTAGTGACAGACATTGACCAGGCTATGCACGAGCAGACCAGAGGTATAGAGCAGGTCAATAATGTATACTTCACGAGCAGGATGAGGTAGTCCAGCGCACCGCCTCAAACGCTGAGCAATCGGCGCCGGCGGCCAGTGAGATCAAAGAGCAGGCCGCTGAGATGAGGGACAATGTGGCGGACCTTGAGGAGTTTGTTGGCCTAAACAAGGAGAGGAGCCAAAGAAGCCCTACGGCGTCAAGAAGGCAAAATCTCCAATTCTTCCAACCGGCATCAGGAGAAGCGGGCTTTCATCGGGCCGAAGACCCAAGGCCTTTTTAACCTCATCGTCACGAAAGGCGCCTATCACGACAGTCCCCAGGTTGAGCGACACGGCCTGGAGGTGAATGTTCTGAGCTGCATGGCCCGCCTCCATGAAAATGTAGCGGATTCCCCGCTCGCCATATTTCCGGGTGGTCCGTTCGAAAATGGCGCAAATAGCGATCGTGGCAGGCGCGCGGGAGATCATCGACTGCCAAAGAGCCGCCACGGCAAGGTCGTGTCTTATATCTTTTTCGTTCTTATACAGGATTGCATGATTTGCGCAATCGTAAGTGTAGGAACCGCAGAGCAGTCCGTCTACCCTGCCTGCTACAAGTTGAATTTCCAAAGGATAGAGCGCCCCGGCAGAAGGACAGGTCCGGTAACCGCCCGGCCGGATTATCCCCTGCGCAGCCCAGAGGAGCTGAGAAATTTCCTTCAGGTCCAACGGGTCTTCCCCATAATTCCTTATCGACCTTCTCCCCAGAAATGCAGCCTCGACGGAAAGCTTTCCATCATGAGCAGGCCCCGGCAGTTCTATCATCTTACCCGCAATATTCATGACCCCCTCCAATTATCTGTTGTTTTCTCTTAACCCATGGGACGGCAACGGGATACAAACTTGAAAAAAGTATTACAAAGACCGTGGATATGTTAGTATAATTTTTGTGAGTGCCGAAAAAACCTCTTGGCCGTGCTAGACGGGGAGCTAGCGGTGCCCTGTAGCCCGAGATCCGCTTCAGCGGGGTTGAATCCCCTTTCGAAGGGCCCGGAGCTGAGCAGGCCGTATCTAATTCCGGCGCCGGTTGGACACCACGCAACAGACGAGTACGAACCCCGTCAGGTCCGGAAGGAAGCAGCGGTAAGTACCCCCGGCTGTGTCGCGGTCTAATCTGGCCTGGTTGCCCGAAGGTGTGCGGTCTGTGTTGGCCAGTCCAACGGAGGGTGCACGGCCAAGTACTTTTTTCAGAGCACACGGAGGAAGCAACAGGCATCAAAATCTCGACAGCCCACCCACCGACGAGGTGTGACGGTGTGGCGTTGCGTGGCCTCCTCACTCGCTTGCGCCTGAGGATTCATTCTATACTCAAAAGATTTTCACATAGCGGAGGTGAAGTTTTTGTTTGTTATTTTTCCGAGAGCCCTCTGTGCCTCCGGGGTGAATGACCAGGCTTTCTCTCTTTTGGCGATTCTTCGGTAAACGCTCACCTTTTTTCGGATTTGACCTCACATTTTTGAAATCCCGCCTTAAATTTTTGCTCGCAGCAAAACACTATCAGAAAACTATCTATTCCAGGAGGTCATTATGAAAGCGTCTTTGCCGGGTGTTTTTGCCCTCGTCTCCACCCTGTTGATTATCTGCATTCCTGAGGTTTTCGGCCAACAAGGGACGCGCGCTTTCTCGGATGTCGATCGGATCTTTCAGGCCAGATGCGTTAAGTGCCACAGTGGAACACGCCCCCCCGAAGGCCTTCATCTGGATAGTTACAGCGGCGTCATGGCTGGGTCAAAAGACATGCAGGTTATCGTCAAGGGCGAGCCCGACAAAAGCGAGCTTGCGAAGAGAATCAAAGGAATTTCAAAGCCGCGCATGCCCAAAGACGGCCCTCCCTGGCTCTCTGAAAAGGACATCACCCTAATCGAAAAATGGATAGCCACCGGCGCCCCGCAATAAGCATCCTGCCCCACGTCACGAGCCGCCGGGAGGCGTCAATTTCCACGTTCCGCGAGGTGGCTTGCATTGCATTTGCGTTTAGGCGACAATTAGCCGGACCTTATTTAGGACCAATTCAAATTCTGCTATAAGAAAAGAGGCCGCAATGAGATTGCACTGCATTCAGCACGTACCGTTCGAAGGTCCGGCCAATATTAAGGGTTGGGCCGAAAACCAGGGCTGGCAAATATCGGGAACCCACCTCTACAGGCTTGAAAACCTTCCCAGCCCTGATGACCTGGATTGGCTGGTAATAATGGGAGGCCCGATGAACATATATGAAGAAAAGGAATACCCGTGGCTTGCCGCTGAAAAAAGGTTCATCGAAAAAGCCGTAAAAAAGGACAAAATTGTACTCGGTATTTGTCTGGGCGCACAATTGATCGCGGACGTCCTCGGAGGACGGGTCGTGCGCAACAGGTACAAGGAAATCGGCTGGTTTCCGGTAAGCCTTAGGCCCGAAGGGCTTGCATCCGTGCCTTTCCAGGGCTTCCCGGACGAATTCCCGGCGTTTCACTGGCACGGCGATACCTTCTCTCTTCCTGCCGATGCGGCTATGCTTGCCGAGAGCGAAGCCTGCCCGGCCCAGGCGTTCTCATCCAATGGCGGCCGGGTACTCGCCCTTCAGTTTCACCTGGAATCGTCAGTCGACAGCATACGCGCGCTGATTCAAAATTGTTCCGATGAACTTGTCGATGGTGAATACATCCAGAGCGCTGACGCCATTTTGGAAAAAAGAGAAAATTTCTCTAACATCCACAGCACCATGCTCCTGCTGCTCGAAAATATTAAGAAATCCTTTTAGACGTTTCTGTCCACCCGCTCCGCTGGTAATCAACTGCGGGGGTTGTGGTGAGGGTCCCAACGGCAGTTTATTGGTCCACAAACATCAGCAACTCTAGGTTTAATACTCGCTTCCCAATATGATTAGTTCGGTTTTTTTCGAGGTAAGAAGATCAGATGTTAAGTCTCTTCGAAGAGGGCAATCGAGAGGTTGCCCGTTCTTCTTATCGTCTGTGAATCGCTTTTCAGCTTTTAAGTAAGCTTGTATTAAATAGAATATACCTGGACGCGGTTTCAATTCCAAAAATCCAAAAATGAGCGGGGGAATGACCTGTCCTGAGCAGGTCTTCAACGTTGAGTCCCATTCATGTACGGCAGCAGAGCCTGGCCTGTCAGCGATTTCTCGCCGGCTGCAATAATTTCCTCCGGTTCGCCCTGTGCGACTATCTCGCCGCCTTCGTCCCCGCTGCCTGGACCGAGATCGATCACGTAATCACTGGCCCAGATAAAATCCGTGTTATGCTCGATAACCAGGACCGTATGGCCGTGATCGGTAAGCGCCCTCAGCACATCCAGCAGGCGCTTTATATCAGCGCGGTGCAAGCCTGTTGTAGGCTCATCGAGAATATATAGTGTCGCGCTCCTGCTGTTGCCCAGTTCCCCGGCGAGCTTGATTCGCTGCGCCTCGCCTCCTGAGAGCGTCGGACTGGGCTGGCCTAGTTTAAGATAGCCGAGCCCGAGATCGCCGAGGATTTTGAGCTGGCGCGAAATGCGCGAAATCGCGAAAAAAACCTGAACGGCTTCATCCACTGACATAGCTAAAACGTCAGCGATGTTTTGGCCCCTGTATTTGATATCGAGGGTTTCGGCGTTGAAGCGCCTGCCTGCGCACGATTCGCAGGGAACGAAGACATCCGGCAGAAAATTCATTTCCACCTTGCTCTGCCCCTGCCCTTTGCACGCCTCACAACGGCCGCCTTTTACGTTGAACGAGAATCTTCCGGGTCCGAACCCTCGCATTCGCGATTCGGGCAGCAGAGCAAAAAGTTTTCGGATTTCGTCCCAGACGCCGATGTATGTCCCCGGAATGGACCTCGGGGTGCGCCCGATCGGGTTGTGGTCAACCTCAAGGACACGGAGAAGTTTTTCGCATCCTGCCATTGAATCGTAGTTGCGGCTGCCCCCTTCCCCGTAGCGCCCCCTCAGGGCCTCGCCAAGCCCTCGATAGACGATCTCGTTGACCAGCGTGCTCTTTCCCGCGCCTGAAACTCCTGTGACAGTGACCAGGAGCCCTAGCGGAATCCTGACGTCTATGCCCTTGAGGTTTCTTGCCCTGGCGCCGCTGAACTCGAGCCAGCCGAATTCACCCGCCCTCTTTCTGGCCGGAATTGAAAAAAGTTCTCCAAGGGTCTTACCGAACCATTGACCCGTAAGGGTTCCGGAGCTTTTCGCCAGATGACTGAAACTGCCCATCGCGACCAGTTTTCCGCCGCTGCTCCCAGCTCCAGGGCCGAGTTCAACCAGTATGTCAGCTTTCTTCATGGTTTCAGGATCGTGCTCGACGATAACAACCGAGTTCCCCTTGTCCCGCAGTTTTTCCAGGCTCTCCAGAAGCCTTCGGTTATCTGCGGGATGCAGACCGATAGTTGGCTCATCCAGAATGTAGCAGACGCCGCGAAGATTTGAGCCAAGCTGAGCGGCGAGCCTTATTCTCTGGGTTTCACCGCCCGAGAGGGTATCGCCGGACCTGTCCAGGGACAGATAGCCCAACCCCACTTTCCCTAGGAACGCAAGCCTTTCCTTGATTTCCCTGGATATAGGCCCTGCGATCGGGACCTCCTGCACGGCGAAGCGAAACTTTTTCCACATTTCGAGGAGCTCGGATACCCTCAATGCGCTCATGCCGCTGATAGTGAGATCACGGAAATAAACGGACCTCGCCTGCTGATTCAGCCTGCTCCCGCCGCACTCGGGACATGGCAGATCGTCGTATATTGGCTGAAGCCATTTCCATGCTTCATCTTCTTCGGAAACCGCATCCAGGATTTGAAGGATTCCGGGAAACTTTCCTTTTTTGCCATGCAGTATCGATTCCCAGGCCGAATCATCAAGACTGGAAGCCGGTTTTTCCGGATCGACTCCCAATTCGTTCATCCAAAGCCGTCCGAATTTGCCGGCTTCCCGCTTGGAATTACGCCATATTGCGGACTGGAGAAAATTTAGCAGCCCATCTTTAAGCGACACATCGGCAGTGCCGCGAAGCCGTTGCACACTGATCCGCTTTACCCTTCCGATTCCCATACAGGCCGGGCAAAACCCCTGCCTGCTGTTGAAGGAAAAAAGCCTCGGGTCGAGCGGCGCAAGCCCACGGTCGCATGCCGGGCAGTAGAGATGTTGGCTGAAGACCTTTGTTTCCCCCTTGCGCGAATCGAGGTAAAGGATGCCCCCGCCCATCGCAAGTCCCCGGCGAACCGAATCGAGTAGTTCATCGAAGGCTATCCCGCTGCGCTCAAGCCCCGGCAGGAGCGCCTCGATATCGTGCTCGCGGCGGCGCGCAAGTTCAGGTACCGGGTCGAGGGGCACAAACTTTCCGTCAACCCTTGCCTGCTCGAACCCCATCCGCCTGAGGCGGGCGAAAAGGTCCCGGTATATGCCTTTGCGCCCGTGAACCAGGGGCGCAAGCAGTCTCACTGGACCGCTCCCGACTTCCTGTTGGACCCGGGATAAAATGTCGTCAAGGGTAAGGGTTTCCAGATTCCTGCCACACCCCGGACAACGCTGCTTCCCCAGTTTGGCATACAGCAACCGGAGCAAGTGATAGGTTTCGGTAATCGTGCCGACCGTGGACCTTCTACCAAACTGGCTGGTCCTTTGTTCGATTGCAATGGTTGGGGGCAGCCCGATGATCTGGTCCACGTCCGGCTTCTCCATTATCTTGAAATACTGGCGGACGTAGGAAGAAAGGCATTCCAGGTATCTGCGCTGACCTTCGGCAAATAGCACGTCAAAGGCCAGAGTGGATTTTCCAGAGCCGCTCAGGCCCGTCAAAACGCTCATTTTCCCGCGTGGGAGCCGGATTTCGTCGAGCGCTAGATTGTGCTCGCGCGCTCCGCGTATAAGAATCTCGTGAGACTGGGCGGGAATGGCGAAATTTTTCAAATCCGCTATGCTTGTTACCTCTTCTATCTCGACGCTCTGCGAGGTGTGGAGATTGCGCGGCGTTGCGGCGCCGAAAGCGGAAAATCCAATCAGGGGTTCCGCCGCCTCCAAGAGTTCTCTCTGATCCGCGCCAAATCGTTTCGCCTCCGCCAGGAGATCCCCGAGGTAGCGGCCCGTTATGCTCTGCGCGCACTCGGACACCGTTTCCGGCGTACCCTCGCAGATAATCTTCCCGCCTCTTTCTCCGCCTTCCGGGCCAAGGTCGACGATCCAGTCACAAGCCGCCAGAATATCCAGATTATGCTCCACTATCAGGACCGTATTCCCCTTCTCGACCAGTTTGTGCAGCACGCTAATCAGTTTTGAAATATCGTCGGGGTGAAGGCCGGTCGTGGGCTCATCCAGGATGAAGAGCTTTGAATCGCCTGATTGCCCGCCGGAGAGATGGCGGATGAGCTTAAGTCTTTGCGCCTCTCCACCGGAGAGCGTACTGAGCGGTTGGCCCATGCGGATGTAGTCGAGACCCATCGCAATTGCGGGTTCGAGCGCCTCGGCAAGCTGCCGGTTTTCAGGAAAACGACCGAGTATCTCCCGCGCGCTCATCTCCAGCATATCACCTATTGAGATTCCCCGGAGCTTAATATCGAGCACTTCCTCCTTGAACCTTTTGCCCCCGCACTGAGCACAGCGCACAAAGACGTCGGCCAGAAACTGCATCTCGACGCGCTCGAACCCCTCGCCGTTACACGTCTCGCACCTTCCTCCCGGCACGTTGAACGAAAAGTGCCTGGTCGAATAACCCTTCGCAATCGCTTCGGGCGTGGCCGCGAGCATCTTGCGCAGCGGGTCCAGCGCATGGGTGTAGGTCAGCAGGTTCGCCCTCGGGCTACGGCCGACAGCCTGCTGGTCAACCAGCATAATTTCACTGACGTTTTCGGCCCCTTCCATTTCGTCGTGCAGACCGGGAGTTTCCGTAGCCCTGCCCTTCTTCCTGAGCCAGCCATGGTAGAGCGTTTTTTCGACCAGGGTGCTCTTCCCAGAGCCGGAAACGCCGCTTACTCCGACCAAAAGGCCCAGCGGAACTGCCGCGTCGATTCCCTTGAGGTTGTTTTCGCGCGCGCCCCTGACGGTGATTTTTTTCCAGGGGTGCGGCGGCCGGCGGCTCATTGAATGCGGTAAAACCGATTTTCGTCCTGAGAGATACGCCCCAGTGAGGCTCTCCAGCGATCGCCCGAGTTCGCCGGGCGGTCCCTGAAACAGGACTTTGCCTCCCTTTTCGCCTCCACCCGGCCCCATGTCTATGACTTCGTCGCAAAACCGGATCATTCCCGGATCGTGCTCCACCATGACAACGCTGTTTCCCATCGTCACGAGCCGGTTCAACTGGTCCATGAGTCTTTTCTGGTCACGTGCGTGAAGCCCCACGCTGGGTTCGTCGAGCACGTAGAGCACATTGACCAGCGAGGACCCGAGAGCGCGGGTAAGATGCACCCGCTGCACTTCCCCGCCCGAGAGCGTTCTCGACTGCCTGTCCAGCGATAGGTAGTGCAACCCGACAGCCATCAGGAACTGAACTCTGCTTCGGATTTCAGAGATCAGCAGTGATGCCGCCGGATCCTGCGGGATCTCGGGCCATTCTCCGCCAAAGAACCGGCTTAGCTTTTCAATACTGTAAGAGGCAATTTCCGCTATACTTGCCCCACGCAGCCGGTACAGAAGAGTCGAGGGCTGGAAGCGCGACCCTCCGCAGGCATCACAGGTAACGTAGGCCCGGTATCGCGACAGGTAGACTCTCACATGCATTTTGTATGTCTTTGTTTCCAGCCACTCAAAAAATCCTTTTATCCCGTAGTAGCTTTTTGTGCCTTTTAAAATCTTTTGGCGGGCGGACTCATCGAGATCGCCAAACGGAAGGTCTACGGGGATTTTTTGTTTTTTGCAGAAATCAAGAAGTTCAAAATATTCCTCCCTGTCCGTTCCGAAGGGTTTCACGGCGCCCTTTCTTATCGTGAGGCTCCGGTCGGGAATGACCAGGTCGATATCCACTCCTATTGTCCTGCCAAAACCACGGCATTTAGGGCACGCCCCGATGGGGCTGTTGAAGGAGAACAGGTTCGGGTTGGGAGGAGGAATTGTGGAGGCGTCCTTGCAGTCGGCGCACGAAAGCTCGGAGCTGAACCTTCTGATCCGGTCCGGCATCACGACCACCGCCAGCCGCCCCCTTCCCATCATATAAGCGGTGGTGATGGAATCCAATATCCGGTTCCGCGCGGCTTTCCCCCAGAGCAGCCGGTCCACAATGACCAGCAGCTCAAGGCCGCCGAGCCCGGCTGATTCAGCCCGGCCTAGATCGTCAACATCCAGCACGGCCCCATCGGCAAAAATTCGCAGGAAACCCTGCGAGACGAGCTGAGTCCTCCACTGACCTTCTCGATCGGTAAGGAATGGGAAGCATACGAGCACCCTGTCTTCTACGGCGAGGTCGCCGAGCTTGCTGTAAATCGTTTCCGGGGAATCGCTGGTCACCGGATTTTGGCAGCAGGGACAATGCGGGACCCCCAGCCTGGCGAAGAGCAGCTTCAGGTAGTCGTTTATTTCGGTTATCGTCCCGACCGTGGAGCGGGAGCTTCGAACAGCGGTCCCCGATTCTATGGCAATGCTCGGCGGAATGCCTTCAATCAGGTCGGCTTCGGGAGGATCCATCCGCTCCAGGAACTGGCGCGCATAAGGCGAGAATGTCTCGATATACCTGCGCTGCCCTTCAGCATAGAGCGTATGAAGGGCAAGGCTGGACTTGCCCGAGCCGCTGACGCCGGTAAGCGCGATCAGCTTGTTTAAGGGAATATCCAGGTTCAGGTTTTTCAGATTATGCTGGCGAACGCCCCGAAGGCGGATAACTTCCTGCTCCAATAGCAAAACTCCATAAGCCACGGACAGACGCGGAGGACGCAGAGAAATAAATCAGGAGCGGTACACGCTTACCCTGTCTTCTCCCGGCGCCTCTGCATCTTCGCGTGAGACATCGTGCCCGGCGCGGTTCTTTTTCCTTTTTCACCGGTTCGGGCAACTTAATGTCTTGATATTGAACCTGCAATTAATTAACAATTCATAGTTCACTAATAGCATAATGTATTATAACTCGGATAGGGCGGCGCCGGTATTTCTTTCACGATGATCGGAAGGCAGGATCATCCAGCCCGGAAAGCATCAGATGAACGATCTTACCCCCATGATGCGGCAGTACCTCGAGATAAAATCGAAGTACCCGGAATCACTTCTGCTCTATCGCATGGGGGACTTCTACGAGATGTTCATGGAAGATGCGCTGACCGCTTCCAGGGTGCTCGACATTGCGCTGACATCCAGGGACAGACAGGCGCAGAATCCCGTCCCGATGTGCGGAGTTCCCTATCACGCGGCGGAAAGCTATATAGCGAAGCTGGTTTCCGCAGGTTACAAGATCGCCATCTGCGACCAGGTCGAAGACCCCAAAAAGGCGAAAGGTCTCGTGCGCCGCGAAGTTACGAGGGTCCTAACCCCGGGGCTTATCGTTGAAAATCAGAACCTCACCTCCAACCAGCCGAACTACCTGGCTGCCGTCTGGGAGCCCGGCCCCGGAAAACCCATCGGGCTTGCCTGTTTGGACATCTCGACGGCAGAATTCAGGATCACTGAGTTGGATTCAGACGAAAGCCTGCTTGAAGAGCTACTTAGAATCAACCCCAAAGAGATTCTACTCCCGGAGGAGTTCAGTCCTGAGTGGACAAAATCGGTGCTAAACCGAATCGATGCAACCTTCACGCATATAGAGGAGGTCCATTTCGACAAACGCCGATCTCAGGAGCGGCTTACTTCCCATTTCCGGGTACACTCGCTCGAGGGTTTCGGGATCAGCGGAATGGATTCGGCAATTCAGGCTGCAGGAGCCGTATTAGCCTATGTTCACGAAAACCTTTTCGGTTCCTGCGAGCACATTAAAACACTGATACCTTACAGCCGCTCCGAGTTCATGGTTCTGGATGAGGCTACCGTCAGAAACCTGGAAATATTTTACTCCGCCAGCTTTCAGGGGAGAAAAGGATCTCTGATCGATGTGGTAGATCATACGCGAACGGCGATGGGAGGCCGCAAGCTCCGGCAGTGGCTGCGTTATCCGCTGCTGAACCTTGAGGAGATCAATCAGAGGCAGAATGCAATCGCTGAGCTGGTGGCGCAAGGCGATCTCAGAGCGGCCGTGCTGGATTCGCTGGAAGGGATAAATGATATCGAAAGGCTCAATGCAAGAAACAGCACCGGCGTTTCTTCTCCTCGAGACCTGATAGGCCTCAAGAAATCCTTACAGGCGCTGCCGCGCTTGGGACAAACGATTGCGAGCTGTCAGAGCACGCTTTTGGCAGGCATTGCTTCCAGATGGGACAGCCTTGACGATCTTGCCGCCCATCTTCAAGCCGCTCTGTGCGACCCCCCTCCAGCAACTCTTTCCAACGGCGGCGCGATAAGTCCGGGTTTTCATCCCGAATTGGACCGATACATCAGGCTGAGCCGCGACGCAAAAGGGTGGATGGCCGAATATGAGTCCATCCAGCGCCGAGAAACGGGCATACCTTCGCTCAAGGTCCGCTTTAACAAGGTTTTCGGCTATTACATCGAGATCTCCCGATCCAACCTTTCCTCGGCGCCTCAGCATTATTTCCGCAAACAGACCCTGGTAAACGCCGAACGCTTCATTACCGAGGAGCTTAAAGAATTTGAAGTCCAGGTCCTTGAGGCCGACGAAAAACGCCTGGAACTCGAAGAGCAGCTTTTCCTCGAGCTGCGGCAGACGGTCTCCCTTGAGAGCGGACGAATACAGAAGATGGCCGAAATAATTGCGACCCTCGACTGCATGGGATCTCTGACGGAGATTGCCACGAAATACGATTACTGCAGACCCGTGGCCGATTCAAGCGATTCCATCCATATCCGGGCTGGAAGGCACCCGGTTATAGAGCGGTTTCTGCCCGAAGGGGGTTTTGTCCCAAACGATCTGGAACTCAACCAGGAAAGCCAACAGGTGCTCATCGTAACCGGCCCGAACATGGCCGGAAAATCCACCATTCTCAGGCAGGCCGCCTTGATTGTGTTCCTGGCCCAGATCGGCTCCTTCGTTCCGGCTTCCGAAGCCCGCGTCGGCATTGTCGACCGCATTTTCACACGAGTCGGGGCCTCGGACGATCTCGCGCGCGGCCGCTCCACTTTCATGGTCGAGATGCAGGAGACCGCAAATATTCTGCACCAGGCTACACCTCAAAGCCTTATCATACTGGATGAAATCGGAAGAGGGACCAGCACTTTCGACGGAATGAGCATCGCCTGGGCGGTTGCAGAGTTTTTGCACGATTTGGGTGGCAAGGGAGTGAAAACCCTTTTTGCCACTCACTATCACGAGCTAACTGAACTTGCCCGGAACCGGCCGAGAGTAAAAAACTTCAACGTGGCAATCAGGGAATGGCGCCAGGAGATACTTTTTTTTCACAAATTGACTCCCGGCAGTTCGAGCAAGAGCTACGGGATCCAGGTCGCCAGGCTTGCCGGCCTGCCCCGCGAGATCACGGACCGCGCCCGCGAAATCCTGGCGCAGCTCGAAGGAGGCGCATCCGCAGCACCATCTGGCGGACCGGGTCTGAAGGCGAAGGGCTTCAGTTCCTCAAAAGAGGAGGTTGAGCCAGGCATACAGCTTTCGATTTTCCACAAGGCCTCGGATTGGGTGCAGAGTAGAGTTCTGGAACTTGATCCGGATAGCATGACTCCCCTTTCAGCCCTTCAGACGCTGCACTCGCTAAAGGAGGAAATCCTTCGCGAGGTGAACGGCACGATGTCTCACGCGAAGAGGCGAAGGGGAGAAGAGAAAAAAAATTAAAAATAAATATGGACTTATGCTTTACGGCCCGCGAAGCAGGCTTAAGCCACTCTTATAAAATATTTCGCATTTTGACGCCTTCGCATCAGACAGTGTGTGAAAACGGGATATTATGGAGAATTTTTCATGAGCCGGTATGAGCGCCTCGAAATTGCGCCCGGCGCCGTGTTCGAATTTTACGAATCAAAGGAAATCCTTTGCGGGGTCGTTCTCGTTGTAAGGGAGGGCCGATTCAATGCGCTCTCCGAGCATAACCGCGAAGTAGGTCTTACCCCTTCAAGAATCGTTTACCACGGAAAGATATCCCTTGATCTAAAGCTGAGCCGTGACGAACTGCTGCAAGAACTGCGATTCATCTCCGAGAATCGGAAGGGCATCATGGACCGGATCGATCTCGAGGAAATCTGGTTCTTGTTGCAATCCGAAGAGGCCGGCTATGAAGCCGAAGAAATTGCCGAGTTCATTTTCAGTACCCCGATTTCCGATGACCAGGCGGCCGCAGTCAAGCGGTTGCTGCTTTCGGACAGGCTCTATTTCCAGACCAAGGACTCTAAATTCTACCCGCGGTCCGCTCAAAACGTCGAGGAGCGCCGCATCGAGCTGAAAAAGGAAGCGGAAAGGGAGCGCAGACTCGTCGAAGGTGCAAGGTGGGTGACAATTATACACACCCGCCGGCAAAGTGTTCCCCAGATCGAATTTCGTGAAGAACTGATACAGGAATTAAAGAACTTTGCTATTTTCGGACAGGAGGCAAAAGAAAGTGCCTTCGTCAAAGAACTTCTCAAGCTGGCCGGCATTCCTTCGACTCCCCAGTCAGCTTTCCGCCTTCTGGTACGGCTGGGCGTATGGCGCGAAGACGAAAACCTCATGCTGCATGAGCACGGCATTTCCGCCGAGTTCCCCCCCGATGCTATGGAACAGGCCGAGCAGATACTAAAATCGAGTCGCGCCGAAGCAGCCAAAAATGAACGAGAGGACCTCACAGGCCTGGATGTTTTTACGGTCGACAGCCCTTTGACCCGCGACTACGACGATGGGCTCAGCGTGCGCGAGCTTGGGGGTGGACTTTTCGAGATAGGCATTCACATCGCCGACGTTGCCGAACTTATCGAGCAGGGAACCCCCCTGGATCGCGAAGCCGAGGCAAGGGCAAGTTCGATCTACCTTCCGGATGAGCGAGTGTCTATGCTACCCCCCTCCCTCTCAGAAGGGACATTGAGCCTCAAGTCTGGTGAGGACCGCCTCGCACTCAGTTTTCTCATTGTGATCGATTCCGGGGCCAATATTTCCGAAATGAGGATTTGTCCCAGTATAGTCAGGATTCGCAGGCAGCTAACCTACCGGAATGTTGACGAGAGGATTCATGAAGAGAGTAAACTTAAATCACTCTATGAGATTGCTTCGAAACTGAGGCAGAAACGGCTCGATCTCGGCGCGGTCATTCTTCCGCTCCCGGAAATCCAGGTTTACGTGAACAGCGCCGGGATGATTCAGATTGCTTGCTATGACAAGGAAACCCCAAGCCAAATACTCGTTTCGGAGTGGATGATCCAGGCAAATGCGGCTGCGGCCGGCTATCTTGCCCAAAGACACATACCCACCCTCTATCGAAATCAGGCGGAATGCAGGCCGGAAACCGAGTTCGTCCAGAGCGAGCATGAACTCTTTCGAATTTATCGCCAGAGGCGCCTCTTTTCGCGGGCGGAACTGTCAACCGAGGCAAAACCGCACTGCAGCCTCGCAATCCTTCATTATACGACCGTAACCTCACCCATCCGTCGCTACTCGGACCTCATAGTACAGCGTCAATTGAAACATACCCTGGCCACGGGGGCCGGACTCTATTCCAAACAGCAACTCGACAAAATGGCAGGGCAGCTTTCGGCTGCCCAGGCCAGGGTTTTCACAATCCAGCGCAAATGGACCAGGTATTGGATTCTCAAGTACATGGAACAGGAAGACATAGAAAACCTGAACGTGCTGGTGCTGGACAAAAACGCGCGCTACGCACACCTTCTGATCCCGGAATTCCTGCTCGAAGCCAACGCCCCGGTGCCCGAGAACGCTAAATTCAACCAGGGGGACATGGTAAGGATTCGCATAGAAAAGGCGATTCCGCGCGAGGATGTGCTGAAGATACAGGTCCTGGAAACTCCCCCCAGGTAAGCGGGAAAAGTTTATTATAGGTATAAGAAACCCCCGTGCCGCGCGGCACAGGGGTTGTCCTTGATAATCGGTTGCGGAAACTTCGGAATGGCAGGAAACTGGAACGCCTGCCTAAACATTTCAAGCTTCAAGTGTGTAGCCGACTTCACCATGCTGACTTAGATCGAGACCCGTCGATTCATCCTCTTCACTTACCCTCAAGCCCATGGTGGCATCGAGTATCTTCAGTATGATGAAGGTGACCACAAAAGAGTAAACCCAGGCAGATACTACTGATAGCGCCTGAATGCCCACCTGGCTCGCGTTTCCAAAGAAGAGTCCGTCACCGCCTGCCGCATTGATAAGCTTTGAGGCAAAAAACCCGGTAAACAATGCGCCCAGAGTCCCACCAATCCCGTGAACGCCGACCACATCCAGTGAGTCATCATACCCCAACTTCGGTTTCAGACTGCACGCTCCGTAGCAGATCGCACCGGCAAAAATTCCGAGAAGGAGTGCCGGGAGCGGACCGATAAATCCGGATGCCGGAGTGATGGCAACAAGTCCGGCAACCGCACCGGAGGCAGCGCCAAGAGCGGTCGGTTTGCCTCTGTGTATCCATTCCGTGAACATCCACGACATGGCTGCAGTACCGGTTGCAATGTGTGTAACCACAAAGGCCGAAGTCGCAAGCGCACCCGAGGCTACTGCGCTGCCCGCGTTGAACCCGAACCAGCCAAACCACAGGAGGCAAGCCCCCAGTATTGTCAGTGTAAGGTTATGCGGGGCCATAATTTGAACCTGGTACCCTTTTCTTTTTCCCAGGACCAGTGCGCAGGCGAGCGCAGAAACACCGGAGCTTATATGAACCACAAGACCTCCGGCGAAATCAAGGGCCCCCATCTCTTTCAACCAGCCGCCCGCTCCCCATACCCAGTGAGCGAGCGGATCATAAACAAGGGTTGCCCAAAGAATCAAGAACACGAGGTAGGTACTGAACTTGAACCTTTCAGCAATGGCCCCTGAAATAAGAGCTGGGGTTATTATGGCGAACATCATTTGAAATATCATATATGCCTGATGCGGGACGGTGGGGCCATAGTCGGCGTTTGGCTCGAACCCGACACTTTTTAGACCCACCCAGTCAAGATTGCCGATAAAGTGCCCGATGTCCGGACCAAACGACAGACTGTACCCGAAAAGGACCCATTGAATCGTTATGATGCCCATTGCAACAAAACTGTGCATAATGGTTCCAAGGACATTTTTACGCCGAACCATTCCTCCGTAGAACAGGGCAAGACCGGGGGTCATCAGCAGAACAAGGGCCGAAGAAGCAAGGACCCAAGCCGTGTCCCCAGTGTCGATTTTCGCCGGGGCTTCCGCCGGAGCTGGAGCAGGAGCAGGCTGGGTCGCCTGCGCCAACTGTATCGGCGCGCCGGTTTCTTCAGCAAAAGCAGGGCTCGCCAGTAATGCCAGAAAAACAAGAACCAAAGCCGCTAACAACTTATTCATATCATTTCCTCCGGATCTCTAAACAAGTTGAGAAAGGGTCGCTCCTCAAATGAATAACTAAAAGGCTAAAGGGCTTCCGGACCGGTTTCTTTGGTCCTGATACGCATGACATCACTTACGGGAGATAAAAAGATCTTCCCATCCCCGATCTTTCCGGTGTAGGCCGCCTTTTGGATTGCCTCCATGACCTTTCCGGCCAGTTCATCCGGAACCACGGTCAGGATCAGCAGCTTCGGGACGAAATTAACCGTGTATTCCGCTCCCCTGTAGAGTTCCACATGCCCCTTCTGCCGCCCAAACCCCTTCACTTCGCTGACCGTCATCCCCTGGATTCCGAGCGCTGTCAGCGCTTCCTGCACTTCGGTAAGCCGGAAAGGTTTTATGATTGCTTCAATTTTGGTCATCTCCCTACCTCCGCCTCTTTTTTGAATTTAGATTTACGCTTATCCCCCATTCAATTTCAGCCTTCGAGCATTTCAGGGCTATTGCGCAGCCCTAACTCCTGACAACAGTCCAAAGCATATGCCAAAGCCTGGTCGCGACATTAAAAGCCGATGCTAAATAGACGAATTTAAAGGACTAAAATCTTCCGGGAAAGGCTTGGAGAGGTAAATCCTGAACCAAAAAGCGGTACACAATTGTATTGAAATCGGCAGGAGGCACAATTTTGAAACGTTTTTGTAAAATCTCCGAAGAAACTAGAGAAAAAAGTTAACCCAAAATGTAGTGTCGAAGATTTCTTAGAACAAATTATAATACTTCATTCCCATAATCATGACCGCCCCCAGAACAATTCTGTAGAAAACGAAAACATATGTAGTATGAGTCCGGAGGTATCTCAGAAGAAAGGCGATTGCGGCGTATCCGCTTACAGCATCGGCGGCAGTGACCACAGCGACCCCGTTCATGCTGAGCAACAAGGTATCGAAACATGAACGGATAGTTCGCCCTTCGATACAGCCGGGCGAACGCTGAGTTCCAAGTGATACGCAACAACAAGTGTTACACGGTACCAGCCGTCAAGTTAATGAAGTTTTCACCACGAATGACACAACTAACGGAGATCGAGGCAAGGAGGTCTTCTTCCGCTCTCCGCTCTACGCATTGCCAAAACCATTTCTGATATGTGGTGGTCTTCGTGGTAAAAACAGTCTTGTTTGCACTTGATCAGAGAGCCTCGCTCCCAGTTTCTTTCGTACGGATCCGTACGGCCTCGTCAATTTTTGAAATGAATATTTTCCCGTCTCCGATTTTGCCGGTGAAAGCCGCTTTTTGAATCGCGTCCACGGCTTTTTGTGCCAGATCGTCCGGAAGAATGGTCATGATATACAGTTTGGGCACGAAATTTACCGTATATTCCGCTCCCCTGTAAAGTTCAACATGACCCTTCTGCCGCCCGAATCCCTTGACTTCGTTTACCGTCATTCCCTGGATACCAAGCGCTGTCAGTGCTTCCTGGACTTCGGTGAGCCGGAAAGGTTTTATGATAGCTTCGATTTTTGTCATCTCCCTGCCTCCGCCACTCTTTTGGATTCAGATTTACCGCCTCTTGAATATCTTCGCTAAATACCTGCATTTAAAGACTAAATCTCTGCACTGGCGCCTCTGCATGGCAATACATGCATCATAAAGCGGTACACAATTGTATCGGGGGCACATTTTCGTGCCTTTTTACAAAGTTCAAACTTGTACCTCATGATGAGAGAAAAATAGCACAAAAATACCGATCTCCGCCACTTTTGTCTTCTGTATGAGCGAAAAAGTTACCAAAATAACCACCTCTGGAGAGGTATGTCTCTTGATAGCGACCATTTAAGCGCAGAAATGAACAAAAAGTGTTTGCCAATGATGTCAACTTTGACATAAGGTACATACTTGTCGCACGCTTTTTGAAACGCCCAGGCCTGATGAACAAAAATGTCTTTAACATCAAGAACTTGATTTGTCTCCATCTCCGGGTACGCAGCTTGCTCCTGCAGGCAGGTTTAAACACGTTACAATTTTTTCGACAATTTCAATCAACCAGGAAAGGCATGTGCGCTATGGCTTTTAAGTTCCGGAAGACTGCAGGTTTGCTGACATGGATGATGACAACATTTTTGTCGCTATCGCTATGGACACGCCCTGCTTTGGCGGCCGAGGCAACCGTGATGAATCCGGCGGATACCGCCTGGGTGCTCGTATCTGCGGCCCTCGTCATGGTGATGCTGCCAGGCCTTGCCCTTTTTTATGGCGGCATGGTGCAGCGCAAAAATGTACTCAGCTCCATCATGCACTCATTCGTTGCGCTCGGCATTCTGGAATTACAATGGCTTATCATAGGATACTCGCTTTCGTTTACCTCCGGGAACTGGTTCATCGGGGACCTCAGCCAGTTCATGCTCATGGGAACGACAATCGATTCATTAAAGGGCACAATCCCGACATACGCGTTCGTCATGTTTCAGGGAATGTTCGCCATAATTACTCCGGCATTGATCAGCGGCGCCATAGCCGAGCGAATGACTTTCAAGTCCTACCTGGCCTTCCTCGTACTCTGGTCGCTTATTGTCTACTATCCCCTGGCTCACTGGGTATGGGGAGGCGGCTGGTTCCAGTCGATGGGCGGCCTTGATTTCGCGGGCGGTCTGGTCGTGCATCTCTCAGCCGGGATTTCTGCGCTTGCAATTGCTATTGTGATCGGAAAACGCAGGGGATATCCCGGCGAAATGTTTGTCCCTCATAATCTTACACTGACATTGCTGGGTGTTGGGCTCCTTTGGTTTGGCTGGTTCGGCTTCAACGCAGGCAGCGCTCTTGCAGCAAACGCCACGGCAGCCCTCGCTTTTACAGCCACGATGACGGCCGCAGCCGCCGGGTCGTGCTCCTGGATGGCCATGGAATGGCTGATCGTAAAAAAACCGAGCGCCCTTGGATTTGCTTCGGGGATCGTCGCCGGACTGGGTGCGGTGACGCCTGCTTCCGGGTTTGTCAGCCCGGGATGGGCGATGGTCATCGGACTTGTCTCCGGGGCGATCTGCTTCTACGGGGTCCGGATTAAATTCAGACTCGATTACGATGACTCTCTGGACGTGGTTGGGGTCCACGGGGTCGGCGGCGCGTGGGGAACTCTGGCAACCGGTCTTTTCGCCACTGCAGGCGCAACCGGACTGACGGCGGGCAACCCGAAGCAGTTGGGAATACAGGCCATAGGAGTTATTGCAGTGGCCCTTTACTGCCTGACAGCCACCTACCTGATCGCCTATTTTCTCGAAAAAACAATCGGTTTAAGAGTAGGTGTCGATGAAGAATCCTCGGGTCTCGACAAAGAAACTCACGGGGAGGTTGGGTACAGCTTCTAGAAATAACCCTTGTTATTCTATTAGATTATGGTATTTACAAATCACCAGGTAGCATTGTCATAAATCCTGGCACGAGGGCGTCCGCTGTTTCCAGGGGCGCCTTTTTCTTCACAGATACAGCCTCTATGATCCAGGTTCACAACCTAAGCAGTGCTTGCGGCGCTTTCTTTGGCGGTCATCGAGCTCAGCAGATACGCCTCTATGAAGTCATCCAGTTCGCCGCCGAGAACGCTGTCCACGTTCCCTTTTTCGACATTGGTGCGGTGGTCCTTCACCAGCCTGTATGGCTGCATGACATAGGACCTGATCTGGTTGCCCCATGCTATTTCATCGAGGTTGTCATGGGTCTCCTGCACTTTGGCCTGCTGCGTGCGTCTTTCGCGTTCGTAGAGTCTTGCCTTGAGGATTTTCATGGCTATATCGCGGTTTCGATGCTGCGACTTTTCATTCTGGCACTGCACCACAATGCCGGTAGGCAGGTGTGTCAGCCGGACTGCCGAGCTCGTTTTGTTTACGTGCTGGCCACCGGCCCCGCTGGCCCGGTACGTATCAACACGCAGGTCGGATTGCTTTATTTCGATGTCTATTTTGTCATCGATCTCGGGAAAGACCAGCACTGCGGCAAATGATGTATGCCTGCGGCCGCTTGCGTCGAAAGGAGAGATCCTTACCAGCCTGTGCACGCCTGATTCAGCCTTCAACATGCCACTTGCGTAAGGACCCGACACGGTGAACGTAGCGCTTTTTATTCCGGCTTCTTCCCCCTCCAGAAGGTCAATCATTTCGACCTTGAAGCTCTTTTTCTCACACCAGCGCAGGTACATCCTGAGGAGCATCTCGGCCCAGTCCTGTGCTTCAGTCCCGCCCGCACCTGCGTTAATGCTGACGATTGCATTCTTATCATCGTTTTCATCGCTCAACGTCTGCCACAGTTCGATCTCCCTGTATTTTTTCTGAAGCTCGCTCAGCTTGCGTTGGACTTCCTTCAGATTACTCTCGTCCTGCTCCTCGACTGCCATATCGAAGAGCAGTTGGTTATCCTCCGTCTCACCGGCAAGATTGCGCCAGGCCTGGATAATTTCATTGAGTTCGGAGCGCTCTTTTAAGACATCGCGACCGGCCTCCTGATTTTCCCAGAAGCCCTGTTTGGCCATCAGCTTTTCAAGCTCGGCCGAACGCGCCTCCTTTCCCGCGATGTCAAAGATATCCTCCCAAGGTTTGAAGTTTTTGAGACAGGTCTTTGAGTGAATTTCTAAGCTCTGCAATATCTATATTCATCGGGGCATCCTCCTAATAAGTCTCACATGGACAATTTTGAATATGATTGCGCACAATGTTGCAAAAACGCAAAACCAGGCGAACAGATCACCATATTTAGCATAAAAAGTAAGATAAGACATCGGGTGAACGCTGCACGTGAGGAAACCGCTCGTGTTCAACGCCAATTTTCCGCATTCCTGCCCGGTTGCATCGAACATTGCGCTGATTCCGGTGTTTGCGGCCCGCACCAGCGGAACTCGAAACTCGATTGCGCGCCAGCGTGCGATTTCCAGGTGCTGATACGGCCCCCCCGTATCACCATACCAGGCATCATTGGTAATGTTCATCAGCACTTGGGCGCCCCTCCTGACGGTTTCACGAGCAATCTGCGGGAAAATCACCTCGTAGCAAATCAGCACACCCAGAGGGGGGCCTTCAAAAAGAAGTGGCCCGGAATTAGTTCCCGGAATAAAATCTACAGAACCCGCCGCGATATGATGGACAAAAAACAGTATGTTCGACCAGGGCACATATTCTCCGAATGGAACCAGATGCTGCTTCGCATAAGCCCCAAGCAGCGTGGCGTGCTTATCGATAAGATAAGCCCTGTTGAGCAAACGCGCCTTGCCTTCCACCGGGACCACACCAATGCTCCCGAAAAGCAGCGGCTTTCCGGTCTGCCTCACAATACTGTCAACCCTGGGACTCAGGCTCTCATCCAGGCCGTAGAAAAAAGGCATCGCTGATTCGGGCCACACGAGGATGTCAGGAACCGGCTCCTGTTTGACGCACTCCAAGCTGAGACGAGCGTACCTGCTGATCGTTTCAGCCTCGAATGCAGGGTCCCATTTTTCATTCTGGGCGATATTCCCCTGGATAACCCCCACATTTAGCTCACCGGTCTGGTTTTGCAAGCCCCTGATCTGCTCGCAACGCCAGAAGCCGTAAAGCAGAGCGCAAACAATGCAGGCAGACAGGACCGCGACCCCGGATTTGCGGTGGAAGTTCCGGATAAAACCGGAAATGACGGTATTGCCAAGCACTACAAGCCAACTCAGCCCATAGACTCCGGTTATATCGGCGATCTGGATGAGCCGGTTTAGCGGCGTCTGGGTATATCCCAGGTTTGCCCATGGAAATCCTGAAATTGCGTAGGCCCGGGCCCATTCGAGTGCGACCCATGCGAAAGGCAGCCCAAAGACATAGAGCAGGGGCCGGTATTCACATTTTTGCGCCAGAAGAGCGAACAGAGCGGGATATACAGCCATTATGCAGCAAAGCAGAAGAAGAATCAGGAAGGAAACCGCAGGCGAAAAAGCGCCATAGTAATAAATAGCGTGATGTATCCAGAAAAGGCATGTCAAAGAATGCACCAACCCGCAAATATAACCGAGCGCAAAGGCTTGCTTTCCCGTTTTGCCGTGAACAGCATAAAGCAGCGGTACGAGGGACACCCAGGACAAATAGAACATCTCGGGCTTTGGAAACCCCGCCGAAAGCAATAGTCCGCTCAGGACCGAGAGCAATATCGCATTCATAACACTCAAACCAGAGATTCAAATATGCGGGGAATAAGGGAGGAAATCAGTGGCCAGTATAATTTCCATCTCTACTTGCCGGGCTCTTATCCGGAAGGCTCCTCAGGAACTTCTCCAGGGTCGAGTTTACGGATACGCACCCGATCTATCTTCCTGGTCGATCCGGTTTCGATCACGATCTCAAGACTGTTATAAATAACTTTTTCGTTCACCTCGGGCACTTTTCCGATAAGGCTTATAATAAAGCCGCCAACAGACTCGAAGTCACCTTCCGGCAGGTCGACCTGGAGAAAATCCTCGAGTTTTTCGACATCAAGGCGCGCATTCACACTAATGGAGCCATCTTCATGCTCGATAATAAGTTTTTGTTCCGCATCGTATTCATCCATTATTTCGCCGATAATCTCCTCTATTATGTCCTCCAGCGTGAGAATGCCGGCAGTCCCGCCATATTCGTCAATAACAATGGCCATATGAGACTTATTGTCCCTCACATCTTTGAGAACTTCGCTGATTTTCTTGGTTTCGGGAATGAAATATGGAGGACGCGTTATGTCGCGGATCGCCATATCGCCGGTGCCCCAGAATGGAAGCAGATCCTTGGCGTGCAGCGTCCCGATGATGTTATCGATATTATCCTGGTATATCGGAATCCTGGAGTGTCCGCTCTCTATTATGATCTGAATTATTTCGGAGAGTTTGGTCTCAGCCTCAGCGTAGACCGTATCGGTACGCGGGACCATGATCTCTCTGGCTATGGTGTCGCGAAAGGAAAAGATCCCTTGGATCATTTCCCCTTCGTCCTCGGAGATCAGTCCCCGCTGTTCCCCTTCGTCAATTATCTGCTGTATCTCTTTTTCGACGTCGTCGGTGTTTTCGACACCAGCAAGCCGCCGGAAGCACATTCGGAGCCAATTCTGGATTCCCTTGGCTGACGGTTCTTCCAATTTTAAATCACTCTCTTTCAGGCAATTAGCTTCAAAGTCAAATCGGTACTTATTTACCGCCCAAATTCTACCCTTAACGTCTTACTCTAACAAGTAGGCCGTTCCTTGTCCATGAAAATTTAGGAACATGAAGCAGCGCTTTCTTGATAATAAGCGACAATTATGGTCTCATTACAGCTTTATATGTTGTCAGTCGTGTGCGCTCGAATTTTCCATCGTAATCAATTACCCATAGTGCACGCGACAACCTAACGGGCAGAGGTGATTCGGTGATCGAGACGGTACGCAGGCTTCCCGCAGAATGGGAAGAGCAGGACGGCGTGCTCATGGCATGGCCCCACGAAGGGACCGATTGGGTCAATCTGCATGCCGTGCAGCGTGTGACAATCGATATAGCAAGAGAGATTACCCGTTTTGAGCGGCTTCTGATGGTGGCGCCTGATATCGATGAGGCCAGGCAATCCACGGTCGATGCCGGGTTGCCTCTGGACCGGGTCCGGTTCTCTCGGGTCGAAACCAATGATACCTGGGCAAGGGATTTTGGTCCTGTCACTGTTTTTGAGGGCGAGAGGCCGGTGATGCTGGATTTTGGCTTCAACGGCTGGGGACTCAAGTTCCCTTCCAACCTGGACAATCAGATAACCAGGAAGCTCGCCAAGTGCGGCATCTTCGGCAAAGCGCCGCTGGAGACCATGGGATTCGTTCTTGAGGGCGGGAGCATCGAAAGCGACGGGCGGGGAACCATTCTGACAACGGCCGATTGTATGCTCAGCCCCAACCGTAATCCACACCTCTCACTCAGCGGCATTGAGGCCTTTTTGTGCAGAGTACTGGGCGCCCAACGGGTGCTGTGGATCGAGAACGGGCATCTGGCCGGGGATGATACCGATGCGCATGTGGACACCCTGGCGCGGTTCTGCCCGGATGACACCATCGTCTACACGGCATGTGACGATCCTGGCGACGAACATTACGCGCCGCTGAAAACAATGGCCGAGGAACTGAGGTCTTTCAGGACGCTGGACGGGAGGCCCTATCGGCTGTTTGCGCTCCCCTGGCCTGACGCTGCGCATGATGAACAGGGTCAGAGGATTCCGGCAACTTATGCGAACTTCCTGATTATCAATGGTGCTGTACTTGTACCGATGTATGGGACCCCAAAGGATCGCCCGACCATCGAGATCATAGGGCGAGCTTTTCCCGGGCGCCATGTGAGAGGCGTCTATTGCCTTCCCCTTCTGACCGGCCGCGGTTCGCTTCATTGCATTACCATGCAGATACCCAAAGGAGTCCTGGGATGAAAAAACTCACTGTGGGGCTCGTCCAGCAGAGTTGCACGGCAGACCGAAACGCCAATATGGAAAAGAGTTCGGCCGGCATTC